>Ga0302319_10002915_pt1 | contig 36272 bp, 28 predicted proteins | sample Bog_T0_2_FD_203319 | JGI IMG/M metagenome (GOLD analysis project Ga0302319, IMG submission 203319) | Peat permafrost microbial communities from Stordalen Mire near Abisko, Sweden - Bog_T0_2 | ecosystem: Environmental > Terrestrial > Soil > Wetlands > Peat | place: Sweden: Abisko, Stordalen Mire...
GCAGAGCCCGACTCCGCTTCACCGGCCGAGATCAGAGTCAACCAGAACCCGACTCTCGGCATAACCAAAAACAGCGAACGGCAAATGCGCAAAACAGAAACTGTCTCAACTTAGGGGGTCACCCCACCTCCTTCGTGTCGATTTATCGCGCAAAACAAGCCCAAAACGGCTCATTTGGTAGCCCCGTGACGGCGGGTTTGATAGCTTTGACCCATGCCTCCAGCCGCGCCTCCATCCGCTGAAACCGCCCTCGATCTCGAATCCCTCGCCGCCGAGGTCGTCGCCCTGGCTGTCGAAGCCGGCGCCAGCGATGCCGAAGCCGTGGTCCGCGAAGGCGACGAGTTCTCGGTCACTGTCCGCATGGGCGAGGTCGAGACCCTCAAGGAGTCGGGCTCGCGCGGCCTCGGACTCCGCGTATTTCTGGGCAGCCGCTCCGCTTCCACCTCGACTAGCGACCTTACCGCCGACGGCATCCGCCAGCTTGTCTCGGGCGCCATGGCCCTGGCCAAAGTCACTGAAGCCGACCCTTTCACCGGCCTTCCCGAAACCGCCGAATTCGGCTCTTTTCCCGGCGATCTGCACCTCCACTACGAGGATGTCTACTCGCTCTCCTGTCCCGAACGCATCGACTGGGCCCGCCGATGCGAAGCCGCCGCCCTCGCCGCCGATCCCCGCATCGCCAACTCCGACGGCGGCAGCTTCGAAGCCTCCACGGGCCGCAAGGTCATGGCCAACTCGCGCGGCTTTCTCGGCAGCTATCGCTCCAGCTACGCCGGCGTCTCCGCGGCCCCGCTGGCCGTCGACGCCGATGGCAAGATGCAGCGCGACGGCTGGTGGTCCGGCGCCCGGCGCATGGCCGATCTCGAGTCCCCTGAATCGGTTGGCCGCGAAGCCGCCCGCCGAGCCCTGCGCCGCCTCGGCGCCCGTCGTGTGCCCACCCAGCAGGTTCCCATCGTCTTCGCGCCCGAGGTCGCCCGCTCCCTCATCGGCTCCGTCTTTGAAGCGGCTTCGGGCGACTCCATCTGGCGCCACGCGTCCTTTCTCGCCGGCCGCCTCGATCGGCAGATCGCGTGCCCGGCACTCACCATCGTCGACGACAACGCCATGCTGCTTCCCAACGGAACCGGCGGATTCGGCAGCTCTCCCTTCGACGGCGAAGGTCTGCCTTCGCAGCGCACTGTGGTAGTCGAGAACGGAGTCTTCCGCAGCTACCTGCTCAACACCTATGCCGCCCGCAAGCTGGGGATGAAGTCCACCCACAACGCCTCCCGCGGCCTGGCCGGCACGCCCGGCATCGGCTGCGGCAATCTCTACGTCGTCCCCGGCAACCAGTCCGAAGAGCAGATCGTCAGAGAGGTGAAGGCGGGGCTCTACGTCACCAGCCTCATGGGCTTCGGCGTCAATGTGGTCACCGGCGACTACTCCCGTGGCGCCACCGGCCTGTGGATCGACAACGGCCAGCTCACTCACGCGGTAGAGGAGATCACCATCGCCGGCAACCTGGCCGAGATGCTCATGAACGTGACCGCCATCGGAAACGACCTGGTCTTCCGCGGAAGCGTCGCTTCACCGACGCTCCGTATCGACGGCATGACCATTGCAGGAGCCTGACCGAGCCGTCGTGCAGAACTATCCACAATCGCTGCCCTTCGACCCCGCCGATCCCAAGGCTGCGCTCAACCAGCTCCCGAACTCGGCGGCGGTCTTTGCCCTTTATGCGGCCGAAGCCCACGCCGAGCCCTATATCGGCCGCACCCCCAACCTTCGCGCCCGCCTCGAACGCCTGCTGCAGCCCTCGCCCAAGCATCCCCGCCGTCTCCAGTTAGCCGGCCGCGTCCGCCGCATCGAGTGGCACGCCACCGGTTCGGAGTTCGAGTCCCTGCTCACCCAGTTCTCCCTTCTGGAGCGGGTATACGGCGCGAAGGCGTTGGAGCGGATGCACCTGAAGGCGCCGGCCTTCGTGCGCTTCCTTGGCGGCAACCCTTATCCGCGCGTCACCGTCACCCATCGGCCCAGCCAGCGCGAAGCCGACTGGGCCTATGGACCGTTCCACTCCCGCGCGGCCGCCGAGCGGTACGTCGACGAGGCTCTCAAGCTCTTCCTCCTGCGCCGCTGCACCGATGATCTCGACCCCAACCCCGCCCACCCCGGTTGCGTTTACTCCGAGATGAAGATGTGCCTCGCCCCCTGCTACCAGGGCTGCACCGATGAGCGCTACGCCCAGGAGTCCTCTGCCGTAGAGAGATTCTTGGCCACCCGGGGTGAGAGCCGCCTCGTTACCCTCCGTAATGAGCGAGACCAGGCATCGGCCAGCCTCGAATTTGAGGCGGCGGCTGCCATCCACGCCCAGGTCCAGCGCGTTGAATCCGTCCGCGCTCTTGTCCCCGAGCTGGTCCGACCCATGAGTCAGCTCCGCGCCTTCATTCTGCAACCTTCCGCCGCCTCCGACGAGGTCGCAGTCTTTCTTTTCGATCAGGGACACCTCAGCGGCCCGCACGGTTTTTCCACCTTGGGAATGCGCATCCAGAACGAACAATCCGGCTCCAGCTCGCTCTTCGCACAGCCGATGGCCCTTGAGCCGATGCTGGAAGCTCCGGAGGTCGTAATTCAGGCGCCGGAGCCCACCCAATCCTCCGCCGCAGCCGGCGACAGCGAAGATTTGGCTTCGAATGAGCGAGCATCGAAAATTGCCGCGAGGGGGGCCCGCACCCTGCTCGAATCCCGTCTAGATGACGTTCTGGCCGCTCACTCCGCGCCTGACGAGGCTGTCTCGCCAACCGTCTGCCAGGCCCATTTGGCGCTGCTCAAGCGCTGGTACTACCGTCCGGAAGCGCGCCGAGCAGGCGAAATCTTTTTTCCTGATCGCGAAGGCCACTGGCCGCAGAAGGCCATTCTTCGCGGAATCGGACGCGTGGCGGCAAAAGGATTCGCGGGTCAAAATCGAGCCTAGCGGAATCTGAGAGGGCAGCCATGGTGAAGCGAGAGACGATCCGGTCGATGCTGAAAGCGGGGCGTCATCGCCTCGACCCTGGTCGTGTGTGCGAGGTGACGGAGCTGGTTGTCAAAACGCCCCGACGCATGCGCGCGGTGATCGAATGCCTCTTTGATGAGAACGCCGGCATGGCGAATCGCGCGGCGGATGTGCTGGAGCGGATAACGCGCGCGAAGCCGCAGCCGGCCGCAGGTTGGAAGGACGAACTGATCGGCCTGATGGCCGAAGCCAAGGAAAACAAGTTCCGCTGGAACCTGGCGCTGACTGTAGGACGGTTGCCGCTCAACGCGCAGCAAGCGCAGACAGCAGCCGGAATTCTACGCAACTGGCTTAACGACCGTAGCTCCATTGTGAAGACCGCAGCCATGCACGGGCTCGCCGACCTGACTCGGCACGATCCTTCGCTCCTTATCGAGGTGCTGGACACGCTCCGCGTCCTCAGCCGCTCCGGAACTCCGGCGATGCGGGCCCGCGGCCGCATCCTGCTTACGCAACTGGAGCCATGCGAACGGCGCGGATCACGCCCCACTGAACGTCCTACCGGCTGATACACTGAGCGGGCAAGGAGTCGCGCCCACAAAGCTATGGTTGAGCTCGTGCCCTCCATCCTCTCCGCTGACTTCGCCCACCTGGCCGATCAAGTTGCCGCAGCCGAGCGTGGCGGCGGCACCGTCATCCATGTCGATGTGATGGACGGCCATTTTGTCCCCAACATGACGCTCGGCCCTCCAGTGGTCAAGAGCCTGCGCAAAGTCACCAAACTTCCTCTCGACTGCCACCTGATGATCGACAACCCCAACGACTACATCGCCGATTTCGCCGATGCCGGCGCCAATTGGGTCAGCGTCCACTACGAGGCCTGCCCCCACCTGCACCGCTCCATTGAGCTGATCGCCCATCACGGCATGAAGCCCGGCGTGGTCATCAACCCCGCCACGCGGGTCGAGTTGCTCAATTACATCCTGCCCATGGTGCACCATGTCCTGATCATGAGCGTCAATCCCGGCTTCGGCGGCCAGGAATTTATCCCTTTTTCATTGGAAAAAATCCGTCGCCTGGCTGACTTGCGCAGCGAGATGGGGCTGGCATTTAAAATCGAAGTGGACGGCGGCGTGGCTCACGACACCATCGCCCAGATCGTCAAAGCTGGAGCGGAACTTCTGGTTGCGGGCAATGCGGTCTTCGGCGCCGGAAAGCCGGAACGGGATGCGCGATCGTTGCTCAAGGCGGCCCGAGCGGCAGCAGGCGAGTCAAAAGGCAAGCCGGCGCGCCGGTCAAAAGAGTAAGATTCAGTGAAATAAGCAATCGATGAGCGGGTGGCCGGCAAAGCGCTCGGTCCCTTGACGAGGTGGTATGAATCGGTTTTTAAGAACGACAGCAGCGGTGGCTCTGGCCATTCTTTTCCTGGGCGGTATATGCGCCGAGGCCAAGACCAAAAAGAAGCCCAAGAAAGCCTATGACCTGAGTGCCAACCCGCTGGCCGGAGTGCAGTCCAAACAGCCCGACAAGGAGCTCTACGACAAGGCTATGATCGCCCTGAAAAAGGGCCGTTACGACGTCGCGCGGCTCGACCTGCAAACCATGCTCAACACTTATCCCGAGTCGGAGTATCGCATGAGAGCCAAGCTCTCCGTCGGCGACACGTGGTTCAAGGAAGGCGGCTCTGCGGCCCTTACCCAGGCAGAGGCCGAATACAAAGACTTCATCACCTTCTTCCCCAATGCTCCCGAGGCCGCCGAGGCCCAGATGAAGGTCGCGGACATCTACTACCAGCAGATGGAAAAGCCCGACCGCGACTACACCAATGTCGAAGAGGCCGAAAAGGAATACCGGAACATGATCAACATGTTCCCCGACTCGACTCTTGTACCGCGCGCCAAGCAGAAGCTGCGCGACGTGCAGGAAGTGCTGGCGGAACGCGAGGCCAGCATCGGACTCTACTACGAAACCCGCGAAAACTATAATGCGGCCATCGCCCGGCTCGACACCGTGGCCGACACCTACCCGCTTTATTCCAAGAGCGATCTCGTACTTCTGGGCATCGGCGACGCGTACGCAGGTCAGGCCCGCGCCATCCGGATGCAGCCCAACATTCCCGGCGCTCTCAAGGAGCGCATGAGCTCCATCTATGAGAACAAAGCTGCCGCGGCCTACGCAAAAGTTATCACCCGCTACCCCATGGCCCCGCACGTTGAAGATGCCCGCGACCGCCTGGTGGCGATGAATCGCCCAGTCCCCGAACCCACCGAAGCCGCCATCGCCGAGAGCGACGCCGAAGAGCGCAGCCGGCAGCCCCTGCACTTTACCGACAAGACCCTGGATATCATCAAGCGCGGTCCCACGGTGGTTGAAGCGGTGCACGTGGGCGAACCCACTCTCGACGATCCGCACCGCACCCTCGCGCCCGACGTGACCAAAGAGAATGTGACCCTGTTCCGGGAAGCAGCCAATGTTGGAAAGCCGGTTGTAGCCGGCGCACCCCTCACCCCCACCAGCCCCAATGAGCCTCCCCGCAGCGATCGCCCTTCCGACGCGCCGTTGCAGCTTCAGGCCCCGGCCGGAGGCACCGGTATCGGCGCCCAGATTGTCAGCGCACCGAACAGCGCCGCCGCAGCCGATCCCAACGCAGTGCTTCAGCCCGTCGGCCCTGTGAGCAATGCACTGCCTCCCCCCGAGAAACCCGCCGAAGCTCCCACCCAGGTCAACGACATTAAGCCCGGCCAGGTTCCGGCGCAGGCGACCCCTACCGGAAAGCAGAAGAAGCCCAAGGCCGATCTCAGCGACGAATCCTCCAGCAAGAAGAAAAAGAAAAAGGGCCTGGCCAAGATCAATCCCTTCTAAACAAGCAAAATCGGCGGATTATCTTCAACTAGGGCCGCCCGGGGGTGGCCCGCTTTGTTGAGACTTGGTCCGTCATCTTTCCAGTATTACAATACAAAATTACGGTAATACATGTACGACCTGGAGGAGCGGGCTATGGCGACGACAGTGACGGTAAAGGGGCAAGTAACCATCCCTAAGCGCATTCGTGATGCAAAGGGATTCAAGCCGGGCTCCAAAGTGGTCTTCGACATCAACGAGGCGGGAGAAACCGTGATTCGAGCCGCAGGCAGGCCTGCGACTCCCGGCCCCATCCGCCTGGATCGAGTGATTGGCTCCGCCGAGATCAAGTGGCACGGCACGACCGACGAATACATGGAGTTGATCCGCGGATATTCGGATGATCCTCGTTGACTCGGACGTGATCTTCGATCTGCTCGACAACGATCCACAGTGGTGCGGGTGGTCGGGCGCTCAGTTGCAGCGATGGGCTCAGCTCGACCAGATGACCGTCAATGCGATTGTTTACGCGGAGATTTCGCCACGATATCGCTCCGAAGCGAAGGTTGACGAATTGCTGAAAGAACTGAAACTGGATTTCGCCGAGATTCCGCGATCCGCAGCCTTTCTTGCCGGCAAAGCTCATTTTCTGTACAAGCGTCAAGGTGGAGCGAGAACAAGCACCCTTCCCGATTTTTTCATCGGCGCACACGCAACAGTTCTGGGTTGCTCAATCCTTACTCGCGATACGCGCCGCTACGCAACTTATTTCCCCACCGTGCCCCTCATCGCGCCCCCAATCGCGAAGTAGAAGCACCTTTGCTATGAAGATGACGAATCGTCGCTCTCTCTCATAGCGGCCACGAACAGCGTCTGAGAGTCGTCGTTGACCGCGCCCCTCGATCTGCTACCCTAAACGTGGTCCCATCGCGCTGAAAGCCCTTGTTTCATAGGTGTTTTCCCGAAATCTTCAGGGGCCCACCGAAGACAAAATGCCTCACGACCTGCCCAAAGCCTACGACCCCACAGCTATTGAAGATCACTGGGCTGAATACTGGGTCCGGGAGAATCTTTTCACCCAGCCGACCCCCGAACCATCTCTCCAAAAGGAGAGCCTGGACGGCCAGTCCCCCTTCACCATCCTGCTGCCGCCGCCCAACGTCACCGGCCGACTGCACATGGGACACATGCTCAACCAGACAGAGATGGACATCCTCACCCGCTGGCGTCGCATGTCAGGCCGCCGCGCTCTCTGGCTGCCCGGCACCGACCACGCCGGCATCGCCACCCAGATGATGGTCGAGCGCCAGTTGACCGCCGAAGGCACATCGCGCGAGGCCCTTGGCCGCCAGGCCTTCGAAGCCCGCGTGTGGGAGTGGAAGCGCCATTACGGCGGCGCGATCCTCGACCAGATGAAGCGCCTCGGCGTCTCCGTCGACTGGCATCGCGAATACTTCACCATGGACGAGAACCTGTCGGTTGCCGTCCGCGAGGCCTTCGTCCGTCTCCACGAGCAGGGACTCGTCTACCGCGGCGCCTACATCGTCAACTGGTGCCCAAGCTGCCGCACCGCCATCAGCGACCTCGAAGTCGTCCACGAAGAGCAAAAAGGCCATCTCTGGGAGATCCGGTACCCCATCTTAAGCGGAGACGGAAAAGAAACCGGAGAGTATTTAACTGTAGCGACCACCCGTCCCGAGACCATGCTCGGCGATACCGCGGTTGCCATTCATCCCGAAGATGAACGCTATCTCCATCTGCACGGCGAGAAGCTTCGCCTGCCGCTGATCGGCCGCGAAATCCCCATCATCCTCGACGAATGGGTCAGCCGCGACTTCGGCACCGGGGCCGTGAAAGTCACTCCCGCCCACGACCCCAACGACTTCGCCCTTGGGCAACACCACAGTCTGCCGTCGATCAACATCATGGACGACCGTGGGCACATCAACGAGAACGGCGGCGCCTACGCGGGCCTCGACCGCTATGCGGCCCGCAAGAAAATAGTCCACCACCTCGAAGAACGCGGTCTCCTGGCCGGCATCAGGGACCATGTCAACAACGTCGGCCATTGCGACCGCTGTAAGACGGTCGTGGAACCGCGCCTCTCCACACAGTGGTTCATCAAGATTCAGCCGCTCGCCGACAAGGCCATCGCTGCCGTCAAGCTCGACGCAAACGGCGAAAAAGCGATCCGCTTCACCCCCGAGCAGTACGAGAAAACCTATCTCAACTGGATGGAAAACATCCACGACTGGTGCATCTCGCGCCAGCTCTGGTGGGGCCACAGAATCCCCGCCTGGCACTGCGCCACATGTCATAAAATCACCGTTGCCCGCGTCGACCCCACCGCCTGCGCCCACTGCGGCGGCGCCGAGATCACCCAGGAGACCGACGTTCTCGATACCTGGTTCTCCTCCGGCCTGTTGCCCGTCTCCGTCTTCGGCTGGCCCAACTTCAGCGCCAACAAAAAAATGGGTGCCCCAGGTCTCGCTTCTGAGACCTGGGAAAGTGAAATCAACCGCGCGGACTTCGACGCCTTCTATCCCACCAGCCTCCTCGTCACCGGCTTCGACATCCTCTTCTTCTGGGTCGCCCGCATGATCATGCTCGGCTGCTGGTTCTCGAAGGACATTCCCATGCCCGACGGAAGCCCGCGCCCACTAGGGGACTCCGTCCCTTTTCGCGAAGTGTACATTCACGCTCTTGTGAGAGACGCCAACCGCGAGAAGATGTCCAAGACCAAGGGCAACGTCATCGACCCCATCGAGGTCGTCAAGCAATACGGCACCGACGCTGTGCGATTCACGCTGGCCTCGATGGCCTCGCCCGGCACCGACATCGCCTTCAATGTAGCGCGAACGGAGGGCTACCGCGCATTCGCCAACAAGATCTGGAACGCCGCGCGGTTCATCTTCATGAACATCGACCGCGCCGCCGAAGCCGGCATCACCGTCGACCGCGATCTGCTCGGCGGAATGCCCACCGTCGCTGCCGATGCGCCACTAGAGGCTCACTGGATCGTGGCCGAGTTGCACGCGACCGCAGGCAAGGTCAACTACGCCCTCGGCGACTATCGCTACGATGACGCTGCCAACACGATCTACCAGTTTTTCTGGGGCAGCTTCTGCGACTGGTATCTCGAAATTGTGAAACTGAGGTTCGATTTCTCAGAAAGCCCGGACAAGGCGGCAACTACAGCCGCCCTTACCACCTTGGTTCAGGTCTTCGAGGCTGCCTTGCGCCTGCTCTCGCCGATCATGCCTTTCCTGACTGAGGAGCTATGGCACGCACTCTACGACGGCACACCGCCTGCGGCGTCGATCGCCCTTGCGCGGTATCCGTTCGAAGATGAAGGCATGATCGACACATCTGCCGTGAGCGCGATGGCCTTTGTGCAAAGTCTGATCACCGATATTCGCGCTCAACGCAAGGAAATTGGCGTAGAAGAGAAGATGACCATTCCGATTGAATTTTGCGCGAATGGGCATTTCTCGAAACTCGCCGAGGAGAATGTGGACATCATCGAGCGCCTTGCCCGAGTGAGCGAGCTTCGCGCAGTGGAAGTCATCACCGAGGGCTTGCCAAAGCACTCGACCGCCGATTTCGACCTCGGCATTGTCTACCAGCGCACCGTCGACGTCCCCGCCGAGCGCGAGCGCTTGACTAAGGACATTGCGAAATACGAAAAGGGCCTTGCTTCCGCCGAACGCCAACTGACCAACGAATCTTTCTTGAAGAAGGCCCCGCCGCAGGTGGTTGAAGGGTTGAAGAAGCAGGAAAGCGAAACCCGCCAGCTGCTCGAAAAAGCCCGTGCTGCCCTTGCCACGCTGCCGCTTGAGTGAGGAGGCGACCGAAGAAGCAACCGCAGGTCCTTCGACTGCGCTGCACTTCGCTCAGGATGACAGCATTGTTGGTTAGTGGGCGCACGACTAGAATGAGGACAGGCGACAAGGAGGTAGCGATGGCCGGCCTGAACCCGCGCATCACGGTTGAAGAGGGAAAGATGGAGGGAAAGCCCTGCATTCGTGGCCTGCGTTTCACGGTCTACGACCTTGCCTCCTATCTGGCCTCCGGAATGACTGAAGACGAAATCCTGAGGGAGTTCCCGTACCTGGAGCGGGAAGACTTTCAGGCAGTCTACGAATTCTTCGCCAGCATTCCAGAGAGGATCGCGGTAATTGAAGCTTCTCGTTGATGAGAACCTGCCTCCGAGGCTTGCCGGCGACCTGGCCGATTTGTTCCCGGATTCGGTTCATGTCGATTCAATTGGACTGGGCAGTGCGGGCGATTCAGCGATCTGGGAGTACGCAAAGGCGCATGGATTTGCGTTCCTGACCAAGGACAAGGATTTCGCCAACCTGAGCATCGCCAGAGGCGCGCCTCCCAAGGTAATCTTGCTTCAGACCGGAAACTGCTCGACAGCGCAGGTCATTCGAATCGTGCGAAACAACGCCGTGCCCTTTGCCGATTTCGAGAACGATGCGCAGCGGAGTTTGCTTGTTTTGCGGTAAGAACCAACGAAGTTCCACTCACTATGGATTGGAAGAGTCACAAAATCGAGGCATTGCTTGAGCAGGCCCTGATCGAAGACAAGGCCGCCGGCGATGCCACCACCAATCTCACCATCGACCCCGATCTGCGCGCCTCGGCTGCCATCATCGCCCGCGAAGAGCTGGTGGTCGCCGGCCTGGGAGCCATTCCGCGCTTTCTTGAGATCTTCGCCCATCTCGATCCGCGGCCACAGGCACACACACGCTTCGAGGTTATCAGCCATCCTGAAATATTCGACGGCGTTCGCGTCCATCCAGGCCAGGTGTTGGCAGTCATCCGCCACAACGCCCGCGTGCTGCTCAGTTCCGAGCGCGTCATCCTCAACCTGCTCCAGCATCTCAGCGGCATCGCCACGCTCACGCGCAGATACTGCGACGCCATCCACGGAACGCAGGCTCGCATCCTCGACACCCGCAAAACCGTCCCCGGCATGCGCGCCCTCGAGAAATACGCTGTCCAGTGCGGCGGGGCGACCAATCACCGCATCGATCTCGCCAGCGGCATTCTCATCAAGCATAATCACATTGCCCTCGGCGGCGGCCTGGCCAAGACTCTCACTCGGGCGCTCGCGCAGCGCCGGCTTCACCAGCGCGTAGAGGTCGAGGTGCGCACGGCCGCCGAGTTAGACGAGGCACTCGCCGCCGGCGCCGAGGCCATCCTGCTCGATCACATGACGCCTGTCCAGGTCAAGCAATCCGTCGACCGCATCCACCGGGAGACGGCGGGTGAGTCCAAACAGGATCCCGGCACGCGATGGATTCCCATTGAAGCCTCCGGCGGCATCGTGCTCGAAAACATCCGCGCCTACGCAGACACCGGCGTCGACTTCATCAGCGTCGGCGCCCTCACCCACTCCGCCAAAGCCGCCGACATCTCGATGACCATCTCCGCGGAGCCGAGCTGAGAGATGTTCGATCTCGTCGAGCTCGAAGCCGAACTCGCTCGCACCATCTTCGCCGGCAAGCTCCATTTCTCCCCAGTCACTGACTCCACCAACACCGACGCCATGGCCGCCGCGCGGCGTGGCGCGCCCCATGGCTCCGTCTGGCTCGCCGACCAGCAGTTGGCCGGCCGGGGCCGCGGAGGCCACCGCTGGCTTTCGGCCCCCGGCGAGGGACTCTACGTCAGCGTACTTCTCCGTCCGCGCTTCCCAGCCGCACGCCTTCCCCTCCTGCCGCTGGTTGCCGGCCTCGCCGCCGCGCAGGCCATGCTGTCCGTCTCCGGCCTCGCCATCGATCTCCGCTGGCCCAACGATCTGCTCATCGGCCCGCGCAAAACCGGCGGCATCCTTATTGAGTCTGGGAACAACTCCAAAGGGCTGCCCCACGCAGTGGCGGGAATCGGCATCAACGTTCATCAGCGCACCTTCGAACCCGGCCTGGCCACGCCGGCTACCTCGCTGGATCTTGAATCCGGTACACGCATCAGCCGACAGAAGCTGCTCGTTACCCTGCTAAAATCTCTGGAGCGCGAAGCCACCGCCATTGAGCAGCAGGACGCGGCGGCGGCAGTTCCGCGGCGCGTGGAAAATGCCTCGACCTGGATTCGCGGCCGCAGCGTCGAAGTACACGGCCCGCAAGAGTGCACCGGCGTGACCGCCGGATTGGACGAACATGGCTTCCTGCGTGTCGAGACTGCCACCGGAATCGTGACCGTGCAGACCGGCGGCATCCGCGCGAAAGGCTAGCTGCCAGCGTCTAGCCTTCGCCAGGACCGATCTGAAACTTCGATTCCCGGACGAATAACTAGTGTCTGGAAGCTGAAAGCTAGGAGCTGTTTTTGAAATGCTGTTAGCCCTCGATGTCGGCAACACCAACACGGTCCTCGGCCTGTACCGCACGGCCGGCGAAGTTCCCTCATCCGCAATCGAGACCGCATCTCCAGCCTCGGCCTCCGCACCCGCCGTCCATCCGGAACTGGCCGCCCACTGGCGCGTCACCACCCATCGCTCTCAAACGGTGGACGAGTACGGCGTCTTGTTTGTCAATCTCTTTGAGATGCACGGCATGTCGCCCAGCCAGGTCACCCACATCATCATCGCCTCGGTGGTGCCGCCGGTTGAGTCTACCCTGCGCCGCGTCTGCGAAGAGTACTTCCACGTCGAGCCCATGTTTGTCGAGCCCGGCATCAAGACCGGCATGCCCATGCTGATCGACAACCCCACCGAACTCGGCGCCGACCGGCTGGCCGATTGCGTCGCCGCCTATGCGCGGTACGGGGGGCCATGCGTCGTAGTCGACTTCGGCACCGCGACCAAGTTTGAAGTCATCTCCGAGCGCGGCGAATATCTCGGCGGGGCCATCGCGCCCGGGCTTGGCCTCAGCGCGGACGCTTTGTTTAACCGCGCCGCGCGTCTCAGCCGAGTCGACATCAAGCGCCCCGCCAAAGTCATCGGCACCAACACCGTCGGCCATTTGCAGAGCGGTCTCTACTTCGGCTACATCGGCCTGGTCGATGGCATCATCGAACGCATCCTCGCCGAACTCGGCAGCCAGCCCCGCGTTATCGCCACCGGCGGACTGGCCAGCATGATCGCCGCCGACTCCCGCCACATCCAGCAGATAGACGAGATGCTCACCCTCGACGGCCTGCGCATTCTATTCGAGCTCAACCGCGGCGCCCGCCCGCGGGGGCGCGGCAACGGCCCGAAGCCCGAGAAGTCGCATATTCGCGTCTAAGAACCGCGGGCCTGACCGGCCGCGCTCTGATCGTGTCGGGTGCAAAGGTGCCTCAGTTGCTGAATTATTTCAACTACTTTACCGAGATCGAAGAACGCTTCCAGCAACGGCGCGGATCGATACTCCTGCTCTCCACGCTTGACTGGGCTCTCATCGAAACCTGGCGCGAAGCGGGCATCCCCCTTGAAGCCGCGCTGCGTGGCGTCGACGCGGCCTTCGACAAGTATGAAGCCCGGCAAAAGCGCGGCCGCATGCGCCGAATCAACGGCCTCGCCTGGTGCGCGCAGGCGGTCATGGACGCAGCAGTCGAGTTGAATGAAGCCACGGCAGGCACTCTTCCAGCCAATGCTCCCGCGCACGAATCCGGCTTCGAGCGCGAGCGCGTCGCCGCTCATCTTGATGCGGCTGCAGCGGGCCTGGCCACCCCAACCGTTGCTCCCGAAGCCTGTGCGGCCACGGCGGCGAGGCTGCATGAACTCGCTGCCGACATTCGCGCCAGGCCCGATATGGGCTCCGCCCCGGCCAACCTGGAGACCCTGGAGCGCTCGCTCACCGTTCTCGAAGAGAAGCTCTTTGCAGCCCTCACCGCCGCCGCGCCGGAAGATCTTCTCGTCGGCCTCAAGGAACACGCGGCCCGCGAACTTGCGCCCTACCGAAGCCGCATGGGCGCCGTGCAACTTCGCCAAGTCGAGCATCAATTCGTCCAGAAGCAGCTCTTGGTCCACTACAACCTGCCCCGCCTCAGCCTGTTCTACATGAGCCAGCAATGAGGCGCTCCAAACCCAGGCAGCAACCCAAAAAGAAGGGCGCCGGTGTGGAGAGTGGGCGCGATCTGGGGCCGCCGCGTTCATCCATCAAATTTCACGAAGTCCAAATCGAAAAGCCAATCTACGGTGGCGCGTTTCTGACCCGTATCGAAGGCAAAGCAGTCTTCGTCCCTCTCGTGCTTCCCGGCGAGCGGGCGCGCATCAACATCGTCGAAGACAAGCGCGGTTACGATACCGCCGAGTTGGCCCAGCTCATCGCGCCCGCTCCGGAACGGATCGCGCCTCTCTGCTGCCACTTCGGCGTCTGCGGTGGCTGCAGCTACCAGCACGCGACCTATCAGGCTCAGCTCAACCTCAAGCAGGCCATTCTGCGCGAAACCCTCGACCGCGGCGGAGTGCGGCCGCCCGACGAGTTCGCCGTCCTCTCGGCTGACCCATGGGGTTATCGCAACCGCATCCGCCTGGCGCTCGATGCCGAGGGCAATCCCGGCTACCGCGGCCGCCGCTCCCATGCAATCGTCCCCATCGCGGAGTGCCCCATTGCCGCGCCCTTGCTGGTGCGCGCCGCGCTGGCCTTTGCCGAAATCGCGCAGCGCATCCCCGGCAACCTCCGTCCCACCGAAATTTCATTGTTTTGCGATGCAGAAGAAACTGTCCTGCTGGCTGGAATCCACACCCTCCGCCCCGCCAGACCGCCCTTCGAACAACTTTGTTCCAGATGGACAGAAGAAGTCCCCGAATTGAAGGGCGCCGAGATCGCTTCTCAAGGGCGGATTGGCCAGCCGCCTCAAACCGTCTCCCGCTGGGGCGATGCATCCCTCGACTACCGCGCCGCCGGCCTTTCCTATCGAGTCGACCTTGGCGCCTTCTTCCAGGTAAATCGCCGCCTCGTCGATCCGCTCGTTGAATTGGTGACCAGCGGCTACTCCGGTACCCTGGCCTGGGACCTCTTCGCAGGCGTGGGCCTGTTCGCCCGTCAACTTGCCGACCGCTTTGAGCGCGTAGTCGCCGTCGAGTCCGCCCCATCAGCCACGCCCTCGCTCACCCGGAACCTCACGGGCTCCAGCGCCAGTGCGATCCAGGCCTCGACCCACGATTTCCTTAACAGCGCCCCATCCAGCGAGCGCCCGGATCTCATCGTCGTCGACCCTCCCCGCATTGGGCTGGGTGCGGAAGTCACAAGCCTCCTGGTCCGGATCGCCGCCCCCACGATGGTCTATGTCTCATGCGATCCGGCAACCCTCGCCCGCGACCTGCGCGGCCTCATCGCCGGTGGCTACACCATCGAGCGCCTCGCCCTCGCCGACCTCTTCCCACAGACCTACCATCTTGAAACCGTAGTCCAGCTGCGTCGCGCCTGAGTTCCTCTTCACCAGCGTTGCCCCGCTCCTGTTACCCTTATTGGAACTATTCTTTCCATTTTGGTTGCCATGCGATCGGATCACCCAACCACCGGGCATCCCGCGGCCGGCCTTTACACAGTGCCGCTCTTTCACGCCGCATGGCTCTTTGCCGCCGGCATTGTGCTGGTGCAATGGATCTGGCTGCGGCCCAGCCTTGTCCTCATCTCCCTCACCGTAGCCGCGTTGCTCTCAGGCCTCGCCGCCCTTCGCGCCCTTCGTATCGCCTGGCTGCCGCTGTCCGTCATGTGGCTTCTCTTGGGCGCATGGTGCGCGTTGATGCAGCCTCGACCGGCGCCCGCCGCGGCGCTGGCTGCATTCTCAGACGACCTCTTGCGCGCGGTCGATGGAACTGTGATCGACACTGGCTCTCTCCGCATGGATGCGGAAGAAAACATCGACGAGCGCTCCTCGCAAGCCACCACCCAGCGTATCGATCTTCAACTCTCCAGCATGGAGCGAGTCACCGACAGCGAAGACGGCCAGGTCCCCGTCACCGGCGCCGTGCGGCTTACCGTCCGCTGGCCTTCCCCTGCGACCCCTGCCCAACCCTTCCGCTGTGGCGAGCGCATCCGAGCCGTCGTTCGCCTGCTCCCGCCGGCAATCTATCACGATCCTGGCGTCTGGAGCCGCGCGGACTACCTGGTCGAACAGGGCGTCACCTCCACAGCGTCGGTCGCCATCGATCGGGTCGATCGGCTTGGCTCTTCGCCCTACGCGGCTCTCACCTGCCGCCTCAGCGCCTTGCAGCACGCCACCACCGCTCGCCTGCTGGCCCTTCCCGCGGCAATGCGGTCGCTGCCCGCCCCCCTGCGTCTGACTGAGGACGACGCCATCATGCTCGCCGCCATGATCGCCGGCGACCGCACTTACCTCACCCACACCCTGCGCGTCGGCTTCGAACGCACCGGTTCCTTTCACATGCTGGTCGTCTCCGGCTTCCATCTGGCCATCGTCGCCGCAGGCATTTTCTGGATCGCTCGCCGTCTGCGCCTGCCGCGCATTCCGGCCACCCTGCTCACCATCGCCGCTTCATTTGCTTACGCCCTGTTCACCGGCTTCGCCACGCCTGTACAGCGCTCGCTTTGGATGGTGACCCTCTACCTGGTCGGCAGGCTCTTCTTTCGCGAGCGGCGCCCTCTGAATACCATCGGCTTCGCAGCCCTCTGCCTGCTCACCGCCAACCCCCGCAGCCTCCTCGATTCCAGCCTGCAAATGACCCTGCTCGCCGTAGTCTCCATCGCGGGCGTCGCAATACCGCTGCTTCAATTCACCGTTCACCCCTATTGGTCGGCCGTGCGCGACCTGCGCCTGATCGCCATCGACATCCAGCTCGCCCCGGGCCTCGCTCAATTTCGCGTCAGCCTGCGCATGATCGCCACCAGGCTCCAGGCTGCCGCCAGCCCATTTATCGCCTGGCGCGTCTTCCCCTGGGTGGTCCGATGCGTGATCCGGATCCTGGAACTGGTCGTCGTCTCCTGCGTCGTGGAACTGGCCATGACCCTCCCGATGGGGCTCTACTTCCATCGCATCACATTGGCCGCATTTCCAGTCAACCTGCTCATCCTCCCGCTTCTCGCGCTGCTCATGCCGGCGGCGCTGCTCACGCTGCTTGCCCTTGCGATCTGGCCCCAGGTTGCCGTCCTTCCCGCGATGGCCGCGGCCTTCGTTCTTCACCTCGGAGTGGGCCTGGTTCACCTCTTCGGCTCACTCGCATTTGCGGATTTCCGCATCCCCACTCCATTGCTCTGGCAATCAGCGGCCTTTTACGCTCTTCTCGGCGGAGCCATCGCATTGGCTCAAATCGGGTGTGCGCGATTCATTCGCTGGCCGCTCCGGGCAGCCTGGGCTGCAATGCTTCTCGCCGGGCTGGCCGCGGTTGCCCCTCACCCGATCGACCATCCCCACAACGCGCTCCTGGTGGAAGCCATCGACGTGGGGCAGGGCGACTCCATCCTGCTGATCACCCCCGACGGCAAGACCCTTCTCGTCGACGGCGGGGGATTCGGGGGCGGAGCGCGTCAGGTGCCGCAGGACTTCGACATCGGTGAAGAAGTCGTCTCTCCAGCGCTCTGGGCGCGCGGCATCCGTCACCTCGACGCCGTGGCCCTCACCCACGCCCACTCCGACCACATGGGCGGACTTCCCGCCATCCTGCGCAACTTCCATCCCGGCGAGCTATGGGTCGGCAACAATCCCCGCTTCGGCGCTTACAACGCGCTGCTCACCGAAGCCGCTTCGCTCCACGTCCCGGTTCGCAGCTTTCGCACTGGCGACGCATTCTCCTTTGGCCGCACCCAGGTCAATGTCCTCGCGCCCTTTGGCGACTATCAACCCGGTCTTGAACCTTCGAACAACGACTCGCTCGTCCTGCATATGAATTTCGATTCAAGTTCCGTGCTTCTCGAAGGCGACGCCGAGGCGCCCGTCGAACAAGCCATGCTCGCCGAGCCCGGTCTGGCGAGCACTCTGCTCAAAGTGGGCCACCATGGCAGCCTCACCTCCACGCGCCCCGAGTTTCTCGCCCGCGTTGCCCCGCAATGGGCAGTCATTTCGTGCGGTCTGCATAATCGGTACGGCCATCCCCGGCCCGAGGTGCTTCAAGAACTCGAATCGGCCCACGTCCGCACACTGAGCACCGACATCAACGGCGTCTCGTGCTTCCTCCTCGACGCTAAATCGGTCTCGGCCGACCCCGGATGCGCCGGACGACCCTGGCCGCGGGAGCTCCGATCACCCTGAAGCTCTCAAGACGCGCACCCAAAAGGGTTCAAACCGCCGGTTTTGCCGCTGCGTGGATGGCCAACAGCGTTTCAAGAAGGGGCTTCAGCAGCTTCAGATCGAGCGCATTGGCCCCATCCGATCTGGCGTTGGCGGGGTCGTCGTGCACTTCGAGGAAAATGCCGTCCACGCCGGCTGCGGCCGCCGCCCGCGCCAGCAGCGGAATGAATTCGGGCTGCCCGCCGCTTACCCCATTGGCCGCCGACGGCTGCTGCACTGAATGGGTACCGTCAAAGACCACCGGAGCCAAAGCCCGCATGATGGCAAGCGCCCTGAAATCGACCACCAGCGTGTTGTAGCCGAAACTCGAGCCGCGCTCGGTCAGGAACACGCGCTCGTTGCCCGTTGAACGGACCTTCTCGACCGGGTGGGTCATATCCCACGGAGCAACGAACTGCCCCTTCTTGATGTTGACGGCGCGGCCGGTCTTGCCGGCTGCGACCAGCAAATCGGTCTGGCGGCAGAGAAAGGCGGGAATCTGTAGCACGTCGACGGCTTCCGCGGCGATCTCGCATTGGGCTGGCTCGTGCACGTCGGTAAGCACCGGCAGCCCTGTCTCGCGAGCGATCTTCGCCAGGATACGTGTACCCTCAGCCAGTCCTGGACCGCGGTAACTCTTTACGCTGGTGCGATTTGCCTTGTCATAGCTGGCTTTGAAAATGTACTGGATGCCAAGGTCCGAGGTGATGCGCTGGATGCAGTCGGCCATGCGTCGGGCGTGGCTCTCGCTCTCGATGACGCAGGGCCCGGCGATCAGGAATAGCCCGCCCGCGCCCACCTGCACCGGTCCAACTTCAAAGGACTTGCTCACGAGGGTGATTTTACCTTTCCTGGCGGAAAGGGGATGGTGCAAACGTGAGGCCGCTGGGTTCAGCGGTTACAGCCCCCCCCGCCTCCCAGCTGAACCAAACAAACTGACGTCCGGTCAGGGCGACAAAACGTCAGCTGAAGTGGCTTCTCGACCACTGCGACAGGGCGCGATCCAGCGTCTGAAGCGTGGTGGGAGCCGGTAATTCACTCTGAGGCTTCACGATGTTGCTTTCTGCGAGGCGATTGCAAAAGGCTAAGTATTCCTCGTAAAAGCGCACGTCATGCCGCGCATGCCCCAATGCCTCCAGGACTCTGCAGTCCAGCACCGCATACCGTTCGGGGTAAATGGCGGTCAGAATCGCCGAAGCTACGGGAAGATCCACTCCGTGAAGTTCCAGCAGCGCGGTTACCGCCGCTTCAGTGTTTGCGTTGGGTGCGGTAGCCGCCCCGAGAACGCGCCTGATCTTCTCGTTGCTGTTACCGATGAGGTATTGCACCGCGCGCTCTGATTTCCAGCGAACGATCGCCTCAAGGTTGGCTAAGGAGAAATCTCCGTTTCGAATGGCTTCTCCGGCTTCAAATGCAGCCTTTTCGAGCTCTTGTTCCTTCTGTCCTGCTTTTTGCCAGTATTCTTCGGCCAGCTCCTGCAAGTCTGCTTCCGCAGGCTGGAGCTGAAAGTACGCGACCATCTTGCTTCCTCACTTTCACAAAAACCGTTCACAAGATAGGCCCACCGCGAAATCTTTGTCAATCACCCGAAAGTGCCTAGTGACGGCGGCAGGACTACCCCTCCAATCTGATGCCTTTAGCGGGCACTTCGTTCACTTTGGGAACACACTTAAACGCAATTTTCACACCGCCCTTAAAGCATTTCTCCAAAAGGGATGAAGTGTGGATGCCCCACCCTCGCAGCGTCTTTGTTTTTGCGGCTACGGTGGGGTGGCTATACAGCAAAGGGAGAAACGCCTTAGTTCGCCCGCATGGCCGCTTCCACGTCCTCGGCCGTATGGGGCAGCGTAGCGTCCAGATCGACCAGTTTCCCGTTCGCGTCCACAAGGAAATCGCATTCGATCCGAACCCCGATCTTCTCCTCGGGAATATACACGCCAGGCTCGATGGTGAAGACCATTCCGGGTTTGAGGACCGCCGGGTATTCGGCCGGGTCATGGACATCCACGCCCACCATGTGTCCCAGCCCGTGGAGCCAGTACTGGCCGAGGGGCTGGCCATGAAGGTCCTTCCCGTGGGTATCGATGTAGTCGTAAGCCGCTTTATCCAGGGAGTTCGGGTCCTGGCGATCACGGTCATTGATGGTTGACTTCCCGGCGACGAAGGCGTGAATGGCCGCCATCTGGGCGCCCAGCACAATGTTGTAGATCTCCCGCTGCCGGGCTGTGAAGTGGCCGTTCACGGGGACCGTGCGCGTGATGTCGGCGGCGTACATCGAGTATTCGCAGGCCGCGTCGACGAGGAGAAGATCGCCGTCTTCCATGGTGCGGTCGTTGGCTGCGTAGTGCAGGATGGTGGAATTTATACCCGAACCCACGATGGGCGCGTAGCTGGGACGCTCACATTCGTTCTCCATCCAGGCCGCGGTCATCATCCCGGCAATCGAGCCCTCGCGAACGCCCGGCTTTGCGGCGCGCATCATGACCAGTTGCGCCTGGACGGATGCGATCGAGGCCTTCTTCAGCAGTTCGACTTCTCCGGCGTCTTTTTCAACCCGCAGTTGCGCGGTCAGACTGGTAACGTCTTTGGGCTCTGGAAGGGAGCCGGCGCCGAGGGAAGCGGCCGTGAAGTCGACAAGGGCTTTCGATTGAGGCGCCGTGGGTTGTGTCCATAGGTTCACTGCCATGCGGCGGTCGGCGGCCATGAGGCTGTTGAGCTCGGCCGGCAGTTGGGTGATCGATTCGACGGCCTCGACGCCGGCCGCCCGGGCAACCCCGGCTGTGGCGGCGTCCATCTTCACGCCGGTGTATTTCTCGAGACGCAAATTGCGGGTAGGCAGAAACAGGATCTCGCGATAAGCGCGGGACGAGGCCCCGCCGGGTGCTTCGCCGACGACCATCAGAGCCGCGCCTGGTTCGGTCCAGCCGGTCAGGTAGTAGAAATCTGAGTCCTGGCGGTAGGGCATGAAGTCAAGAAGCGGCTCCTCGGCGGCAAACAGGACCGCAATCCCTCCGCGTAGTTCGTGCGCAAGCGATTGACGGCGCGCGTGATAGATATCGGTCGGCTGCTTCTCGAGAGCGTGGAGACCCGGTGCGGCGGCGGTCGCAAGCAATGCGCAGAGGACGGCTCGCAATATCTTCATCCGGTTATTGTCGTACCTGGCCCGCTTGAAAGGCAAAAGCCGGCCAGGGCGCAACGGCCCCAGACAGGACTTCGTCCATCGCCGCCAAGCGAATTCGAATATGGCCCGACCAAGCGGATACGTCATGTCGGTTACCAGCCTGGGCGCGAAATTTGCGACGTATCGGCGGGATTGATCTTTTGACTTTCGCTACCATTGAATTTCCCGGGAAATGGTCGTATGCTAAGGATGCAGACGAATTTGTCCGCCTGATTTCATTGCTGTGTGTGCACCGGCTGGCGGAGAGATGAGTGGGCTCATGGCCCACTTTTTATTTGCGGTAAAATTCACCCGGCAAACACCCAGGAAAAAGGGTGGAATCCGGACGCAGTGCGAGGAAGATGGCAGTCAGGTTGGAAGATATTCGGTCGGCGGCGGAACGAGTGGCCGCCTCTCACGGGCTTGACGTGGTGGACATCGAGTTCATTGGCCCGACGAAAGAGCGTACCCTGCGCGTTTTCCTCGAGAAAAACGCGGAAGGCCGCGCCCGACTCAAGGCCAGCCTTGAAGCAGGCAGTGAAGAGGGCCCAAAAGCTCTGGCCGAGGGCCGGTTGAGCGTGGAGCAGCTTTCCGGCGTCACGCATGAAGACTGTGCAGTCTTCAGCCGGGACTTCGGCGTCTTACTCGACGTGGAAGACCTGGTGCCGGGGGATGAATACACCCTCGAGGCAAGTTCTCCCGGGCTGGACCGCAAGCTGGGACGACCCGATGATTTTGAACGGTTTAGTGGTTGCCTGGTCAAGGTCCAAACATTTGAGCCGGTGAATAACAACCGGCATTGGCAGGGACGGTTGAGTACTGCAAAAGATGAGGGTGTGGTAAGAACCGTTACTCTCGACCTGGCCGCCGGAAGGCAGAACACCAAGAGCCGTAAGGCGGGCGTGAGCACCGTGGAGATTGCCTTCAGCAATATTGAGAAGGCGGAACTGGTACCGGAGATCTAAAGGAGAGCTTTCACCTCATAGCCTTCGGCTTTCGGTCAAATGAAACCCAACAGCACCAGCGCGGCTCCGCGAGAGTCCCGATCGCTGGATAACAAACGAGAGAGTCAACACAGTATGGCCACCAGCGCTTTGTATCAGAGCATCGAGCTTTTGAGTCAGGAGAAGGGCATCGACCCCGGCATCGTCGTCGGAGCGGTTGAGGAGGCCATTGCCCTGGCCACGCGCAAGTTCTACAAGACGCAGGAAAACATGAGGGGTGAACTGAACCGCGAGACGGGCGCGATCACGGCTTACATTTACAAGACCGTAGTTGCGGATGAGGAGCAGGTTGAGGATCCGGTGAACCAGATCACCCTTGAAGAAGCCAATGAACTGGCCCCGGGCGTGGAAGTGGGCAGCGAGATTCGCATGTATCGCGACACCAGCCCGCTGGGCCGGATCGCCGCCCAGTTGGCCAAGCAGATCATCTTTCAAAAGGTCCGCGAGGCGGAACGGGATACGGTCTTCCAGGAGTATGCTCACCGCGAAAAGGAAGTGCTGAACGCCACGGTGAAGCGGATCGAGGGCCAGGACGTGATCTACGACCTGGGCAAGGCAGAGGCGCGGTGCCCGAAGCGCGAGCAGTCGCGGCTGGAGCAGTTCAGTGTAGGCGAGCGGGTCAGGGTGGTGCTGCTGAAGGTGGATCGGGCGGCAAAAGGTCCGCAGGTGATTGTTTCGCGCGCAGCGCCGGAGTTGGTCTCGAATTTGTTTCAGTCCGAAGTGCCCGAGATTTACGACAACACGGTGTCGATCCGCGCCATCGCGCGCGAGGCTGGCGAGCGCACCAAGATTGCCGTCCAGAGCAGGGACAAGGATGTGGATCCGGTAGGCGCGTGCGTGGGCATGAAGGGCATGCGCGTGCAGTCGATTATTCGCGAGTTGCGCGGAGAGAAGATCGACATCATCGAGTACAGCGACGAGATCACCACGTTCGCTGAGAAGGCTCTGCAGCCGGCCAAGGTGAGCCGGGTTTCGGTTGCCGACCTGACTGAGAAGCAGCTTGAAGTCATTGTGGATGACACCCAGCTTTCGCTTGCGATCGGCAAGAAAGGCCAGAATGTCAGGCTCGCGGCGAAGCTGCTGGGCTGGAAGATCGACATCAAGAGTGAAGAAGAGAAGCGCCAGGAAGTGGAGCAGCAGATGGTGGCGCTCGGCGGCGGCCCGACGACTCCGATCGAGCAGGTGAGCGAGTTGGGCGACAGCATCATTCAGAAGCTGGTGGCTGCCGGTGTGACGACGGTCGAAGGCCTGGCGGACATGACCCCGGAGCAGCTCGAAGAGATTCCCGGAATCGGCGAGAAGACGCTGGAAAAGATTTCGATCGCTGTGCGGCACTACTTTGGCCACTTTGAAGAGGGCGAAGGTGAGGCCGCTGAGACAGCTGCCGCGGACACCGGCAACATCTCGGAGGGCGATTCTGAAGTTCCGACCGCCCCGGAAACAGTTGACACGGCCCAGGCCGAGTTGGAGAACTCAGCCGTGGTGCTTGAGGAAGCTGAAAGCACGCGCGCCGCCGAGGCGGAAGACTTGGAATCTGGAGCTTCAGGCGAGCTGTCTGAGGCGCTGGCCGATGAGCAGGCGGAAGAAGAAAGTCTGACCGCGGCCGAGCTGGCGGTTGAGAACGTTCCGCCGGCCGATGAAGCGGAACTACCCGAATTGGAAGCAGAAGACAACGAAGACGCGGCGAAAGAGGATGACGCTTAAGACGCGCCGCGGCCTTCAATGCAAGGCGAACGATAACGGAAATTCAAAGAGCAGCCAGAGCCACGAGGTTTCTTGCGATTGACTAAGGGGCGTTTAGGCCGCAGGTTGAAAAGAGGCGGATGAGTAAGGTTCGTATCAACGATCTCGCGCGCGAGATGGAAGTCAAGAGCCGGCAGATTCTTGACGTACTGGCGGAGCTTGGCCTGGGGGCCGGCAAGACGCACTCCAGTTCCCTGGAGAGCGACGAGGCAGAAAAGGTTCGCGCGCATATCGAGCGCGGGCACACTTCGGCTCACGCCCCTGCTTCGCGCAGCCCGCAAGCTATTACACCGAAGATAGATCTCTCTCACATCTCCAAGCCGGGCGATGTGATGAAAGCCATTCTGGCCAAGAAAATGGAAGAGGAAGAGGCGGCACGCCACCCGCACATTCCGGCGAAGCCGGCCGCCCCCCCCGTGGTAAAAGAGCCCGCTGTACCGGTGGCCGCCGTCGCTGCACCCCCTCAGCCTGCTCGTCCGGAGCCGCGCAAGTTTGTTGTTCCTCAGCCGCGCATGGCGCCGCCGATTGTCACGGCGCCGCCCGCCCCTCCGGCAATCGCATCGCGGCCGCCAGCGGGTCCTGTGGTAGCCAAAGCGCCCGTCGCTGCAGCTGTGGTTGCTCGTCCGGTAGTGGTGGTGGCCCCGCCTTCCGGCGCGGTAGTCGTGAAGCCTGCCGCACCCGCGGTTCCGCGCGAAGAGCAGCCCAAGGCGGCAGAGAAGCCTGTCGTCTCGGTCAAGCCGCAGGCTGTTGCCGCAACCGCGATTGCAGCGCCCGAAAAGCCGCCGGCGTCGGTGAAACCGCCCGGTCCCCCGGTGATAGCCGCAGCCGCTGCGCCGATCGAAACCCTTCCACCGCCGCCGGCAATTACTGTTGCCGAGGCTCCGCCCGCGCCGGTCGTTGTCGCGCTTGAGAGTGCCCCTATTCCAGCTATTGTGATTCAACCCGCCGAACCAGAAACCCAGGCTCCGTCAATCGCCGCCGCTGCAGCGCCTCCCGCTCCGCCCGCCCGCCGCATGGTCATGCCGCAGACCGGGCCCCGGCCTGTCTATAAAGCGTCTATCATGCCTACGCCGCCTCCAACCCCCTCTGCAGCCGGGGGAATCCAGCGGGGTAGACCCATCTTCGATCGCAGGCCCACCAGCGGGCCGGGCAGCTTTACCCCGCGGCCTTCCAGCGGACCAGCCAGCGCTCCCGGACAATTTCCCGGCGGACCACGCCCAAAGCATCCGACCCGCACTACGCCTGGCGGATATGCGCCTGCCGGCGGACCCGGAGCCCCCGGAGCACGGCCTGGATTTGGAGCCAGACCCGGCTTTGGAGCGCCTCGGCCGGGCGGATTCGGTGGGCCGCGTCCAGGGCCTGGCGGAGCGCCGCCCCCGGGTGAAGCTCCACGGCCGCAGCGCGCCCCCTCCCGCGGACGCGGGCGGCAGACGCAGTATCCCAAGACCAAGGAAGGCCCGATGAAGGGCTTTGTGCCGCCGCCGCGCTATGGCGGCGTGCAATATGGCGGCGCACCCCTCCCGATTACCCGCGAAATCACCGTTACCGAAGGAATCAGCGTAAAGGATCTTGCCGAGAAGCTCGAAGTGCGCGCCAAGGACCTGATTGCAACCCTTCTGATGGGCGGAGTCTTCGTGACCGTAAACCAGTCCCTGGACGCGGAGATGGTCAAGGACGTGGCGGCCAAGTTCGGCGCCGCGGCAAACGTGATCAGTTACGAAGAAGAGATCGCCAACCAGGCCATTGAGGAAGTTCTTGAAGCTGAAAATACGGGCGAGCTCGAAGTGCCCAGGTCCCCCGTGGTCACGGTCATGGGCCATGTGGATCACGGCAAGACCTCGCTGTTGGACGCGATCCGCGAGACCGACGTTGCTGCCGGCGAGGCGGGCGGCATCACGCAGCACATCGGCGCCTACAAGGTGAAGTTCTCCAAGGAAGGCTCGCCGGCTTCCGGCCGCGAGATCGTCTTTCTCGATACGCCGGGCCACGAAGCCTTTACCCGCATGCGCGCTCGCGGCGCCAAAGTAACGGACATCGTGGTCGTTGTGGTGGCGGCTGATGACGGTGTCATGCCGCAGACGCTGGAAGCGATCGATCATGCCAAGGCGGCGAATGTTCCCATCATTGTGGCCGTAAACAAGATCGACAAGCCGGAGGCCAATCCCGACCGCGTGAAGAAGCAGCTTGCCGACCGCGGCTTGATTCCCGAAGAGTGGGCGGGCGCGGGGCAGGAGGGCACGGTCTTCGTCGAGGTTTCAGCCAAGAAGCGAAAGAATCTCGATCTTCTTCTCGAAATGATCTGCCTGGTCAGCGACATCAAGGCGCCGAAGGCGACACCAGGGCGCAAGGCGGTAGGGTCGGTGATCGAGGCCAAGCTCGATCGCGGGCGGGGCGCGGTGGCCACCGTTCTTGTTCAGGACGGCACGCTGCACCTGAACGACAGCTACATTGTCGGCAACACCTTCGGCAAGGTCCGCGCCATGTTCGACGACCGTGGGCGGGCCATCGAAGAAGCCGGTCCATCGACACCGGTCGAAGTGCTCGGCCTGGAATCGATGCCTGACTCCGGAGACACTTTCCTCGTGGTTGCCGATCGCGACAAGGCCAAGGGCATCGCGCAATACCGCAAGATGAAAGAGCGCGAATCGCAACTGGCCAAGAGCTCCCGCGTTTCGCTGGAAGGGTTGGCCGAGCAGATTCGTCAGGCTGGAGTGAAGGATCTGCCGCTGATCATCAAGGGCGATGTGACCGGATCGGTCGAGGTGCTGGCCGATTCGCTGACCAGGATGTCGACGGAGAAGGTGCGGATCAAGGTCATACACTCGGGCGTCGGTTCCATTACCGAAAGCGATGTGCTGCTGGCCACGGCGTCGAACACCATCATCATCGGCTTCAACGTTCGCCCGGAGCGCAAGGCCGCCGAGCTGGCGCAACAGGAAGGCATCGAGATCCGGCTGCACTCCATCATTTATGAGTTGCAGGACGAGATTCGGCTGGCCATGATGGGGCTGCTCGATCCAACCTTCAAGGAAAATTACCTTGGCCGCGCGGAGGTGCTGAGCATCTTCCGCATCCCCAAGGTGGGAACGATTGCCGGCTGCCGCGTCCAGGACGGAGTGATCCGCCGCGACGCGGAAATCAAGGTGATGCGCGGCACGGAACAGGTATTCAAGGGCAAGATCGTGTCGCTGAAACGCTTCAAGGACGACGCCCGCGAAGTGACCAACGGCATGGAATGCGGCATTGGGCTGGGCGGGTTCAACGATCTGAAAGAAGGTGACCTGATCGAAGCCTTCTCAACCGAAAAGCTGGCCGCGGACCTCGGAGCGCTGACCTCCGCCAAAGCGTAGCCGGTTTGGGAGAACGGGGCGGGGACACGATCAGGCCCCTCACCTCCAGCCGGCAAGCGAACAGAACTGGCCCTATTCCTATTCAGAATCGGGCCAGTCTATTTTCACCCTGATCTCCTCATGTCAGCGGGAATTCGATTGCCGTTGCGTTGGATTACCCCCTGGAAGCGCACACTGAAAATATGAGAATCTCATGTCCAAATCCATCCGTCGGGCATGTCCCCGGTCCGTACCCCCTACCCCCCCCCTGCCCCCATACTGGCCCAGCACGGCAGTACGATCTTTTTTAAGTCGCATTGAATCAGAGGATTAGGCCAGGAGGCCAGTTTACCATACGGTAAACAAAACCCATCTTTTTGCTTCATTTCGGTTCATTTTCGGCCCCTTCGTGTCGATTTTTGACGCAAAACAAAGCCTGAATCAGGGTAATTCGAGCCGGGTTCTTCTCCCCTGGTACCCTCTTTGAAGTTCACAGGTTTGATACAGGCAAATGAATCGGCGCAAGTGCGCAACCTGCGTTATGCTTTTGAAAATCCCGGATGTGCCCGCGACATTTCAAGTTGCCGGTAGTCCGCGAGCGCTTCAACCTCGCCGGAAACGAAGAGCCGTCCGGAACTGAAGCGTCGATCGAGAGTATATGGCCTCCAACGACAAGATGGATGATGAACAATTCGATTCGCTGAGCCGGGCTTTCAGCGAGCAACTGCTCTCCTGTCTCGACGAGTGCGCGCGAGGGAGACACGGTCTTTTCTCGGAACCGGTCGGCGTAGACGAGGGAGATACGGGCTGGCCAGAAGCCGCGCGCCTTCGCGAGTTAGCCGTAGGCCTGCAGGGGATACTGTCTCAACAGGGGGACCGAAATGCCCTCTGCGAGGAATTCCTCGACCTGTGCACCATGCATGGGGAATATCATCCGGGAGAGCGCAGGCTGGCGAGGTCGCTGCTGGAGCGCATTGAGCGCGGCGAAGTGGGAGCCGCAACGGAGGAGAAGAGAAAGCCCTGGTAAGGCCGCGGTTGCGGGAATTCACGAGCTTTGCAATCGGGAATGACCACCCAGCCTTCCACCAATGGAAGGCTGGGTGCAGGCCGCAATCGGTTAGTAGCGGATTCCGAAGGTGATCGGAAGCAACTTGGTGTCCGCGCCCACGGCGGTTGTGCCGAGCCCGTTAGGGCTCACCTGGGACGCCGGCGTAAGCACGTCGAGATAGCGAACCTCGGCAAAGAAGCGCATCTTGCTGTCCCCATAGACGCCCCCCATGCGGTGCTGATAGCCCGCGCCGACGTTCCAGCCGCCCTGGTTGGAGGAGTAGTGGCCCACTACCACATTCGTTGTCCCAATACCGCAATAGTAGTAGTAGCAGTATTCGGTTTGCTCGGGGTCGGTGAAACTGGTCACTTTGCGGTAGAAGCCGCCGCCCCCGGTGACGTAAATGTCATTGCTCGACTTGGGAAACAGATCGAAGACCGGGGCGAGAGTGAAACCCCAGATGTGGGCGTGGCCTCCAGTGGCGCCGGTCTCGGCGATGATGGCGCCCGGCAGTTTGTTATCCAGGAACTGATACTCGGCCAGCAGGCCGAAGTTCTTTGAGAAGTTGAGGCCGCCGCCGACGGTAAAGTTCCCGCCCCAGGTGATGTATTGCTTGTCGCCCAAGGGTGCATTGGCGCCACCCCCGCCCTCAAAGGCCAGCTTGCTCTTTACGCTTTGCCAGCGGCCTTGAGTATCCTGGCCCGCGGCGGCGCCGCTGCCGGCAGACGTGGCCTCGGCCTTGGCGAAAAGGCCTGGGACCGCGGCTGGGTCAAGGTAATCGAGCGAACTGGACCCGGTGGAGGATGAGTAGGCGGGAGTGCTGCCCTGGTTTGCTGATTCAGCGGTCTGCGCACTCGCGAGAGAGACTGCAAGAACAGCCGCAGACCCCAGGAAGAATGCCCGCTGCAAAAGCAGCTTCGAAAAGGGGGATGTCATGTCGAAACCTCTAGGATCGAATTATCTAAAGAGCGCCGGAAGGTACTGGACCCGGCACTGAAGTTAGACACCGAAATGCTAAAGAGGTTGCACCCCGGGTCAGAAAACAGCACAGCCCGGAGCGATGCTCCAGGCTGTGTTTTCTAGCGAACAAACAGGCTCTTTATCCCTGGATGTCGAACTGTTCGGGATGGAGCGTCGGGTCGCTCTTGACCAGGATGTTTTTGCCAACCAGTTCTTCAAATTCGGAGAGCCAGCGGGCATTGCTGGATTTGAGGGTCTTTACGGTTTCCGGGTTGACGCGGATGAGCACGTCGGCGCCTTCGAAGTGCTTCCGCATCTTGCGCAACTCGGTATAGATTTCGTTGCATACGGTGGTGGAGCTCTTCACCATGCCGGTGGCCTGGCAGGTGGGGCATGGAACGGAGAGTGTGCGTTCGAGCGATTGCTTGACGCGCTTGCGGGTGATGGCCACCAGGCCGAAGTCATTGAACTGCAGGACCTTGGTTGGGGCGCGATCGGCCTTCAGGGCTTCTTCGAGAGCAGCCAAAACCCTGAAGCGGTTTTTGCGCTCGTCCATGTCGATGAAGTCGATCACGATGATGCCGCCGAGGTCGCGTAGCCTGATCTGGCGAACGATCTCGGGAACCGCGTCGAGATTAGTTTTAACGATGGTGTCTTCAAGGCGCGCCGACTTGCCGACGTACTTGCCGGTGTTGATGTCGATGGCAACCAGCGCTTCGGTCTGGTTGATGACGATGGAGCCGCCCGACTTGAGCCAGACCTTGGAGCGGAGGGCCTTGGATATCTCCTCCTGGATGCCGAAGTGCTCGAAGAGCGGGATGTCCTTGGTGTAGAGCTTGACGCGGCGGACCAGTGTGGGCGAGAAGCGGTTGAGGAAGCGGACGATGCGTTCGTAGTCGGCTTCGGAGTCGACCCAGATGTTGGAGAAGTTGGCGCTGACCTGGTCGCGAAGGATGCGCTCGATGAGCGAGAGATCGTGGTAGATGAGCGCGGGGGATTTGGATGAATCGGAGCGCTGCTTGATCTCGTTCCAGAGGTGAATCAGGAAGCGGAGATCGGCGCGCAACTCGTCTTCCGAGGCGCCTTCGGCCGCGGTGCGCACGATGAAGCCTCCGGAGGCCTCGCCGCGCTCATTGATGAGGATTCGCTTGAGACGATGGCGTTCTTCGTCGGAGGCGATCTTGCGGCTGACGCCGACGTGTGTGACGGTGGGCATGAAGACCAGGAAGCGGCCGGGGAGGGCGATGTGGCTGGTGATGCGCGCGCCCTTCTTCGCGATGGGCTCCTTGGCAATCTGAACCAGGATCTCCTGACCTGGTTTTAAAAGGTCGGAAATGATGGGCAAGTCGGAGGTTTGCATGGACCGGCGCGAGGGGCCGCGACGGTTGCCTTGTTGGGCGGCGCCGCGCCCGACGCGATGGCCGCCGCGGCCGTTGCGATCGCGTCGCTGCGGCTGGCCGGCGGCTGCGGGCTGGGCCTCGGCGGAGGGCTCTTCTTCGTCCTCTTCGTCGATGTCAAAGCCTTCCTCGTCGTCGCCGCCTTTATCCTCGAAGTTGAGCTGAATGCGATGGTCGAGATGGGCTTCCTGCAGCATTTCGCCAAGGTCGCCGGAACGAATCTGGGTGGGCAGGGTTTCTTCTTCGTAGTCGTCAAGATCGGGCTCGTCGCTCTTGTGGCGGCGGGCATGGGGCGCGGCTTCTAACTCCTCGCCTTCTATGACTTCTTCCTCGATAAGACCTTCGCCGGGGGCGTAGGCTGAGACAGACGGCACGATTTGAGTGGAGAGCTCCGCCGGCTCGGGAGCTGGCTCTTCTTCTCTTTTCTTCTTTCCGCCCAGGCCGAACAGGCGAAATCCTGTAGGAGACGCAGGGTCGATGCGGTGAGCCGCTGACGCTTCAGATCCGTCTTCGTCCTGCCCGGGGTCGGGGATTTCGCTCGTCAGAGGAATCGGCTGCTCTTCGGAAGGTTGAGAGTACTGCACTTCTTCTTCAAACAAGTCGTCGTCGGGTGAATCTTGCCGGGTCCGAAGCCCCACGGGCTCGGCGGTGAGCTGATCCTCTCCGAAGTGTGGGTCCGGCTCGGGAGGAGTGGCTTCGATCTCGTGCAGCGCGGGCGGTGCGGATTCCTCAAGCGGTGCAATGAGCTCTTCCTGCACCTGCTCTTCCTGTTGGAGGACTGCTTCGGGGAGAGGTTCCGAGTCAGTTGCGTGCTCTGCCTCGGGCTGGCGGGTCCGGTGCCGCGAGATGGATTCGCCCGGCAAAAGACCGCTGCCGTCCCAAGCGAGGGGCACTTCAATGAGGGTTGAGGGCTTGAACGAACTCGCCGGGCGAGGGGATGCTGATTCGAAAACGGGCTTTGGCGACTCGGGAGCGGAGGCGCTACCGTATTTTGACAGTGACTCGCCGGGGAGCACAAAGGGTGCGGGCGCATTACCGCGAGGGGAGGGGGCAGAGGGGACGGCTTCGGCAGCATGGATCTCAGGTGCGAAGTCAGATGACGTGTCCGGTTCGTCCGCTGTCTGCGCAGCACCCGCCGCGGGCTCCTGGGATTGGGTGCGACTGTCGGACTGACTGCTGGAGCCGCGGCTTCCACGGCGATGCCTGCGACCGCGCCACCGGCGACCGCCCTGTTCTCCTGCTTCCTGATCCGTTCCTTCCGGTTCGGGTACAGTCGAACTCTCAAGTCTCGGAGGCGCGGCGGAAGTGACTTCGGGAGCGGCCTCATCGGTTGGACGGCGATCACGGGGCTGCCGGTCTTGCCTGGCATCCTGACGTTGGCCGGGGCGCTTGCCGCTATCTTCCGGCCGGGGGGCGCGGTCTTCGCGCTGGGCGTTGCGGGTCGACTCCTGGCCATAGGTGTGGCGGACCTCGCGGGGCGGCTGGCTCGCGCCGGCCGCGGAGGCCTTCTCAATTTCTTCGTTGTCTTCCTGGTCTTCGAGCTCGACGAAGTCGGTTACATAGAGAAACGCGTCGCGCTCCAGGCCAAGGTCGACAAAAGCCGACTGCATGCCGGGGAGTACGCGGGTTACGCGGCCGTTGTAGATGGAGCCGGCAAGTGTGTATTCGTTCTCGCGCTCATAATAGATTTCCGCGAGTTGATCGTCTTCGAGGATCGCAAGCCGCGTCTCATGCGGCGTGCTGGAAATGCAAATTTCTTTTGCCATCGTGCCTTTCCCTCCGGCAGCTCAAGGCTGTCGGCAATTGCGGCAAGGTCTGATGGAAACGCGCAAGCCGGAAGGTGAGGGGATGGGCGGAAAGGATGACCTCGAAAAAAGCTGTCGTGGCGGCTTTTCGACCGCGGTCGTCCCCGTCGGGAGGCGAACCGCGGCCAATTTGTTTGAACCCAAGCCGAACGTGCTGCCGAGTGTAGCGATCCGATTGCAGAGAGTCTGTGGCCAACCGCCGCTCATCTCGCCGGGTGGCCGTTTCAGCGATGGCGTTTGCGAGATCGCGGCGCACAGGGAAAACTGCTGGAGCCAGCCCTGGCGTTAGTGCGCGTTCCCTGCAAGTTCTACGCCGGCAACGGGACCGTGGTCCCCGGCGAAATGTCTTCGTCGCGGGGGCGGAGCCGTTTTCCCGTCTCTGCGTGCTCATGAACCCAGTCCTGCCGGGCGCGATCCATTGGGACCAGGCCGGCGAAATGCTTGAGAATTGCTCTCTTGGGCCGGAGCATTTTCGAACGGCCGAAGAGCTGAACTTATCCTGCGGCTTATCGCGCCGGAAACGAGCCTTCAGTTCACGAACCGGCGCATGCGGACATTCATCACCACACCCAGCGCCAGGAAAGAGAACAGCACCGAAGAACCGCCGTAACTCATTAACGGTAAAGGAATCCCGGTGACCGGCATAAAGCCGATGACCATACCCACGTTGACCGCAATCTGAAAGGTCAACACAGCCACCACTCCCATGATGATAAGGGAACCGGGCAGGTCCGCGGCTGTTTGAGCGTTCTGAATCAAACGCATCAATATGAAAAAGTATAGCAGCAGGACTGCAACCGCGCCGACAAAGCCGTGCTCCTCACTGAAAGCGGCAAAGATAAAGTCTGTGTAGGGGATAGGGAGGAAGTAGCCCTGGGTCTGGCTTCCCTTCTCCGCGCCCTCGCCCCAGATTCCCCCCGAGCCCACCGCAATGAGCGATTGCCGGATCTGGTAACCGCTGCCTTTGGGGTCGTTATCGGGGTTGATGAAGCTGGTAAGACGGGCCTTCTGATAGGGCTTGAGTATCTTGCCCGACGACCACACACCGACGATCAAAGCGAGTCCGCAGACACATAAAATGGCCGCCTGGCGAAAGTTGATGCCGCCGAGGAACAACCCCGCCACCAGGATCGGAGCGTAAGTGAGGGTAGTTCCCAGATCGGGTTGGACCAGAACGAGGAGCATGGGGGCACCCACCAGCGCAAAGGCCCTGAAGATCTCTTTCCAGGTGAGATTGCGGCCGCCCAGATTAGCAAAGTAACGGGCCACGACCAGGATCAGCACCAGCTTGACCCACTCGGAGGGCTGGAACTGGATGGGGCCAACACTGATCCAGCGGCGTGCCCCCAAGGCCTTGTGACCGACCAGCTTGACTGCGACCAGAGCGAGGAGAAACACGCCGTAGACCCAGGGCGACCAGTCGAGCAAGCGGTGGTAATCGACCTTGGCCAGGATGAACATGCCGACCATGCCGGCGCAGATCCACAGCATCTGCTTGGTCTCAAAGCTGGCAAACCGGGTGTGGAGGGTGGCGGAGTAGATTTCGAAGACGGAAAAGACGCACAGGAGAAGCACCAGTCCCAGGAGCGCCCAATCGAAATCGCGAAAGCTGAGGAAACGGCGCATCAGGGAAGATCTTCTTTGAAGCGGAGGATGGAAGCGCCGAGCCAGACTGGAAGTGGAAGATTGCCGCTGGCCACCGCGCTAGGACCCGGGCCGGGGCTGATGAAGAAATGGCCGGCGTGGAAGGCGGTGGCACTGTAGACCATTTGCTTGCCGGAGGCGGGCTGCGGGGTTGGACCGGACCAAATGGCCCCGACCTCAACAGGTTTGGAGTCGCCGGCCTGATCCAGGATATTTTTGTCCTTTGCCCGCTGCTTGTTGACGTAGGCGATTGCGATTCGCTGGGCGATCATGGCCGAGCCGGAACCCCAGTCACCGTGCTCCTGGAGGACGACAATTGCGATTTCAGGATTGCGCCTGGGAATCATGCCCACAAACCATGCATTCGGGGTTTTTGAGCCGCCCTTTGTGTGGGTGTCCCCGCCACCAACCACTTGGGCAGTGCCGGTTTTGCCGGCGAAGTCTACGCCCTCCAGATGAGCGGCCGCGGCCGTGTGGTAGAGCCCCGGGGTGGTCGCGGCGGCCATTCCATCCGTAATTGTCATCCACGTTTCGGCATCGAGCGGGACGGTCTTATCGCCGGAGCCTGGAAAGCTGTCAAGAAGCGCCTGCCGGAATTCTGCGGGAAGCTGAATGGGATTGACGAAGTGCGGGCGGACGAAGTTGCCGTTCGAGGCGATGCCGCTCAATGCGCGCAGAAGTTGAATCGGGGTCACCTGGGTCTCGCCCTGCCCGATGCCGACGGAAATGGTGTTGCCGGGATAATAGCGCTGGTGGTAGGTCTTCATCTCCCATTGCGTGGACGGCATGATGCCCGACATCTCGTTGGGAAGATCGACGCCGGTCTTCTGGGAAAGCCCGAAAGAGGTGGCGTATCGGGCGATGGTGTCGATACCCAGCCGTTGCGCCAGGGTATAAAAAAACGTATCGCACGACATGGGGATGGCTTCGTTGATGGTGAGTAAGCCGTGGTGGTGATCGCATTTGAAAAAGCGCCCGTAGAAATCGGCGCCGCCGTTGCACATCACGTGCATGTTCTGCGCCACGCCTTCCTGGAGGCCGGCGGCAGACATAATGATCTTGAAGGTGGAACCAGGCGCGAGTTGATCCTGGATGGCCTTGTTCATCAGCGGATGACGGGGGTCGGTGATGAGCCGGGACCAGTCGGCGCGGTTGATGCGCACTGCAAAGGCATTGGGGTCGTAGCTGGGATGGGAGACTAGGGCCAGGATCTCGCCGTTGCGCGGGTCCATGACGACAACCGCGCCACTGGCCTCGCCGAGGGCCAACTCAGCCACGCGCTGTAGATCCAGATCGATGGTCAGCTTCAGATCCTGGCCGGGTGTGGCGTGCTGGGTCCTGAAGAAGGCCACTTCGCGGCCGTGGCTGTCGACAACCACATCTCGGGAACCGTCCTGACCGCGCAGCAACTCGTCGTAGGTCTCCTCGACTCCCGCCTTGCCCACCACGTCGCCGGGCTGATAGGCCGCGTAGCGAGAGTTATTCAGGTCCTCTTCGCTTACCTCGCCGACATAGCCGATCAGGTGCGCGGCGAAACCGTCGCGAGGATAGAGGCGGCGCTCTTCATCGATGGTTTCCAACTCAGGGAGTTCGTTGCGATGGGCCTCGATGAACGCCTGTTCGTCGGCGGTTATGTCCTGCTTGATGGGGATGGGTTGATAGCCTGGCGAGGCGCGATAGCGACGAAGGGTGGCGCGGAGCTGTTCAAGGTCGAGGTTGAGGCCCTGGGCGATGAGGGGCAGGTCGACGTCGACATTGCGGTTCTGCTCGCGGACCAGGAAGCAGGAGATGGAGGGATAATTATCCACCAGCAGGCGGCCTTCGCGATCGAAGAGCTTGCCGCGCGGCGCCATAATCGGCTCTTTGCGGATGCGGTTCTGCTCGGCGAGCTGGCGGAAGCTTTCCGCGCCCAACACCTGCAGCCGCCAAAGTCCAGCGGCCAATGCCAGCATCATCAACAGGATGCCGTATTGAACCACCGTTAGCTTGAGGCTGGAGAGTTTCTCACCGCGGTTGATGCTGCCTGAAACCATATTTCTACGCCAATTCCTAGGATATATCGAATCTCGCCCTGGGAACGAGAGGCGGGTACTGTCCTAACACTGCGTTGCGGGCAGGATTCGGGGGTGCGGCATGACTGAGCGCCCGAATCACTTTGCCGCTGCCAGTGCGAACGACATTCCAGTCGCTTCAAACCTCAACACTGATTCAAAG
>Ga0302319_10002916_pt1 | contig 36244 bp, 35 predicted proteins | sample Bog_T0_2_FD_203319 | JGI IMG/M metagenome (GOLD analysis project Ga0302319, IMG submission 203319) | Peat permafrost microbial communities from Stordalen Mire near Abisko, Sweden - Bog_T0_2 | ecosystem: Environmental > Terrestrial > Soil > Wetlands > Peat | place: Sweden: Abisko, Stordalen Mire...
CAACGCCTCACGGCGCCGTTGTTCAACACCGCACTCACCACCCGCCGCCTCGAAGCCGCCTACGAGGCGCTCGCGGAGCGCTACCACGCCGGCCTGCCGCCCCAGCCGATCGCGCTCGAGAACGGATCGTCCCGATAGCCGGGGGTTGCGTCCGCGGCGCGGACAGGGGTGGCCAGCCGGGCGCATTCGCCGATTCAATTCTTCCGCCGGCTGCCGATAACCCCGCCTCGGACGGCCGCCTTGTGTCAAATGCGATGTCGCCAAAACGTGACGCGGTCCGATAAAACCAAGAACGACCCCGGAGGATTCCCCTCAAGAACCGCCGCGACGATCCGATAAACCACTCTGTATGTGGTCACCGGTCTGCCCGCTCGGCGGGTAAGTGAACACACCTTAGCAGGGCCTAAGACGGGCCGGTGGATCAACTTATCTTTTAGGAGTTTTCGAACATGGCATTAACTCTCAACACCAACATCGACTCGCTCAATGCGCAGGCCAACCTGACTTCATCGCAGTCCGGTTTGTCGCAGGCATTGCAGCGCCTTTCGTCGGGCTTGCGCATCAACAGCGCCGCGGACGATGCCGCGGGTCTGGCGATCAGCCAGCAGTTCACGACGCAGATCAACGGCACCAACCAGGCCGTCAACAACGCCAACGACGCAGTGTCCGAGGCCCAGACGGCCGGCGGCGCGCTGTCGACCATCGTCGACAATCTGCAGAGCATCCGCACCCTCGCGGTCGAGTCGGCCAACGGCTCGAACAGCGCTTCGGATCGCCAGGCGCTCGACGCGCAGGTGCAGCAGCAGATCCAGGAAATCACCCAGATCGCCTCGCAGACCACGTTCAACGGCGCCAGCGTGTTGAACGGCACCAGCGGCACGACGACCTACCAGGTGGGCGCGAATGTCGGCGACACGATTTCGATCAACCTGTCGCAGGGCGTTTCGGCCAACCAGATCGGTCAAGTGGCGACCCAGGCCGAGCAGGTCACGACGACGGCCTTCGTCGGCGGCGGCGCACTCACCCTCGCGGTGGGCACGGGTTCGGCGGTCAGCATCGGCGCGAGCGTCAGCACCGCGCAGGCCGGCACATCAACGGCCGGCCAGACGGCGGGTTCAGCCTATGCGAAAGCGGCGGCGATCAACGCCGGCGACATTTCGGGTTTGACCGCGACGGCGTCGACCTCGGCAACGGAAGCGACGGCGTTCTCCAACGTCGTCACCGGCGCGAGCGGCGGCACCTATGACCTCTCGATCAACGGCACGGCGATCTACGGGGGAACGAACAACCTCGGAGCGACCTCCACGCTGACCGCCACTGAGGTTGCCACGCAGATCAACCTGTACTCCTCGCAGGACGGCAATGTCACGGCGACGACGAACGGCGGCAAGCTCACCCTCACCGCGCAGGACGGCAGCAACATCGCCGTGACCCAGACCGTGGCCACCAGCGGTACGACCGCAGTGACCGGCACGGGCATCGATACCAGCATCTCGGGCGGCGTCGCAGGCGCGGGTGTGACGAACACCGGCAAGGTAACCCTCTCGGCGGACAGCAACATCACGGTCAGCGGCACCGGGGCCGATGTCACGGCGCTCGGCGCGACGGCGGGCACCATCAACTTGGGCACCAGCACGCTCAGCGGTCAGAACGTGTTGACGGTGACGGGAGCCAACAACACCATCGCGGCGGTCGATTCGGCCCTCGCAACGGTCAGTGCCTTCCAGAGTCAGTTGGGCGCGATCCAGAATCGCTTCACGGCGGCGGTCTCGAACCTGACGTCCACCAGTCAGAACCTGACCCAGTCGCGCAGCACGATTCAGGATGCGAACTTCGCCTCCGAAACGGCCAACCTGACCCAGCACCAGGTGTTGGAACAGGCGGGTATCTCGGTGTTGGCACAGGCCAATCAGGAACCGCAGCTGATCCTCAAGCTTTTGGGTTAATGGCCGATTGAAAGTCAGACGGAAGTGAGTCCCGGCCGGTCGAGTGATCGACCGGCCGGGAATCGCATGGAAACGGATGAACAACGAAGGAGTATGCGCGATCACTCTCAATCGATATAGGTGACATGATGGCAAGCGAACGAGACCCGGTCACGATACCGGCGACGCCCAGCGTGCAAATTACACAGCCGGCCACCGGAATCGGGCGGAGCGGCCAGTCCAGCGGAAATCAGCCTGCCGGCGATCCGGCGGCACAGCGTACGGCGGCGGCAGCGGCCGGTGTCAACGCAGCAATTGGAGTCAAGGCAGCGGCCGGCACCCCAGCGGCAATTGCAAGCAATGCAGCGGCGGCCAATGGAGCGGCGGCCAATGGAGCGGCGGCCAATGCCGCAAGGGCCAGTTCCGCCGCGGTGGCGGCGGCAGCGGCGGCAGCATCCGCGAAATCCAGTTCGACCGCGGCATCCAAATGGGGCGGATCCACCGGGTCCCAAGTCGGCACCCAGCCGCAGACCCTCGTCAATCTCCTCAACAAGCAACTGAACGATTCGGGACGGCCCGACCAATTTCGCATCGCGCCCAATTCGGGCGCCGCCCTCATTCAGCAGATCAATCCCGCCACCGGTGCGGTGGTCGGTGAGTTCGCGGCCAGCGAGTTCCCGGCCCTGGCCCGCAGCGTCGGCGTGGCCGGAGCCCTGATCGACGGGTTTGCCTGACGGGATCGGCGGACCACTGTGTGTTCCAAATCGCGGCGTGATTTGCTCAAGTACGGGCGGGGAATGTCGATAAATTCGAACAGTATGAGAGCGGAAGCGACCCCATGAGTTCAACGATTTCATCCAGCACGACGCCGACGACGACCACGGGCACGTCGAGCGGCAGTTCGAGCACTTCCGCGGCCTCCCCGGCGAGCTCGCTCATCACGTCGCAGGGCATCGGTTCCGGCCTCAACATCGGCGCCATCGTTTCGGTCCTGACCACGGCATTCGGCGCGGCGCAGAACACCCAGATCCAGACGCAGCAAACCCAGCTCGATTCCAACATATCCGCCTTCGGCACGTTCACCAGCGCCCTCGACACGCTGCAGAGCTCGCTGGCGAGCCTCGAGGATCCGGCGGCGCTCGCCGGTTTCACCGCGACGGTGGCGGACAAGACCATCGCGTCCGCCACCGCGACCTCGGCGGCTGTGGCGGGGCAATACTCCATCGCTGTGAAGAACATCGCGACCGCGGCTTCCCTGTCGTCGGGGCCGATCTCGAGCGCGGGCTCGACGGTGGGTACGGGCACGCTGAAGATCACGGTGGGCGGCAACTCGGCGGCGATCAGCATCGATTCCACCGACAACACGCTGCAGGGAATCGCCTCCGCCATCAACTCGGCGCCGAACAATCCCGGCGTCACGGCGAACATCATCACGACGACCGACGGCGCGCGCCTGGTGCTTTCCGGGACGCAAACCGGCACCGCAAACGCCATCACCGTGACCCAGTCGGGCGGCGACGGCGGCCTGTCGGCCCTGGTGTACGACCCGGCGAACGGCATCACCGAATTGACGCAGACGCAGGCCGCGAACGACGCCAACTTCTCCATCAACGGCAATTGGGCCACCAGCGCCAGCAATCTCGCGAGCTCGGCCATCAGCGGTGTGACCTTGGATTTGCTGGCGCCCTCCGCCGCAAGCACCGACGTGCCGCCGAAGTACACGCCGACGACGCTGACCATCGCCGCCGATCCGACCACCGCACAGACGTCCATCAACAGCTTCGTCACGGCCTTGAACGGCGTGCTGTCGACCGTACAGAGCCTCACTGGATACGACGCAACCACCAAGACGGCCGGCGCCTTGCAGGGAAACGCCACGCTCGAGGGCTTCCAGAATCAGCTGCAAAACATCATCGACGAGGTCAAATCGGGCAACCCCGGCGGGGTGCAATCGCTCACCGACCTCGGCTTGACGGCGAACGCGCAGGGCACGTACGACACCAACGCGTCGACCTTGAGCAACGTGCTCAGTTCCAGCCTCGCCTCAGTCGGCACACTGCTCGGCGGCAGCACCGGCCTGGCGACGCAGCTCGACACGTTGATCACACAGTACACGGAGCCCGGAGGTTTGCTTTCCACGATCAATTCGGGCTACCAGACCGGACTGACCAATCTCGCCACCCAGCAGGCGCAGCTGAACGCCGAGCTCGCGACCTATTCGGCGACGCTCACGACCGAATACAACGCGATGGACACGGCGGTCGCGTCGTTGAAGGAAACGCAGACCTACCTCAACGCCGAATTCAATCCGAGCGCGAACAACACCACGAGCGCGGCGTCGAGCAGCCTCAGCACCGGCACGACCAGCACCTGACGACCGGCATCCTCGGCACCACCCGTAAACAACCGCAACACCGATTCGAGACTGACACCATGATGTACCAAGACAAAGCAGCCCATTATCGCGCCGTGCGCAGCCATGGACTCGTCGCCGACGCCACGCCGGCGCGGCTCGTACAGGTCATGTTCGAGCAGATTCTCACCCATCTCGTGACCGCCCAGGGTTGCATGGAGCGCATCCAAGGCAACCTGCCGCTGCGCGACGTCATGACCAAGGGTCAGGCGATCGGCAAGGCCGTACGGCTGATCAACCAGCTCGACCACACGCTCGATATGGAGCGCGGCGGCCAGATCGCGGTGAACCTGCGGAACCTGTACGGCTACATGCTGAATCGGCTCACCGTGGCCAATGTCACCAACGACCCCTCGATCGTCACCGAGGTCGCCGGCCTGGTGAGGAAAATCAAGGCGGGCTGGGACCAGCTCGTGAGAGACGGCCGGTGAGCCGCGGCGAAGCCGCGACGGCGCTCGAGCGGGCGCTCGTGCTGTCGCGCGAACTGCTCGAAGCAGCCGAGTCGGGCGCGGCGTCGAGCACCGTCGGGTTGAATGCACGGCGCTTGGAATGCCTCAAGGCGGCGCGCGGCGCGGGGCGCCCGGACGACGAGGCGGAGCGTGCCCTGCTGCGTGAGATCAATGAGCTCAATGACCGCGCGATCGGCCACCTTGAACACCGCCGCCGCACCATGGAACGACAGATCGAGACCGTCACGACCGGCCGCCGCGCGGTCGCAGCCTACTCATCGACCCACCGCTGACGCCGCAACGCGGAGCTGCCATGTCCCACGTGTTTCGCAGCGCCGGCAGCGCGATCTCGGACGGCGGTCTGATATTCGAGGATGCGCTGCCGCTGCTGTGGCTGCCGCAGCCGCTCGCCGCGGGTTCGGAGCTTGCCCGCTTGAATGCCGACAACCATCAGTTGCTCGGCGCCGAATCCTCGCTCGACGAAGTGCGCTTGAACGACGTGCTGAAGGACGAGTCGCCGGCCCTGTTGCAGGAGCTGCAGCGCCTCGAGTTCAAGTTGAACATTTTATTGCGGTTGACCGCGCAGGTTGCAATGCAAAACGAGGCGCTGCCGCCGCGGTGCATGGTGCGTCTCACGGCGAAGGGACTAGAATGGGAAGGGGCCGAGGAGGCTCCGGTGGGCGCGACGGGTTTGCTCAAGCTATATATCAATGCGGCCCTGCCGCAGCCGCTCAGCCTGCCTTGTCTGGTCGTCGCTGAACGACACGGCGCGGCGTCACGCGTCGCGCAAATGCGCTTCGTGGGAGTCAGCGAGGTGGTTGCCGATTTGCTCGAAAAGCTGATTTTCCGCCATCACCGACGGTTGATTGCCGTGAGCAAGCACGCCACCGCCTGACAAGCGCTGCAGTAAAACTCTGCAGGTTTTTTTGAGGTACTCCCTTACAGAGATTCCGGGTGTTTGCCAACTCCTTTTGTCTCAAGTTCCTACGCTAGACTGCAATCCACCGAGGCATTGATTGAACAATGTCAAAGGGTTAGACGAAAAGCTTAAGACGGTACAGCAGAATTGTGAGTTCCGTCACAGTTTGAGTAACGGGAAGGAGTCCCCTTAGTGGTTGACGCCAAAGTTCTTGTGATCGAACCCTCAGATTCGCAGGCGCGGATGCTCGACACGCTGTTGCGCTTCCTGGACATCGAACCGGTGCAGGCGCGGGATCTCGCCGTCTTGCGTGATGCCGGTCCCACGGCGAGCGCCGAATGGCTCGCCATCCTGGTCGGCGAGGAGACCGTCGCCCGACACGGTGCCGCCTTGGTCGCCTACGTGCGTGCCATGGCGCAGCCCTTGCCGGTGATTTATCTCAGCAGCACCGGCTTACCGAAAATTGCGGAGTCGAGTGGCGACATCGCGTGGTTTCACCTCGATTTGCCGGTGAAGCAGCGCCGCCTATCGGCGGTTCTCGCCCAAGCGCAAAGCGTGCGCAGCGGCCATCCCACCCAGCCCGGCAGCCATAAATTTCGCCCGAGCGGCAAATCGCGCGCCATGCGCGCGGTGCACCGCTTGATCGAGCAGGTGGCGCCGTTCGACACCAACGTCCTCATTCTCGGCGAGTCTGGCACCGGCAAGGAAATGGCGGCCCGGCACATCCATGAACTGTCGGATCGGGCCGGGCATCCGTTCGTTCCCGTGAATTGCGGCGCGATTCCCGCCGACCTGCTGGAGAGCGAGCTGTTCGGCCATGAAAAGGGTGCCTTCACCGGCGCGCTGTCGACGCGGGTCGGCCGCTTCGAGTTCGCGGAGGGCGGCACCCTGTTTCTCGACGAGATCGGCGACATGAGCCTGCAAATGCAAGTGAAACTGCTGCGTGTGCTGCAGGAACGGAGCTTCGAGCGCGTCGGCAGCAACCGCACCATCCGCTGTGACGTGCGCATCATTGCCGCGACCCATCGCGATCTGGAGGCGGCCATACTCGGCGGGCGTTTTCGCGAGGACCTCTTCTACCGGCTGAATGTATTTCCGCTGCAAATGCCGCCGCTGCGCGAGCGCTTGGAAGACCTGCCCGTGCTGATCGAGCATCTGATCGCGCGGCAATCAAAAAGCGCGCATCGCCCGCTGCGGCTGGATCGTGATGCGATGCAGTGTCTCGCGCAAAATCCCTGGCCGGGCAACGTCCGAGAGCTGGCGAACCTGCTCGAGCGCTTGGCGATACTCTTTCCCGATCAAATCGTCGGCGCCGCCGATCTGCCCGACCGCTATCGCGGCGCTTCGCCGGCTCCCACCGTCACGCTCTGGCCGGCCGGAGACCGCGACATCGTCGCCGCCGACATGGCTGCAACCGCGGAGACGGTGCGCGCTGCCATCGCGGCCGGAGAGGAGGGCTTCGATGCGGCCCTGCCGCGCGGCGGTATCGACCTCAAGGACCATCTGTCCGCCATCGAACTCGGACTCATCCGCAAGGCGCTCGAGGAAGCGGACGGCACCGTGGCAGGAGCCGCGCGGCTGCTGCGCATGCGGCGCACGACCCTGGTCGAGAAGCTGCGCAAATACCGACTGAGCGCCTAATACCTCGGCAATCACACATCTCGGGTGGGTTTAGAGGCTTAAGCTTCGGGCGATCCCGCCGACTCTCAGTCATGGATCCGAAGACCGAGTCGGCTGGCACCGACCGTTTGACGGTGCAACACCGCGGTGGAGCCGCGGTACACGACGACTCGCCGTGTACCGCGCTGGTGTCACTGGGCCTTCAAGGAAGCGAAACGGACCGGGAGGACATTCCTGGTCTTCTCTTCGTGGAGCGAGGTCAGCGCGGGCTGGCCGATGCTTTGTACGGCGTTCGATACCGCGTTCGAGATGCACTTGTCCCAGGCGCTCGTATGCAGACGCGGCTGGTTCGACAGCGGCTTGCAGACATCGCGCGCGGCGTTCTGAATGCGTCCATACAGCGCTTTGGCGCCGGCTGCGTGGGCCACGTCCAGATCCGCGTAGCTGACCTTGACGCTGAGCGGCGCGTCCGGGACATCAGCGCCGGCCGGCATCGCTGCCGTCGCGATCGCGAGAAGCAACGCGGGGGCGAGAATGCGGCGAAGGCTCAATGCGGTTTTTCGATTCGTCATGTCGTGTATCTCCAGTCGGTTGATGAGTTGCTTGTCAGCGGTGCCGGGCAAAACCAAGCGCCGTTCGATGGGAGTAGTTTCGCGGACATCACGGCCGCACGCATGAAGCGTGCGGGAACATTGCGTGAAGTTGCGGTGAAGCGATCGTGACGCATGCACCGTTGGTGAAGTGGCGACGACTCGCTCCATCCGCGGTACATCGGCCGGCTGCGCAGACGCGGATATCACCTCCTCGGCACGGTCGACACCCTGCCCGACGTCGACGAATCGACGCCGCCGGCCGATACGGCGCACATCGACGCTTCGATCACGACTAGGGAGGAGCTGGCTCTGGTCGAGCCGGAATGGCGCCCCGGAGATTGCGATCGGCCCGACTGGGCGGTCACGCAGGTGCTCGACCAGGTCACCGCCGTGTTCTACGCAAACCTCGTGAGCCCCAGCGCATCCGAAGCGGTCGAGCCCTGCCAACCATCCGGCGCCGGCGCCGCCGAGAAATTGACACCAGCGCCTTTGAAGGAAAAGAGTTCGACCATAACTCGGTGAAAGAATAAGAAAAAGCGGTAGCGGCATGAAAGTTGCTTCAGTCTCCCGCATGCTCGCCCCAAAACGTGACATGGCCGAACCCGGACGCTCCGAACTGCAGGAGGCGTTCCGCGCCTTCGGTGACGTTTCAAACCAGCTGTCGTCAACCTTCGACGCATTGCGCGGCCAGGTCGTCCAGCTGCGGCGTGAACTCTGCGATGCGCACGCGGGCCGCGACCACGTGGCCGCGCGTCTCGCGGCGCTGGTGGACGCGCTGCCCGGCGGGGTTCTCGTGCTCGACGCCGATGGTTGCATCGTCGAGTGCAACCCGGCCGCGCGCGAGCTGCTGTGCGAGTCGCTGGTGGGGGCAGCCTTCGCCACCGTGCTGGCGCGCGCCGTCGTCGGTGCCGAGCGCGGCGCCGAGCCGCTCGAGCTGCGCAGCGGGCGTTTCGTCGGCGTCTCGCGCCGCGAATCGGCCGGAGGCGGCGAAGTGGTGCTGCTCGCCGACGTGACGGAGGCGCATCTGATGCAGGTGTTCCTGGCGCGCCAACAGCGCTTGCTCACCATGGGTGAACTCGCGGCCGGCCTTGCCCACCAGATCCGCACGCCGCTCGCCGCGGCGCTGTTGTATGCGTCGCAGATGTCCCTGCCGGGGCGCAGCCGCGATGATCTCACCCGCTGCGCGGAGAAGACCGCAGTCAGCCTGAAGCAGCTCGATCAACTGGTCAGCGACATGCTGGCCTTCGCGCGCGGCGGTGCAGCCCGGGAGCGCGTCAGCGTCAGCGCGCTGCTCGAGCAAGTCGCGCAGTGGCTGCGGCCGGTGCTGCGCGCCGGAGTGCGGCTGACGATCCGCACCGAGGCGCCGGATCTCGCCGTGCACGCCAACGCGCCGTCGCTGGTCTCCGCGGTCCTGAATCTCGCCACCAATGCGCTGCAGGCGGCGACCGGCGACATCGACCTGCAGCTTCTGGCGCGCCGCGTGGCGAACCGCGCCGAGATCGTCGTGAGCGACAACGGACCCGGCGTCCCCCCCGCGGTTCGCGGCCGGATATTCGAACCCTTCTTCACCACCCGTGCGCGGGGCAACGGCATCGGACTCGCGATCGTCAAGTCCGTCGTCGAAGCCCATGCCGGCAGCGTGTCGCTCGCCGATTCGGCGTGCGGGGCCACTTTCGTGATCGATCTACCCGCGGAGACGAAACCATGATTCAAGCCCAAGATTCAGTGCTCGTGGTCGAGGACGACCCGGCGTTACTGGCGGCGCTCATCGACACGCTGCACGCAGCGGGAATCAGCGCGCGCGGCGCCTCGAGCGTGCCCGAGGCCGTGCCGCTCGCCGGCGCTGCCGATATCGCGCTGGTGATTTCCGACGTGCACATGCCCGGTCCCGGCGACGGCCACGAGCTGCTCGCCACCATCCGGCGGCGGCGACCGGAGCTGCCGGTGGTGCTGATGACCGCCCACGCCACCGTGGCGCAGGCGGTCGCGGCGATGCGCGAAGGCGCTACCGACTACATCGTGAAGCCGTTCGATGCACAGTCGCTGATCGAGATGGCCCGGCGTCAGCTCGCGACCCGAATCGTCCCGGGCGATCTCGTGGCCGTGGATCCGGAGTCGAGGCGTCTGGTGCACCTCGCGCGCAAGATCGCCGAAACCGACGCGACGGTGTTGATCACCGGGGAGAGCGGCACGGGCAAGGAAGTGTATGCGCGCTTCATCCGCGACAATTCGGCGCGCGCCGACAAGCCGTTCGTCGCCATCAATTGCGCCGCCATTCCGGAGAACATGCTCGAGGCAACCCTGTTCGGCTACGAGAAGGGCGCCTTCACGGGCGCGCTCACGGCGCACCCCGGCAAATTCGAGCAGGCGCAGGGCGGCACCCTGCTGCTCGACGAGATTTCCGAGATGGACCTCGGCCTGCAGGCGAAACTGCTGCGCGTACTGCAGGAGCGCGAGGTTGAGCGTCTCGGGGGCACGAAAACGATCAGCCTCGACGTACGGGTCATCGCCACGTCGAATCGCGACCTGCCGCAGGAGGCGGCCGCGGGCCGCTTTCGCTCGGATCTCTTCTACCGTCTGAACGTGATGTCCGTGCGCCTCCCGGCGCTGCGCGACCGCCGCGGCGACATCCTGCCGATGGCACGGCGCGCCATTCAGACCTGCGCGCGCAGCGGCGCGCCGCTGCTCAGGCTGGCCGGTGACGCCGAGCAGAAACTCCTGCGCCATGACTGGCCGGGCAACGCGCGCGAACTCACCAACATCATTCAGCGGGCCGCATGGCTCGCCACGGGCGCCGAAATCACGGCGGCCTCGATCGACATCGGGGTTGCGCCGATGGGCCCGGCATCGCCGGGCGCCGAAACGACGGCGTCCAACGGCATGCAGCCAGCCGTCCCCGCGGATGCGAGCCTCGACGGCGACCTCAAGGAGCGCGAACGCGAGCTGATCCTCGCCACGCTGGCAATCACGGCGGGCAGCCGCAAGCTCGCGGCGCAACGTCTCGGCATCAGCCCGCGCACGTTGCGCCACAAGCTGCAGCAGTTGAAGGCGGCGGGCATCGCGATCGGCGAAATCCGTGCGGCGGGTTGAGCGGTGAGCAGCATGCAGATCCAGCAGGTGCTCGCCGAGATGCGGGCGCTGCAGGGCCGCGTCGGGATGCCGGCCGCGGAGGCCGCGCCGAATCCGGCGCAGCCGTCGGATTTCGCCAAGATGATGATGAATTCGGTGAATGACGTCGCTTCCATGCAGAACAAGGCCGAGGCCATGTCGAATGCCTACGAAGCGGGCGACAAGAGCGTTGATCTCTCGAAAGTCATGATCGAGGTGCAAAAGGCGGATCTCGCCTTTCGCGCCATGAACGAAGTGCGGAACAAGCTGATTGATGCCTACACCCAGGTCATGAACATGTCGGTATGAGCGCTGCACGAGGTTTGATCCATGGCTGACATCGTCCCCGCGCCGCCGCGCGGCATATTTGAAATCGTGCCCGGCCTGAAGCAGGTGCTGCTGCTGGGCGGCGTCGCGGCGGCGATCGCTGCCGCGATCTGGCTCGTCCTCTGGTCGCAGGGACAGAACTACACCGTGCTCTATGGGCAGCTCTCCGAGCGCGAAAGCGGCCAGGTCATGGACGCCCTCACCGCCGCCGGGATCGAGTTCAAGCTGAACCCCTCCGGCGCGGTGTCGGTGCCGGAAACGAAGGTGCAGGAGGCGCGCATCCGTCTCGCCAGCCAAGGCCTGCCGCAGAGCGATGCCATGGGCATCGAGATGATCCAGAAGGACTCCCCCTTGGGCACGAGCTCGATGATGGAGAACGTGCGCTATCAGTCGGTGCTCGAAACCGAACTCGCCCGCACCATCGTCAAGGTGCAGGGCGTGCAGACCGCGCGCGTGCATCTCGCCCTGCCCAAACCGTCGGTGTTTCTGCGCGATGCGCACAAGGCCACGGCCTCGGTCATGCTGCAGCTCTACCCGGGACGGCGGCTCGAGCCCGGCCAGGTCGCCGCCATCGTGCATCTGGTCGCCTCGAGCGTGCCCGAGCTCGGCGCGAGCGACGTGACGGTGGTCGACCAGGAGGGTTCGCTCTTGAACTCCCCCGACGAGACCGCCGACGCCGCGGTCGCCACCCGCGAATTCGCCTACACCCGCAAGCTCGAGGAAAGCTATCAGCAGCGCATCATCGAACTGCTGGAACCGATGGTCGGACCCGGCCGCGTGCGCGCCACCGTGACGGCGGATCTCGACTTCACCGTCACCGAGGAGACGCGCGAGAACTACGATCCGCAGAAAACCGCCGTGCGCAGCGAACAAACGGCGAACGACACGCACAAGGGCGCCGACGGCGCCGAGGGAATCCCCGGCGCGCTCAGCAACCAGCCGCCCGGCACCGCCGGCGCGCCGGCGGCGACGCCGCAATCGGGAGCCCAGGCGACGGCCGCCGGCGGTCCGTCGTCGAACTCGACCCGCAGCACGAAGAACTACGAGGTGGACCGCACGCTCTCCTACGTGAAGCAGCCCACCGGTGTGCTGAAGCGGTTGAACATCGGCGTCGTGCTCGATGACTGGCAGCGGGTCGACGCCACGGGCAAGGCGATCAACGCGCCGATGAGCGACAACGACATCAAGCGCTTCACGCAACTCGTGCGAGATTCCATCGGCGTCAAGGCGGACCGCGGCGATCAGTTGAACGTGCTCAATCAAGCCTTCAAGGCGAGCGCTCCGCTTGCGCCGGTCGAGGCGCTGCCGCTGTGGGAGCAACCATGGGTCAAACAAGCCGCCAAGCAGGTGGTCGGTGCGGCGCTGGTGCTCATCGTCGCGTTCCTGGTGCTGCGGCCGCTGATGAAGTCGCTCACGCGGGTGGCTGCGAAGCCGGGCACCGCGACCGGCGGTGATCTCGCCGGTGACAAATTGAGCATCTCGGACCAAGCGACGAAGGGCATCAAACTTTCGCCCAGTTTCGAGCAGCAGCTCGCAGCGGCCCGCTCGCTGGTCGGTCAGGATCCGAAACGGGCGGCGCAGGTCGTGAAGGATTGGGTCGCGGCCGATGGCTGAAAAACAGGACGAGATAAAAGGCACGCAGCGGGCGGCGATCCTGCTGATGAGCCTGGGAGAGCAGGACGCGGCAAACCTCTTGAAACAGCTCGACGCGCGCGACGTGCAGAAACTCGGCGTCGCCATGGCGGAATTGAAGGAGATCTCGCGCGATCAGATGAGCTCGGTGCTGGACAAGTTCATCGGCATCGTCGACGGCAAGGCCGACATCGCCAACGGCTCGCAGGACTACGTGCGGCGGGTCCTGACCCAGGCGGTCGGCAAGCAGAAGGCCGACATGCTCCTCGAACGGCTCTCGACCGGACAGACCGGCCAGGGCATCGAGGCGCTGAAATGGATGGAAGCGAAGTCGGTCGCGCAGATCATCTCATCCGAGCATCCGCAGATTGCGGCGATCGTGCTCGCCCATCTCGAGGCCGAACAGGGCGCCGCCATCCTGCAGCTGCTCCCCGAGCACATGCGCACCGACGTGCTGCTGCGCATTGCTTCGCTGAACGAGGTGCCGCAGACTGCGCTCAACGAACTCGATCATCTGGTCGAGAAGCAGGCCACCGCCGTCGTCGCGGCCGCGCCGGTGTTGCGCCAGATCGGCGGTGCGAAAACGGTTGCGAACCTCCTGAACGCCATGAACAAGGAAAAGAGCGGCGAAGAACTCGGCAAGATCGAGCAGGCGGACGGCGAGATGCACCAGAAGATCAAGGACCTGCTCTTCATCTTCGACAACCTGCTCGCGGTCGACGATCGCGGCATCCAGTCGCTGCTGCGCGAAGTGGGCTCCGACACCCTGGCGCTCGCCCTGCGCGGCGCCGAGCCGGAAGTGCAGGAGAAGATCCTGCGCAACATGTCGAAGCGCGCCGCGGAAATCCTCAAGGACGACATGGAGGCGCGCGGGCCGGTGAAACTCGCGGAGGTCGAGGCCGCGCAGAAGGAGATCGTGACCATCGCGGTGCGGCTCGCCGAGGAAGGGACGATCAATCTGAGCGGCAAGGATGCGGGCGATCTTGTCTAAGACCCTCACAAAAGCCGTGACGGGCCACGCCGAAATCTGGTCCGCCCCCGACATGAGCGCACCTGTGCAAAAGCCGATGGCGACGGTCGGCGGGCTCGCCGACCTGCAGGCCGAAGCCTATCAAGAAGCGTTTGCGCAGGGCCTTGCAGAGGGGCGCGACGCCGGGCGCGTCGAGGTGAAAGCGCAGGTCGACCGGCTCGCCGGCATGTTCTTCGATCTCGCCAAGCCGTTCGAAGTGCTCGATGCGGAAGTCGAGCACGAACTCCTGACGCTCGCCATGGCGCTCGCGCGGCAGATCGTGCGGCGCGAGCTGAAAACCGACCCGACCCAGATCATCGGCATCATCCGCGAGGCGATCGCCGCGCTGCCGGTCGCGGCCCGCGACGTGCAGGTGCACCTGCATCCGGAGGATGCCGCAGTCGTGCGCGAACATCTCGCCCCGACCGAGAGCCAGCGAGCCTGGAGCATCGTCGAGGATCCGGTGATGGCTCGCGGCGGTTGTCAGATCACATCGGCCACCTCGCGCATCGATGCCCGCCTCGAGACCCGGCTCGGTGCGATCTTGAGCGATCTGCTCGGCACCGAACGCCACTCGAGCGGATTGCGCAGCGGTGGCGCATGACGGCGGTGACCGCCCGGCCCCGGCCCAAGCAATGGGCGCAGACGCTCGCCCAGGCCCGGGAGCGCATCGGCAATGCCGACGAGATCGTCGTCGAAGGGACGTTGAGCCGCATGGTGGGCATGACGCTCGAGGCGGTGGGCTGTCAAGCCGCCGTCGGGGGACGCTGCCTCGTCGACACCGCCGAGGGGAAGCGCATCGAGGCCGAGGTGGTGGGCTTCTCCGGGGAGAAGATCTTTCTCATGCCCACGGGGGACATCCGCGGCCTGATGCCCGGGGCGCGCGTGGTGCCGACGCAGAGCGTCTCCGAAGCGGTGGTCGGCGACGGATTGCTCGGGCGCGTGATCGATGGCGCCGGGCGCCCGCTCGACGGGCTCGGCGATTTGCGCTGCACGGAGCGGGTGCCGCTCGTCGGCGAACCGCTGAATCCCCTGATGCGCCGCGCGATCCGCGATCCGCTCGACGTCGGCGTGCGTACGATCAATGCGCTGCTCACCGTCGGCGGCGGCCAGCGAATCGGTCTGTTCGCCGGCTCCGGCGTGGGCAAATCGGTGCTTCTCGGCATGATGACCCGCTACACCAAGGCCGACGTCACGGTGGTCGGCCTGATCGGCGAACGCGGCCGCGAGGTGCAGGATTTCGTGGCCAACACCCTCGGGCCCGACGGCATGCGCCGCGCCGTCGTGGTGGCGACGCCCGCCGACAACCCGCCACTGATGCGCATGCACGGTGCGTGGCTCGCCACGGCCATCGCGGAATACTTTCGCGACCGCGGCATGAAAGTGCTGCTGCTGCTCGATTCGTTGACGCGCTTCGCCCAGGCGCAGCGCGAGATCGCGCTGGCGATCGGCGAGCCGCCCGCCACCAAGGGTTATCCACCCTCGGTGTTCGCGCGCCTGCCGCAGCTGGTGGAGCGCGCCGGCAACAGCGACCGCGGCGTCGGCTCAATCACCGCCTTCTACACCGTGCTCGCCGAAGGCGACGATCAGAACGATCCCATCGCGGATGCGGCCCGCGCGATTCTCGACGGCCACATCGTGCTGTCGCGGCGTCTGGCGGAAAGCGGGCTGTATCCGGCGATCGACGTCGAAGCGTCGATCAGCCGCGCCATGCACCAGATCTCGACTCGGGAACAGATGGATTTGGCCAACCGGTTCAAACAGGTGTATTCCACTTATCAGCAGAACCGCGATCTCATCACCGTCGGGGCGTATCGGCGCGGCGCGGACCCGCGCGTCGATCTCGCCGTCGAGCAATGGCCGAAGATCCAGGAGTTCCTCCGCCAGGACATGTATGTGCCGCTCGGAATCGACCGCAGCCATGCCGATCTCAAGCAACTCGTGACCCAGTTCTCGGCGCCGCCACCGGCAACCGGACGATAGTGGCCCATGACGCGATCCAAACGCTTCGAGCCGATCCGGGACATCGTGTCCAATGCCGCCAAGGACCTGTCCGTCGCGGTTGGGGAAGCCGCACGGCGCGTGGCTGAGATCGAACGTGCCGTCGAGCAGTTGAAGGCGTATCGGGACGAATACACGCGCAACGTGGACGGCACCGGCGGCGCGACTGACGCCGTGCAATTGCAGAACTACCGCTCTTTTCTCGACCGCCTCGGCGAGGCGATGCGTGTCCAGACCCAGGCGCTCGTCGCGGCCCGCGCCGAGTACGAGCGGCGCCACGCGCTGTGGAGCGCGAAGCGCATCGAGGCGGAAACACTCGACCGGGCGGTCGGGCGCTTTCGCCAAGAAGAACGCCGCGCGGATGATCAGCGCGAACAGCGCGAAGTGGACGACCTGGCGCTGCGGATCTCGGCCGACAACCGCGCGTAGGTTGGCACTTGCCCGAGTGCCCTTCGAGCAATGGGCTGATCGGCCGAACGGCAGATCGACCAACGCGCTGATCGACTGGCCGATCGACGGTTTGGCACGGCGCTTGCTCCATCTGCCCCATGAACAGCGCATCCCCCATTTTGCCGTCCCCCCCTCCCGTCGAATCGGCCGCAGCCGGTCAGGGTCCCCAGCCTGCCATGCAGAGCGGCGCCGCGGGCGGCCCCGCCAGCAGCAAGCCCTCGGGATTTGCGGCGGCCATGACCGACGCAGCCAAACCGGCGCAGCGAAAACCCGCGGCGCGTGCCTCCGCGGATGCCAAGACGGTCGGCGCGGCGTTGCCGCCCGCCGGCAATCAGCCGCCGCCAACGACTCCGATTCCGCCGCCGGTGGCGACGCTCATCGCCGCCGCTGCGGCCGCCGCAGTCGCCGCGGCCTCGGCCGCTGCTGCCGCTGCTGCCGCTGCCGCCTCTGCGGCTGCCGCGGCAAAATCACAGGTCTCCGGAACGACGCCGGCTGCGGGCGCGGTCGGGCCGGCCACCCTGGCTGCGCAATCGCCAGCGCCGACGATCGCCGCCGGCGCCGCGTCGGGCGGCAAGTTGGCGGGCGGTGCTACAGTTTCCGCCGATCCGTCGGCGGTGGATGGTGAGAGTGAAGCCGCGGACGCCACCGGTGCCCTCGCCGCGCGCGAGGCGGCCGCAGCAGCCGCCGCCGCTGCGGCCCAGCAGTCCGGCCGCGCCCCGGCGGACGCCGCCGCGAAATTGGGTTCCGCGCTGCCGGCGGCTGGTGGGGCGGGCGTGACACAGAAATCGCCGCCCATCGCGGCGCGAACCGCCAACATGGGCGGCGCCGTTGGCACCGATGGCAACGGCGTGCAGGCCGCGGGCGGCACGTCCGGGAACCCCGATGCCGAGCCGACGCCGTCCCAAGTCACGGTTGCGACCGAGGCGGCTGCCCGGCCGATGGTCGAATCCCTGACGGCCGCTGCGCAGGCGGCGGACGGGAACTCGGCGTTGCAGAACGAGGATGGGACTGCAGCCACGGCGGCGGCCAACCGCAAGGCAACCTTGCTGGCGAACCTCGCCGACACCTCGGCGCCTGCCGACACGGACACCGGCACGTCGGGCGGGGCCGTCCCCGCCGTCCAGATCCTCACGGCACCCATCATTGCCGCCGCCCTCGACGGCGCCGGCGGCAAACATGCCCGCGGCGATGCGACTCCCGCGGTGGACTCCGCTGCCTCCGGCGCCATGGCGTTGGCGGGCGCTGCGCCGTCACCCTCGGGTGCGGCCGCCGCGGGGGCGCCTGCCGCGCTCAAGCTCGACGTACCGGTCGGCAGCCCCGACTTTCCCCAGGCGCTGGCGGACAAGGTGTCGTGGATGGTCGACCAGAACGTCACCGGCGCCAGACTGCAAGTGAACCCACCGCAACTGGGTCCCATCGAGGTGCGCATCACGGTGCAGGGCGATCGAGCGCAGGTCTGGCTGAGCGCGCACAACAACGTGACGCGCGAAGCGCTCGAAGCGGGTTCACCGAAACTGCGGGAGATGCTGGGCGGGCAGGGCTTCGGCCAGGTGAGCGTCGACGTGTCGCAGCGCTCCTTCCAGGAGCGCACACCGCAGTCTCAGGCATATGAACGCGTGCCGCCTCCCGACGAGGACGCGGTGGCACAGACCGGCCGGACCACCGCGGCGGTGACCCGCGTCGCGAGCGGATCGCTCGATGCGTATGCCTGAGGAGGCCGCGCATGAGGAAGCCCATGCGTGAGGGGGCCCATGCGTAGGTGGCCGCGCGGCCGGCGGCGCGGAGCCGTCCGAGTCAGATCATTCCGCCGTTGATCGAGATCACCTGGCCTGTGACGTAGGCCGCTTCGTCCGAAACCAGGAACGCCGCCAAGGCGGCGACCTCGCCGGGCGTACCGGCGCGCTTCATCGGCACCAGCGACTCGATGGCCGCTGCGTCGAATGTACCATCGCTCATGCCGGTCGCGATGATCCCGGGCGCAATGGCATTTACCGTGATGCCGCGGTTTGCGACCTCGCGGCTCAGCGATTTCGTCGCGGCGTTGAGCGCGCCCTTCGCGGCGGAGTAGTTCACCTGGCCGCGGTTGCCGATCAGCGCGCTCACCGAGGAGATGTTGACGATGCGCCCCCAGCGCGTGCGGATCATGGGCAGCATGAGCGGCTGCGTGACATTGTAAAATCCATGGATCGACACGTCGATCACGCGATGCCACTGGTTGGAACTCATGCCGGGAAAGGCCGCATCGTCGTGCACGCCGGCGTTGTTCACGAGGATCTGGATCGGGCCCGATTCGAGCACCGAGTCGAGCGCCGCGCGGGTTGATACCTCGTCCGTGACGTCGAAGCACAGCGGCTGCGCCGAACCGCCCTGCGCTGCGATTTCGGCAGCGATGGCGGTGGCGGCGGCGGCGCCGCGATGCGCATGAACGTAGACGTGGTGGCCGTCGTGGCCGAGGCGGCGGCAGATCGCGGCACCGATGCCGCCGCTGCCGCCGGTCACGAGCGCACGCTTACCCGATTGGCTCATGCCGTCACCTGAAGCGACGCATCGAACACGATCGCTGCGCGACCGCTCGCGAGTTCACGGCCGTCGCCATACAGGCTGAAGCGATATAGGACCGCAGCGCCATCGGCGGCGATGCGGCTCGCCTCGCAGACGAGGTCGCCCGCAACGTCATCGAGACGCGCCACGTGCAGCCGCACGCCGCGAACGCTGGCGAGATAGCCGCCGCGCGGCGGCCCGGGGTTGGTCAGCGCGCCGTGCACGGCCATCGCCTGCGCCGCGTATTCGATGCCGCATGCCGCGCCGAGGCGGCCATGCGCGCGCAGCGGGTGATCCCGGTTCCGGTGCGTCACGGCACGGCAGCGGACCGAGTGTCCATCCCAATGGATCACCTCCTCGAGCAGGCACATGCGGCCGTGATGCGGAATCTGGCGAGCGATCCACTCATGGTTCAGGGCCGCAGCGATCATCACGCCGGCCGGCACTGATCGACGTCGACGCGCAGACGGGTCTCGCCGAGATAATCGAGCACCGCCCGGCCGGGGTCCGGCAGGCCGATCCGGCGCAGCAGCGGCAGGCTGCGCGCCGCCGGAATCGCGGTCCGCAGTGACTCGAGCGACGTTTCCGGCAGATCATCGGGACGCTCCGCGGTGAGCGCCACGGCGAGCCTCGCGAGGGAGCATGCCTCGCGCCCCGGGGCGAGCACCATGGCGACGCCGAATGCGTCGGGGAGCGATCGCTTCGAATGGATGGGTTCCGGATATGCCGTGTCGTACGCGACCAGCAGCAGCGGCTGCTGCGAGGTGCGCACCTGCGCGCAGGCCTCCAGCAGGCCGGCGGCGAAGCTCGCATCGTGGGCGCACAGCACGTTCGCAGGCGCCATCGCGCCCGTGGCAATGCTCCAGTACCCGGCCGCGGCGTTGTGGACCGAATTCGCGAAGCGCGTCGGCGAAATCTCACGATCCGCGAGCGCAAGTGCCTCGCAAAGCTCGTGGCAATTGTGCCCGTCGCCCCCGGACGAGCTGAATACGGCCGTGAGCCGCGCGGGATCGGCGCCGGCCCGTTCGCACGCCTCGAGGGCGACGGCGATCGCGAGCTTCACGGGGCCTCCGGCGCGACGGCGTTCCGCCGGCGGCAGCATGGCGGGCGGTGCCAGCACGGTGGGCGCGTGCCCATACGGCCGCTCGCCGCGCAATATGGCGGCCGTCTGCGGCCAGTGGGACAGTCCCGGTCCCTGCACGCCGATCCCGTTCACGTACACGGCGATCATCCGGCGCAACCGAAGATCAGGCAGCAATTGCTGCCGCCGAAGCCGAAGGAATTCGAGAGCACGCGTGCCACCGGTGCGCGGCGGTTTTCGCGGAGGTAATTCACCGCGAGCGATGGATCGAGCCGCTGCGTGTTGACGCCTCCCGGCATGAGTCCGAGGCCGATCGCGAGCATGCTCACCACGGCTTCGAGTGCGCCGGCGGCGCCGAGCGCATGACCCGTCGCTCCCTTGGTGGAGCTGCAAGGCGTGCCGGAACCGAAGACCTCGTGCACGGCCCGGCTCTCGGCCCGATCATTGCTGGGCGTGCCCGTGCCGTGCAGGTTGATGTAATCGACGGCCGAGGGGGCGAGATTTGCCGCTGCCAGAGCCGCCTCCATGGCCAGGCGTGCGCCGAGACCGTCCGGGTGCGGTGCCGAGATGTGGTGCGCATCGCTCGATTCCCCCGATCCGAGGAGAAGGATCGCGCCGGCATCCGGAGGCGCGGGCGCGCGTGTGAGCAGCGCAAAGGCGCCCGCTTCGCCGATCGAAATGCCGTCGCGCCCGACGTCGAACGGCCGGCAGGGAAGCGCGGATGCAAGCTGCAGCGCGTGGAATCCATACAGGGTCGTGAGGCACAGCGAATCGACTCCGCCCACCACCGCGGCATCGATGATCCCGGCCTCGATCAGGCGCTGCGCCGAGCTGAAGACCTTGGCGCTCGAGGCGCAGGCACAGGAGACGGTGGCGGCGGGTCCCGTGAGAGCGAGACGCCGACGCACGTAATCGGTGACCGAAAAGGCATTGTGGGTGCACCGATAATCGAATGCGGGCGGCAATGCGCCCGTCGCCGCATCCCGCTGCCGATAGGCCAATTCGGTTTCGAGTATGCCCGCGGTGCTCGTGCCGAGGAACACGCCCACACGGTGTGCGCCATGGCGCGCCGCGGCGGCCGCCACTGCCTCGGTGAAGCCGTCCTGGCCCAGCGCCAGCTCGGCGAGTCGGTTGTTGCGGCAATCGTAAGCACCCAGTTGCGGCGGCAGCCGCTGGCAATCGACCTCGGCCACTTCACCCACATGGGTGTCGAGGTCGACCGTTTCGAAGGCACACGCGGCGAGACCGCTGCGTTGGCCTTGCAGCGCCGCGCGAGTGCTTTGCAGACCGGCGCCGAGACAGCTCGTCGCCGTGAACGCCTCGACCAGCAGCGGCGTCATCTCAATACTCTCCCCGAGTCCCGCGCGCTCAGCACGTCGCGGCGGCGCGCAGCGTGACCGGGACGAATCCCGCGCTCTGCACGGCACCGAGGAGCCGCGGCAGGACGTCGAGAATCACCGGAGTGCCGGTTGGGCTGCGCGCCGCGTTGCCATCGTGCAGCAGCAATATGTCGCCGGCGCGCAATGGTTGCGCGAGACGCGCAAACACCGCGGCCGGGTCCGAGGCGACGGTATCGAAGCCGCGGCGGGTCCAGCTCGCGAGGGTGAGACCGAGCCGTGCGAGTACCGGCTCGAGAAATGGATTGCGCAGTCCCGCCGGCGCGCGAAAAAAGCGCGGCGCGCAGCCGGTGGCCGCAACGATGCTGTCCTGTGCGCGCATGATCTGGTCGCGCAGACCGCGTGGTCCGAGCAGCGAGAAGCTCCATGGATGGCCCTGGCTGTGGTTCTCGATCGCGTGCCCGCCGCGCAGCATGGCGCGGACGAGGTCCGGGTGCCGCTGCACGCGCTCGCCGACGCAAAAGAACGTGGCGCTGACGCCGTGCGCCGCGAGGATCGACAACACCCGCGGGGTCACGCCGGGGTCCGGCCCGTCGTCGATGGTGATTGCGAGAGCACCGCGTGCGGCGGCGGTGGCGGGCAGGCGCGTCCAGTTCGGGCCGAGGAGATGGCTGCGCGGAATGAGCCCGGCCGCCGTCAGGAGTGCATGGTTCGCGAGCACGGCGCCGAGCGCCCACGGCCACACGGCCGGCCGCGCGAGCACGCCGGCCGCCGCCGCCGCATGCCAGCCGACGGATGCCGCAATCAGCGGCGCGGGTCGCCAGCGAGTCGGGCTCCGTTGCGTCATGGCCATTCCCGTTGCAAGAACTTCGTCCACAGAGTACGCCAGGTCGGCAGGTCATGGGCTCCCTCGACGCGGCCGACGTGGCCGGCGCCGAGTCTGCCGGCCAACAGAGCGTGGGCGGCCGCGAAACGGTCTGCCTGCCCGTAGCCAAGGAACACCGGCAGGCCCGCGCAGCCGGATTGGATGAAGCGCCATACCCGGCGTTCGCTGTCGGACTGCGCCAGTTCACCGGCCTGCCAGGCATCGAGGCCGCCGGCGCCGGTGATTTCCGCGAGCAGCAGGCGGGTGCCGAGATACGGCGCCAGCAGGCACAACCCATCGACCGCCGGCCGATCGACTGCCGCCGCATCGACCGCGTGCGCCGGGTCGCCCTGCCGTGCCACATAGTCCAGGGCCTGGAAGCCGCCAAGCGAAATGCCCGCGAGCAGCAGCCTGCGGCACCCCTCGGCGCGGGCCGGGGCGAGCACCCGCGCGGCGAGCCTTGCGCAGGCGTCCGGGTCCATGAGGTACTCGAAGTCGAGATCCACCAGGGTGAGATCGACCGGGAGGCGCCGCTCGGAGAGCGCCGTGCCGAAGCCGGCCTGCAGCAGATCCGAGGCACGCTGGTAAGCCCCCGGCAGCAGCACGATGCGTGTCGGGGCGACGGCGCCCGCGCACGCGCGCGCATGGATACTATGCATGGGCGGCACCCCGCGGCTGCGCCTGCAAAGCGGAAAAAATCAGGGCGAGAAACGCGCCGGGAGCCACGGTCAACCCCAGCGCCACGAGCACGGGAACACCGGAGAAGGACAGCAGCCCGAAACCGATCACGGTGGTGGCGTTCGCCACGGCGATCGAGGCGAGCGTCACCGGCAGGGCGGCGTCGCGCGGCTGCCCGCTGCTGCGGTCGAAGAACAGGGCGTAGTTGGAACCGACCGCCACGATCAGCAGCATCCCGACCAAATGCAGGATGGTGAGCCGCACGCCGCAGCCGACCAGCGTCGCCGCGACGGTGGCCACCGCCAGCAGCAGCGGCGCGAGCACGCGGGCGACGCGCCGCCACGTGCGCAGCGCCACGAACAGCAGCGCCACGATCGCGGCGAAGCCGACCGCCGACCATCGAACCGCCTCGCCGAGATACGCCGCATACAGCGCGTCGGTCTCGACCTTGAGGTCGAGCACCTGCACGTGGCGCGGGTCCTCGCCCCCGAGGGCGGCGCGGATTCGCGCTGCATCGATCGTCGTGCCTCCGGCGGTTGTGCCGCCGGCGGTGGCGGGCGCGTGCAGAGGCAGCATCGCACTCCAGCCGCCGGCGGTATGCAGCACGAGGGAATCGAAACCGGCTTCGAGCGAGGTTCCCGCGAGGTCGCGTGCCGTGAGCGGGGCCGCGCCGCGCGCCGCGTCGACGTCGCGCACGAAGGCTTCGAGACGTTGCGGCCGCACGGGGAGGGCGACGGTGGCGCTTTGCAGCCGCTGCGCGAGAATCCCGGCCGCGGGGAGGCTGGCGCGACGGCGGCTCTGCATGGCGAGGCTGGGCAGGTAGGCGGCCGGTGTGTCGTACCCGGCGATCACGTGCGAGGCCACGAGCCCATCGAGGGCCGGCTCGACCTGTTCGGCGGCTTGCAGCACCGCTTCCAAGTCGGTGCCGGAGATGACCACGATCTCGAGGGCGTCCGCCGCGCCGAGCGCTCCGCGCAGGTCCGCATCGAGCCGCAGCTCCGCGGCGCTCACAGGGCTCAACGCGGACAATTCGCGATTCCATAAGTCGCCCCGATGGCCGGCGAGGATCCACAGCGACGCGCCGAGGAGCAGCCAAGATGCGGCCCGGAAGCGGCGCAGCCGCGGCAGACCGCGCGCCAGCCAGCGCCCGAGGGGGCGCAGATCACGCATGCGGATCTTGGCGGGAACCAAACGCGGCAGCACGAAGCGAGTGACCGCTGCGGCCGCGAGCAATCCGGTCACGGAATACAGTCCGAGCTGGGCGAGTCCCGGGAAGCCCGAGGGCAGAAGCGAGGCGAATCCACAGACCGAGGTCAGGGCACCAAGACGCACCGTGGGCCAGAACACGCGGCGCCAGCGCAGCGCGCCGGCGCGGGCTGCCGCATCGTGCGCCTGGACGAAGAAATAGATGGAGTAGTCCACAGCCTCGCCGATGAGGGTGATGCCGAACCCCAAGGTCACCCCATGCACGGCGCCGAACACCAGCGCGACCGCGGCGATGCCCACCAGGGCGCCCGTGACGACAGGCAGCAGGCCGAGCAGTAGTGCGGTCGCGGAGCGATAGACGACGCCGAGCAGCGTCACGATCAGCGCGCTGCTCACCAGCGAGAGGAACATCGCCGCGTGCTTGATGCGGGCGCGCGCCGCCACGGCAATCACGCCTGGACCGGAGAGCGCGATCTCGAGGCCGCCCGCCGCCGGGCCCGCGTCCTGCACGGCCGCGGCAAAGGCCGCGCGGATCGCCGCGAGCGCTCGCTCCTGACCGTCCGTGTCGGACCCCGCCACTTGGGTTTGCGCAAGCAGCAGTGCGCGCCGACCAGCGGGATCGACCCAGACGCCATCCTCGAGCCGCGGCCCCGGCGAGCGGTCCAATTGGTCGATGAGATGCAGCATCTCGCCGGTCGGATCGCTGGCCAGGAGCGCCTTCATCAGAAGACCGGCGGGGGAGGCTAGTTCCTCGATGGTTGCGCCGATCGCCCCGGCGAGGCCTGCCGCCGAGAAGCGCTGCGATGTCACCTGGTCGCTGAGGAGGTAGCGGTGTGCGAAAAGGAATTCCCGGTCACGGGCGGCGCTCACCGGCTCTCCGTCATTGACCGCGCTGAAGCCGCCGACGCTGCGCAGCGTGTGCGTGATCCGGCTTGCGACCCGGGCCCGGGTTGGCGCATCCGCTCCGCTGATTGCCACCAAAATCAAGCGCGACGCCGGGCCGTCGCGCAGCTGATCGACGAGCAGCTGCTGCATGGCCGTCGGCTTGGCCGGCAGGAACGCCGAGAGATCGGCGATGTAGCGCGCACGCGCGACGATCGTGATCGCCGCCGCCATCGTGAGCACCCAGATGAGGAGCGCGGCGCCGCGCTTCACGGCGGCGTGGGCTGCGGCGACGCGCGCTTCGTTGCCGCAGGACGCAGGGTCATGAGGGATCGATCGCCGTCGGCCTGGATGATTTCCACGTGCAGCAGCTGGTCACGCTCGCCGTCGATGCGGATCTGCGACACCGCCGTGCGCAGCGCGGGCTGTGAGGGTTGCAGCAGCAGCATCCACTGCCCGAGGTCGCCGCTGAACTCGACGTGAAACGCGCGCTCGAGGGCCGCCCGGTCGCCGGCGAGCGTTGCGCGGATGCCCTCCACGAACGGGAGCACCTGCGGGAATTTGCGCAGATCGAGTTCGTGGCGCCGATGGGCGCGCTCGATGATGATCGTGTCGCCCGAGACCAGCAAAATCTCCTCGCGCGGCTTCTCCGTGCGCTTCTCGAGATGGTCGGGTGCGTCGTAAACCAATGCGCCCCAGGATTCCAGCGGCCGGTCGAGCACGGCGAGGAATTGCTGTTCGACGAAGTCGGCGCGTGCGTGCGTGTGCTGCGCGAGCAGGGCCATCAGTCCGTCGAAATCGTCGCCGGCAGACGCGGTCCGAGTCCCCATGACGGCCATGGCGGCGATGAGCGAGATGCCGGCGGCAATGCGAGCACAAAAGGGGGCGCGAATGCGGGCGCGAATCGAGGCGATGGCGGCCGCGGCGTTGCGGGGCGCCCGAGGCTCGAGCGGGCGCCGGCTCAAGGTTCCGCCGCTGCGCCAGGAAGTGGCCAGAAATCGAAGAAATTGAACCAGTTGTATGGATCGCTGCGGCAGAAGCGGTCGATGAGCCCGGCGTAGCGTTCGACGGCCTGGCGGATCGCCGCTTCACGCTCCGCGACGGGCGTCGCGGAGAAATCAGCGAGCGGCTCGAACACCGCGTGATAGCGATTGCCACCGCGGTATAGTCCAACCATGAAGATCACGGGGCGGCGCAGAATGGCTGCCGCGCGCAGTGGTCCCGTCGGCAGGTGCGCGCGTGCGCCGAGAATTTCGACCGCTTGCATGGGTTCCTGGCCGAGCGTCCGATCGGCGAGCATGCCGACGAAAATGCCGCGTTCGAGCCTGTCGCGGAGCTTCAGCATCGCATCGATGTGGCCCAACGCGACGATGTCGGGAGTTTCGCGGGGACTGATGGCGGCGAGTGCCGCACTGATCTTGCGTGCATTCTCCTCATACATGGCCATCGACACCCGCAGGCCGGGCTGTCGCCGGCCGACGGTGCGCATGATCTCGAAGCTGCCGAGGTGCGCACCCAGGAGGAAGGCGCCGTGGCCCGAGTGCAGCTGCCGCCGCATCAGATCCTCGCCCTCGAGCGTGACCTCGAACAGATCATCGCGCCCGTTGATGAGATACACGCGATCGTGGATGGTGCGCGCAAAATTCAGGATCAGCCGGAACTCGTCACGTGCCGCGGGTTCGCGGTGCAGCGCCAGGCGCAGATAGCGGCGGATGTGGCGCCGCGCGCCGCGCGCGAGCAGAAAGTAGTAGCCGGCGATCGCGTAGAGCGCGCCGCGAGTCACACGCCGGCCAAGGCGCAGCGACAGATACACCATGATCCGCAGCAGCGGGCGCGAACCGCGCTCATGGTGGCCGCGCCATTCGGCGGCCCCTTCCTTCTTGGTGGCGAGCGTCGAGACTCTAGCGCGCACGCAAAAGCCCCGTGGCAATGCAGCGCTCCCCACACAGCAGGTCGAACTGGATCGAGCCGCTTGCGAGCAGTTGCCGCTTCAGGCCGATTTCCTCCCCCGGCCGCACGACGCCGAGAAATTTGGCCGAGACGATTTCGCACGGCGACGTCCCGTCGAGTGCCAGCGCATGCAGTGCCGCGTCGAGCAGCACGACGCCGGGGACGATGGGCATCCCAGGAAAATGGCCGGCGAACGCGGGATGCGCCGGGTCGATCGCGATCGGCAGCAGCGGCTCGGCGGGCTCGACGAGCGCACGCAGCGACTCCTGCGGCAGCTTGCCGGTGGCATTGCGCGGCAGGCGGTCGACGAACAGCAAGGGGCGCGGCATGAACACCGGGTCGACGCGGCGGCGCAGCGCCAGCACGAGGGTCTGCGCGTCCAAGGTCGGCGCGACCACGACGGCGGCGAGGCGCGCCACATCGGTCCCGCCCGCATCGTGCGGCTCGCGCACGAAGAACGCGCCGTCGAGCACGCCGTCGATGGCATTCAATTCGTGGTTGAGGAAACTGAGCGAACTGCGCTTGCCGGCGACGTTGACGAGGTCTGCCGAGCGCCCGTGCAAGAGGAAGGTGTCCTCGCCGGTGATCTCGATGATGTCGCCGAGCGCCGTGGGCTGCTCCACGTGGCCGCCTTGTGCGACGGTTTGCCCGCCGCCGGCGTGGAGACGCACGCCGGGCCAGAGGCTGAAGAGCGCGGAATGCGCCGTCCTGCGCCGCGCGATCTGCCCGGTTTCGGTCGAACCATAGATTTCCAGGAGCGTGCAATCGAACTGCCGCTCCGCTTCGCGCGCGAGTTGCGCATCGAGCGGTGCGGTCGCGCAGATCAGCAGCTCCACGGGCGGCATTGCGAGGCCGGAGGTGATGAGCGCGCGCAGATGCACCGGCGTCGAGACGAACACGCGCGGCTGCGGCGCGGCTGCCAGGGCTGCGCAGACATCAGCCGGATAAAACGGGCGTTCTGCGGTCAAGGCATTGGCGCTCTGCAGAGCGATGAGCACCGTGGATTCAAAGCCGAACATATGCTGCGGCGGCACCGTGCCGATCAGTGTATGCGCGCGGCCATCGAGCAGTCCGAGCAATTCGGCTCGGTCCCGCACGCAGCGCACCAGCTTGCCCCACGTCTTGGGATAGGGCAGCGGCATGCCGGTGGATCCTGAGGTGAAGACGATGGCGGCCACCTGCGCCGGATCAATGACCGGAACCTGCCACGGGATGGCCGCCTCGTCGTTCCGCCGCGGCCGGCTCCGCGCTCCGGGTGCCGGGTCTTCTCGACAGAGGAACTTGTCCAACGCGATCTCGCACCCGCGGTCGTCGGTGAGACAAAAGGCATCCGGCGCATATTCGCCGAGCCGGCGGATCGTCTCGGGGGTATGCGTGGAGGGCAGCAGGCTGATTTTCCCTGTCATCAGGCAGGCGGCAAATCCCACTGCGAAGCGATAGCGGTCGACGCATGCGTTCAGTACATGCCGCGATGCCGGCAGCCGGGCGGCCAACTCCCTGGCGTCGGCCAGGAATTCCCGCGCGCTCACCGCAGCGCCGCGGCGGTGGGCGATCCGTGCCGTGGCATCGCCGTGGGTGAAAATCGGCAGCGCGTGCGCCGCCGCCGCCGTCACTTGGTTCTCTGTCCGGCGATGTACTCCGCAAGGTGTCGCAGGGACCGGAAAATCTGATGGTTCTCTTCGTTGTCCGCCCGCAACTGGATCCCGTAATGTTTCGAGACGACCAGCGCGACCTCGAGAATGTCGATCGAGTCCAAGCCGAGCCCCTCGCCGTAGAGCGGAGCGTTCGGGTCGATGTCCGCCGCGGCGACCTCGAGATTCAGCGCCTGCACGAGCAGGCCGGCGATCTCCCGCTCGAGCGCGAGATCGGCGAGCGGCGCGGGCTCGTTCATCGGCGCGGCTGTCATCGCCCCGTCCTTCATCGCCAATGCTGGGTCGGACATGGTGGAGTCTTGCGTGTCGTTTTCAGCTGGGCCATTGCCATCGTTTTCCGTTCGCGCATCATAGCGGCGTACTTTAGCGGCGTGCAACGCGGCGGGCGAGCAGCAGCGGAAACCGGATCATAAAGCCGAGCAACAGCCTCGTGTGCATCCACGTGAGGAGCGCGTTGTCGCGACCGTACCTGAAATGCGACACGCCGCCCTCGATGGCGCGAAAATAGCGCACCGCGGCCGGCAGGTTGACGGGCGGAATGCCGCGCCAGCACAACCGCACCGCCGCTTCGGCGTCGAAGTCGAAGCGGCGCATCCAGGGCTGGCCCTGCATCACATCGAGCAGCGCCTGCACCGGATAGACGCGAAATCCGAACAGCGAATCCCCGATGCCCGCCCAGAGGGTTTCCAAATTGGCCCACCAGTTGCAAATGCGCCGGCCCTTGACGCGCACGATGGGCGCGCTTGCATCGAAGAGCGGCCGGCCGAGCACCATCGCACCCGGCGCCGCGGCCGAGGCATGCATGAACGCGCCGATGCGGTGCGCCGGATGCTGGCCGTCGGAGTCCATGGTGAGCACGTGCGTGAAGCCCTGCGCGGCCGCCTCGTGCAGCCCGTACAGCACCGCGGCGCCCTTGCCCCGATTCTCCGGCAGCGCGAGTACACGCAAGTTCGGCTCCGACCGCGCCATCGCAGCCAGCCGTTCCGCAGTCCCGTCGTCGCTGCCGTCGACCACCACCCAGATGGGGGCCCATTCGGCGAGCGCGCTCTGCACGGTGTCGAAGACCTTGGGGCCGGGGTTGTAGCTCGGGATGAGCACGAGATGCGTGGTCGAAGCGAGCGGCGCGGCTGCGGCAGGCGTCATGCTCGAAAAGCTCATCACCGGCCGAGTCTATCGCGCCCCTCACGATCGGTCCAATGGCAGGTCGAGGGGCGGTTCCAACGGCGGGTCCAACGCGTGCTCCAAGAGCGGTAAGATACCGCGTATGCACATTCTCATCGTGGAAGACGACGAGGTTGCCCGCAACTACCTCGCCAAGGCGCTGCGCGAGGTGGGGCATACCATCGATGTGGCCGGAAACGGCCTCGACGGTCTGCAACTTGCCTCTTCCATGGCGGTCGATCTCGCCATCGTCGATCGCATGCTGCCGAAGCTCGACGGGCTCGCCCTGGTGCAATCGTTGCGCGCCACCGGACGCAAGCTGCCGGTGCTGATCCTCTCCGCCCTCGGCGACGTCGACGATCGCATCACGGGGCTGCGCGCCGGGGGCGATGATTACCTGACCAAGCCTTACCACATGGCGGAACTGCTCGCGCGCATCGACGCCCTGTCCCGGCGCGGCGACGCGGGTGCCGCTGCGGCGAACACGAAGTTGCGGCTGGCGGATCTGGAACTCGATCGGATGACCCGCCGCGTCACCCGCAATGGCAAGAAGATCGAGCTGACCGCCCGGGAATTTCAGCTGCTGGAATTCATGATGCGGCATAGCGGCCAGGTCGTAACCCGCACGATGCTGCTCGAGGGCGTCTGGGATTACCATTTCGATCCCCAGACCAACGTCATCGACGTGCACATCAGCCGCCTGCGCCAGGCCATCGACAAGGACTTCGACAAGCCCCTGCTGCATACCGTCCGCGGCGCGGGGTACAGCTTGCGCGAAGACGAATAGCGATTCAATGGAACCCGAACAGCGGTTTCTCGGCGTGCTCGCGAGTTCGCCGTTTCGGATCGCCATCGTGTATTCGATCGTGTTTGCGCAGGGCGCGGTCGCCCTGCTCGGGGCTGTGTATTTTGCCGTGTCCGAGGTCGTCGACCGCAGCACCGACAATCTCATCGAGGCGGAGGTGCAAGGACTGCGTGAACAGGTGCTGGTCCTGTCGCGCAGCGACTTCATCGAACTCATCGAACAGCGCTCGCAGGACCAGGACGTCCGCGGAGCGGTTTATCTCATGGTCGATCCGCAGCTGCGGCCGGTGGCGGGCAACGTACCGGCGTGGCCGAAGATCGCCGCGGATCAGGGCAAATGGATCCAGTTCAAGGTGTCGGTCCCCTACGGCGACGAAACGCGTGAGCATGAGATGCGTGCACAGCGCTTTCCGCTGCCGGGCGGCTATCGCATGCTGGTCGGACACGATGTGCAGGAGCGCCAGGACGTCAAGAACCTCATGCTCCGCGGCTTGATCGCCGCCGTGGTGCTGACGCTGCTGCTCGGCCTCGGCGGCGGCATCTGGATGGGCCGGCGCATCCTTGCCCAGGCCGGCGCCATTTCGGCGGTTGCCATGCAGATCATGCGCGGCGACCTCTCACAACGCCTGCCGGTGCGCGATGCCGATGACGAACTCAACACGCTCGCGCGCGAGATCAACGGCATGCTCGACAAGATCGAACAACTCACCCTTGGCATGCGCACCGTGCTCGACAGCGCAGCGCATGACCTGCGCACGCCGCTCAACCGCATGCAGGCGAGCGCCGAGGCTGCCATGCGCGATCTGTCGCCCACCTCGCCCGAACGGCGCGTGCTCGAGCGGGTGACCACCGAGGTCGACCACATGCGCAGCACGCTCGATGCGCTGCTGCGCATCGCACTCGCCGAAACTGGAACGGTGGCGCGCGAGCCGGTGGACCTGTCCGCACTCGTGGCGAGCCTGGTCGAGCTGTACGCGCCTGTGAGCGAGGAGCGCGGCATCGCGTTCGAGAGCACGGTGGCCGCCGGAGCCGAAGTGCAGGGAAGCCGCCAGTTGCTGGCGCAGGCGCTGGCCAATCTGCTGGACAATGCCATCAAGTACACGCCTGACGGCGGCCACATCCGCGTGCTGCTGCGCGGCACTCCGGCGGGAGCGGCCACCGGCGGCCCTGAGGTGGTGGTCGAGGACGACGGTCCGGGCATCCCCGCCGACAAGCGTGAAATCGTCCTCGGCCGGCGGGTGCGTCTCGATGAGGCGCGAAAATTTCCCGGCTCCGGTCTTGGGCTTTCGCTGGTCGCCGCCGTCACCAAGCTGCACGGTGCGCGCCTGGTGCTCGACGACGCCGCGCCGGGTCTGCGCGTCTCGCTCAAATTCTAGGAATCTTGGAGACTGCATGAATGCCACTGCGCTGCGGGCCGCATGGTCGCTGGGGATCATCCTCGCGCTCACCGGCGCATGCGGCACCGGGCGGGCGGCATCACTCTCCGGGGTCGACCTGCAGTGGGTCGACGACTCGGTGCGCCCGCAGGACGACATCTACCGGCACTTGCACGGCAAGTGGCTCGACAGCTTTCAGATTCCGAACGACCGGGCTCTGCATACGGCCTTGACGGAAATCTCCGATGCGACCGATGAGCAGTTGAAGACCATCGTGCTCGGGCTCGCGCAGGCGGATGCCACCGGCCATCTGCAGGGAACCGACCGCAAGATCGCCGATCTCTATGCGAGCTTCATGGACGAACCCAGGCTCGAGGCGCTCGGCTCGCAGCCGCTCGAGGGCGAGTTCCGCCGCATCGCGCGACTGCGCGGCGCGCAGGAGTTTCCCGCGCTGATCGCCCATCTGAACCAGACCGATGCGGCTGCGCCTTACGATCTCTCAATTCAGCAGGATGCAAAGGATTCGACCCGGTATGCCGTGAATCTGGCGCAGAGCGGCCTGGGACTGCCGGACCGCGACTATTACCTGAAGAACGATCCCAAATATCAGAACTTGCGGGCGGTCTACCGCGCGCACATCGGGAGGATGCTCGGGCTGCTCGGTGATCGCAATCCGGCGGGAGAAGCCGCCGCGATTCTCGACCTCGAAACGGCACTCGCCCGCATCCAGTGGTCCGCCGCCGACAACCGCGATCCCGTGAAGACCTACAACAAGATGACGCTCGCCGACCTCGGCCGACTGATGCCGGGATTCGGCTGGCAAGCGTATTTCAAGGAGGCCGGAATCGAGGTCAGGAGCGCCTTCGTCATCGTCAATCAGCCGGGCTATTTCCAGGGCCTGCCCGGCCTCATCGCGGCCGTGCCGCTCGCCACGTGGAAGGCATACTTCCGCTGGCGGGTGTTGTCGGCGGCGGCGCCGTATCTGTCGAAACCTTTCGTCGACGAGCGCTTTGCCTTCGCCGGGACGACGTTGCGGGGCATTCCGGAGAATCAGCCGCGCTGGCGCCATGCGGTCGCCCTGGTGAACGGGGCACTCGGCGATGGGCTCGGCCGGCTCTATGTGGAGCGCTATTTCCCGCCGGAGAACAAGACGCGGATCCAGGCGCTCGTGCGCAATCTGATCGCGGCGTATCGCGTGCGGCTCGAATCCCTCGACTGGATGAGCGAGGCGACCAAGACGGGCGCGCGGCAGAAGCTCGCCCGGCTCGCCACGCAGATCGGCTATCCGGACCACTGGCGCGACTATTCGGCGCTCACCATCCTGCGTGGCGATCTGCTCGGCAACGTGATGCGCGCGAACGCCTTCGAGTACCGGCGCAATATTGCCAAACTTGGGCTGCCCATCGATCGCGGAGAATGGGAGATCACGCCGCAGACGGTGAACGCTTATTACGACCCGACGCTGAACGAGGTGGTGTTCCCCGCCGCCATCCTGCAGCCGCCGTTCTTCAACGTGAAGGCGGACGACGCGGTCAATTACGGGGCCATCGGCGGCGCCATCGCGCACGAAATCAGCCACGGATTCGATGATGAGGGCAGCCAGTTCGACGCCGCCGGCAACCTGCGCGATTGGTTCACGCCGGAGGACCATGAAAAATTCGCGGCAAAAACGCGGGCCCTGGTCGCGCAGTACGCGCGCTACGAGCCGATTGCAGGACACCACGTCGACGGCGAGCTCACGTTGAGCGAGAACATCGCCGACAATGCCGGGCTCGCCGTCGCCTATGAAGGCTACGAACTGTCGCTCGCCGGCCGGGCCTCGCCGGTGATCGATGGCATGACGGGTGAGCAGCGACTCTTCTACGGCTGGGTGCAGGTCGCGCGCGCCCAGGCGCGCGAGGAGGAGGCCGTTCTGCGGCTGAAGACCGATCCACATGCCCCGCTCGCCGTCCGCGGCGCCGCACCGCTGCGCAACCTCGCCGGCTTCTACGGTGCGTTCGGGGTCAAGCCAGGCGACAAGATGTACCTGCCGCCGGAGGAGCGCGTCACGATCTGGTGAAGCGTCAAAACCCTGGCGGTGGGGCGGCCCGCCTGCGGCATGCTTCGGTTCTCCGGCATCCCATAAGCCACTGAAGCGACTGGGTAAATTGCCGGAAAAACTGCCGGCGCGGTTGCTGGCATAGAACTTGCTCATGCTTCCTTGCGGCACTCCCGTCGCTCGAGGAACTGAACACCATGGCTGAAGCAGCCGAAGAAACTCCCAAGTCAAGCCCAAAAAAATCCGGTGGGATCATGGGCACGCTGGTCAACGGAATCGGAATCTTTGTCCTCACCCTCGGTGCGGTGATTGCGGGCGGATTCGTCAACACCACCCTGCATCCGATGCCGGACTTCAAACTCGGCCCCGACGGCAAGATCACCGCCGTGAAACCGTCGGCGGCGGCCGGCGGCGCCGGCGGCCACGGCGAAGAGGGTGGCAAGGCGGCGTACTTCGCCATCGATCCGCCGCTGGTCGTGAATTTCGAGGATAGCTCGGCCGTGCGCTTCCTGCAGATCAGCATGGAAGTGATGGTGCGCGACCCGAAGGACATGGAGATTGTCCAGAAAAACGTGCCGTTGGTCCGCAACAACCTCCTGCTGCTCATGAGCAACCGCACTTATCAGACGTTGATGTCGCGCGAGGGCAAGGAGAAGCTGCGCCAGGAGGCGCTCGCCGAGATCCGCAACATCGTGAAGAAAGAAGGCGGCTCGAATGTCGACGACCTGCTCTTCACCAGCTTCGTGGTGCAGTGATGGCTGAGTCGTCCACCGACAACCAGCCGCAGGACGACTTGCAGTCCGCCGCGGCGGCGGACTCCGCCGCGGCGGATGGCGCCGCTTCCGCCGGGGCGGCGGGAGAGGCCGCGATCTCGGAAGAGGAGGTCTCGGCGCTCCTCGAGAAGGGAGCCGATGGCTCCGTCCAACCGTACGATCTATCCTCGCGCCGGATCAACCGCATGCAGTTGCCGATGCTGGAGTTCATCTGCCGCGGTTTCGCCACGCGCGCCGCGGGCTCCTTGTCGAGCGTGCTCGGACGCGACGCTGCGATACAGTTCGAGTCGCTGCAGGCCGCCAAGGCGGGCGACCTACAGGCCGGATTGCCGGTGCCCGCCACTGTCGCGGTCATCCGCCTGAAGCCGCTGCCGGGAACGGGCTTCATCAACGTCGACCCGAAGTTGCTGCTCGTGCTGCTGGATGCCTTTTTTGGCGGCACGGGCCGGAGCGCGGCGGACAGCCAGGCGGCGGCCGCGCCGGCGGCGCAGCGCTTCTTCGGTCTCATGCTGCGCAGCTTCGCCGCCGATTTTGCCGCCGCGTGGGCACCGGTGACGGCGGTCGAATTCGAGTTGCTCAAGCAGGAGACGAATCCGCGGTTGCTCGCACTCGGGGAGGCCCACGACCCCGTCATCGTCGCGCGCTTTCTCGTCGAGTGCGGCGCGAACAGCGGCCACATCGACTGGATTCTGCCGGAAGGCATGATTGAACCGGTCCGCGAGATGCTCGCCTCGGAGGGCGGCAAACCCGCCGCCAAGAGCGCCGTCGATTGGACGCCGCAGCTGAAGCTCGCGCTGCAGGGCGCGGAACTCGAAACCCGCGCGATTCTCGCCCAGGCGCAGATCAGCCTCGGCGAAGTGGTGCGGCTCGTGCCGGGCGACATCATTCCCATCGAAGCTCCGCAGCAGGTGACGTTGCTCGCCGGTGACGTGCCGCTGTACCAGGGCCGGTTCGGCGTCTCGCACGGCCACAATGCCATGAAGATCCTGCCCGGAGGACGGCCATGAGTACTCCCGATCCGAAGAACACCGGCGTGGCTCGAGCCCAGATCGGCGAGCTTGGCCCGAATGCGCCGGTCGGTTCCGGCCAGGAAGTGAACTTGAACCTGATCCTCGACGTGGCGGTGACACTGTCGCTCGAGGTCGGAAGGGCGCGTATGTCGGTGCGCGAGCTGCTGCAGCTCGCCCCGGGAGCCATCGTCGAACTCGACCGCCTCGCCTCCGAGCCGCTCGACGTGCTCGTCAACGGCGTCCGCATCGCGCGGGGCGAACTGGTCGTCGTCGACGAGAAGTTCGGCATCAGACTCACCGACGTGGTGAGCGCCTCCGAACGGATGGAGCAGGTGGGATGAACGCCGCCGTGCACGCCGCATCGCCGGTTTCCGTGGGCCCGGTCTCGGTGGGCAGCCTCGCGCAGCTCACCCTGAGCCTGCTCGTGGTCGTCGGCCTGATCTT
>Ga0302319_10002917_pt1 | contig 36237 bp, 28 predicted proteins | sample Bog_T0_2_FD_203319 | JGI IMG/M metagenome (GOLD analysis project Ga0302319, IMG submission 203319) | Peat permafrost microbial communities from Stordalen Mire near Abisko, Sweden - Bog_T0_2 | ecosystem: Environmental > Terrestrial > Soil > Wetlands > Peat | place: Sweden: Abisko, Stordalen Mire...
CGCGCCGGCGTCGAGAAGGATTATGTCGAGGACTGCTATCTCGGCAATTGCGCCCATGGCGCCCCCAATATCGGCCGCCAGGCCGCGCTGCTCGCCGGCCTGCCGAAATCGACCGGGGGCGTGTCGGTGAACCGGTTCTGCTCGTCGGGCCTGCAGACCATCGCGATGGCCGCCAACTCGATCCGCTCGGATGGCGCCGACTGCATCGTTGCCGGTGGCGTCGAAAGCATCTCGATTCCCGGCGGCGCCGTACCGAAGGAATCGATCGATGAGGACCTGCTGAAGGTCGCGCCGGCCATCTTCATGACCATGATCGACACCGCCGATATCGTCGCCGAGCGCTACAAGCTCAGCCGCGAATATCAGGATGAATATTCGCTGGAATCGCAGCGCCGCATGGCGGCCGCCCAGCAGGCCAACCGGTTCAAGGACGAGATCGTCCCGATGCCGACCCGGATGAAGGTGGTCGACAAGGCCACCAAGGCCGAGAGCATCGTCGACTATGTGGTTGATCGCGACGAATGCAATCGGCCGGAGACGACGCTGGCGGGCCTCGCCAAGCTCGAGCCGGTCCGCGGTCCCGGCAAATACGTCACCGCCGGCAATGCCAGCCAGCTCTCGGACGGCGCTGCCGCAGTGGTGCTGATGGAAGCCAAGGACGCCGAAAAGCGCGGCCTTGCGCCGCTCGGCCGCTTCGTCGCCTGGGCCGCGGCGGGCTGCGAGCCGGACGAAATGGGCATTGGCCCGGTCTTCGCGGTGCCGAAACTGTTGAAGCGCCACGGCCTGAAGATCGACGACATCGATCTCTGGGAGCTCAACGAGGCCTTTGCCAGCCAGTGCCTGTATTCGCGCGACCAGCTCGGCATCGATCCCGAAAAATACAACGTCAATGGCGGCTCGATCGCGATCGGTCATCCCTTCGGCATGACCGGCGCCAGGCTGACCGGCCACATCCTGCAGGAAGGCCGAAGGCGCAAGGCGAAATGGGGCGTCGTGACCATGTGCATCGGCGGCGGCCAGGGCGGCGCCGGGCTGTTCGAAATCTATAGCTGAGCCGCAACGGCTGCTTTGCCCAGTAGGGGCGCGCCCCAGAGGCGCTAGTTTTAAGGTCCGGACCGCAACTCAACCTCGCCCCGCTTGCGGCAGGGCTGTCCGGGGAAAGAATCGCGATATCCAATAGATGATTGCAACGCGAGAGTTTTTTGCACTCAACTGAGTGGCTCGACTCAGAAACCAAAAAATTGGCGCGAGGTCTTTCTTACCTCTCCCCGCTTGCGGTCCGCTTGCGGGGAGAGGTAAGAAAGCGGCGCCGAGCGCGCAATGTTTTCCCCGGACAGCCCTGCCGCAAGCGGGGGGAGGTTGCAAACGGCCATGCCCTTTATCAGCAATAATCTCATTCCGCTTCCGCTGGCGCCCACGAGTGTCGCCCCTACGCCATGAACATCGGTCCCGATCAGCTCATTGGTTGATCGGGCACTGGCCCGGGGTTTCGCAGGGCGGCGGCGCCGTGCGTGTGGTGGCGGCGACTTCGGCGGATGCCGGTCCCGCCACGCCGTCGACCAGCGCCGTGATGCGCCAGCGATAGGCGGCGCCAGCCGTCAGCCCGGAATCGGCGAAGCTCGGTCCCGCCACGTCGCCCACCGCGGTGAATTTTCCATCGGCTCCAGCGCGCCAAACCCGATAGGCCAGGGTTCCCGATTGCGGCGTCCAGGCCAGGTCCACCGCGGTATCCGAGCTGTCGATGACCGCGACCTTGTCCGGCGCCGCGGCGGGTGCCGGCGTCGTCCCCGTCGCCACGTTGGCGCCCGAGGTCAGCGCGTCGAGCATTGCCTTGATGCTGCGGATCTGCGCGCCTGATTTGGTGACATAGCTGTCCTGGTGGTTGATATAGCTCCACCAGTCCCAGCAGGCCTGCGGATTGGACGGCAGGAACGGGCTCGCCACGGTCTGCGGATACAGCACGATCAGGCGGTTGGTGTCGGCCCAGGCGTTGTATCCGGTGTCGTCGACAAACCGCCGATCGATGTCGCCGAAATCCTGCTTGCAACCATGCAGGGCGATATGGACGCGGCAGGCAGCGCCATTCTCGCATTCGCTCGGCACGAACACATAGCCGGTGGCACCAAGGCTGAGCGAGCCGGGATCGTCCGGTTTGGTATAGGCTGACTGCTCGAAGATCTTGATCTTGCCGGTCAATGGACCCCGGTTCGGGGGATTCAACGCGCCATAGATGTGCTGCAGCAGGATGCCGGCCTGGTCATAGCCGCAGGTGTTGATATAGGGGCCGGTATTGGCCTGGCAATTGTTGAGGCCGTCCTCGGCATTCTGCGCGACCACCAGCGAATGGCCGGCGCCGATCGCGCTCTGATAGAACAGGTTGCCGTGGTTGCTGTCGCCGAGATAATGCCGGTAGAAATCGACCGCCGCATCGGTCACCGACCTCGCCACCACGGCATCATTATAGCCGTGAAACACATACAGCTTCTGCCGGCCAAGCCCGTTCAGCGGATCGATCGCGCCGGCCTTGGCCTTGGCATCGGCCTTGGCCCAGAGATCGCTGAGATCGGGCGGCGGCCCGACCATGCATGGGCCTGTCGCGTTCAGAATCGGCAGCGTATAGCCGTTGAGGAAATCGTCGCCGTCCGCCTTGGCACAGTCGTACGGACCGCCCGCGACCACGCCTACGCCCTTGATCAGCGAAGACCAGGCGATGCCGAACTGCACCGCCATGTCGGCGCCAGACGAGATGCCGGAGATCGAGCTTTCGCCGATGTCGGCGTTATAACCGGAGAGTAGTTCTGCCGCCGCGGCCGGGCCCGCGACCAACGCGGCACAGCCAACAGCGATGAGGGTCCGGCGAAGGGCTGCTGATATCATGACACGCTCCTGTTGCGATCAAAAAAATATACAGCTCTTACATGCTGATTTTATGCCACATCGTGGATATTTGTTGGCCAGTCCCGGGAGCGAAAACGGTAACAAAAAACCGGGGACGCGGTGATGGCTGCCGAGCTGCCTACGCCCTGGTCGCAAACCAGATCAGATGCCGCGCCCCGCTGCGCCGGATGGTGGCGCGCACGGCCACCTCGCTAACCGCATAACCGGCGTCGCGCAGCCGTTGGGAAAAGCCCGGATGCGGCCCCGAGGACCATACCGCGAGCACCCCCTTCGGCCGCAGCGCGCGGCGCGCCGCCTGCAGTCCGCTTGCATCGTAGAGCGCGTCATTGGCGCGGCGAATCAAGCCCTCGGGGCCATTATCGACATCGAGCAGGATCGCATCGAAGGCGGCGCGGCTGGCCTGAATGACCTCGCCGACATCGGCGGTGATAATGCGGGCGCGGGGATCATCGAGACTGCCGGCGAACAATTCGGCCATCGGACCGCGCGCCCAGGCGATCACCGCCGGCACCAGCTCGGCGACCGTGATCCGGGCCTCGTCGCCCAGCATCGCCAGCGCGGCCCTGAGCGTAAATCCCATGCCCAAGCCGCCAATCAACAGCTGCGGCCGCTTGACCGTTGTGATCTTCCGGCAGGCGAGGGTGGCGAGCGCCTGCTCCGAGCCGCTAAGACGGCTGTTCATCAGTTCGTTGGCGCCGAGCTTCATCGAGAACTCCGACCCGCGCCGCATCAGCCGCAGCGCGATGTCAGCGCCGGGCACTTCTGTAGTATCGACCTCAAGCCAGGGAATCATAAACCGGGTTCTATCGCCGATCCGAGGGGGAGCACATGAAAAAGAAAAATCGCAAGGTCGCCATCGCCGGCGTCGGATTGATCGGGCGCGCCTGGGCTGTGATCTTCGCCCGCGCCGGGTGGCGCGTGCAGTTGACCGATCCGCACATTCCGACGCTGGCGGGGGCGCCCCGGCTGATCCGCGATGAATTGCGCGCGCTGGCGCGCCATGGTCTCGCCGATGATCCCGACGCCGCAAGCGAGCGGGTTTTCATCGCCGGCAGCCTGCGCGAGGCGGTGATGGATGTCGAACTGGTCCAGGAGAACGGGCCGGAACGGATCGAGGACAAGCAACAGATCTTTGCCGAGCTCAACCGGCATGCGCCGCCGGAGGCGCTGCTGGTCTCCTCGACCTCGGCCATCGCCGCGTCGCGCTTCACCGAAACCCTGTCGGGCCGGGCGCGCTGCCTGGTCGGCCATCCCGTCAATCCGCCGCATCTGATTCCCTTGGTCGAACTCTGCGGCGCGCCGTGGACGGCGCCGGAGGCGATCGAGCGGGCGCGCGACATCTATCGCAGGATCGGGCAAATGCCGGTCACCATCAACCGCGAGATCAATGGCTTTGTCCTGAACCGGCTGCAGGGCGCCGTTCTGGCGGAAGCCTTCCGGCTCGTCGGAGAGGGCTATATCTCGGCCGAGGAACTCGACCTCACCATGACGCATGGGCTCGGCCTGCGCTGGTCGTTCATGGGACCGTTCGAGACCATCGAACTCAATGCGCCCGGCGGCCTGCCGGATTACTGCGCGCGCTTTACCGGCTTCTACAAGGAATTAGCCGCCACGCCGGCGGGTCCTGAAGTTTACGCCAGTCCCCATGTCGACCGGGTGATCGCGGCATGGCCGCATCCGCCGACCGCGCAACGGCTCGCCAAGCTGACGGAGCGACGCAACGACCGTCTCGCGGCGCTGGCCGCGCACAAGGCGGCAAGCGAGAGCGAGAAATCCTGAAGGGGTCGCTCACGGCTCTCGCACATCGATCGCGATCTCGGCCACGATCTGCCCCGTCGTCACCTGCTCGCCCGCCACGACATCGATCGCGGCGATCGTGCCGGCGACCGGCGCCACATGGACATGTTCCATCTTCATGGCTTCGAGCGTCACGACCGGCTGGCCGGTGGCGACGGCCTCGCCCGGCTTGACCAGGATGGCCACCACGCGGCCGTTCATCGACGCCCGCACCTTGCCGTCGCGGCCGGTGGCTGAGGCCTTGTCCGGCGCGGCGCGGGTCAGATCGCGCACCGCGATCGGAATGCCCCGGTGCAGCAGGTAAAGGTCGGCGCCGTCGCGAAACCACCCTGCCGTGTCCATCAACCCGTTGCAGCGAAAGCGGATGGTCTCGTCGCTGAGCTGATCAATATCGAAATCATGCGGCTTGCCGTCGTCTTTGACGATGTAGCCACCGTCGCGCCGCCGCGCGATTTCCAAGTCATGGACGGTCTCGCCGATCCGCAGCCGCATCGGCAGTGGAAAGGCCGGCGCCAGCGAACGCCCGCCCCGCCATGCCGGGGCATGCGGGTCGCTGACAAACAACAGCAAGGCAGCCAGCGCGGCTTCGGCCGCGGGGTCCTGCCGCGGCGCCAGCAGATCGTCGCGAAAGCGGCCGATGAACGAGGTGGTCGCCGCCCCGGCGGCGAAGGCTGGATGCCGCAGGCAGGCGGCGAGAAACGCCTGATTGGTGGTGACGCCGAACGCCGTGAGCTGCTCCAGGCCTGAAATCAGTTTGCGCCGCGCCTCGTGGCGGGTCGGGCCGATCCCGATCAGCTTGGCGATCATGGAATCGTAATAGGGCGGAATTTCCGACCCCGACTGCAGCGCATGCTCGACGCGGATACCCTCCGGCATTTTCCACCGCGCCATCCGTCCCGATTGCGGCATGAAATCATGGGCCGCATCTTCCGAGCACAGCCGCACTTCGATGGCGTGGCCGGTGAAGTGGACATCGTCCTGTTTGAGCCCCAGCGGCTCGCCGCTGGCGACGCGCAATTGCAGTTCGACGAGATCGAGCCCGGTGATCGCCTCGGTCACGGGATGTTCGACCTGCAGCCGGGTATTCATCTCCATGAAATAGAATTGGCCGGCGCCATCGAGCAGAAATTCCAGCGTTCCGGCGCCCTCATAGCGCAGCGCCTTGGTGGCCTGAACCGCGACAGCCCCCATCCGCGCCCGCAATTCCGCCGACACCGCCGGCGACGGCGCCTCCTCGACAAGCTTCTGGTGTCGCCGCTGCACCGAGCAGTCGCGTTCGCCGAGATGGATGGCATGGCCAAAGGCGTCGCCGAACACCTGGATCTCGATGTGGCGGGGATCGGCAACGGCGCGTTCCAGGATCACAGTGCCGTCACCAAAGGCGTTCTCGGCCTCGGATCGCGCGGCGCGCAAGGCATCGGAAAACGAAATCGCGTCGGTGACCATCCGCATGCCGCGGCCGCCGCCGCCGGCGACCGCCTTGATCATCACCGGAAAGCCGATCCGGACCGCTTCATCGAGCATGACCGCATCGCCCTGGTCGGCGCCCTGATAGCCGGGCACGCAGGGCACGCCGGCAGCCGCCATGATGGCCTTGGCGCCCGCCTTGTTGCCCATTGTCTTGATGGCCTCCGGCGACGGTCCGATGAACACCAGGCCGGCCTCCTGGCAGGCCCGCGCCAAATCCTCGTTCTCGGCGAGAAAGCCGTAGCCGGGATGCACCGCATCGGCACCGCTCAGCCGCGCCGCGGCGATGATCGCCTCGATCCGCAGATAGGATTGCGCCGGCAGCGACCCGCCGATTGCCACCGCCCGATCGGCGGCGCGGACATGCGCGGCATCGCGATCGGCGTCGGAAAAGACCGCGACCACGCCATAGCCGAGACGGCGCGCGGTGCGCAGGATGCGCAGCGCGATCTCGCCGCGGTTGGCGATCAGGATGGTGCGGAACGGCCGGCGCTGTGGCGGCTGCGCGCTGACGGCCTCGCTCATGGCCGGGCCACCGAGAATTGCATGCGCTGCGGTTGGCGCGCCTCGGCCTCGGCGCAGATCGACAGCACCTCCGAAAGGATCGCGCGGGTATCGCGCGGATCGATCACGCCGTCATCCAGCATGCGCGCGCTGGTCGAAAACACATCCATCTGGCCGTCGAACACGCCGATGATCTGCGCCTTCATGGCGTCGATCTTGTCCCTCTCGACCGGCTTGCCGCGCCGGAGCGCGGCGGCCTCGGTGACGATCGCCATGGTTTCGGCGGCCTGCTCGCCGCCCATCACGGCGGTCTTGGCATTGGGCCAGGAAAAGCAGAAGCGCGGATGAAAGCCGCGCCCGCACATGCCGTAATTGCCGGCGCCGAACGAGGCGCCGCAATAGATCGTGATCTGCGGCACGCTGGCCGAGGTCACCGCCTGGATCATTTTCGAGCCATGCTTGATCATGCCGGCTTCTTCATAGGCGCGGCCGACCATGTAGCCGGTGGTATTGTTCAGATAGAGCAGCGGCGTGCGCGACTGGCAGCAGGCCTGGATGAAGTGGGTCGCCTTGTTGGCGCCGGCGGGATCGAGCGGGCCGTTATTGGTGATGATCCCGATCGGCCGGCCTTCGATGCGGGCATGCCCACACACCGTAGCCGGACCATAATTGCCGCCGAATTCGGTGAAGTCGGAATCGTCGATGATTCGAGCGATCACCTGACGCATGTCGACCGGCCGCTTGTGGTCCATCGCCATGATGCCGAGCAACTCCTCCGGATCGAGCCGTGGCGGCGGATGGCCCGTGGCAGCGCGGCTCGGCCGGTCCCAGCTGAGATTGGTCATGATGTCGCGGAGAATCCGCAGCGCATCGCGGTCGTCCTCGGCGAGATAATCACCGAGGCCGGAGATGCGGGTGTGCATCTCGGCGCCGCCCAGTTCCTCTTCGGTGGCGATCTCGCCGGTCGCAGCCCTGAGCAGCGGCGGGCCGGCCAGGAAGGCGCGGGTCCGCCCGCGCACCATGACGATATAATCCGACAGTCCGGTCTGATAGGCGCCGCCCGCGGTTGAGGAGCCATGCGTCACCGTGACCACCGGCAGGCCGGCTGCCGACAGCCGCGCCAGATTGCGGAAGATGTTGCCGCCCCTGACAAAATCCTCGACACGGTAGCGCAAGAGATTGGCGCCGGCGCTTTCGACCAGTTGGACATAAGGCAGCTGGTTCTCGAGCGCCAGTTCCTGCACCCGCAGCGTCTTGTCGAGCCCAAAGGGCTGCAGCGCGCCGGCATCTATGGCGGCGTCATTGGCGCTGACCATGCAACGGATGCCGGCGACGAAGCCGATCCCGGCAATCAAGCCGCCGCCCGGCACGCTGCGATCAGCGTCCGGCACATCGAACCGATAGCCGGCCAGCGTCGACAATTCGAGAAAGGGCGCACCGGGATCGAGCACCAGCGCCACCCGTTCGCGCGGCAACAATTGTCCGCGCTGGTGAAAACGATCCTTGGCGGCGGCGGAAGCGGCGCGGGTGCGGTCTTCCAGCGCCCGCAGCCGCGCGATCAGCGCCAGCATGCCGTCGCGGTTGGCCTGAAAGGCTGGGCTGGAGGGAGAGATGGTGTTTTCAAGGATGGCCATGAAAGATCTACGCGCCCTTGCTGGCAAAATGCTCGGCAAAGACCTGGCGCAATTCGACCTTGCGCAGCTTGCCGGTCGCGGTCATCGGCATCTCTTCCAGGATCTTGATGAATTTCGGCACCTGAAAACCACCGAGATGTTGGCGGCAATGCTCGGACAGACCGATCTCGTCGGCCGTGACGCCCGGCTTCAACTTGACAAAGGCCGAGACCGCCTCGCCCCATTGCGGATGCGGCAGCCCGACCACGGCGGCGTTCTGCACGGCGGGATGGGCGAGCAGCGTCTCCTCGATCTTGACCGAGGCGACGTTCTCGCCACCTGACTTGATCATGTCCTTCTTGCGGTCGAGGAACAGTACTTCGCCATGTTCGTCGATCAGAGCGAGATCGCCGGTATGATGCCAGCCGAACCGGCGCGCCGCCTCGGTCGCGTCAGGATCCTTGTAATAGCCCATCATGACATTCGGCCCGCGATGCACCAGTTCGCCGACCTGGCCGCGCGGCAACAGCCTGCCGTCATCATCCATGATCGCGGTCTCGTTGACGATCATCGATTCGCCCCAGTAATTGCCGAAGCGCTGCAGCTGGCGGTCGGGCTGCGACATGGTGGTGGCCGGATACATTTCGGTCTGGCCGCTGCTCAGCACGAAGTTCGGACACAGCTCCGCGATCGCGCGTTCCAGCAGCGGACGGCCCATCGGCGCCATGGTGTAGATGCAGGTCTTCAGTCCAGACAGGTCGTAGTTACGGCGGAGCGGGTGATCGAGGATCGCCTGATACATCAGCGACAGCCCGACAAACACCGTGAGCTTGTCGCGCGCGATGGCCTCCATGCAGGCCACCGGGTCGAAGCCGCGCATCAGCGCCATCTTGCCGCCGACCGACAAATAGCTCAGCAGCAACACATGGCCGGCGCAATGAAACAGCGGAAACTGGCCGGTGACGCCGGAATCGCGATCGAGATGCATCTCGATGGCGTTGCTCATCACCGCCATCACCACGGCGAGATGGCAATGCATGGCGCCCTTCGGGCGTGAGGTGGTGCCCGAGGTGTAGATGATCATCGCCAGATCGCGATCATCGATTGTGATCTCGGGCTCGAGTTCGGACTGGCCCTGCAGAAGGATGTTGAATTCCTGAAGGCCCAGATCCCTGGCGGCGCCGGTGAGATCGACGGCGATCAGGCCGATACCGCGCTTCTGCAGCGCGGCGCGCCGCTCCGGCTGGGCGTAGAGATTATCGTCGATCAGCGCGAATTTCACTTCGGCATGGTCAAGGATATAGTCCATGTCGGCGGGACCGAGCATGGTGTTGACCGGCACCCAGACCAGGCCGGCGCGATGGATGCCGAACAGCGCTTTGACGAATTCAACCGAATTGTTGCAGATGGTCGAGATCTTCGCTCCAGGCTTCAGGCCGCGCGCCAGCAGATAATTGGCAAAGCGGTTGGCGTCGCGATCGAGCTCGGTAAAGCTGACGCGTCGCTCGCCATCGGTCACGCCGGTCCGGTCGGGAAACCGCGCCGCCGCGCGTTTCAACAGATCGCCGATCGCCACCCGGCCGATACGGCCGGGACCGGAGACACCGCCGGTAGCGTTGAGGTCCGTCATGGGCTGTGTCCTCCTTCGTCATTGCGAGCCCCCTTGGGCGAAGCAATCCAGCTTGGCGCCGCAAAACAAGCTGGATGGCTTCGTCGCGAAGGGCTCCTCGCCATGACGGGGACAGGGCGGGATCCCTGCAACGACACAATCAATGTCTGGTCCCGAAAATCTCGCGGGCCTCCGAGGGGCTCGCGATCTCGCGGCCGGCGCGGCGGGCGCAGGCGGCGATCGATTCGATCAGTTGGCCGTTGGACGTCACCTTGCTGCCATCGGGCTGATAGAAGGTATCCTCCAGGCCGGTACGGAGATGGCCGCCGAGTTCGGCGCAGCGCTGGTGCAGCGGCCAGATTTCCGCCCGGCCGATCGCAGTGACCTGCCAATGCGCCTCCGGAAGTTTCAATTTCAATAGGATCGGCAACAGGTCCGGATCGGCCGGCATGCCCGAGGCCACGCCCATGACAAAATTATATTCCAGCGGACCGGCATACATCCCGGTCTGCCGGTACATCCCGACGCAGCGGACAATGCCGACGTCGAAGCATTCGAATTCGGGAATCGTGCCGACCGCGTTCATGACATCGAGATAGTCCCGCACCTTCTCGACCGCATTGTCGAACAGCAGCGGCGGCCACGCCCAGCTGTTGTCGGCCTTCACTTTGAGATAGTTCAGCGAGCCGGCGTTGCAGGCCGCCATCTCCGGCCGGGTCTCGCGCACGCAGTCGAGCGGTCCGGCATAGTCCGGGCCCGACTGACCGGTGGTGTGATTGATGATGACACCCGGGCAGGCCTCGCGGATCGCCTGCTGGATCTCGCGCGACACCGCGACCTCCCACGAGGGCAGATGGCCCCTACCTGGCGCCTGTTGGCGCAAATGGATATGCATCACGCTGGCGCCGGCGTCGAACGCGGCCTTGGCCTCGCGCGCCATCTCTTCCGGGGTGACCGGGACGTGATGCTGCCTGGGATCGGTCAGCACGCCGTTCAGCGAGCAGGTGATGACAGCCTTGTCGCTCATGATCGGCCCTTCGAACAGCGGGATTGACACGCCCGATCATGCGTCCCGCGCCGGTCCGCTTCTTGCGTCAACGCGCTGCCGTCAGGTCGTCGTCAGGGTCGTCCCTGGCGCAAGCCCGGGCCGGGTCGCAGACCAGCCTCGCCGCGGTAGATCGCAAGGTCGCGCGAGCCGGAAAAGATCGCGCGCGGCTTCAGTCCATAAAAATGGCGGATCGAATGACTGAAATGGGTCGAATCGGGATAGCCGATGTCCTGCGCCAGATGCGCCAGATTGATGTCTTCGTTGACAAAGTGCAACAAATGCCGCGCCCGCTTCCAGGCCCGCAGCGCACGGAAGGAAATTCCAGTCTCCTGCTTGAACAGATGCAGGAAGCGGGATGGCGACAGGCCCGCGGCAGCGGCGCAGTCGGTCGCCATCAGCTTGCTTCCGGAGAAATCATTGAGCCGGGTCAGGGATCGCCGGATTCGAGGGTCGATCGCACGCACCGGTAGAACCTCGCCAAAAAACTGCCGATCGAAATCGCTGGTGGTAAAGCCGTCCGGCCGCTCGCGCAGCCGCAGCGATTCGTAAGCGGCTCGAATCCGCTGTGCCGCCGCGGGCGCCGCCACTCCGGCCATCTCAGCGCTCAGCCGTGCCATCGCTGCGGGCTCGACCGTCTCGGGTTCGATCATCAGGCTGATGATGCAGGAATGCTCACTTTCGACATTGTGCGGCACATAGGGTGCGACCATCAGCAATTCGCCGGCCACCGCGACGTCAGCCGTGGCGATTCGCAACTGTCCGCGCAAGGCCGCGTAGACGTAATAGCCGCCGCCGGTGCGCTGTCGCGGCCTGCCCAAAAGACCGGAATAGAAAACCCGCTGCGGACTGATCAGCATCAGCCGCCCCGACCGCCGGCAGTCGCTGGCATTCATGTCGATCCCTCCCCGGGAGTATATAACGTTGCCGCTCAGCGAACGCGCCCTCTGACGGGGTTAGTGACAAGCATACAGCAATCGCACCGGATGTCACCCGACCGGTCCCTCAGGGACGTGGCAGAGTTGAGCCGCGTTCAGCGGGTCGGCACCGGCTCAAAGCGCGTGGCAATGTTCTGCTGCACCGCAGCAAGATTCTCGGCGGCCACCGCCCGCTTGAATCCTTCACGCGCCTGCAGGCGCTGCCAATAGGCCGCGACATTGGGACCGAAATCCTTCGAAAGCCCGATGCTGTCGGCCAGTCGCAGCGCATAGCCAACGGCGATATCGGCTGCCGTGAAGCGGTCGCCGCACAGCACGTCGCTGTTTTCGGTCGCCTTCTCTACGGCGCGCAGCCGGCCGAAAAACCATTTGCCATAATCGGACGCGACCTGCGGATTGCGCCTTTCCTCCGGCTCGAGCCGGCTGTAGCGCAGCACCAGCGTCTGCGGAAACGTCAGGGTCGCGTCGCTGAAATACATCCAGTTCAGAAAAGCGCCATAGGCTGGCTCCTCGACGCCAACAACCAGCGGTGTTGGACCGTAGCGGGTGCCAAGATAATGACAGATGCCGGATGACTCGGTCATCCCAGTATCGCCGTCGATCAGATACGGGATGGTACCGAGCGGATTGACCGCCAAATACTCCTTGGCAAACACCCGCGGCGGGAACGGCAGCATTTTCAGATCATAGCCAAGACCCAGTTCTTCCAGCATCCAGAGCGGCCGAAACGAGCGCGCCGCGACGCAATGATACAGCGTGATCACCTGGTTTCCGTCCCCCGCCATCAGATGTTTGCACCCTGGATGATCTCGCCGAAGCGATGATAGCTCTGCCCCTCCCAGCGCTGCAACTGCATCTGCCGCAGCGGATGATGGTTGGCCGGGCTGCTGTTGACGCGGATGCCCGGCAGCAGCATCGGCATCTCCAGGTCTTTCAAATGGTTGGCCTCCCGCATGATGTTGTCGCGGGCAAAATTGCCATTGCATTGTTGCAGCAGCCGACACAGCACCGAGGTGACCAAATAGCCATAGGCATTGAGCGATTCCTTCGGATTGCCTTCGCTGAAATAGCTCGCCATGAAGCCGAGATACTGCTTGATCCCGGGATCCTCGGCCCACTCCGGATCGGAGGGATCCTTGATATAGACCGAGGTGACCAATCCCTCCGCCCGTTCGGGCCCGACCGGCAGGATCGTGGACGTGACCGACGCCGCACCGCTGGTGACGAAATGCAAAGGCTTCCAGCCGAGCTCATAGACCTTGCGGATCGCCTGGGCCGCGAACTTCGCGGTCACGCCGGATATCAGGACATCGGCATTGCTGGCGCGCAGCGATACGATTTCGGAATCGATGCTGGGTTCGGTGACTTCATAGGACAACGCCTTGACTACCCCATCGTATTTCGCGCCCAGCACGTCGCGCAGGCCATTGACAAAATCCTTGCCGAGATCGTCGTTCTGGTACAGCAACGCGAATTTGGCGTCCGGCTTCTGGCTCAGGGCATATTTGGCAAAGATCTGGGCTTCGGTGCGCGAGCTTGGCGCAAAGCCCATGGTCCAGGGATAGGTCTGGTAGTCGCCCCATTTGTCGCCGTTCACCGACAGGAACAGATGCGGCACCTTGTTGGCATTGATGTATTTCACGACCGCCGAATTCGGCGCGGTGCCGAGCATCCCGAACAGCAACGCGACATTGTCGCTTTCGATCAGCTTCCTGGTCTGTTCGACGGTCTTGGCCGGGTTGAAGGCATCGTCGTAGAAAATGAAATTGATCTTGCGGCCGGCGATGCCGCCCTGGTCGTTGATCATGCGGAAATAGGCATTCGAGCAACGGGCGATGGTGCCGAGCGCGGAAACCGGACCGCTGAGCGAGGTGGTGCAGCCGATCTTCAGTTCGGTACCGGTAACGCCTGGGGTGTCCTCGGTGGCCCGGGACAGGCGTGGACCGGTCAGGGCAGCCACGCCGGCTGCGGCCGAGCCAGCCAAGACCGAACGGCGATCGAGCAGCCTCATTGCTTCCTCCCGGGTTCCATTGAACCTCGCCGGCGGCTTCGAGCCGCCGTTGTCCGTGAGCGTCGGGGAAAGCCTGCCTCGCATCTTGCGTTAACACGCTGATGCGACCGACGATCAGCGACTGGACGCAAGACGAAGGGTCCCTGCTACCGATCCAATCTGGCGCCGGCGGGTTCGCTCCCGGCCGTCATGTGTCGTTTTGCTCACCTCCGAGAACAAGGACAAGGCGATGGATTTTGCGCACAGTCCGAGGGCGGTCGAACTGCAGGACCGGCTGCAGGCGTTCATGGCCCGGCATGTCGCGCCGGTCGAACACCTGTATCAGGAGCAGGTCGAGAACGGACATCGCTACCACCGGCCACCGATCCTGGAGCAATTGAAAAGGCAGGCGCGCGCCGAGGGGCTGTGGAACCTGTTCCTGCCTGGCGATCACGGCGCCGGATTGACCAATCTGGACTACGCCCCGCTGGCCGAAATCATGGGCCGAATTTCATGGGCCTCCGAGATCTTCAATTGCTCCGCGCCTGATACCGGCAATATGGAGGTGCTCGCGCTTTACGGCACACCAGAACAACAGCGGCGCTGGCTCGATCCGCTACTTTCTGGCGAGATCCGCTCGGCGTTCTCGATGACCGAGCCCCAGGTCGCCTCCAGCGACGCCACCAACATCCAGTGCGGCATCCACCGCGACGGCGGCGACTACGTCATCAATGGCCGCAAGTGGTACACGTCAGGGGCGATGAGCGAGGATTGCAAGATCCTGATCGTGATGGGCAAGACCGACCCGGACAATCCCAACCGGCATCTGCAGCAATCGATGATCCTGGTGCCGCGGGAGACGCCGGGCGTCCGCATCATCCGCGACATGCGCGTGTTCGGCTATGACGACGCCCCGGTCGGTCATCCCGAGATCGTCTACGACAAAGTCCGGGTTCCCGTCGACAACCTGCTGCTCGGCGAGGGCCGCGGCTTCGAGATCGCGCAGGGCCGGCTCGGCCCCGGCCGCATTCATCATTGCATGCGGCTGATCGGCTGCGCCCAGCGCGCGCTGGAACTGATGTGCGCCCGCGCGCAGTCCCGTGTCGCCTTCGGCAAGCCGCTCGGCGAACAGGGCCCGGTGCGCGAGGATATCGCTCATTCCTGGTGCGAGATCGAGCAGGCCCGGCTGTTGACCTTGCGCGCCGCCGAGAAGATGGACCGCGAGGGCAACAAGGCGGCGCGCGACCTGATCGCGGCGGCCAAGGTGGTGGTGCCGAACATGGCCGTTCGCGTGATCGACCGCGCGATCCAGATCCACGGCGCCGCCGGGGTCTCGCAGGACACCTTCCTGGCCGAGGCCTACAGCTATGCGCGCTTCATGCGGATCGGCGACGGCCCCGACCAGGTGCATCTGGCGCAGCTCGGCAAGGGGCTGCTGAAACGCTACGGCACGCCGGGTTGATGGAGCCGCGCATGACCCGGCAATATAGCGAGGCGCAACTCGCCGACATCGCCAAGCCGTTCGAGGCCCACGCCGTCGATGCGTTGCGCCGGGGCGATCTCGATCGCGTCAACACCTTGCTCGAGGCGATGCGGCAGGGTCCGGCCGGCCTCGATGCGCTCACCGGCCATACGCTCGCCCGCAAGGCCGGCAAGCTGCGCCGTGACTTCGGCGAGGAACGCGCCCGCGAGGCGCTTGCTCGCATCGGCGCGCAGATCATGCGAACCTGGATCGAACAAGTTCAGCGCGGCGACGAGCGCGGCGCGATCGCCGACCTCATCGCGATTTTCCGTGAACAGGGCTCAGCCAGACTCGCGCCGCTGGAGGAAACCAGCGATGCCGTGATGCTCGACCTCGCCCCCTGCGGCAGCGGCGGGCGGCTCGAGCGCCAGGGCCTGCCGGAAAAACACCCCGAATGGTACGGCGGCTGGAGCGACGGCGTCAGTTCCTATTGCCAGATCTGCAAGGCCTGCCAAGGCGCGCTCAACCAGGCCGTGGGCTTTAACGCCTGGACCACGGAGAAGGGCCCGCAGGGGGCCTGCCGGCTCCGCTTCGAAAAGCACGCCAGCCGGGATCAGGCCCTGTTCGACGCCCGCGAGCGCGCGACCCTGGTGCAGCGGCGCGTCGACCGGGCGCAGCAGAAACTCGACGCCGGCGATACCGACATCGAAGCGCTGCTTGCAGGTCAGCGCAAGGACTGGAAGCCCTGGCACGATTTCGGCGTGGTGGGCCTGGAATATTTCTATGCGATGGCAATTCTGATGGGTGGCCCCGATTATCTCGACGAAGTGCTGGCGCAAACCTATCAGCCGGCCTTCAACGCCGGCTTCCCGCGCTACGCCGCGATGAGCGACGATGAGCTGCTGCGCGAGATCGCGCGCACCTGGAACTATCATTGCGCCGACTTCACCATCACGGAGGAAGACGATCGCTTTGTGTTCCACCTCGACCCCTGCGGCAGCGGCGGCCGGCTGTTCCGCGGCGAGATGTGGCGCGACATGTTTCATTATGGGCAGCCGCTGGCGCCGCTGATGCCCGAGCCGCACAACATCAACTTCAACCGCACCTGCGCGCCGGCCTATTGCACGCACTGCGCGGCCTCCAACCGAGCCCAGCTGCAAGGAAAGTCATCGGCGACCCATCCGATGTTCTTCGTCATCGATGGCCACGCCCAGACGCAGCCGGGCGAGGCCTGCCGGCAGTTTTCCTACAAGAAGCAGGCGGTGCGCGAGCAGGCCGACCCGGCGCTGTGGCGGCAGATCGGTCTGCCCGGCCCACGAGCGGCGGCCGAATAATGATCGCGCAAGCCAACCCTTTCGATCTGACCGGCAAGGTCGCGCTGGTCACGGGGTCGACGATGGGCATCGGCGAGGGCATCGCCCGCACCCTGGCGCAGGCCGGCGCGCATGTGGTGATCTCGTCGCGCAACGCCGATGACTGCGCCCGGATCGCGCAGGTCTTCCGCGACGACGGCCTCAGCGTTGAAGACCGCGATGATCGGCATGAGCCGGTCCTTCGCGCTCGAATATGGCGAGTTCGGCATCCGGGTGAACACCATCCTGCCGGGCGTGATCGAAACCAGACTGGCCAAGGCCTTCGACGGCGCCGCGCGGGAGACGATCCTGCGCAGCACACCGCTGCAGCGCTTCGGCGCGCCGCAGGAGATCGGTTATGCGGTCTTGTATCTTTCCGCAGCGAGCGGCGCGTTCGTCACCGGCGCCAGCCTAGTCGTCGATGGCGGATTCTCGATCGCCTCGCATTGATGGCCAAGGCCAGCAGAGGAGTTTGACGATGGGCCTAGGCGGCAGGATAGCGCTGGTTTCCGGTGCCGCGCGGGGGATCGGCCGCGCCATCGCGCTGGCGCTGGCTGGCGACGGCGCCGATGTCGGGTTGATCGATATAGACAAAGGCGTTGCAGAAACCGCGGCTGCGGTGCGCGGGATCGGCCGGCGGAGTTCTGTCGTCCACGCCGACGTCAGCGATGCCGATGCGATTCAGGTCGCCGTCGCGGCGATTGTCGCCGAACTCGGCGCGGTCGATCTGCTCGTCAACAATGCCGGCATCGTCAACAACATCGCGCCGCTGACAAAGATGAAGCAGGCGGCGTGGGAGCGCGAGCTCGGCGTCAACCTCACCGGCGCCTTCAATCTGGCGCGCGCCGTGATTGGTCCGATGACCGAGCGCGGCTTCGGCCGCATCGTCAATATCTCATCGGTGGCCGCGCGCGGCGGCCTGTTCAACCAGACCGGCTATGCCGCGACCAAGGCCGGCCTGCTCGGCCTCACCCGCGGCATCACGCTGGAATATGCCAGGTTCGGCATCACCTGCAACGCAGTGCTGCCGGGCCTGATCGGCACCGAGAACGTGCTGGGCATGCCCGCTGACATCCGCGACCGCGCGGTGGCGCAAACCCCGGCGCGGCGGCTCGGCACACCGGCCGAGGTCGCGCGGCTGGTGGCGTTCCTGTGCAGCGAGGAGGCCGGCTTCATCAACGGCGCCGAGATCGATATTTCCGGCGGCGGTCATCTCAATACATTGGTGCTCGGCAGCCGCAAGGAATTGGCCGGCGGATGATCCCATGCTGGCTTGTGATGACTTAAAGTCAAAGCCTTGCTCCGCTGCGCTCCCTTTCCTCCGAAGCGAAGCTCTTGCTTCGCTTTGGCGGGAGAGGGCTGGGGTGAGGGGGTGTCACCTCAGGCGACACAGCCAATTGAGACACCCCCTCACCCGCCGCTTCGCGGCGGCCTCTCCCGCGAGGGGAGAGGCGGACCGCGTCCGGCGCGGCTGCACGGGATCGTTTCATCCTTTCATGGAATCGCGCGTCTGATTACGATTTTGCCACGCTCGGCAGCGTCCCCATCAGCTTGCACAGCACCATCAGCATCACCTCGTCGGCGCCGCCGCCGATCGAGGTCAGGCGGAAGTCGCGATAGGCGCGGCTGACCGGCGTCTCGTTCATGAAACCCATGCCGCCCCAATATTGCAGGCAGGCATCGGTGATTTCGCGGCCGAGCCGACCAGCCTTCAGCTTGGCCATGGTCGCCAGCCGTGTCACATCCTCGCCGGCCACCAGCGCTTCCGCGGCGCGATAGATCAGCGAGCGTAGCAATTCGACCTCGGTCTGCAGCTCCGCCAGCTTGAAATGCACCACCTGGTTGTCGAGAATGCTGTGCCCGAACGCCTTGCGGCCCCTGGTGTAGTCGATGGTCTCGGCAATAATGGTCTCAAGCGCCTTGAGGCAGGAGGCAGCACCCCACAGCCGCTCCTCCTGGAACTGGACCATCTGGTAGGTAAAGCCCTGGCCCTCCTCGCCGATCCGGTTGCGCTTCGGCACCCGCACCTCGTCGAAGAAAATCTGCGCGGTGTCGGAGGAGCGCATGCCGAGCTTGTCGAGCTTGCGAGCCACCTCGACGCCCCTCGCCTTCATCGGCACACAGATCAGCGATTTGTTGCGGTGTTTCGGGCCATCGCCGGTGTTGGCCAACAGGCAGATCCAGTCCGCCTTGACGCCATTGGTGATCCACATCTTGCCGCCGGAGATGACATAATCATCGCCGTCGCTGCGCGCATGCGTCTTGATCCCGGCGACATCGGAGCCGGCGCCGGGCTCGGAGACGCCGATGCAGGCCACCGCGTCGCCCGCGATCGCCGGCGCCAGAAATTCCCGCCGCACCTGGTCGGAGCCGAACCGCGCCAGCGCCGGCGTCGCCATGTCGGTCTGCACCCCGATCGCCATCGGCACCCCGCCGCAGCGGATGGCGCCGAGTTCCTCGGCCATCATCAGCGCGTAGCTGTAATCGAGACCCTGGCCGCCGAATTCGACCGGCTTGTTGAGGCCAAGAAAGCCGAGATCGCCGAGCTTCTTGAACAGCGCGTGCGACGGAAACTGGTCCGCCTTCTCCCATTCATCGACATGCGGATTGATCTCGGCGGCGATGAATTTCTGCAGGGCACGGCGAGGTTCGTCATGGTCGGCGGTGAACAGCATAGGGTCTCCCTGTGGTTCAGCATTCTTCAGTGGTTCTGATCATGTCAGGCTACGACCATGCGGTGCGTGTGACGATGGGTTTCGCTACGCTCAACCCATCCTACAGAACTGCATGTGAGACCAACAGCTCTCACAATCCCAGTTGCCGGCTGGCCAGATCCTTCATGATCTCCTCGCTGCCGCCGCCGATCGCGTTGACCTTGACCTCGCGGTAGATGCGCTCGACCTTGACCCCGCGCATGTAGCCGGCGCCGCCGAAAATCTGCACCGCCTCGGAGGCGCAGAACGCCATGGTTTGCGTCGCCTGGTTCTTCAGCATGCAGATTTCGGCGACCGGGTTTTCGCCGTGATCGACCCGCCACGCCAAAAGCTCCAGCATTGCCTGCGACGCCGCCACCTTCTGCGCCATGTCGACCAGCTTGTGGCGGATCACCTGGTGCTGCGCCAGCGGCTTGCCGAAGGTCTGCCGCGCTTTGGCATAGTCCATCGCCTCGTCGAGGCAGACCCGGGACGCCGCGATGCAGCCGGCGGCCATGGTCAGCCGCTCGCTGTTGAAATTATGCATGATGATCTTGAAGCCATGGCCCTCCTCGCCGAGGAGGTGGCCCACCGGCACGCGGCAATCGTCAAAATGCAACGTCGCGGTATCCGAGGCCCACCAGCCCATCTTTTTCAACGGCGTACGCGACAGGCCCGGCGTATCGCCCGGGATCACCAGCAGGCTGACGCCGCCCGCGCCCGGGCCGCCGGTGCGCACCGCGGTGGTGATATAATCGGCCCGCATGCCCGAGGTGATGAAGGTCTTCTCGCCGTTGACGACATAGACATCGCCGTCGCGGTGCGCCTTTGTGCGCAGATTGGCGACATCGGAACCGCCGCTCGGCTCGGTGATCGCCAGCGCCGAGATCTTGTGGCCGGAGAGAATTTCCGGCAGCACCCTCGCCTTGAACTCCGGCGTGCCGGCGCGCGCGATCGGCGGGGCGCCGATCGAGTTGCTGTTCAGGCTGGCATTGATGCCGCCGGCGCCGGACCGCGCCAGTTCCTGCACCGCGACGATCCACATGAAACTATCGACGGGGGTGCCGCCATATTCTTCGGGGAAGCCGAGGCCGAGCAGCCCGATATCGGCGGCCTTGCGATAGAGCTCGCGCGGGAACGAGCCGGCCTCGTCCCATTGATGGGCGAACGGCTCGATCTCCTTCTCGACAAAGCGCCGCACCACCGCGCGATAGGCCTCGTGTTCGGGGGTATAGAAGGGATTGGCCAAACTGTGGGCTCCTCGAATTGGCCGGCAGACTGGCAGGGATGTCGGCTGCCAACTTGCGTCAAGTGGCTGGGAGCGAATTCAACCCCCTCGTCCCAAAATGAACCGATTCCTGCCCAAAACAGCCGCTGGCCAATTCCGCCGGGATTGGGCATGATCGTGCCAACCAAAACAAAGGGATCCGGCGGCATCGCACGCCGGGCCCGCGGAGGGAATATTGTCGGTTCGCTATTACGACTGGATTGCCCATTTCGGCCGGAGGACGCCGGCAAAGATCGCCGCCGTCGATCTCGGCAGCGGACGGCAGTTTTCCTATGCGGAATTCGATGCCCGCATCGCCCGGCTGGCGGGGCATTTGCGCGACCAGCTTAAGATCCAGCGCGGCGATAGGGTCGCGGTGCTGGCGCTGAACACGACCGATATTCTGGAGATCCAGTTCGCCTGCGGACGGCTTGGCGCGGTGTTCCTGCCGATCAATACCAGACTGACCGTTCCCGAGCTGCACTACATTATCGGCGATGCCGCGCCCCGGCTGCTGATCCACGATGGCGAGCTGGCAGATGCCGCGCTCGCGGTGGCCAGGCTGTGCCAGGTCGAAGCGACGCTCCGGCTTGGACCTGATGGCGCCTACGAGGCCGCGATCGCGGCGGCTGTACCGCTGGCGCACGCCGAGATCGTCACGCTCGATGACATCTCGACCATCATGTACACGTCGGGCACCACAGGCCGGCCCAAGGGCGCCATCATCACCCATGGCATGACGTTCTGGAATTGCGTCAATCTCGGCGGCCCGGCCGCGATCGCGCCGACCACGGTGCTGCTCACCGTGCTGCCGTTGTTCCATACCGGCGGGCTGAACTGCTATACCAACCCGGTGCTGCATGCCGGCGGCACCGTGCTGATCATGCGCAGCTTCGATCCCGGCCTGGCGCTGCGACTGATCAGCGAGCCCGCGCGCGGCATCAACGTGTTCTTCGGCGTGCCCTCGATCTATCAGTTCATGGCGCAGCATCCGCTGTTCGAGAGCGCCGATTTCAACCGGCTCGGGGTGGGCGGCGTCGGCGGCGCGCCGATGCCGGTGACCTTGTTGAAAGTATGGGAGACGCGCGGGGTGGCGCTGCTGCAGGGCTATGGCATGACCGAGACTAGTCCGGCGGTGCTGACGCTCGATCGCGCCGACGCAGTGCGCAAGGCCGGCTCGTCGGGCAAGCCGGTGCTGCATACCGAGGTCCGCATCGTGCGCCCGGACGGCAGCGACGCGGATGTCGGCGAACTCGGCGAACTCTGGGTCAAGGGACCGAACGTCACGCCCGGCTATTGGAACCGGCCGGACGCCAACGCCGCCTGCTTCACCGATGGCTGGCTGCACACCGGCGATGCGGTCCGGATCGATGACGAAGGCTTTTACACCATCGTCGATCGCTGGAAGGACATGTACATCTCGGGCGGCGAGAACGTCTATCCGGCCGAGGTCGAAGGCGTGCTGCACCAGCTCGACGCGGTCGCCGAGGCCGCGGTGATCGGCGTGCCCAGTCCGCAATGGGGCGAGACCGGCCTGGCCATCATCGCCGTGAAGCCGGGACACGCCATCAGCGAGGCCGAGATCCACGCGCACTGCCTGGCCAATCTGGCGCGCTTCAAATGTCCCTGGGCCATCCGGTTCGTCGACGCGCTGCCGCGCAATGCCACCGGCAAGATCCACAAGCCGACGCTGCGCGAGCGTTTTTGTGCGCCCGTCGCGGCCGATTCACCCGGCACGTGGCAGCGGATCGCCTGAGCGCTCAATTCACTTCGCGCCGCGCCAAGACGGCCTCCTTCAACGATTGTCAACCCTGTTCACTACCCCAAGGAAGGACTACCCTGAAATGATCAAGACGACACATATGTCCTGGCTCGCCTCGTTCGCCGCCGCCGCGGTTTTCATGGTCGCGGCCACGACGGGCGCGCTGGCGCAGAAGAAATACGACACCGGCGTCACCGACACCGAGATCAAGATCGGCAATGTCGAGGCCTATAGCGGACCGGCCTCGGCCTATGGAGTCATCGGCAAGACCGAGGACGCCTATTTCAAGATGATCAACGAGCAGGGCGGCATCAATGGCCGCAAGATCAATTTCATCAGCTATGACGACGGCTACAGCCCGCCGAAGACAGTGGAACAGATCCGCAAGCTGATCGAGAGCGACGAGGTGTTCCTGGTGTTCAACGCACTGGGCACGCCGACCCAGTCCGCGGTACAAAAATATCAGAATGCCAAAAAAGTCCCGCAGCTGTTCGTCGCCAGCGGCGCCAGCAAATGGAACGACCCGAAGGATTTTCCCTGGACCATGGGCTTCCAGCCCAGCTACCGCGTCGAGGCGCGGATCTTCGCCAAATATATCCTGAAGACAAAGCCGGACGCCAAGGTCGCGGTGTTTTACCAGAATGATGATTTCGGCAAGGATTACCTGGCCGGTCTCAAGGAAGTATTCGGCGACAAGACATCGCAGATCGTGATCGCCGAGGAAAGCTATGAGACCACAGAGCCTTCGATCGATTCCCACATTGTCAAATTGAAGGGCACCGGCGCCGACGTGTTCGTCGACATCGCGACCCCGAAATTCGCGGCACAGGCGATCAAGAAGATGGGTGAGCTGGAGTGGAAGCCGATGCATCTCTTGACCGACGTCTCGATCTCGATCGGCGCGGTGATGAAGCCGGCGGGACTTGACGCCTCGGAAGGCGTGCTGTCGGCGACCTATATCAAGGATGCGTCCGACAGCCAGTGGGCAGCCGACCCCGGCATGAAGAAATTCCTAGGTTTCGTCGACAAGTACATGCCGGGCGCCAACATCTCGGACACCAATGTCGTCTATGGCTACGCCGCGGCCCAGACCATGGTGCAGGTGCTGCAGCAGGCCGGCGACACCCTGACCCGCGAAAATATCATGAAGCAGGCCGCCAGCCTGAAGGATTTTGCGCCGGACACCATCCTGCCCGGCGTCAAGCTGAACACCTCGGCCACCGACTTCGCCCCGATCCAGCAGTTGCAGATGATGCAGTTCAAGGCCGGCAAATGGGTGATGTTCGGCGACGTCATCAGCGCCGAGACCGGAGGGTAGTCTGCGATTGACGGCCGTCTCGAACCCTCATGGGCAAGGCCCGCGGCCTCGACCCCTCTCCATGAATATGCTGTTCGTGGAGAGGATAACCAGCTGATCCTGCGGAAAGGTTGCATACCGCCATCCCGCGGCCTCATTGCGCATGAATTACCGATACACTTTTCAAACAGCCAATTTTCGAACAGTCAAAATATTCAAACAGAAAAAGCCGCTTCGCGCAGCGCAATATACGTCGGTTCGCGCCTCGCGGCGCGATGCGCCCGAGTCGTTGAAAATATTTCCGCCCTTGGGCCTGGTGAGGCCCAGGAGAGGGCGTGCGGGATGCCGGGTGCCTGATGCACCCGCAGCCTTGTGCGCAAAAAAGGTAGCACGTCCGCGCACAAGTCTTCACAGCGGAGGCACCGGAAAACCCGGCAATCCCGCACGCAATGGTGTTACAACTTATACCGTGCTCTCCTCGGGGAGGTGCTCTATTGCGCCCGTCGTTCCACAGAAGATGGTTTGTCAGGCCCGGTTGGGCCGACGAACCTCCGCAGGACTTGACCCCAGCGTCAGGGGCGGGACCACACGGCTTCGTTGTCCGCTTCCGTATCGTTCGTCCTGCGCAGCCTTCGTCAGCTCACAGGCTCAACTCAATGGCCGCCTGCCCTGCCAACTCAGATCACGCCCGATACCGCCGCGTCCATCGCATCTCATCCCGCGTCTGTGACGATCGCGAAACGCCCCTCGTGTGGGACGAGACGAAAAGGGTTATAGGATGTTTCGAACAAAACAGGAACAGGAATATTTTTTACTATGGGGCTGGACAGCCCCGAAACACTAACTCTAGTTCAGCGATTTCGAAGTTCGGATCATATCGCATGCTTTGAGTCGCTGTGTGGATTGCGGCGTGAGCCGTCACCCCGATCTCCCATCGTCATTCCGGGATGAGCCTTCGGTCGGCGGCAGCCAACCGAAGGCTCAGGCCCGGAATCCATCGGGCTCCGAGCGAGATGAGGGGTGGGTTCCGGGCTCGCGCGTCCAACGCGCTGCACGCGCGTCGGACACGCGCCCCGGAACGACGGCAACGGAGATGCCCGATGGCGATGGCGATGGCGATGGCGCGAAATAGCGGAACTTGCCCATCCGATGCACGCTGACTCGCGCGGTTACTCGAGGGCTGAACAAAGTTGGGATTGAACCATTGACATCGTTTTCTAAAAAAGCTTGACGCGCAACATAGCGCGGAAATAATTACGCGGTCGGAGGATAGCCCATGCATCTTCGAATTCTCGCGGTTGTTGCAGCATTCGCTCTCGGCCTTGCATCGTGCTCGAAAGAAATCGAGTACACCGACCTGCAAAAAGAGTGCATTGCCAAGCGATACAAGGCTTACGATGCAAAAAACATAATTCATTGCATCGATGTGTGCAAAGGCTGCATGTACGGTAATTTCGTTACCTGCAACACGTCGTGCCGGCTCAGAGGCGCAAGCTGACCGGATCGTCGTTGCGCCGCCGTGGCTCGCATTGAAGGCTGCACCGAAAGGGCGGTGGGAGTCTGGTCAATATTGATCAGTCACGATTATTGACCGATGGGCCGTGCCTTTTCGCGGAAGTGGCGCTTACCAGATATACCGGACAACGCCCTTGCCGGCGTAGCTGTTGGTGGCGTTGGAGAACGCGCCCTCGAAGGTGGCGGCGGCGGACCAGCCCTTGATCCATTTGATTTCAGCCGACGCCGTGGTCAGCGCGGAATCACGCGCCTGCGCCGCGCCGTTGACGACAAAGGAAGCGCCCGGCAGCGTCTGGAAGGTCGCGGCCATCGAGCGGTCGGGATCGAAATCATGCGCCCAGGCGACACGGCTGCGCAGCGTGAGAATCGCGTTTTGCATGGCCCAGGACCTGTCGGTGCGGATGCCGAGTTCGCTGCGGCTATCGGTGACGTCCTTGGCGTTGTAATTCAGCGCAAAGGTGCCGGCGCCGGAGAGCACGCTTTCGGCATAGCCGGGGAGGTCGAACGTGGTAAACTGCGCGGCGGCATAGGGCGTGATCCCGATCCATCGGCTCACGTAGCGATAGCCGCTCTCGACCCGGCCGGAGAACGCATTGGCGTCGAACCCGGCCTGCAATTGATCGATGCCGGCAATGCTGACGGTCCGATTGGTGGTGAAGTGCTGCCAGCCATAGGCCAATGCGGCGGAAATATAGGCCGGCCCAGCCGCGTGGCGAACGTAGGCGCCGGCCTGGAACAGGTCCGAACGTCCCGAGCCCAATCCGTTGGCCACGCCGAAACTGGTGCCGCCGCCGGCCAGCGCGAAGCCGGCCAGCGTGTCCGGCGAGAAGCGATAATCGGCGCCCACCGCCGTGCTATATAGATTGCTGGTCGCGGGATTCGATCCCAGCGCCGGATTGCCATCGGTGGTTTGCGAACCGCCGAAGCCCGCGGCCCATACGCTCCAGCGCGTGACCGGCGCCTTGGTGAACATCGAATAGGGGCCGCGCGCGGAACCGGGCTGTCGCGTGGACGCGTAGGCGCTCGGTGCGGCGCCCGCATCCGCCACGCCGGCGCCGCGGCGATCGATGAAGGGATCGGTCAATAACCCCAGGAACAGGTTCATCGCGTCGAAGGTGGTTTGCTGCGAACCGGTGGCGAGCTCGCCCGAGGCTTGCGTCAGCCCGGCCGGTGTCAGCGTGCCGAACACCAGCGGAATGCGGCCGGTGGTGTTGAAGAAACCGCTCAGCGCAGTGCCGACGTTCTGCTGGTTGACATTCAGCCCGACGGGAATGGCGAAGTTCGGCGGGTTGACATTCGGCACAGTCGGCACTGTGGGCACAGTCTGAACAGTCGGAACTGCGAAGTTCAGACTCAGGTTGAGATAGGCGTCGTTGGCGTCATAGCGCACCGTGGTACGGAAATTCGCCGGCAGGTTGGTGGTGACGAGCGAGGCGAAGGTGCCGGATACGCCGCCCGTGGCGGTCAGGATGGTGTATTGCTTGCTGACATAGCTGCCGCCGGCAAAGCTCGCATTTACCGTGGCGCCGCCGAGCACAGCTGGCCCCGTGACGTTGGCCAATGACGATGTCGCCGGATTGAACTGCACCAGATATTGCGCTCCCGAAGCGAGCGCGAGGCTGCCGCTCACCGTCATGAACGTCGTCGGCGTGCCGTCGCCCGGGACAAAACTGCCGCCGGCATTGATCTGAACGGCGCCGACCGTGCCGGTACCACCGAGCGTGCCGCCGTTCACGGTGAAGGTCGAATTGGCGAGGCTGCCGTTCACCGACAGCGTGCCCTGCTGCACCGTCCAGGGCAGCAGCGCCGTGTTGGTTCCGGTCAAGCCCCAGGCACTGGTGCCGGTCTTGATGAACACGCCGAAGCCCTGGTACTGCGCAGTTGCACCGATCTGCGAGGCATCGAAGCTTGCATTGCTGCTGCCGCCGAGCCGGAATGTATCGGCAGCGCTGGACGCAACCACAGTGCCGGTTATCGTCGAGCCGGCCTGCAGTTCCAGGATGTTGGGACCGCCGGTGAAGGCGATGGCCTGGCCAGAACTGCCCGTGATCGTGCCGGAATTAATTACCGTCGCTGTACCGGCGGAAATGCCTGTTCCCCCGGAGATGATGCCGGAATTGGTCACCATCGCGTTCTGGCCAGCGTTGATGCCGTAGAGCCCCCCCGAGATGGTGCTGGAATTGGTCACCATCGCGTTCTGGCCGGCGTTGATGCCGTAGAGCCCCCCCGAGATGGTGCTGGAATTGGTCACCGTCACGTTCAGAGCTTGAATGCCTTCGAGCCCCCCTAAAATAGAGCCAGAGTTGGTCACCGTCGCGTTTTGGTTGGCAAAAATGCCGCCTGAGATTGTCCCTGTGCCTGTATTTGTCACCGTCACGTTCCCGAATGAGTCGATGCTGGCGCCAACCCCAGAGATAGAGATGGTGCCAGAATTGGTCACCGTCGCGTTCTGGACAGCGGTAATGCCGCCAGAGATGGTGCCAGAGTTTGTCACCGTAGCGCTTTGGCCGGAAAGATACATACCTTGGCCGGTGCCGCCCGTGATGGTACCGAAATTGCTTACCGTCGCCATCTGGTAGACGTAGAGGGCGACGCCGTTGTTGGTGGACGAGATAGTGCCGAAATTGGTCACCGTCGCGTTTTGGCCGCCCGCAATGCCGTAGAGCCCGCCGGAGATGGAGCCAGAATTGGTCACCGTCGTGTTCCCTGAATCTACTAAAATGCCGAAGCCGTTCGCACTGGTACCGCTGATGATGCCAGAGGCTGTGTTCGTGACTGTCAGCGTCCCTAGGTCCCGCAATCCAACGTCGTTAGCGCCGAATGTGCTTGTATTCGTCAGAGTGCCGCTATTGGTACAAGTCTGATTGGTCTGGACTGGCGAGCCAATGCACTGCGCCCGCGCTCCCGCGGACGTCAATAGCAACAGACACACCGCCACAACGACTGCAACAATAGCGCGCGGAGCGTTTGCTATCCGACGCGTGTGGCGGGACTGTGCATGAGCAACAAAAAAATCCGGTGTCTTGAGATTGCCAATCATCGCTGCCACTCCGGAAGCTATCGCGGCAGCGGCACTACTCGTTCGCGGGAAAGGTAAATAACGCTTTCCGAGAGTAGAACGATAGTTCGTTCCGCCGACCGTCGTCCTGATTTACCAGAATGCTCTGGACTCATAGGCCACGCTTCACGCACAGCTCTCAGCTTGCCTGGTCGGCAACCAGCGCTTCGTCTTGGCGGCGATGCGCAGCCGTCCGGCTTCCCCCAGCGCAGCGCTTCGCCGCTGTCGCAACGGCACCTTGCGCGCTTCCGCGATCACTTCCGTCGCTTCGGGCATCCCAACATGATTCCAACAATTCCGATTCGCTGGTCAATATTGCACTGTTTGGCGAAAAAACCCGGAATCAGGATACGACCGTTTTCACTTTCTGATCTTGTTGATTGGCACGAATTGACGCACAAGGTTAGGCTTTCCGAGATGCCCAGGCGCTTATTCGGCGAGAAGCGAAAAAGACCTGCAAACGGAGCCCCGTCATGGCGAGGAGCCCTTCGCGACGAAGCCATCCAGCTTCGTGTGTGTGCCGCGCCAGGCTGGATTGCTTCGCCCCTGGGAAACGCTTCGCTTTTCCCAGGGCTCGCAATGACGAACGCGCAAGTTTCATGCATCAAACTGCGTGGAAAGCGCATGAGCATTCTCCCCGCAAGCGGCCGCTTGCGGGCGACGTGCATGGTCTATGAGCTCTCCGGCGTATCGCAGGGTACATCGGGGATTGCCTAACTGATGAATGAAAGAAGCCCGCTCGCCTGGATGCTACGCGGGATCCGGAGCCGCTGCGCTCGCAGCCGCCCGCCTCGGCCGGCGCACCGCCCTCACCTTCCCGCTGCTTCCGCCGCCGCAGAAGAATTGATCGCCGCCATCGGACTCCAGTCCCGACACGCCCACCCCGGTCGGCATCGCCAGCGTCTCCAGCACCTCATTTGTTCGAGGATCAACCCGCCTCACATCGCTTTCGTCCCCTTCCCAGGTGCCGTGCCAGAGCTCGCCGTCGATCCAGGTCACCCCGGTGACAAAGCGCTTCGACTCGATGGTGCGAAGGATCGCGCCTGTTCGGGGATCGACCTGATGGATCCTGCAGTCCCGATACTGCCCGACCCAGAGCGTCCCTTCGGCCCAGGCGAGCCCGGAATCACCGCCGCCGCCGGGCGCCGGGATCGTGCCAACGACTCGGCCGGTCTCTGGATCGATCTTATGGATGCGATCCTCGGCGATCTGATACAGGTGCCGGCCGTCGAAAGCCGTCCCCGCATGCGCGACGACATCAATCGAGCGCACCGTCTTCCCGCTCGCGGGATCGAGGGCATTCAGCCGGTCTCCGCTGGCAAACCAGACCCGCTGACCGTCAAAGGTGACCCCGTTCACGCGGTCGATCCCCGGAAAAGGTCCGTACTCGCGGACGATCTCGGCCTGTGATGGCTTCATGCTTGTCTCCCGGACATTGGTTGGCGGGCTCTTTCCTAGCCGTTCGGTAGCGGGGCGGGGAGTAACAAGGTTGTCGTGAATCCAGGTACCGGCGCGGTCATCCAGCGACGCGCCCGCCCCCGGCCAAACAGCTGGACCTTGCCTTCCGCTGCAAGCGAATCCAGGGCGCGCTGCACGGTCCGCGAACTGGCGCCGAGCGCAAGCGCCAGGGCCGAGCTCGACCACGATTCACCGTCGGTGAGCAAGGCGAGCAGCGCCGCATGCGGTTCTTCGACGGGTGGCGCGAGCACGACGACCTCGCGGGCGTGGCGCGGCGCCATTGCAAAGCCTCGCTTGGTTGCGCTCAGATCCGCCAGCGTCCGAAGTGCAACGCGAAGCCGCCCGACTTCGACCCGCAACCGTGCCCGATGCGATGGATCGGCGTGCTTGCCACGAAAGGCGCATGCGATGAGCCTGCTTCTCGCAACGTCTGCGGGCCATGCTTCGCCCAGTGCGCACGCGAGCGCGAACAAGACCGGGCGCGTCGCGAGCGAGACCACCGTGTGGTCGTCGCGCACGACATGGCGGCAGGCGTCGATGATGAGCGCCTCCGACGCCAGCAGCGCTTCAACCTCCTCGAGCATCAGCAGCCGCTCCTCGCCGCGCCCGACAAGGCGTGCGGCGGGCGTGTTCAGCACACGAGATGCGCTTTCGACCTCCGCCGTCAGCGCAGGGATATCCGCGTCGCGCGCGGCCTGCTCCGCCCGGGCGAGCGCCACGCGCGCCGTCTTCGTGCGCAGGCGTCGGATCGCGATCCCCGCAACCACCAGCTCGTGGGCGGCCCGCGACGCCGGCGGAAACGGCGCCGGGTCAAGTTCGGCGAGCGCGCGCTCGGCCGCGTCGAGGCGTCCGATCAGGAGCAGCCGCCGGATCGCGAGGTGCCGCGCCAGTGCGGCGTTCAAATGGTCGCCGTGCGCCTGCAGCGTCGCCCACGCCGCGTCGAGCGTCTTTTCGGGCCATCCCAGGTCGCGCGAGACGAGTGCGATCTCGGCCTCGGCGACGACACACCTGGCGCGGGCCACGGCCTCTCTCGGACCGAAGGCGCGTTGCGCTCTGCGTAACAGAGCTTTCGCTCGAACGAAATCGCCAAGCCGCGCCATCGCGATGCCGCGGAGCGCGAGCGCCGGCGCGTCGTTACGCAAGGCAACCCGCTTCAGCGCGCCAAGCAGGTCGCCTGCCGCGAGCGCACGTGCGGCTGCCGCAATCAGCGAGTCCATTCGAATCCCGTCACACTTGTCACTCTCACCGTCCGAGACAAGGAGCCTAGATTAGCTCACGAGCAACGCCAAACGGAGTCGTCGTAAATGTTGGATATCCTGCACAAAGTCGGAATCAAAACATCATCGCCAGCCGATGCCTATCATTCATTGAGCACCGTTGAAGGCCTTTCCGGCTGGTGGACGGACGATACACAAGGGGAAAGCAGGGTCGGCGGCCTCCTGAAATTCCGGTTTGGCGCCGGCGGTTTCGACATGAGGGTTCTGGAACTTGATCCCGCACAACGCGTGCTGTGGCAAGTGGTCGATGGACCCGAGGAATGGATCGGCACAAGGATAAGTTTCGATCTCAGGCAGCAAGGCGACTGGACCCTCATTTTATTCAAGCACCAGGGGTGGAAGGAGCCAGTCGAGTTCATGCACCACTGCAGCACCAAATGGGCCGTGTTTCTGCTGAGCCTGAAGTCGCTGCACGAAACCGGGAGGGGAGCCCCCTGGCCAAACGAAATCAAGCTCGACAGTTGGTAATAAGGCTGCGCCGGGGTACGATCATGGACCACAAGACTCGGGCTCGCGATTTGCAACTCCGGGTTGTGTGATCCCTGAGAAACGCTCGGCGCAACCAACCAGCCCCATGGCGGATAACTGCCGTCGATCGACGGTCAACACGTTCGACACAATCGACACAATCGACGGTCAACCTTGACAAAGTATTTTGGTTTGTAATACACTGTATTACAAACCATGAGGCGCGCCTTTTATGAGCGAAGAATTATCTGATCCGATTTCCATGCGCTTGCCGTTAGATGTGCTTGAGGCGGTCGAACGAGTGGCGAAAGCGACGGATCGTAACCGAAGCTGGGTCATGGTTCGCGCGTTGCGTCGTTATCTGGCAGCGGAGGGCGCGGACATTCTTTCTGTGGTCGAGGGACGGGAGCAGATTGCTGCTGGCGAGTCTCACGATATGGACGATGTGTTGGACGAGGTCGATCGCATTATTCGCGCGACGAAGGGCGAAGCGGCTTGACCCACAAGGTTAGGCTTTCCGAGAATGCCCGGGCATTTATTCGGCGGGAAGCGAACTATTTGCGTGAGAGGAGCGTAGCGGCGGCGGAAGCTTTCCGCACCAGGTTGCGAGAGGCCCAGCGTAATCTGTCGAAATTTCCAGAACTTGGTCGTAGAAAGGACGGTTTGCCTATTGAAGGTTCAATGCGGCTGATCGTCGGCGACTACGTTTTGGACTACGACTTTGATGACAGTGTCGTTTCGATCACCGCCATCCGGCACGGGCGTCAGTTGGATCCGGATCTGGAAAAGGATGATGATTTCGACTTTGAAGCTGATTTTCCTGATTCATGCTCGAAGCCTTAGCCAATCGGAGAGTCCCTTCACCCGGCGCTTCGCGCCGACCTCTCCTGAAAAAGACCTGCGAACGGAGTCCGGTCATGGCGAGGAGCCCTTCGCGACGAAGCCATCCAGCTTCGTGTGCCGCGCCAAGCTGGAGTGCTTCGCGCTGGGAAAACGCTTCGCTTTTCCCCAGGGCTCGCAATGACGAGCGCGCAAGTTTCATGCATCAAGGTGCGCGAAAGCGCATGAGAATTCTCCCCGCAAGCGGCCGCTTGCGGGGCGAGGTGCACGGTGCACGGTCTATGAGCTCTCCGGCGTGCCGAGATACATCGGGGATTGCCCAACTTATGACGGCTTCAGAATCGCCAACCTAATCATGCATGAAAATCGCGAACGGCTCCTCGATCGCCCGGCGCAGGCGTTCGCGATAGAGGCTGAAATTCTCGGCCTCGGGCGAGATCCGCCCAAAGGTCGGACGGTCGATGGACTTGATCGGCAACAACGCGATGGGTGCGGCGATCGGCGTCAATTGCGAGCCGCGACCGGCGAGCAGCGTGGAAATGATCCCGTATAATTCGCCGGCGATGGTCGGGCGCGACACCGTGATCAGGCGATGCTGGCCGTGCTGATTGGTGACCAGATAGATATGGCCTGACTGGTTCGGCACCGCGACTTCGCCGGCCTGCGTATAGGCGGCATCGAGCTTTTCGCTTTCGCGAAAGCGCAGCGCGGACACCGAGGCGTCCCAGGCGATTTCGGTGCGATAGGCATAGATCGCCGCCCTGTCCCCGAACGAGGGCCGCACCGTCACATACACACCTTCGAGCCAGCCAACCGCGCGGCGCGAATAGGCGCCAAGGCCATCGGGCGCCACCCCGTCGGCTGCGGCCGACACGGCCGCCGACACCGCTTGCGCCTGACGCAAGGAGATGCCGAGCGCCTGTTCGAGGCGCACCGTGGAGGCCAGCGTGAACGGACGGCGGCCGCCCAGCGCCTTTTCCAGGGTCGAGAGGCTGAGCTTGGCCTGCTCGGCCAGCGCCTGCCGTGAGATCCGGCGGCGGGCGATTTCCTCGCGGAGGATGGCTGCCACCTTCAGGCTTTGCGCCTCGGAAAGTTGTCTGTCCGGCGTCGGCATCCGCACCCCTTGATCGCTGCCGCCAGTCTAGCAGACGGACGCGACCGGACAAAACCGCACAATCCCGTATCGGCCGCGGCGCAGCTCAGCGGCTGTCGGCAAAACAATGCCGATGATGACGCTCGCGCCAGGCGAGCCGGCTGCGCACAACATCCGGGCTACCAAAAACGCTCAGGAGAAAACCGATGACCATCTGCGATTCCTTTGAAACCGCCAGCCAACCGCGCTGGCGCAGGCCCGCCAGGGCGCTGCTTTCCTTTGCCCTGCACGCCATCCTTGCCGTTGTGATCGGAGGCGCGGCGTTGCTGCTGAGCTTCGAGCCCGGCTGGTCGAACGACAGCCGCGACCAAACTCAGACTCGGCCGGAGGATGCGCATTCCGGTGCGCTGCTGCTGAAGACCCAAAATGGCACGATGGAGGCGATCCGGCTCGGCATCGATGTCGACATCACGGTCTCCGGCCCTTCGATTCGCGCCCGCATCACCCAGATTTTCCGTAACCCGACGGCGGATTGGGTCGAGGCGACCTATGTCTATCCGCTGCCGCCGGACAGCGCGGTCGACGCGCTCAGGATGGTGGTCGGCGACCGCGTCGTGATCGGCGAGATCAAACCGCGGCAACAGGCCCGTTTGATCTACGAGCAGGCGCGGCAGAACGGGCAGAAGGTGGCGCTGACCGAACAGCAGCGACCGAACATCTTCACCAACGATGTCGCCAATATCGGCCCCGGTGAAACCGTGCTGGTGCAGATCGAATACCAGGAGCCGGTTCAGCAGTCGGGTCATGAATTCTCGCTGCGGGTGCCGATGGTGGTCGGCCCGCGCTATCATCCCGCGCCCTTGGCGCAGACCGTTGCAGATCGGCGCGAGGATGGCGGCTCGGGCAGAAGCAGCGAACCGATGCCTGGCGGCGAGCGCCTGACCTCGCCGGTGCTGGATCCGCTGCGGGACGCCCCGGTCAATCCGACCGCGATCACGGTCCGGCTGAAGGCGGGCTTTGCGACAGGCGAGATCATTTCTCGCACTCACGCCGTCAAGATTGAGAGCCGCGACGACGGCACCCGCATCATCCGGCTCGCCGACGGGGTGGTGCCGGCGGATCGCGACTTCGAATTGACCTGGAAGCCGGCGGCCACGCCGGCGCCATCGGTCGGGCTGTTCCGCGAACATGTCGGCGACGCCGACTATGTGCTGGCGTTCATCACCCCGCCATCGGTAATGCCAGCGGCCAACACCAAGCCGCTGCCGCGCGAAGTGGTGTTCGTGATCGACAATTCCGGCTCGATGGCGGGCACCTCGATCGCGCAGGCCAAGGCCAGCCTGCTCTACGCACTGGACCGCCTGCAGCCCGGCGACCGCTTCAACGTGATCCGCTTCGATGACACCATGGACCAGTTGTTTTCCAGCTCGGTACCGGCCGACACCGAGCACCTCGCACAAGCAAGATCGTTTGTCGGCGCGCTGCAGGCCAATGGCGGCACCGAAATGGTGCCGGCGATGCGGGCCGCCCTGACTGATCCGAACCGAGGTGACGCCAACCAACTCCGCCAGGTGGTGTTCCTGACCGACGGCGGCATCAGCAACGAGCAGCAACTGTTCGAGACCATCGCGGCGATGCGCGGGCGTTCGCGGGTGTTCATGGTCGGCATCGGCTCGGCGCCGAACACCTTCCTGATGACCCGCGCCGCCGAACTGGGACGCGGCGCGTTCAGCCATATCGGCTCGGTCGAGGAAGTCGAGCAGCGCATGCACGAGCTGTTCGCCAAGCTGGAAAACCCTGCAGTGACCGGTCTTTCGGTGCAATTCTCCGAGGCCAAAGCCGAATTGACGCCGGCGGTGATCCCCGATCTCTATCGCGACCAGCCGCTGGTGCTGGCGGCGAGGCTCGACCGGCTCGCGGGTTCGATTCTGATCAAGGGCTTTGCCGGCGATCGGCCCTGGCAAACCACGCTTGCTTTGGCCGAGGCGAAGGAAGGCGAGGGCCTTTCCAAGCTGTGGGCGCGCCGTAAAATCGAGGATGCCGAGATCGCCCGCACGCTGCGCGAGGCGACCCCTGAACAGACCGACGCGACCATCCTGGCGCTGGCGCTGCAACATCAGCTGGTCACCCGGCTGACCAGCCTGATCGCGGTCGACAAGACGCCTGACCGCCCGGCGGGCGAAACGCTCAAGCCGAGCGACCTGCCGCTCAATCTGCCGGCCGGCTGGGACTTTGAAAAGGTGTTCGGCGAACGCCGGAGGCAGCCCACGCCACCGCTCGAGCGCCGCGCGGCTGCCGGCGCCAGCGGTCTGCTACTGGCGGCGAATATGATCACGCTGCCGAGGACGGCGACCGATGCCGAACTGTCCATGCTGACCGGCTCGGTCCTGCTCGCGCTCAGCCTTGGCCTGTTGCTGTTCAACCGGCGCGAGGCGAAGGCCCGGTGAGGCGACGCAGCGGAAAGGTTGCAGATCGTGCGCTGTGCACCTCGCCCCGCTTGCGGCAGGGCTGTCCGGGGAAAACATTGCGCACTCGGCGGCGCTTTCTTACCTCTCCCCGCTTGCGGGGAGAGGTCGGAATCCGCGCGTGTAACGTGCGGATTCCGGGTGAGGGGGGGCCCGAAAAGTACCCGGCGTTAATGGTCCAACGCACTGATTACCCTTCAATGACTGGCTCCGCCCTTGCTGAGGCTCCCCCCCACCCGGCGCTGCGCGCCGACCTCTCCCCGCAAGCGGCTGTTGTATGCACACATCTCGGTTGCCGGAGTCCGGGGAGCATGATTCCGTGAATAGCTGGTTGATTCGCGGGGGTATCGATGGCGCTGGACTGTGGGC
>Ga0302319_10002918_pt1 | contig 36237 bp, 30 predicted proteins | sample Bog_T0_2_FD_203319 | JGI IMG/M metagenome (GOLD analysis project Ga0302319, IMG submission 203319) | Peat permafrost microbial communities from Stordalen Mire near Abisko, Sweden - Bog_T0_2 | ecosystem: Environmental > Terrestrial > Soil > Wetlands > Peat | place: Sweden: Abisko, Stordalen Mire...
AACACTACTTTCGCCTGCCTTGATGCAGCGCGTGATATCTATTATCATTTCTACGATGGTAAAATCTTATTCAAGGCAGGCTCTTCCGCGACGCTTGCCGGATCAGGTATGGCATTTACAACTTCCTTATACAGGGATTTCCTCGAAAAAAAAGACGTTGCGGGTGCAGGTTTTGACAAAGTGCTGCAGTCAGAAATTGTAGGGAAAGGTCTGAGGATAGCTTTTGCTGAAAAAGCCATAGTTTATGATGAAAAAACCAGCCAGTCAGATCAATTGGTGAACCAGCGCGCCAGGTGGATTAATACCTGGTTTAAATATTTTTCACTTGGGTTCAGTCTTATTTCAAGAAGCGTTGCCAGCCTAAACTGGAACCAGTTTTTATTCGGCTTTGTTTTATTAAGGCCTCCTCTTTTTATATTCCTTTTGTTGTCTTTTTTTTGCATGGCAGTTAATATTTTCATAAGTCCGATTTTTGTAGCCGCGTGGTTAACAGGTTTTTTAATATTTGTGCTCGGGTTTTATATTGCCCTCAAAAAATCGGACACTGACAAACGGATTTACCAATCTTTGATTAATATTCCTAAATTTATTTTTTTTCAGGTATTATCCCTGTTAAAAGCCCGAAAGGCCAATCAGCGCTCTGTTGCAACAAAACATTTTCACAACAGCGCCATTGAACAAATTGTAAAAAGCGATGAGAGTTAACCCGTCTTTTCGAATTGTAAATAAAGAAAAGCTAAAAGCGGAAAAGCAAATTAAAGTTGATAAAATTACCCGCATAGTTGCCTTAGTTATGGCATTTATAAGCACCTTTTTTTTTATTATTAAAATATTGTTCCTATAGTGGAAACCTCGCAAAAACCAGCAGGGCAAACATTGCCTTTAACGAGAAAAAGCAATATATTTTTTCAGAAACTGAAAAAATACGTCGTGCTGGAAAAACTTTACAACCCTGTCGGTATCGGTATTTTAATTCTTTTTTCTGTATTTATCGCTTTGGGTATTAGCAAATTCGGTATTTTATTCGGTGCCCTTTTTATCGTTACAGTAATCAGCATTCCGTGTGTTTATGCTATTGTTGTGTACCCTAAGTTTGGTATTATATTTTTGCTTATAATGGCCTATATGCTCTTTATGCTTTGGCGGCTCGGTATCAATGGCCCCGTTGGTATTATAATGGACGTACTGCAGGTTCTTTTAATAATTGGAGTAATAAGAAGACAAAGAAAAGAACGGAACTGGGCCATGTTAAAAGGGCCGATAAGTACCATGATAATTGTCTGGATAATTTATAATGTACTCGAAGTAGCAAATCCTAGTGCCGAAGCAAGGCAAGCGTGGCTGTACACAATACGCACAGTTGCCGTTGTTATGCTAAGCTATTTTGTCTTTCTATATAATATCAGGACAATAAAATTTGTCAGGCTTATATTTATCGTCTGGCTGTTTATGAGCACTTTTGCAGCGATCTACGGCTTGAAACAAGAATATATAGGATTTTCTGATCTGGAAGATGCATATTTACATTCGGACCCGGCTATCGCTGGTTTGTTATTTATTGCTGGTCACTGGCGGAAATTCTCGATATTTTCAGACCCCGTTGCTTTCGCCTACAATATGACAATGTCTACCATTTTTTGCATTGCTATAATTGCCGGAAAATTTTCGAGGGGGAAAAAGATTATCTGCGGGATATTGATTTTTTTATTTCAGTTATCCAGTTTATATTCAGGCACACGTGGTGCAAATGTGCTTATACCGGCTGCCTTATTGTTATTTGCAATTTTAAATTATAACCCTGCTGTATTAAAAGCTACCATTGTTGCAGCAATATTCCTTGTGCTTTTAATTAATGTGCCAACAAGTAATCAAAACATTTTGCGTTTTCAAACCGCATTTCGCCCAAACAACGACCCCTCGTACCTGCTAAGAAAGGCAAACCAAAAACGTATCCAACCTTATATATGGACGCATCCAATGGGCGGTGGCCTGGGGGCAACAGGTACCTGGGGCCAACGTTTTGCCCCAAACTCCTTTCTTGCAAATTTCCCGCCGGATAGCGGTTATATACGGGTAGCTGTTGAATTAGGATGGATAGGCCTTACTATCTTTTGTTTGCTGATGTTTACTGCGTTAAAAACTGGTATCAATAATTATTACACGATAAAGGACCCCGAGCTTAAAACTTATTGCTTAGCTATGACTTTGATAATTTTCGCATACAATATTGCTAACTTTCCGCAGGAAGCACTGGTCCAATTTCCTTCAAATGTATATTTCTCATTGGAAATGGCTATGTTGACTGTGTTATTACGACTAGACAAAGAAAAACAGGAGCAACAGCGGAATACCAGTTTGATTTCCGGTTAACCAAAAATGAATTTTAACGCCATGTACAATAATGATATTATAAAAAACAGGGATATAGTAATAGTTGGTCAACAACCCTGGGATACTGAAATAGGAAGCAACTGTAAAAACATTGCTTTAGAGTTTAGTAAGAATAACAGGGTCTTGTACGTTAATTCGCCCCTTGACAGGATTTCAAAACTGAAACATAAAGCTGATCCTAAAATAAAAAAAAGAGTGGCGGTTATTAATAAGACCGAGGATAGTATCCTTATTATTAAAGAAAACTTATGGAATTATTATCCGGATATAATTATTGAATCAATCAACTGGATAAAAAATGATTTTATATACGACCGGTTGAACAAAATAAACAATAAAAGGTTCGCACGTTCAATTTTAAGAGCTATAAGCAGGCTTGGCTTCAAGGATATTATTTTATTTAATGATGATGATATTTTCAGGTGTTTTTACTTAAAGGAGTTTTTAAAACCATCAATAAGTGTTTATTACTCGAGGGATTATTTATTAGCCGTTGACTACTGGAAAGTTCACGGCAGTAAACTGGAACCGCTGCTGATAAAAAAGAGTGATATTTGTGTGGCAAATTCAACCTATCTGGCAAATTATTGTAAACAATATAATAAAAATTCGTTTTATGTAGGCCAGGGTTGCGAATTGGAAACATTTATTCTGCAAAATGATATACCTGAACCTGGTGATATTTCTAAGATACCTAAGCCATTAATCGGATATGTAGGTGCATTACAAAGTATTCGCCTCGATATAAACCTGCTTGAGCAGATTGCAAGGGAAAAACCTGAATGGAACATTGTTTTGGTGGGTCCGGAAGACGATGCATTTAAACAAAGTAATTTGCACCGTATTCCTAATATTTATTTTCTTGGCCCTAAAAACCCGGCAGAACTTCCGGCATATATTCAGTCATTTAATGTATGTATAAACCCGCAAATTGTAAACGAGGTTACTATCGGCAATTATCCGAGAAAAATTGATGAATATCTGGCAACAGGGAAACCAGTAGTGGCAACTAAAACGGAAGGAATGAGTATTTTTAGCGACTACGTTTACTTAGCGACTTCAAAAGAAGATTATATTGATATGATCACTAAATCCCTCGAAGAAAATGATACTTACTTAAAAAAAACGAGGGTAGATTTTGCGATGTCGCATACCTGGGAAAACAGTGTAAATGAAATTTATAAGAGTATAAACACTTTAACAAAGTAAAAACCATACATATGCCTGTGCCGACACCTTTAAATATTGTAGTTGCGAGCGACAATCATTATATAATTTTACTGGCGGCTTTAATTAAATCAATTGAAGCGAATATTAGCGACAATAAAAGAATAACTATTTATATAATAGAAGACAATGTGAGTGCTTCAAATAAAAAGAAGCTGCAATTGTCTATAGACCCCAAAATCACTTCATTGATTTGGCGCGGGATGAAAGAAGTGATTCCCGAAGGAATGAAATTACCATTAGACAGAAGCTCATATCCGTTGAACATTTATATGAGGTTGTTTATTCCTTATTTTATTCCCGAAGAGATTGAAAAAGTTTTATACCTTGACGTTGATATGATTGTTCAAAATGATATCAGCGTATTATTTGAAAATGACTTAAGCAGTTATGTGATAGGGGCCGTGCTTGACCCGCGCATTGTTACCTTCGATAATTCATGGGGCGGGATACTGAATTTTAAAGAACTGGGGTTTCCGGGAAGTACGAGGTACTTTAATACAGGGCTTTTGTTAATGAATACAAAGAAATGGCGGGCGGAAAACGTAACAGAAAAAATAATTTCATGTATTGATAATAATAAAAAATTTGCGAATTATCCAGACCAATACGGGTTGAATGTAGTTTTAGCCAATCAGTGGTTGGAATTGAATCCCCTGTGGAACCATTTCTGTACTATTGACCATCCCGGTCCTTTTCTGATACATTTTGTACAAAGGAAGCCAATTTATAAATCTTACGATAATATTGAGGAATTTAAGAACTTATTTTATAAATACCTGGGCCAAACAAAATGGAAAGGCTTTAAACCCATCGGCGAATCGTCGCGGTATTTAAAGAAATTAAAAAATATTATCAATAAATTCTGGAGTTAACCTACTGCTGTTAATTCCAAACCTTATTGTTTATGTGTTTTTTGAAAGAATTTTCCTAACCAGAATGGTTAACTCTTCGTATCCTGTTTTTAATATTCCGGTGATGGAATAATCAAAGTGTTTTCGCAGGTGAAAGTACCCAAATGTTAATCCTGCTATTGTAGGAACAGGAAAAGCTAAAGCAACTCCCCATATACTTCTAAAAATCAATACGCCCGATATGGTAGCTACCATTGTAACAGCAAGCATTATCAAAACTTTATAGAAATTTATTTTCGGCAAATGAATAATATCCAGTGTAGCCCCATTGAACCGGTCCACCGGGTAAATAATGGCAACGAACATGAGGAACCTGAATATATTCGCCGCTTCAGTTCCCAAATATTTTTTACCTCCAAGTAATGAAACGGCAGTGTCGGCACCAAAGAAGGCCACAACAGCAAGCGGAATAAATATTAAAGTTAACAAACCGGCGTACTTTTTTGAAATGTGAGCAAGATTATCCATATTATTGGTATTATATGCAATCGCCATTGAAGACATGCCAGTTCCAACAAAACTGCGAAGTGGAATTTCAATAAACTCCATTAATTTAAAAGGCAGGTTGTAAACCGCCAGTACACCGGGTCCTAAAAAAAAAGTAATTATAAATGTATTAACACTTCCGAGTAAATTGCTGCTTAAGGTTGTAGCCAGGCTATATTTTCCGAAATGTATTATTTCCCATATACCCTCCCTGGTGCGGTGAAAAAATGATGCAATTTGTGAATAACCATAAACAAAGCAAAAGAGGCTTGTGAGGCAGTTGGTTAAGAAGTTGATCCATAGCAGATTTTCCAGTGTCGATTTTTTAAAATAAGCCATAACCAGTATTAAAATAATCATTGATACACTATTGATTAATCGGATTTTCAGAATAGTAATATAGTTTTCATCGGCTACTAAAATCCAGCAAACAACATTGTAAGTCAAAGAACTTAATACAGTAACCCCAAACCATTTCACTACAAGTATAATGTCGGGATTTTTAATATACCCCATGAAGGGCATCACAGCAAGGTTAAGCAGCATCAGAACCACACTTAACGCAATAGCCAGGTACCAGACTGAACCTAGTACGGTGGCTCCTCTCAGCCGTTCAGTGCCCGCGTAAAATTTTATCGTAGCTGTTGACAATAACCCGTTTCGGAGAGCATCCGCCAGTCCGTATATAGATAAAAAAAAGAACCATACCCCAACGGAATTTTGAGAAACAGAACGGTAGAGTACTGAAATGGTTAAAACACTTATAGCGGAGATTATACCGTTGCCGGCTAGCGCCAAAAATGATTTATTTTTTAATTGAGATACTTTGGGAATGCGCATTTATTAAAAAATGAAAACGAATGGCTGCAAATTAACCCTTTTGAAAAGTTTATTCTAATTTAGACACGTTTTACAAAAAATAAAAAAAAATGCCTAATGTTCTCCTGGTTTCAATAGCGAGTTTTTTTGACTCAACAGCAGAAATACCAAATATTTTTAAAAGGGCAGGTTGCAAAGTTGACGTTTTTTGTGACAAATCTTCCTGGCTGCTGTCTAATAAATTTTTTGACAATTGGATCGAAACCAGTTCAAACGAGGAAATATTCAGGGACAATTTATTAAAACTTATTCATGATAAACCCAACTATTATTCATGGATATTACTTTTAGAAGATGTCACTATTAAATTAATGAACGAATATATTCAAACTGATGAAGAATTGTTTAAAAAAATAATGCCCATCAATAAAATTGAGAACAGAGCTATTCTGTCATCAAAAGCAGGGTTATCAAACATTTGCTCAAAGTACGGTATCCCGACTCCGGGCTTCGTTAGTTATCGTGAGGGAATGGATGTGGATCAAATTATCGGGCAACTCGAATTTCCGGTACTGGTAAAGGTTGACTTTAGTTTTTCGGGGCACGGTATTCAGTATTGTGAACACCCTGCTGGTTTACAGCATTGTATTGACAATGTTGATAATAAGGAAGGCCTCGTTATACAGGAATATATTACAGGCAAAGATATTGGCGTTGAAGCTTTGTTTAAAGAGGGGAAATTAATTACCTACAATTGCGGCGATGTCTTATCTTATATGAATAATAAGTTTTCTTTTACTACGAGAAGAATTTATTACCAATCCAGGGAAATTGAAGCCCATTTACAATATCTTGGTGAAAACGTGGGCATGAATGGCTTCGCAAGTATGCAATACGTTTTTCATCCCGGCAGAAATGTATATTACCTGCTTGAAGTAGATGCCCGCACCAATTCATGGGTGCCTTATTCAAGATTTACAGGTCATGATTTCGCCGACGGCATTAGAAGAATCATGAATGGCCAGTTAACAGCTGATGAAAAATTGCCCGATAACTATGACAAACACGTAGAAATAGCAATTTTTGACAGGGATTTGAGGCGCTGTGTGAAGGAAAAAGACTTCAAAGGATTAGTAAAGTGGCTTATCAATTACAATGGCTGCTGGAAATTTATTCTATGGTATATTTTAGGAGGCTAATAGGAAAACAACTACGTAATTTTGTTGGCATTAAAAATTAAAGAGAGTAACTATACTAAGGAATTTTACGCCCTGAATGTTATACCGACAGCGGCGGTTTTTTTTTCTCCCCCGACAAAGAACCAAATAATTGTTTTATAACTAAAACTAATTCTTTATAGCCAACGATATAAGTACTCCAGAAATTAAATTTATAATATTTATTTAATGGAATATATCCCATAATGATAGCAATTACAATAGGAAAAATGTTGGGTAAAGCTATCACATAAATTGATTTATATAAGGTTACTCCCACAAAATCACAAATAAGATTTACAAGAAGCATCACTATAATTTTGTAAAAATTAATTGCAGGTTTATGAATAACATCAAGCGTTAATGCAAAAAACCGGTCAGTTGGGTATAAGATAGCCAAGGTTATAAAAATACGGAACAAATTAGGCGCAACAGAATTAGTGTATTTGTCGCCTCCAATTAAAGTAATAATTGGGTTTGCAAAAATAATTGAAAAGACGGCAAGAATAAATATAGCCCAGGACATCATTCCGATCATTTTCTTCATTACATAAATCATACTATCATTCTGATTATTATTGTAATAAGACGATAACCCTGGCATACCTGAGGCTACAAAACTTTGAAGCGGGATTTCAACGAGTTGAATTAGCCTGCCGCCAAGGTTGTACATGGCTAATGCGGAAGGCCCGAGATAGAAATTTATAAAAAATGTGTCTGTTACCCTGAATAAGTTTGAACTGATATTAGTAGCCGCGCTATACTTCCCGAAATGAAATAATTCCCAAAATGTTTTTTTTGTAGCATATTTGATCGACTCTATTTTTGTCCAACCGATAGAAACAGATACGAAACTTGCAATTATATTACAAGCAGTGTAAGCTATAAGGATTAAGGTAAGGTTAGATTTTTTCAAAAAAATCAAAAAAATCACAGTTATTGTGAACAACACGGCATTAACTAACCGCAACCACAAAAGTCGGTCAAATCTTTTTTCGGCTTGCACTACAAGTGTTGCCATAAAAGTAGGTAAAGTTGAAGTAGATATTATTCCAAAATATCTAAGAAACAAAATCATACCCTCGTTAGTGGTATAATAAGAAAGAAACCATGTCAAAATATTTATAACAATTAACCCCCCTGATACGAATAAGGCCAGGCACCAGGATGAGCCCGCGATATTATTGGCCCTCGCTTCATCTGTACCGGCGTAGAATGTAACGAACGAGATATTTAAAAATCCAGCTTTAATTGTGTCTATAAGGGCTATTAAAGTCATCAGGAATACGTAAACACCAATATCTGTAATGGATAAAGTATGGTATAGAATAGCAATTATAAGCATATTAAGCGCTGCCATAACACCGCTTCCTATTAATGATTGAAAATGTACGTTTTTGAAAAAAGAAAGTATTTTTTTGTAAATCTGCATAAAAAATTATAGTTATATTTCTGATTTCAGAAGTGATTTATTACGAACAATTCTACTGAATTCCTGAACCAATAATAAACAAATTTTTATCGTGGAACCGGATAAACTTTTTTTGAATTTTGTACGTTATCACTTCGATGCCGGTGAGTTTAAAATCTAAAAAATAAGTGTTTCGAAATTCCGCCGGCTAAAATTTTTAAAAGGATTTAAATAAAGTTAATTAAAAACTATTACTATTTATGTGATCAATATTATTTTAGTTTTCTTATTTTTCACAATCTTTAGCTTTTAAAATCAATAGTAAAATATATAGTGATTTTTCGCAATTTTCATTATTGTCCACTAAAATTTCAGTACAAAAACTTTAGTAAATAGTATCATTGTTTCTTATACCCCATTTTAATGAAAATTGCCCACCTAATACTTGCCCATAACGGACCAAAACAATTGGAGCGCTTAATAACCCGATTATCCAACCCGGATTCGGCTGTTTATATTCATCTTGATAAAAAAACAGCGATTGGGCCCTTTGAATATTTGATGAATTACCCGAATGTTTATTTCATTAAAAAAAGAGTCAAAGTTTATTGGGGCGCCTATAATATTGTTAAAGCAACATTTAACGGATTCAAAGAAATAATCCGGCATGATAAAGGCTATAAATTCATTAACTTATTAAGCGGCCAGGACTATCCCCTTAAATCTCAACAGTTTATTCATGATTTTTTAAGCCAAAACCCCAATACTGCTTTTATGAATTATTTGCATTTTGAACCCGACTGGCTTGAAGCGTCTCCGAGAATTAAACTTTATCATTTTAATAGCTTCACCATAAAAGGGCGGTACCTGCTTCAAAAACTTGTAAATAAAATATTTCCGGTACGCAAATTCCCAAATGACCATATCCCTGTGGGCCGTTCCCAATGGTTTACAATTCCAATTGAATGTGCGGAATTTATATTAAATTATTGGGATAAAAACCCCAAGTTAAGAATGTTCATAAAATTTACCTGGGCACCAGACGAATTTATATTTCAAACTATTTTATATAACTCAAGATTTAAGGAAAATATGGTTAATAATGACCTGCGCTACATAGATTGGTCGGGAGGTGGTGTGAGTCCAAAAACGTTAACCGTGGAAGACGTCCCTAAGTTGCTTGCATCGGGAAAGTTATTTGCCCGAAAATTTAATTTGAATAATGGTGCGGAAGTATTCAACCTGATTGATGCAGAAATCGACTCAGTTTAGTCGTAAAATCACACTAAATTTATTCAAACCGGTAACATAATCATATTCATAGGTAAATTTATCTGCCGATTTGGTGATTATCAGTAACCCGAAATGCTCCATTATATCAAGCACATCGGGGAAAGAAACGGTTGTATCTTCAACGCAGGTAAACCTAATCATTGATTGATTTTCAATGATTGCATAAACTTTATGAATGACATCCTCGCTGATTTTTATCCTCGTTCCTGGGGAGGTTCCAGGCATGGATAGGAGATTATTTGGATTAAACCGGCGTCCATAATCTGTTTTTTGAATCCCGATCGTTTCATCGTCGATAAAAATGTGAAAAGTTGTTTCTGCATCGCCAGCATGCTTTATTGCGTTGTTCAATAATTCGCTAACGATAACTTTAACCTTAAAATTCACAGGTACTTTAGCTATATTATCTGGCAGGTTGTTATTTACAAAATCCAATATCTCTTTTAATGAAATAATTGATGAATTTGCAACGGTTGAAAACACAAACTCACTTGATGCTGAACGCGGCATATGCTTTCATTAATAAGCAGGTACATCATTAAAGGTGTTGTAAATTTTAAAAACTTTATCAAGCCTTATTAAAGCAAACAAATCTGTAATATCTTTACACAAGCCAACTAAAACAAGTTCACAATTGTATGATATAACGTGCTTCAACGAGGATACCAGCGCTCCCAGAAAAGAACTGTCCACATATTCCACCTGGTTAAGGTTAAGAATTATTCTTTTGTGGGCCTTGTCGAATAATTTCATCAACTCAACTTTAAACTCATCGGCATTAGTCACGTTGGCTTCTTTTAGTTTCAAATCAACCATCAGGTTGTTCTGATCTTCTTTATAAATTTTTATCATATTCAATTTTTGGTTATGCTGATAATACTTCTGTCGTCCACTTGTTCATTTAATCCGTTATTAGCAAAATTATCTTTAATTTGGGTAAAGGTTTGACCACAATTTAAGTTTTTACGGATCATGCCGGTAAACATATTGTAATCGCTTTTTTTACCGGCCAGATCTGAAAAATCTATCATTCCGTCCGAGAAAATAAATAAACTATCTCCTTTTTCCAGGCAAATCTCCTGCCTGTTGAAATTTCCGTTTTCAAATAAACCCAGCAAAAGTCCCGATGAAGTTACTATTTCCATTTCTTTTTCAATTGATTTGTAGTGCAACAGGGGTAGGTCGCCTGCGCCGGAGTAAGTAATTGCACCTGTTTCGCTGTCAATCAATACCAGGGATAAAGTCGATAAAATATCTTTAAGTACGTCGTCAAAACAAACAACGCTATTAACTTTATCTAAAATACTAGATGTCGAATAATCACCATTAAAAACTGCAAACCTTACTGCGGCGCGGATATAACTTAAAAATCCAAAAGTAAAAAACCATGCCGTCCACTTTTTACCCATTATATCCCCAAGTACTACAAAATTATAGCGGTCATTAACCTTTATAAAATCAATAAAATCGCCCCCTGGAATATCGTGATAGGCACTATGCCAAAAATCGACGCAAAACCCATTAATATCCGGCACGTTAACTGGTATCGATTTAAAGTTAAGCAATGCAGCGGCTTTTTTTATTTCAAGCTCAGTTAACTCCCGTTGTTGTGAAATTGTAAATAAAATATTATTGATTTTGGAAACAATCACATTAACCGGCGTATCTTTCGTCACAAAATCAATTGCCCTAAGATCAAGCCCTTCCTTAACTAAATCCTGATCGGCGAAAAAAGTTAAAAACACAAATGGGATGTCTTTAAATAAAGGATTGGCAACCAAGTATTTTCTGAACTCAATCCCATTCATTTCAAGCATCTCATAATCAGAAAGAATAATATCGGGGTTCTCTTCGGAATTTAGCAATTCAATAGCTTCCTCCGCCGATGCGGCAACGGAGCAATCAAATCCAAATTTTTTAAATGCCTTCTCCATTAATTTCAAAAACATGAGATTGTCATCAACAAGCAAAATCCTTTTAGGAGAATTATGGGCCATATTTACCTTATAAAGCAGTTTTCTTATATAATGACCGGATAAAAATGAATATACCAGAAAATATAATGGCTAATGAAATCAAATCCATCAGGGTTATACCATGGTCATGAGTAATGTAATAAATAGTAAACATTTCAAAATAGGGAGGGGCGGGCATAACAATCATAGCAAAACCTAGCGCGATCAGTACTATCCCGACTAACATTAAAAAAAAACGTGAAGTGCGTTCAGCCTTTAAATATTTACTTGAAATTTTACTGTCAATTTTATTGGATAAAAGCAACATACTAAATTCATTAATTAATTCATCCCTTGAAGCATTGTCCTTTCTGTCCATAACTTTAAAGGCTGCTACCACTTTAGAAGCGTCCGCAGATTTTATTTCGATTGCACTATTAAACTTCTCCTGAAATCGTTTAATTGTTTCGTTATCAAATTCATTTTGTGAAAGCAATATGATTAATTCATCAAGCTTTTTCTCAAACATTATTTCTTCTTCAGCAACGAATTGCATACGCTTAACCTCTTTTATTTTATTTGTTTCGATATTCAATTATAATTAATACATTCAGCAAATCATTAGGCTCACTCTAAATTTTCAATTAGCAAATAATGAAACTGGTTTCCATTATAACGGTTAATTTCAATCAAAGTTACATAACTGAAGCTCTTTTAAATTCCATTAAGTCAACCAATACGTATCCCTGCATTGAGATCATTGTTGTTGACAATGGAAGCAAAATTAATTCTGTCCCGGAGTGGGCTGAAAAATATCCGGATGTACTATTTATCCGTTCAGATGAAAACATGGGATTTGCCGGTGGAAATAACATCGGAATCAAGGTTGCTAAGGGCGAATATCTTTTCCTGGTAAATAACGATACGGAATTCACCCCGGGCCTTATTCAAAAACTTACGGATATACTCGACAAAAATGATAAAGTTGGGATGTTATCTCCAAAGATCAGGTATTTTGACCAGCCAAATATGCTGCAATATATGGGCTATACCAACATGGACTATTATACCGCCCGAAATAGTTGCATAGGTCAGTTTGAAACAGATAACGGACAATATGATCACCTGACCGGACCGACAGGATACATTCACGGGGCAGCAATGATGGTTAGGAAAGAATGTATTGAAAAAGCCGGCCTTATGGCCGAAAACTTCTTTTTATATTATGAAGAATATGACTGGTGTGACCGGATAAAAAAAGCGGGATACCAGGTGTGGGTTGTTTCTGACGCGCTTATATATCATAAGGAGTCTATTTCCGTTGGAAAGGTAAGCGCCTTAAAAGAGTATTTTATGAACCGGAACAGGATCCTTTTTATTCGCAGAAATGCTGATTTATTTTCGCGTATTATTTTTTATATCTATTTTGTTATCATAGTTGCTCCCCGCAACATAATCAGGTATATAAAAACAGGGCACAAGGATTTTATCAAATGGTTATTGATAGCGATTTGGTGGAACATCCGCGAAAAAAAAGATAGTAAAAAAATAGACTACCCAATAAATAAATTATGATCATTACTTTTTGGATATGCTTGTTCGTTATATTTTATGCCTTTATCGGCTATGGAATATTGCTATTCATATTAATTAAGATAAAACGGTTGTTAAAAGGCAAACCAGTACCGCCAGGAACTGACAATTTACCAACCTGCACGTTAATTGTGGCTGCGTATAATGAAGAGGCTTTTATTGAACAAAAGATAATAAACAGCCTTGAACTTATTTATCCGCCAAATAAACTAAGTTTTATTTTCATAACAGATGGTTCAACTGACAATACAGCCAATATTGTATCAAAGTATCCTGGCGTTACCCTTATGCACTCCAATGCGCGTATGGGAAAAATGGCTGCAGTACACCGTGCGGTGGCTGCCGTAACTACCGACGTAATTGTATTTACAGATGCGAATACTTTTTTAAATAAAGAAGCAATTGTAAATATATGCAGGCATTATTCAGACGGCAAAGTTGGGGCCGTGGCAGGAGAGAAAAGAGTCCATATTACCGAAGCTGCAGATGCAACCGCCGGGGAGGGATTTTATTGGAAGTACGAGTCCAAATTAAAAACCTGGGATTCTGAGCTGTATTCGGTTGTGGGAGCGGCAGGGGAACTTTTTTCAGTCCGGGCCGCGCTTTATCAGCAGGTACCTTCGAATGCTATTATTGACGATTTCATGATCTCTATGTTGATAGCTAAAGATGGTTATAAAATAGTTTATGAACCGGAGGCTTATGCCGCCGAAACATCGTCTGAAGATGTTAAGGAAGAGTTAAAACGCAAAATAAGGATTGCCGCCGGGGGTATCCAGTCGATAATTTGGTTGAAAAGTTTACTCAACCCATTCAAAATGCCCGTACTTTCGTTCCAATATATCAGTCACCGGGTGTTGCGATGGACCGTTGTGCCATTTTTAATGATTCTTGCTTTACTTCTGAATGTTCTTATTGTATTGAACGGTGACAGCCTGGTTATTTATCAATTATTATTACTGGCCCAGGTTATGTTTTATGGCATGGCCCTTTTAGGCTGGTTAATGGAAGCAAGGCAAATAAAAGTTAAAGTATTTTTCATACCCTATTATTTCGTCATGATGAACTATGCGGTAATACGGGGAATATTTCGTTTTGCGGCAGGAAAACAGAGCGCTGTTTGGGAAAAGGCAAAAAGGAAATAGACAATTATTAAAAAGAATTTTATGTCTCTCAAAACTAAAATAACAAGTAACCCGGCATTAAAAAAATTCATTCATTGGATGTTGGTCCCTTCCGGGGAGGCAAGTCCGCGGCTTTGGGTTAAATTATTTGTTAACCCTATTTTGAATGAACGCGGGAAAGGGTCAAAGATAAGATGGAACGCGCGTATGGATATTTTACCCTTCAACAAATTTCATTTAGGTGCTAAATCTAAAATAGAAGACTACTCCACAATCAACAACGGTGTTGGAGACGTATTTATAGGAGACTATACTTTAATAGGCTTGAATAATGTGATCATTGGTCCGGTGAACATCGGTAATAATGTAATTTTTGCACAAAATATCGTAGCCAGCGGTTTAAACCATGAATACCGGGATGTAAACAAACCCATACGCGAACAAAAAATATTAGTGTCGCCTATAGTTGTAGAGGACAACTGCTGGATAGCTGCGAATGCCGTTATTACTTCAGGGGTAACTATTGGAAAACATAGCGTTATAGCAGCTGGAGCGGTGGTGACCAAAACTATCCCCTCCTACTCTATTGCAGCTGGTAATCCCGCAAAAGTTATTAAAAAGTATAACTTTGTTAGTAACGAGTGGGAATCATGTTAAACTGAGTAGCTAAACCCTAAACGTTTTCCTTTTGAAGTAATGCCGGTATTGTTTTAAGTATTAATTTAAGGTCGTTTTTTAAACTATGGTTTTGGGCGTACACATTATCAAGCATAAGTCTTTCTTCTTCGCTCATCTCTCCTTTGCCCCGTTTTTCCACCTGCCATAATCCGGTTATACCAGCCGGGGCCGAAAAGCGGAGTACATATTTATCCGTTGTTAATTTTTCCGCTTCATATAAGGGGAGGGGCCTGTTCCCTACAATACTCATATTGCCGATAATTACATTCCACAATTGGGGCAATTCATCAATACTCGAATTCCTGATAAAATTACCAACCTTAGTAATTCTGGGATCATTTTTTATTTTAAAGAAAGCGGAACCTGAATTTGCAATTTTGGAAAATCTGAAGTCCTTTTCGCACCATTGAACATTGTCTGCATACAATGGATATTGGCACTTATTATACGTTAAACATTCAGCGCATAACCTTTTATCTGATACTGTTTCTTGTTTTTCGTTTCCCGAATCAATATTATACTGGTTCAAATGTTTTAAGTCTTTTATCCGCTGGTCCGCATTTACAAACATTGAACGGAATTTATAAAACTTAAAAACCCTGTACCCTGAACCAACCCTCAGCGAATAATAAAATGCAGGTCCTCTTGATTCTAATTTAATAAGTATGTATACAATTAAGAACAAAGGAGAAAGCATTAGCAGTGCCATACCCGCGAAAAATATATCAAAAGCCCTTTTACCAAAACCAATTTTTTTAATCGGCGGAATTTCTGATTGTATGTTATTTTTTAACTGGTCCCAATTATCAATTAAAAAATTCACGCGTTTTTCAATATTCTTAGTTTTTAAGGGCAGTGTAAAAACATCAACTATCCCGGCAGTTAACGCAAGTTTGCGCAAATTGGCGTTTAAATGATTTACAATTAAAAAAAACGGTACACCAGGAAGGTTTTGATGCCTGATTGTTTCAACTAACGCCAGGCCCGACGGGGCCATAATTTCACTATTAGAAATAATAGCAGCAATATCAATATCATCAGACATCCATGCCGAAGCCATCTTCATACCATTTGGAAAGTGGATTATTTCCCTGTTCTTAAAATCGCAATGTTCAAAAGCTTCAGAAAGTGTATTATCAAATCCGATTAAGGCAATCACTTTTTTGCCCTGCGTTGCTTGGTTTTCCTCAATCATAAACCTGAATATAATTTACCGATCCTTCTTAAAACAACCCTTATTCTGGCTTCAAGTTCAGCCGGGTTAAAGGGTTTAACAATAAAATCATCAGCCCCGCTGTCCAAACATTTAATTCTTTTTTCAGAGCTGTCTTCACCTGATAAAATAATGATTGGCACAGAACTAAAAAAATCACTGATCTTAACTTGTTCAATTAAATCAAGGCCGCTAAGTTTGGGAGTATTTAAATCGGCAATAATTAAATCCGGCACATTCCCATTTTGCATGAACGCCAGGGCGTCCATCCCATTAGGCCTAATCTCAATTTCATATGTCGCACTTAAAAATTCCTTAAGGATTACCTGCATGTATACGTCGTCTTCAACAACCAGAATTTTAGTGTTATTTGTACTGGAAAAACTCATGAGCAAATTGATTAAATTTATTAAATGTAGAACTTTTTAGCATCACAACCAACATAAAAAGATTTTTCTGAAAAATTGTGCCTAAATTTGAATGCACCAATTATTTGAAAGTTGAACGGATTTTATTTTGAGAAGTTAAGTAAATGCCTATATTTATTTTTTCGTTATTATAAAATAAAAAAAGAATTATTTAATATCATATTGAAAACGTATTCAGATTAATTGACAGAAATCGTCATCATTATTTAACAAAAGAAAGCTCGTTAATTCTTCTTTCATTCTGTCTTAAAGGATAACTATAAAAATGACATCTGACGAACTGACAAATTACGGAAACCTGCCAAAAATTGAAAAAAAGATTTTGATTTTAGTGGCTGAAGATATTGAGCTTAACCAGGTTTTGGTTAAAAACACGTTAGAGTCATGGGGTTGTGAGGTAGATATAGCAGAAAACGGACTAGAAGCCATCAAAAAAGTAAAGGAACATGACTACGATGCCGTACTAATGGATATACAGATGCCAGTAATGGATGGAATAACCGCCACCCGGGAAATCAGGAGCTTACCTGAGCCAAATAAATCAAATTTATTTATCATCGCCTTTACTTCCATAGACCTTAAAGATGCTAATAAATATAAGGAGGCAGGAATGAATGATTACATCATCAAACCATACTCTGAAGAAGAACTACATACAAAAATAGCTTCAATACTAAAAAAGCAAAAACCTTTCGACAGTAATACAAACAAAGTGCCGGCAGATAATAGTGGTAACAATGAAGGTGAAAATACCATTATTACTCCCAACGTGCGAAATGAAGTTACAGCAGATGATAAGCCAAAACTTTACGACACAGCGATGATTGAATCAATAGGCAGGAATAACGCTGCTTTTACAGCAAAAATGATCGTGATGTTTGTTGATATTATATCCCAGGACTTCGACATGCTTAAAGAAAAGGCCGCAAATGGAAATTGGGCAGAGGTATCACAGCTTGCCCACAGAATGAAATCAACATTTGGAAATATGGGCGTAACTTCAGTACTTGGTTTTATTAAGCAACTGGAGGTTGGCCCAGACCACTCATCATTGATCATACAAAAACTTGAAGATGAACTGGCGAAAGTAATAGCGCAAATGAAAAGCGACTATGGGGGTTTATTTTAACCCGGACTTATTTGAGATTAAGAACCCTCTTCAGGCGCTTGGCAATTGCTTTACATAAACCCCCATCTATCTGAATCCTCCTGTCGGTAGTCCATACAATCGCATTTATCTTACTTACCCTAAACATTTTACCAAAACCCTTTTCAGTGAGCTTTAACGCAAGGAACCCGTCTTCATTTGTTCCCTGGGGGTGGTTGAAACCACCTACTTCAAGGCCTTGCTCGCGCCTGAACCCAGAATTAAATCCGTAAACGTTAACTGCTTCCGTTTTTTTATAGTTGTTATAAAATCTCGTTATATCCGCCAGCATCTCGTAAAAATAATATGATACCCTCCCGGTGCTGCCAGTTGGAATAAAAGAAAAGCGGCCGTATGTTATCGCTACGCGTTCATCATTTATTAACGGTTTAGTCATTTCTTCTATCCAGTCTTTCGGATAAATGGTATCGGCATCCGCATTTAATATATATTTTCCTTTAGCTTGTGCCAAACCGGCATTTCTCGCCGGTGTAATTCCCTGGGTGGTTTCTAAAATGCAATTTACTCCACAAGCCTTAACAAGTGCTTCCGTTTTATCAGTAGAGTTATTATTAACTACAATAATTTCAACAGGTCTGCTGGTTATGTTATTACAAAGGGAAGCTAGCGTAGGCGCAATATTTTCTTCTTCATTATAAGCAGGCATAACTATTGATATTTCCGGGTTTCCTTTGGCCAGGTTGAATTGGTAAGCATTCTTTACGGCAGCAAGCTCGGGAGCACTGTAATTTTTATTGGTCAAGTACTGATTAATGTATTTTGGGATAAAAATAGCTTTCATATAACCTTATATTTTGGACAGCTGTATCAAAATTTCTCGCCTTTAATAATTCTATAAAACTAAGTTTTTATTTGCAATATTTTGTGAAACTGCAATTGTTTGCGCAGAAAGAATATAAGAAATTAACGCAAAAAATATTTTTTTTTAAAGGTCTCTAACCTCGTCAAAATACTGAATATCATTTTCCAAAAATTACTTTTGCGGGTGATTTTCTTATCAAGTCAACAATAACATAAGTCACAACAAATACCAATACAAAAAACGAAAACTGAATCAACATTGATTTTACGATATTATGAAACATATTTTGAGTTACCATAAAATGAATTAGAATTGCACTAAGCTGATTTAAAATAATACAATGAATAAGATAAACACCAAATACATGAGTACGTGGATTAAAGTAATTAACCCAGTCAAGGTTAGTTGATTTTATTAATATTAAAAATAAAACGAGCGAAACAAAACAGTTAGAAAGCCTTACAGAAGAAAACGCCTCGGTACACCCTAAACCCATTAGCCTTGCCCCCTCATAGCACGCAATTAAAAAAAGTAGTGCAAAACTTGTCCACAAAACTTCCCAATGCATTTTGGCGAGTAATGAATTAAGCTTAAAAATGTTCTTTTTTAATTGCACACCAATAAAAATAAAAAATGTGTACGCCATAATGGCTTTGGTATGATTAACCGGTAACCAGCCATGATATAAATTAATGCTGTAAAATAAAGTAATACATGCGAACAATATACCAAACCACTGTTTATTTATGTACCTCTTAAAATAAATAATAGTAATACTCGATAATATCGACATTGGTACAAACCAGTATGCGGAATGAAATATGAATGCGGAGGCCAATTTCAAAATGAGTAAAAAAGTTTGCCCGATGTTTTGATTGATTATTTGATTAATAGATATCGCTTTGCATAATTCGATAAAAACAAAAAGCGTCAGAAAGATAAACCAGGGGAGTATCATTGTGCGAAAGCGGTGACGAAGGAAACTTAATACAGTATATTGTTCGAGTTTATCAGAAAGAAAATATCCGGTTATAATGAAGAAACTAATAGTACCAACATGACCGGCCTGTAAAATAATTGACTGAACTATTGTATATTTTAAATTAGTAAAATGAGCGCTTTCCCAACCCAAAAGACTATGCCCCCAAACGATAGAACACATCGATAAAAACCGTATCACGCCCATTCTTTCAGCAAAACTGGCGGCTAAATTTCCGTTTTGTTTTTCTGAAAACACTGCAGATTGTCTTTTTGGCAACAGAGATGATAACGTGCCGCTGAAACTTTCATTATTTGAATTTGCAATAACTATTTCAGCATAATGGCTTGACGTTTTGGTGATCAGATTTTTTTCGGTTGTAAACATTTTTTCAAATTCTAAAAGTTCTTTATATTCTGGATTGGTACATGCCATAAAAGTGCCATAAAATTAAGTATTTGTAAGTCAAAATGTTAGCGGCCTGCATTTTCCACATTTTGGAAATTCTTCTATTTTCTGTCTCTGTGAAAGATTTGAACCAAACTTTAAAAAATCACGGAAGTGATCATAACCCAGAACTGTATTCAAATATTATTAAACCAGGTATCTATTTTTTCAATTATATTACCGAAAATTATAAACTTTTGGTTGTGAACTTTTTAAATATTGAGCTTAAAAATATATTCCAAAAAATAGAAAATTTATTTATGTTTAATATTTTATACGGGTAACTTTATTTTTTTGTTTCCGTATAGCAAGCCATCCATTATCAATTATAAAAACATCCTTGTGAGCGCATATAATATCTTTATAGTTGAAGACGACGCCTGGTACGGCGAAATATTGCAATATCATATCAGTTTAAACCCAGATTACAAGGTTAGCAGGTTTGAAACCGCAAAAGAATGTCTTGAAAAGCTTTATCTGCAACCGGACTTAATTACGATCGACTTTTCGTTGCCTGACATGCCTGGTGACAAACTTTATCAAAAGATACGGGAGGTAAATTCACAGGTGCCGGTTATAGCGATTAGTTCACAGGAGAATATCAAGGTTGCTGTTAACCTTTTAAAAATGGGTGTTAGCGACTACCTTGTAAAAGATGAGGCCACGAAGGACTTATTATGGAATAGCATAATCCGTATTAAAGAAAATCAAACGCTAAAAAAGGAGGTAGAACATTTAAAAGAAGAGCTGGAACAAAAATTTTCAGTCGAAAAAACCCTGATTGGCCAAAGCGCTGCATTAAAAAGGATTTTTTCTATAATGGAAAAAGCAACCAAAACGAACATCAATGTTTCTATATCGGGAGAAACCGGTACTGGTAAAGAGGTTGTTGCCAAAGCTATTCATTATAATTGTGAACGGAAGAAAAAACCCTTTGTACCTGTTAATATGGCAGCGATACCTCGTGAACTAATGGAAAGCGAGTTGTTTGGGTTTGAAAAAGGGGCGTTCACGGGGGCGGCTGCGCGTAAGCTGGGCAAGTTTGAAGAAGCTAATGGAGGTACAATTTTCCTCGACGAAATTGCAGAACTTGAATTAAGTATGCAAAGTAAAATCTTACGTGTTTTACAGGAACGTGAAGTAGTACGGATAGGCGGCAACGAAAAGATAAAACTTGATATAAGGCTTATTGTAGCAACGCATAAAAATTTAGGTGAAGAAGTAAAAAAAGGGACCTTTAGAGAAGACCTTTATTACCGTATTATAGGGTTGCCAATTGAATTGCCCCCTTTGCGCGAACGGGGCAATGATGTACTGATTTTGGCCAAATACTTTGCCGATGATTTTGCAAGGAAAAATAAACTTGGAGCGATCACCATATCAGAGGATACAAAAACTAAATTATTACGCTATAACTTCCCGGGAAACATCCGGGAATTAAAAGCCATCATCGACCTGGCCGTAGTAATGTGCGAGAATAATGAAATAAAATCAGGTGATATTACTTTCAATTCAATAAGACGCGAAGAAAATTTCATGGTCGAACAAAAAAGTTTAAGACAATATACTTGCGATATAATTAATTACTATCTCAAAAAAAATAATAACGATGTGATAGAAACGGCAAAAATTTTAGATATTGGAAAAAGCACCATATATAAAATGATACAATCAGGAGAGTTGGACCAGCATTCCAATTAATGGACATTTTTCCTAATTATGGAATATTGACGTTTTGTTTTTGTTTTTATATTTTGATAATCAGCTGTTTGCGTGTTTTGCTTTTTTGGTATGATTTTAATGCTATTTGCGTTTAAAATCAATTAAAAGCATAAGTTATGTACGGAATAGTAAATAAAGCTATCGAAGACCTTGTAAAAACCAATTTTGGCGAAGAAAAATGGGAGCTAATTAAAAACAGAAGCGGCATCGATATCGACTTTTTTATAAGTAATGAACCTTATAACGATGATATCACGTTTAAACTCGCAGAGTCTGTTGCGATAGAAATGAATATTACCTTATATGAAGTATTTGTAGCTTTTGGTGAATGGTGGATAATTAAAACAGGGCAGGAAAAATATGGTTGCCTGCTAGATGCCGGCGGACAGAATTTGAAAGAATTTTTAGTAAACCTGCCAATGTTTCATAATCGCATCATGCTGATTTATCCGAAACTGACGCCACCTGAATTTAAGGTGAGTAATGTAGAAGAAAGAAGTATCAGAATACATTATTTTTCAAAAAGGCTTGGTTTGCAAGGATTTGTTTGGGGGTTATTAGTTGGGTTGGGTAAAGTATATAAAACACCGGCAATTATTGAATTGCTTGAAAGCCGGGACAGAGGAAACGACCACGAAATATTTAAAGTAGCTTGGTAGAAACTATGGATAACACTGCGTTGCAGATTGATAAAGGGCAATTTAACCGTTTGTTCCCTTTTTACATTTTAATCAATCCGGATTTGATGATAAATGCCTGCGGCAGCACACTTGAAAAAATGTTTGGACAGTGCACCGGCGAACTTTTTGGAGACCATTTTTACCTGAGCCGACCTGAAATTGAAATCGCTGACTTTAATTCCTTTAAAATAAATTGCGACCAGCTATTAATTATTAAATCAAAACACTATTTAAATCAAATTCTAAGGGGGCAATTTGAATACCTGGAAAATGAAGACAAAATTCTGTTTGTGGGTTCACCGTGGTTCGACTCCATCGAGCAACTAAGGACTGCCGGTTTAACTTTCAACGATTTTGCATTTCACGACCCATTAATAGATTTATTACATGTTCTTAAAAATCAGGAGTTAGTAAATGATGACCTAAAACTTTTGCTAAATACAGTTAACAAGCAAAAAAATGAATTAAAGAACGCGACGGCTGAGATAAAAGATGTCGCACTATTTCCTATGCAAAGTCCGGATCCTGTTTTCAGGGTACGTACTGATGGAAACATCATAATGGAAAACCCCGCAGGGCAAGAACTTAGCAGTTTCCTTTTCAGGGGCACCCTATATACACATGAAGGTTTTTGGAAATTTATTGCAGCAAAGGGTGATTATATTACCGACCGCTGGACCTTTGAAGTTGTGGCAGATAATAAAACCTTTTCATTTATCTGTAGGTACCTGCCCGACCAGAATTACTTTAATGTATACGGGCGTGATGTAACAAAACAAAAAAAGAGTGAAGAAGATTTAAAACGCTTGTCGTTAGTTGCCAGTGCAAATGATAACGGGGTATTATTTAATAACAGTAAAGGCGAAATATTATGGGCTAATGATGGTTTTTGCAAAATGACCGGATTTTCATTACAGGAAGTAGTTGGGAAAAAAACACTGGATTTTTGCAAAGGGCCTTTAAATGACGAAAGTACTTTTGACCGGATCGCTGGTTCCGTAGGAAAAGCGGAGTCATTTAATGAGGAATTAGTTCACTATCGTAAAGATGGTTCGTGGTTTTGGGGAAGGGCAAAAGGTCAATCCTACAAAACAGGGGAAACAAACGAAATAGAATACTTTGCCATAGTTGAAGATATTACAGAAGAAAAAGAAAGGGAAAACCGGTTAACAATATTGTCAAAAATAGCCGAAAGTAATATCAACGGGGTAATTATTACGGACAAGGAAGGTTATATTTCGTGGGTAAACAAAAGCTTTACAAAAATCAGTGGCTACACGTTGCACGAAGCGATTAATAAAAAACCTGGACATCTGTTGCAGGGTCCGGAAACCGATCCAAAAACAGTGGCCTATTTACGGGATCAAATAATCAACGCGAAGCCATTCAATACAGAAATTCTTAATTATTCAAAAGCAGGCTTACCCCACTGGTTACGTATACAGGGGCAACCGATTTTAAATAAAAAAGGAGAGCTAACCGGCTTTTTCGCTCTCGAAGAAGATATCACCAAAGAAAAAGAAATTCAGCAGTGTATTAAAGAATCGGAGGCACGTTTCAGGCTGGTCCTCGAAAAAATCGGTGACAATGTTTGGGAACTAGACCTGAAAAATGGCAAGGCCCTTTTTACGAAACCATACCATAGTTTCGGCAGCCATTCAAACGATATCATTGTAAACGGGGAAGATCTATGGTGGAACAATGTATATAAAGACGATTTAAGATCGGTGAAAGAACAATTCGCCAAATATATATCAGGAGAAATCGATTCGCAAAATATAGAATATAGGATAGTACAAGAAGACGGTTCCATAAAATGGGTACTTGACCGGGGAGTAGTTATAGAAAAGGATAAAAACGGAAAGCCTATGCGTTTATTAGGGACCCACTCTGATATCTCTAAAATCAAACAAACTGAAACCGAGCTTGAACAAAGGGTGAAACAATTTAAGTCCCTCTCCGAAAACATACCCGGTATAATATACGAATATGAATTCAGGCCGAATGGCACGGAGGGTTTACGGTATGTAAGCCCGGCGGTTGAACGTATTTTTGGCATCAAACCTGAGGATTTTTATAACTACTCAAACTATCTGTTGCCCGAAGACAAAGAGCGGATAAAGAAGAAAAACGAACATTCAAGGAATACCCTTGAACCATTTTATGATGAATCTTTACTTTTAATTCCTGGTGGCGAACAAAGGTGGCATGCCGTCCACTCTTCGTTTTCCTATATTACACTCGATGGCGCAATAGTATTCACAGGTTTCATGATGGATATTACAGAGCGAAAAAATATTGAAAATAATCTCCGAAAAAACGAGGAAAAATATCGGGGCATTATCGCCAACATGAACCTCGGTTTATTAGAAATTAACGGCGATAGTAAAATTATTTTCGCAAATCAGTGTTTTTCAGATATGAGTGGTTTTTCCATTGATGAGCTTAAAGGTAAAAATGTAAATGATTTGCCGTTAAAAGGAGAAAGTTCACATATCGTTCAGCAAAGGCTAGGCTCGAGAAAAACAGGTTTAATTGATGCCTATGAAGCACAGGCAGTAAACAAACAAGGAGAGGTTAAATGGTGGTTAGTGAGCGGGGCACCCCGATTTAATGATAAAAACGAAGCGGTCGGTTCAATAGCAATTTGCCTCGACATTTCGGTCCAAAAGAAATTGGAGAAAGAATTGATCGATTCAAAAATCCGCGCCGAAAATTTAGCCCGCACAAAAGAAACATTCCTGGCTAATATGAGCCATGAAATACGCACCCCGATGAACGCAATAATCGGCATGGGTAACCAACTGGCAAAAACAAAGCTTAACGAGCAGCAAAACTTTTTCCTCGAAATAATAAATTCCGCAGCAGAAAATTTATTAGTTATTATTAACGATATTCTGGATCTTTCAAAAATTGAAGCAGGAAAGTTAAGTTTTGAGAATATAGGTTTCGAACTGCAAACTGTGGCAAAAAGGGTAATCCAGGTTTTGGCACATAGAGCAGAGGAAAAAGGCCTTAATTTAAGAAATTCCAGGTTTGATTCAAACATTTCTTCTGTACTTATTGGCGATCCATACAGGTTAAACCAGGTTTTGCTAAATTTAATAGGCAATGCCATTAAGTTTACCGAAAGTGGATCAGTTGACCTCGAATTTAAATTATTAAAAGACAACGATGATTCACAATTGATCCAGGTTGATGTCATGGATACCGGGATAGGAATGGATGAGTCGTTTGTAAAGCACGTATTCGATAAATTTAGCCAGGAATATGAATCAGTAAGCCGCAAATATGGCGGTACCGGCCTCGGGATGAGCATCAGCAAAGAACTGGTAGAATTAATGGGAGGGAATATTTATGCCGAAAGTAAAAAAGGGATCGGCTCAACCATAACATTTGTAGTAGAGTTCAAAAAAGGAGCTGTTAATGATCTGCCTGACAGGCAAGTTATAAAATTCAGTTCTGATTTTTTGAATGATAAAAAAATATTGGTGACAGATGACAACGAACTTAACAGACTCGTTGCCTCAATCATTCTTCAAAATTATGGCGCCGATGTTGTCGAGGCATCAAGCGGCCAGCAGGCAATTGATATAATAAACAATCAAAATGTTGACATTGTTCTAATGGACATACAAATGCCAGGAATGAATGGTATCCAGGCAACCAGGATAATACGGGAAAACAACAAAACTATCCCAATTATTGCGCTCACCGCTGAGGCAATTCATGGCGAACGTGAAAAAAGCATTGCGGCTGGTATGAACGATTATATTACCAAACCGTTTAAAGAGGATTTATTCTTGAAAATTATTGATAATTTGCTTCATGGAAACTCAAACCTTCAAAAAAGTGAAGAACCTGAAATGAAAATGGAAACTGAAAAATTATATGATTTATCTTCACTAGTTGAGATTAGTCGGGGAAATCAATCATTTGTAAAAAAAATGGTTGACATGTTTTGCGAACAGACTCCTAAATTGGTCGATGAAATGTTAAGCGCTTTTAAAACTAATGATTTAGAACACATGGGCTCCATTGCCCATAAGATGAAGCCGAGCATTGACAATTTAAATATTAGCTCGTTAAAGCAGGTTATCAGGGATATAGAAGCCGCGGGCCATGAAAAAATCGAACAAAATACTTTGTCCGCATATTTGAAGGCGACCGATAGTGTTATAAAAAAGGTGGTGACGATGATGAAAGAGGAATTCCCAACTGAGTAAGCTCATTAAAACGACTTAAAAAATATATCAACTAATATAAAAGTAGAAAAAGTCCCGATGGCTTACCATAAACTCTTAACCAGGCAACTTAAAAAATATTCTAATGAAGAATTGGAATCAAATGAACAATTTCTTCGTTTTATTGAAGTTATTAGCGATGCTTACGACTCTTTTGACAGGGACAAAGAATTAACAGATCACGCTTTTGTTGTAAGTCAGAAAGAATTTGATGAAATAAACAGCCAGTTGAAGGAAGAAGTTGAAATAAGGAAATTTTCTATAAAAAGGTTAATAGCTACGCTGAATAATATAAAATCGGAAAATAATGAACCATTTGTTGGTAATGACGATGATTTATTGGAGGTTGTTGATGTTTTAAATGAAGAAATTGCACGGAGAAAAGAAGTTGAGGATCAACTGTTACTTGCCAAAGAAGAAGCTGAGCAGGCAAGCCTTGCAAAATCCGAGTTTCTTTCAATTATAAGTCATGAAATACGAACTCCTCTCAATGCTGTAATTGGGATGGGGCATCTATTGTTGAAAAATAACCCCAGGGCAGATCAGATTGACAACCTAAAAGTCTTGAAAACATCATCTGATAACTTACTTGTCCTGATCAACGATATTCTCGATTTTAATAAGATTGAAGCCGGTAAACTTGATCTTGAAGAAGCGGCATTTAGCGTTAGAAAATTGGTTAGCGACATCGTCAACGCAAATACGAACGCAGCAAATGAAAGGGAAAACCAAATAAAATTGACTATCGATGAAAAATTGCCCGATTTTTTTATGGGTGACTCACTCAGGATGGGGCAGATTTTAAATAACCTGATTTCAAACGCAGTAAAATTTACTCATAAGGGTTTTATTAATATTAAAGTAGAATTAAAAGAACTCAGCCCTGATTTAGCGAAAATTAAGTTTTCAATAAAGGACAGCGGTGTTGGTATTGCGAAGGAAAATCTGAAAGCCATTTTTTTGCCTTTTATGCAGGAGTCAACCTCAATCACGCGCAACTATGGTGGTACCGGTTTAGGTTTAGCGATCACAAAAAGGATTCTTGGTATTTTAAAGAGTGAAATTAAAGTGGAATCTGAATTGGGGAAAGGATCTACATTTTATTTCACTCTCGAACTTAAAACCGCGAACAACCATACAGAAAGCCATAATGAAGATGGATTGATCGACTTTGATTTAAAAAACAAAAATATATTACTGGTTGAAGACACGCTTTTTAATGTACTTTACGCCACCCAGTTACTTGAAGGCTGGAATGCCAATGTAGAAGTAGCCGAGAATGGGAAAGTGGCCATTGAAATGCTGAAGCGTGGAAACTGTGATTTAATATTAATGGATTTGCAAATGCCCGTCATGGACGGCTATACTGCGACAGTTAAAATTAGGGAATTTAATAAAGTCATCCCCATTATTGCATTAACTGCATCGGCGACCAGCAATGTAAGGGAGAAAGTTATGAAGGCAGGTATGCAGGATTATGTTACCAAACCGTTTAATCCCGATGACTTTTTCTTGAAACTGAGGAAGTATTTGAGTTGAAAGATAATTGCCCCGCACAGCGTTACATTGCATGGTGCAGAGGCAATACAACCTTGAATTCTGTAAATTCACCCGGTATACTATTTACGGTTATTTCGCCGCCGTGCCCTTTTACCACTATGTCAAAAGCTAAAGATAGCCCTAGCCCCGTTCCTTCCCCGGTCGGTTTGGTGGTAAAAAAGGGCTGCATAATTTTATCCCGGATATTTTGGGGTATCCCCGTACCGTTATCCCTTACTTTTATAATAACATTGCCGTTTTCCTGGTATGTTGATACAGATACTTCCGGCCTATAATTTTCGCCGGCTGTTTTCCGCTTTTGGTTTACCGCATAAAAGGCGTTATTGAATAAGTTCAGCAAAACCCGTCCAATATTTTGTTGTACAATATTTAATTGGGGCAGCGATGGGTCGAAACTGTTGGACAATTCTGAATTAAATGTTTTGTCTTTAGCCCTCAAACCATGGTAGGAAATCCGCATAAATTCATCCGCAAGCTGGTTAATATCTGTCAACTCTTTTGTACCTGTTATACTGCGTGAATGTTCCAGCATACTTTTTACTATACCATCAGCACGTTTGCCATGATAGTTTATTTTTATTTCATTTCCCTTAATATCAAGCATAATGGTTTTAACTCCCGCTATATCGCCTTTTTCAATTTCTTGTTCCACCTCTTCAATTAGCTCCCTGTTTACCTCTGAGAAATTATTTACAAAGTTTAACGGGTTCTGGATTTCATGGGCGATACCCGCTGTGAGCTCGCCTAAGGAAGCCATTTTTTCTGATTGGATGAGCTGTAGCTGTGCTGCCTTTAGTTTACTCAATGTATCTTCAATTTGCGTTTTTTGATGCAGCAGCAGTTCATTAGCCTTTTGTTGTTTTTTATAAGCCATCCAAACGATAGCAACCAGAACAATGACCGCTAATAGTATTGTGATAAGTCCATAAAAACGAATTTTTGCCTGGTAAGCAAAAGCGGCATTTTTTAATTCTTCCTCCCGTCGTTGTTCTTTGTTTGCTATAATTTGAAAGTCCTTATTTTTTTCACCCTCGTTTAAGCTGTCTTTCGCTGCCATTTCAGCTTTAAGGTAAAATAGGCTTTTGGGGTCGTCCGTTCCTTCAAACAATTTTGAAAGCATTCCCGCGCCATGGGCAACCAATTCGTATTTTTTTATGGCAAGCGCGTTGTTGTAAGTTTCAAGGGCATATTTTTTTGCAGAATCGGCCTTTCCTATTTTTAAGTAAATTTGGGCAATATTATTTGTCAGGATCGGTAAATCCGCTGGCGCATAACGTCCCGAAAGCGAACCCGCGCTACGATAATAGAACAAGGCGCTATCCGCACTACGATAGTAAAACAGGGCGCTATCGGGGTGGTTTAATGCTGCATGTGCATCTGCCAAACATACAAACGCCATCGCAAAATTATTAGTTCTTTTATCGGTGTCACTTACCAGGCTTATTAACCGGTACTGGTACCGGGCAAAAAAAAGTGCCGAATCCGGTCTGTTGAGATCAATGCAGGTTGATCCAAGATTTGCACAAATATGGATCATGATACTTGTGTCCCTGCTTAACACGGCTTCCGTCAGCGCCTTTCGAAAAAAAGCACATGCCCTGACGTTGTCTTTCTCCAAGCTAAATGCTATACCTATCCGCTCAAGAAAAAGACTCTTATAGTCTTTGTCATTTAAAGTTTCGCTGATCTTAAGCCCTGTTAAACCGTGCTCAAGCAACGAAGGATAATCACCGTTTAAAAAGTCAGCGTAGCAAAGGATGAACAAAAACTTCTCCTGCTGCCTGGTATTATTCTGCTTATTTGACCGCTCCAGCCCGTCTTTTGCTAATCTTTCCATCGAAAGGCCGCCTGACTGCATTTTTGACAACCGGTTTAGTTCCGGTATAATTTGATCAACTGCTGTTAAACGGTTTATTTTTTCCAATAGGCTGTCAACCTGGTGTTTCTCTGCAAAAAGGCAGTTGCCGGCCATCAAAACAAGTACGATAAAAAAGAGTCTTTTCATAGTGACAAAATGAACCTGCTTTAATTGAGCAACAATATAAACAGAAGCATCATTTTATTTAGTTCTAAATTAATTATTAACTTAAGCTACCATCCATTTTAATTTATCATTTAACAAGGGTGGAAAATACAAAGTAAATATTTTTATTATAAAATAAATTATGATATTTAATTTTAATAATCGAAATTGCGTATAATTAATTGATTTTCAAAAGTTAATAATTCACCTTAATCATTCTCAATTTAAACTAAAATGGACAACGTACCTTCAACCCCTGAGTGGGCCCAACCAAATCCCAGCACTGGTAAAAGTGTTGTCGGGATCGACTTAAGTAAGCTTTCCAGTGCTGATTTACAAAAATTCATTTCGCTTATGGAAGAGATTGACTACGTACCGGCAAATGTGGCTTGGGGAGTAGAACACAACGGGGACAACCAGGGGGGATAAAGGGTTTGCAGGCGGTCCAAACGAAATTTTACCACTTTACCGATAAATTGTCTTTATTTTTCAAATGCAATATTTAAGTTCCAGCTTAAGGGAAAGACCGTTAGAATTGACTTATAAATATGCTTTAGAAAAAGCAAAAGATTTAAACATTACCAGAGTTACAGATACTACCTTTTTGGACAAGGTTGGCGTTCCGGTTTTTGCAAGCATCAGGCCAATGGGTAATTCGCTTTGCGTAAACGCGGGTAAAGGCTTCACTGTTAACGAAGCAAAGACCGGTGCGCTGATGGAAGCCATTGAGTTTGCTTACGGCGAATATGGGCGCACTAAAAAAGAATTGCAACTTATAACCATAAATGACCTGATTGACCAGCTACCTCCTTACCTCAAACTTGAGGATTTTGGATTTAAACTTGGAAAAAGAGCAAGCACTGATGAGTTAATTGCATGCACGGGATGCGTAAATACATCAGATGATAAAGTATATCTGTTGCCGGCGCAATTGGTTTTTATTCCATTTCGTGAAAATCCGGGCGCTGACCTTTTTGGGACTTTCACAAACGGTTTGGCTTCCGGTAATTCTATACAAGAGGCCACCATTCACGCAATTTGTGAACTAATAGAACGTGATGTCGCCTCTTTCAACCGGGTTAAGGACACTTCGGTTTGGGTAGATGTGGATAAGTCTGTTTTTAAAATTAACTGTCTTAAAGAAAAAATTGACTCCGCAGGATTAAAGCTATCGTTAAGATACACCGACAATCAATTCGGCCTTCCTTTTTTTGAATCATATATCATAGACGACTTCAGCAGCGACCACGTCTCAACAGCGAAGGGGCAGGGATTGCACCCGGTAAAAGAAGTCGCGGCGGTCCGGGCGATCACCGAAGCGCTCCAGTCACGGCTCTCATGCATACATGGCGGAAGGGATGATATATTTGAAGGGTATGAGATGTTTGATTCATTATCCTTAGATAAAAAGAAGGAAACCTATTTAAGCATCAAAGATAAAACGCTAAATAAACAAAACTTTATTACTTATAATGATATCAAAGCACCGCCCGTCCCGGCATCACTCGATGAGGCAATGCAAATATTAGAAAACGCCTTAACAAGAAATAATATCAAAGATATTTTCCGCTATGTTTTCACCAATCCTGATGATTACCTGCAGGTTGTTAAAATAATTATCCCAAAGCTCGAATATTTTGATCAAAAGCTAAAAAGGATGGGGCCCCGTTTATTCAGCTATATACTAAGTGAGAGAAATTAATGTTTATATAGGCCCCAGCGCATTTGACCTGAAAAACGATTTTTTCAGTGAATTTAATGTGACCGTTTATCCGCCGGTAAAAAGATTTGATATCAATCATTTATTGGCATCCTCGCCGGTAGCCGGCATTATTGTTATTGTTGACGGTATTTTTTTTCCGCACCCAGCGGTTGGTCACGTCGAGCTAAGGGAAGCGATTGCTAAAGGATGGGAAATATGGGGCCTGTCGTCAATGGGTGCAATCAGGGCATTTGAAATGAGAAACGATGGGATGCATGGCTATGGCTACGTTTATGAATGTTTTTTTAAATATGAAGATTTCCGGGATGATGAAATGGCCCTGTTATACAACCCGGATAAACCATACCACCCGCTTAGCGAGCCGTTAATAAACATCCGGTATTTTTTATCGCACCTGGTAGACGAAAATTTTATAACATTGGATACCAGTGAAAATATTATAAATGATTTAGCGCAACTCTGGTTTGGCTACAGGACTTTGGATCTTTTGGAAGAGTTGTTGTATAAATATGGCTGTGATGATGGAGTTTTTTTGGAGCTGGCTAATTTTAAAAAATTCCGGGTCAAAACAATTGATGTCATCAACTTTTTCAGTGAACGGCCCTGGGGTTCTTAATTTTGGCCCTACTACGTTTTGTACGGGTTTAGGTGTTATCCGGTTGTCCCCTTATCTTTTTATAAAGGCAGGCAATAATATTGAGGAATACTAATTTTACTATCAAAAAACGAAATTTTCGTGTTAACCCTCTTTTTTATAAATTATTGATAATCAATAAAATAAGCTAACAATATTTGAAATTGTGTTAACTTTGTTAACCTTTTTGGAATCCCGGATTGTGCAGGCTGCCCTTATTTTTAAACCTATATTTTAACCCATACCATGCGCAAGGACCTTAATTTTCTATTACACTGAAGTAAACAATGCGACATTGATCTATTGTCAAAAAAAGTATTTTTATTTATTACTTAAAATATTATTAGAAATAGTAAATTTAAACACGCCAGTAAATAATTATGAAATATAATTTAACCGATTTTCTAAAAGTAAATGAAACTGTTTCGATAGAAGCATTTCTAAATCTAAACGATATCGAAAAGGAAAAAGTGGCTGTTGCCGTAAACAACAACATTATTCCCAAAAAGAAATGGGGATTATTTCTGGTCAATGCAACTGATATATTGGAAATTATTAAACCAACGCAGGGAGGTTAACATGCATGCTGGTTTAAGCGAACAGGAATATTTGCGGTACAACAGGCAAATTAAGCTCGATGAATTTGGTGAGAAATCCCAGGAAAGACTAAAAAATTCTTCAGTTTTTATTGTAGGGGCCGGCGGTCTGGGCTGCCCGGTTTTACAATACCTTTCGGCCTGTGGTGTAGGAACTATCGGGATAGTTGATTATGACAAAGTTGACCTGTCCAATCTCCATCGACAAATACTTTATTCACAAAATGATATAGGGAAATATAAGGTAGAAGTTCTTAAACAGTACATGAGCGATAACTTTCCTCATATCAACTTCAATTGTTTTAATGCCAAACTGAATTCAATTAATATCGTTGATTTCCTTAATGACTACGAAATAGTAATTGATGGAAGCGATAATTTCACTACAAAATACTTAGTGAACGATGCTTGTGTAATTTTAAATAAGCCGTTAATATTTGGATCTATCTATAAATTTGAAGGCCAAATTTCAGTGTTTAACTATAAAGACGGCCCGACCTATCGCTGTCTCTATCCCGAAATGGGCGAATTAGACAATTGTTCTGAAATCGGTGTAATCGGAACATTGCCTGGTATAGTTGGAACCATAATGTCAAACGAAGCAATAAAAGTCTTAACAGGTATCGGGGACACCCTATCAGGGAAGCTTTTAGTTATAGACAGCTTTGGTTCTAATTTTTCAACATTTAATATTCAGCCCGATCCGGAGAATAAAAATATTTCCGGGCTAAACAATGATCATCCCATATCTGAAACAAATGACCGGGAAATATCATACGGGCAACTGGAGGCATTATTGGCTGATACAAAAAAAGAAATTTTATTGATTGATGTTCGCGACGAACGGGAGCATCTAAACGCAAATATTGGAGGAACAAATATCCCGCTTGCCCGCCTCGAAAATGACTTTCAACAAATTTCGGAAGATTTGGACCTTACTAATGCAGCGTCTGTTGTCTTTTATTGTAAAACCGGGTTCCGAAGCAAAAAAGCAATGGACTTTGTTTCACAAAACCAAAACTTAAATTTTTTTAGTTTAAGGGGTGGGTTGGATGGAATTAACCTGTCAGATTATGACGAATCCAAATAAAATAAATGTCGTTGAATATTCAGAAGAATGGCCCTTTATTTTTGAAGAGCTGGAAACGGTTTATAAAGAATTTTTAGGAGACTTGATTATTGATATACAACATATTGGCAGCACTGCTGTGCCGGGGCTTGCAGCCAAGCCAACTATAGATATCGATCTGGTTATCGAAAACATGGAAATTCTGAATTCTGTTATTATTAAGCTGGAAAAATTGGGTTATGAATACCAGGGTGATTTGGGCATAAAAGACAGAGAAGCGTTCAGGAGAACATCTGATAGAACACCGTTGGATGGCTCCGGCAGAATTTGGTATAAACACCATTTATATTGTTGCTCTAAAAACAGTATCAGTTTAAAAAACCATCTTCAGTTTCGGGATTTTCTTTGCAAAAATCCTGAAAAAGTAAAAAAATACGGAGACCTAAAAAAAAGTTTAGTACTTCAACATCCTTTCGACATTAATCTTTATACAGAATTAAAAACTCCATTTATAACAGAAATTTTAAAAGAAACAGGCTTCGATTCGGCAGACCTAGGTGACATTACCGCGCAGAATAAATCCGATATATGAATAAAGCCTCTGGACAAGCCGGGCTTCAAATAAAAAAAAACGATTTTTAAGGTATTTATTATTTGTTTATATTGCTGCAAATTAAGGCGTTATGTTTACGGAAATAAACCCAAAATTGCCAATGCGCGATAAAGCCACCACCAGAGATTTTTACTTAAACAAATTGGGGTTTAACGATATCGGTGCTGTTGACTATGATGGCTATTTGATGGTGCAAAAAGACAATATACAAATTCATTTTTTCGAATTTAAAGAACTTGATCCAAAAGAAAACTACGGGCAAGTATATGTCCGCACCGATGACATCAATGCATTTTACAACTTTGTTAAAATTCAAAATGTTAAAAGTACCGGATTGCAACTTAAACCATGGAAACAATGGGAATTCTCTTTACTCGACCCTGATAACAATTTGCTAACTTTCGGGCAGGGGGTGATTTAATTATAGACCATACGCTTGATTTTACGATCCGCCGTTTAAGCGTGTTTCTTTTACCAACCTTTAAGTCAAAAATAAAATTAATCCTAAAAACTTTGATGCAGTGTTTATATCCCCTAAATTTAATACGCGCAAATAACGATTACCTCCCTAAAATCAAAATAAATGAAACCAGCTAAAATAATAAATGGCACCGTAGCGTTCGCTCTGGTATTTTGTATGGTAAGGTGTGCAAACCTTGCCTTGGCCCAGCCCCCGATCCGCGACCCGCATACGCCTGGTTATGTAACAGCCACGGAATTACCGGATGGCGCCAATCCTTCGCCCCTCTCCAATGGGAATTTTATTATCGGCCCCACACATGATCCTGCACCTGAATCGACAGTACAGGCGAACGCACCGCAGGGAACTATATACCGCTTTACCATAGATTCGAAGGACAGCAAAATTTATCCCGGCATTGCGCGGGAACCAAATACATTTGGCACTGTCGACCCGGCGAACCCTGCCAGGTTAATTGTAAATACAAGCCATCCTGCCCCCTACACCCGCCAGGTGGCCGTATATGTTCCAAAACAGTATGTCGCGGGTACAGCAGCGCCGTTCATAATTGGTGCAGACGGGCCAGACAATTTGCTTTTCACGGTATTAGACAACCTGATTGCAGAAGGCAAAATTCCGGCGATGATCGCCATATCTATCGGTAACGGCAGCGGGGATGCGCAGGGCAGCGAACGGGGCCTGGAATACGATACCATGAGCGGCCTTTATGCAGAATTTGTTGAAAATGAAATACTGCCGTTGGTGGAA
>Ga0302319_10002919_pt1 | contig 36236 bp, 29 predicted proteins | sample Bog_T0_2_FD_203319 | JGI IMG/M metagenome (GOLD analysis project Ga0302319, IMG submission 203319) | Peat permafrost microbial communities from Stordalen Mire near Abisko, Sweden - Bog_T0_2 | ecosystem: Environmental > Terrestrial > Soil > Wetlands > Peat | place: Sweden: Abisko, Stordalen Mire...
AGGAAGAAATTGCCGACTGCTGCTACGATCTGGAGCCGCGCAGCCCATCCGCCCATCAGGAACGACACAAAGTAGGTGGCCCAGGCGAACAGGGCGAGCCACCGGATCTTGACCGGCAGCACGAAGAAAATCGCGAGTTCAAACTCCGGATTGAGGTAGGCGAAGGCCAGGAAAACGGACCCGGCGAGGAACAGGTTATCGACCAGCGCTCCCGGGACGAGAAAGGCGAGGCCCACGGTGAGGAGGTACCCCGATAGGAGGAAGACGGTGAAGCGGAATGCGCCCCAGTACTCCTCCAGCGCGTTTCCCATGAGATAGAACATCCACCAGGCGAAGGCGATGAACACCCAGCTGACCGGGGGCGGCACGAACAGGAAGGTGACGAATCTCCAGTACTGGCCATGGAGCGCCAGGACAGGCACGAACCCTAGCAAAGCCGGGTTCAATCTGTCGAAGAACTCAAGGATGTAGACGATCACCTGCCCGGCCACCAGGTAGAGGGAAAGACGGGGGACGCCAAAGCGCCCAAGCCTGCGTTCGAGTTTGTCCAGGAGCGGCATGCGGAAAAATTTCCGCCTACTTTCCCCCATTCGCGGGCATCAGCGCAACCAGCTTCTGTTTCTGGTCCTGAAGCTCCGGGACGGAGACCGTCGCCATCAGGACCAGCGCGGCGTCGAACTTCCCCTGCTTGATCAGGACGTTCGCAGCCTGGAGCCTGATTTCCTGCCTCTCAAAGGCCGTTCGGGCTTGATCCTCGACCCTGGCCCAAACCTTGAGCGCCGCCTCCCAGTCGGGATTGGGCATATCGGCGAACGACTCCGCGTAGCGATGGGTGAATTCGATCCGGTCAGGGGCGAGTTCCGCGGCCTTCCTGAAGGCCTCGTGCATGTCATTGTCGATTCCATCGCTGGTCCATTCGCCGCTCTTCAGGAAATCGTCGCGCGCCTCGTGGAGGAGGGTCCCGAGCTGGTAGTGGTAAAGGGGCTCGTCCGGCGCCAGCTTGATGGCCGACATGAAGTAATTGACGGCCTCGAGGGGCTTCCCCTCTTCCGCCAGATAATTTCCTATCTCGTTTTTCACCAATGGGATGTTTTGGTCGAGCTGGTTCGCCTTCAGGAGAAGGCCCACGGCCTCCTTTCGCATGTCCATCTTCCAAAGGAGGTAGCCATACCCAGCATATCCCATCGCATAGCCTGGATTGGCCTCGATGAACCGCTCGTAATCGTGGACGAGCGATTGCACCTGCAGGCGGAAGGCCTCCTCGTCGAGCTTGTCCCCGGACCTCGCGGCGTCAGCGAGCAGGGTCGTCTGTTCCTGCGTAATCCGGCGGAATTCATGGTCCGCCAGGGATTCGCCGTTTTCGTCGGCCCGCAGCAGGGGAGCGGCGAGGAGGATGGCAAGGGCAAGCGATGCGGCTCGGATCGGGGATCTCATGCGGTCGGACTGGCTTCCGACAGGCTCTCCGCGGCAATGTGCCGAGGCAAACTGAAACCCGGCCCGGAACCGAAGGGGGACCGTTCTGGTCTTCCAACTTCCGGCTTTCATCGCTCAACTGTCGCCAAGGGTGACGCTTCTCGACCGCTACATCTTCAGGGGGGTCCTGACCACATGCCTGGCGGCCGTGGGCCTCTTCGCCTTCGTCCTGATCCTGGTAAACGCCATACGGGACCTTTTCGCCCACGTTCTCGCCGGCCAGCTGGCGTTCGCCGAATTCGCCAGGTTGATGCTCCTGCTGGTCCCGTTCGTCATCTCCTACGCGCTGCCCATGGGCATGCTGACGGGAGTCCTTCTCACGCTGGGCCGGCTCTCCGCTGACAATGAGATCACGGCCATGCGCTCCACGGGGATCAGCCTCTCGCGCATCGCCCGCCCCGTCATCGTCGTCGGCATCCTCGGGATGGCCGCCGCGCTTGAAGTCAACTTTGAGCTCATGCCCCACGCGCGTGTGGTGTACGACAGGGAGCTCACGCTGGCCGAGAGGACCAACCCGCTCAGTTTTATCATCCCCAGGACGTTCATCCGGGATTTCCCGGGTTACGTCCTTTACGTCGGCGAGAAGAAGGGCCCGGTGTTCACCGACTTCTGGCTCTGGCAGCTCGACGACCGGCGGAGGGTCACCCGCTTTGTCCGGGCCGGATCCGGGCGGGTGGACTTCGACCCGGCAACGAACGAACTGATCGTGAACCTTTCGAACGCGGAGGTGGAGACGCTCGACGAGAAGGACCCTGAGAGCTTTGCCGAGTCCCCGCGGGTGGCCTCGGTCGAGCAGACCGATCCGGCCCGCCTTTCCCTCGAGCGGATCTTCGGGCAGCAGGCAGGGCGGCAAAAGCTGGCCTGGATGACCTATGCGGAACTGCAGGCGGAGATGGCCCGGGTGTCCCGCCTGGCCGTACTTCCCGGCGGACAGACCCGGGCGCAGGCGCGCATGAAGGTCGCGCTCGCCATCCAGGACAAGTTCAACGGCGCCTTTGCGGTCCTGTCCTTCGCCCTCCTGGGCGTGCCGCTCGGCATCAAGGTGTCGCGGCGCGAGACCAGCGCGAACCTGGGCCTGGCGGCCCTCCTCGGGCTCGGCTACTATTTCCTGACCGTCGCCGTCACCTGGCTCGACCGCCATCCGAGCTACCGACCCGACCTTCTGTACTGGGTCCCGAACCTGCTGATGCTCGGCGTGGGAACCTGGCTCTTCACCCGGATCGATCGGCGGGGGAGGAAGCGTTGAAGTTCAGCCTCTCCCCCGACTGGGAGGCCACCACGCCGCTGCGTCCGTCGATCTCCGCAAACTCCTGGTCGCACACAGGGATCGCGCCGCGGTCCGCCAGCAGCGCGCGGGCCGCCTCGTCGAGCCGCACGAACTCGACGCCCGCCTTCCTCAGGGCGGCGAGCAGCGCGCGAAAAAGGCCGCGTCGTCCCATTCCCTCGATCTCGGCGTGGATCGTGTGGACATTGAGCCTGTCCGGGCGGAGCAGCGAGACGTAGTGGGGCACGATGACCTCGTCGGGGTACTCCGGCCGGCCCAGGAGTTCGTCGAGTGTCGGGAGCGTCGTGGGAATTTCGAGCGTCGTGAAGACCCTTCCGTCGATCCTGGGGAAGAAGGGATGGGTGCCCCGGGTGTCGCTCGCATAGAGCAGTCCGGCCTCCTCATACACCGCGCGGCTCTTCGCATTGCTCTGCCATCCCGCCGCCCCGGCGGTCTGCGCCCCCCTTCCGAAGATCCGCAGGTATTCCGCACGGGCGGCCAGGAATTCCCCGCGGACCGCGGACTCGCTCATGCTCCCTAGGTGGTCCTGCCAGCGGTAGTGGTTGAAGCTGTGGATGCCCGTCTCGAATCCCGCGTCGCGCACCTCGCGCATCACCCCGAAGTTCCGCCTGCCGATGTGGGGGGCGGGCAGCAGCGTGCCGTTGAGCAGCGTCCGGATCCCGTAGAGCCCGACCACGTTCGTGCGGCTGACCTTCCTGAAGAATCCCGGGCGGAAGACCCGCGTGATCGCCCTGCCGGTCTGGTCGGGCCCGAGGGAAAAAAGGAAGCTGGCCGGCACGCCCCCGTCGGCGCAGTCGTTCAGCAGGTTCTGGACCCCGATCCGCGTGCCGCGGTCGGTGTCCACGTCCACTTTCAGTGCCAGGCGGATGGGCATGGCCCGGCTCAGTCGAGCTGGTAGTCCTGGTGGGCCAGATGGAAGTCCAGGGTGAGCTTGATCGCCGTCCTGAGGTCGACCCTGGGTTTCCAGCCGAGCTGCCTGCCGATGGCGGTGATCGACGGCACCCGTTTCTGGATGTCCTGGTAATACTTCCCGAAATATTTCCCCGAGGGGACCACCACGACCTTCGCCTTCCTGGCGCGCTCGCTGTACTCGGGGTACTGCCGGAAGGCCGAGATGATCAGCTTGGCGAGCCTTGCGACGCTCACGTTGTTGCCGGGATTTCCGATGTTGAAGATCTGCCGGGACGCCCGGCCGCCCTTGTTCTCGATGATGCGCAGAAGCGCATCCACGCCGTCGTCGATGAAGGTGAAGGACCTTCCCTGCTTTCCGCCGTCCACGAGCTGGATCGGCTTCTCAAAGATGATATTGGAGATGAACTGCGTGAACAGCCGGGAGCTCCCCTCCTTGGGCTCGAAGACGTTGTCGAGCTGGGGCCCAATCCAGTTGAACGGCCTGAAGAGCGTGTAGTCCACGTTGTCCCGCACGCCGTAGGCGTAGATCACGCGGTCCAGGAGCTGCTTGGAGCAGGCGTAAATCCAGCGCTGCTTGTCGATCGGGCCGTACACCATGGTGCTCAGATCCTCGGTGAGTTCCGGGTCCGGGCACATTCCATAGACCTCCGAGGTCGACGGGAAGATGATGCGCTTGCCGTAGCGGGCGCACTGGCGGACCACCTTGAGGTTAGACTCGAAATCGAGCTCGAACACTCGAAGGGGGTCCTTGACGTACTGCGCCGGGTTGGCGATCGCGACCAGCGGGATGACCGCGTCGCACTTCTTCACGTGGTATTCGATCCACTCCCCGGAAATGGTGATGTCGCCCTCGACGAACTTGAACCGCGGGTTCCCGAGGCACTGCCCGAGTTTGTGGTCTCCCACGTCCATCCCATAGACCTCCCAGTCCTTCTGCTTGAGGATCGCCCTTGTGAGGGAGCTGCCGATGAAGCCGTTGGCGCCGAGGATGAGAACTTTCAGGGGCATGGTCAGGGGCCGGCAAGACTTGGGGCAAGCCGGCCAAAAGGCACGCCATAAAGCGGCACCCTGCTCACAGCACGCTCCCCACGGCGAGGGGGGCCGGCCCCCCCCTCCACTCGGTCCTCGTGAGCTCCAGGGCGCCGTCGCCCGTGGCCACCACCAGGGGCGAAAGGGAAAGGACCTCTCCCGGCCGGCCGCGCGCGCCGGAGGCGCGGGGCTCGGCCCACCAGACCATGAGACGCGCGCCGCCCGCCTCGGTGAATGCCCCGGGATAGGGGTCGGTCACGGCGCGGACCAGGTTGAAGATGTGTGCGGTGTCCTGGTCCCAGCGGATCCTGCCGTCCTCCGGCCTGCGCCCGCCGAAGTAGGTGGCCTGCGATTCGTCCTGCGGGGTCTCCTTTGCGGACCCTGCGAGGAGCGCGTCGATCTGCCTGGCCAGCACGGCCCGCGCACACGGCAGCACCTTGCGGAAGGCCTCCTCGGCGGTGTCCCGGGGGCCGATGTCCACGCCCTCCTGGTCGACGATCGCCCCGGCGTCCGGCTCCCTCACCATCCGGTGGAGGGTCATCCCGATCCGCGGTTCCCCGTGGAGCACGGCCCAGTTGATCGGGGCCCGTCCGCGGTATCTTGGGAGCAGCGAACCGTGCATGTTGAACGCCCCGAGCCGGGCCAGGGCGAGGATCCTCGTGCTGATCATATTCCTGTAGTATGCCGAAAGGATGAGGTCGGGTCTCAGCTCCGCGATCGCCGCCCTCCATTCCGGGGTGGCGATTTTTTCCGGGGTGTGGATGGGCAAGCCCACGGGGCGCGCCGCCGCGGCCGGCGTCTTGAACCAGATCCTCTCCGCCGGATTGTCCTCGTGGGTGAAGAGCGCCACGACATTGTCCCCGCGGCCGAGCAGCAGGTCCAGGCATTCATAGCCGACCTCGCTGTAGCCAAAGAACAGAATCCTGGGTTTGCCGGGCGGCGGCGGGGCGGCGGAGTCCGTTTTCACGGCCTGATCTCGAGGACCTCCCTTACGTGGTAGCGCTGGCGCATGCGGACGACCTGGTAGGTCCGGCCGACGTACTCGCCGATAAGGCCGATCCCGACCATGCACACGCTCAGGAGAAAGAAGAGGATGCCGAACAGCGTAAAAATGCCCTCGGCCTCCGCGCCCAGGAAGATGCGGCGGTAGGCCAGCACCAGGACAAGCGCAAGGCTTCCCGCGGAACAGACGAGGGCGAACATCGTGAAGGCCTGCAGGGGGGCCAGCGAGAAGCCGGTGATCAGGTCGAAGTTCAGGCGGATCAGCCTGTAAAGCGTGTAGTTTGAGACGCCCGCGTGGCGGTCCTCGTGGCGCACGCCCACCTCGGTGGGCCGGCTCGAGAAGCTGTACGCGAGCGCGGGGATGAACGTGTTGATCGCCCCGCTGCGCACCACTGAATCCACGACCTGCCGCGAATACGCCCTGAGCATGCAGCCCTGGTCGGTCATCCGTATGTTCGTGGTCCGGCTCCTCACGAAGTTGATGAGCTTCGAGGCGTAGGTGCGGAAGAACGTGTCGTGCCGGTGCAGCCGATAGCCGCCGACATAATCATGCCCGGCGTCGATCTTCTCGATGAGCTTCGGAATCTCCTCGGGCGGATTCTGGAGGTCGGCGTCGAGCGTCACGATGGTCTCGCCGCGCACCCGCTCAAAGGCCGCCATGATGGCCATGTGCTGGCCGTAATTCGAGTTGAAGTCGACCACCCGCGTCACGTCGGGGCGGGCGGCGTGCTGGGAGCGCAGCAGGTCGAACGAGCGGTCCGCCGAGCCGTCGTTCGTGAAGATGATTTCGTACGGCCGCTTGAGGCCGTCGAGGACCGGGTAGAGCCGGGCAAACAGCGAGGGAAGATTGGCCTCCTCGTTGAAGACCGGGATCACGACCGATAGCCGTACGGGGGAGGCGGTGTTCATGGTGTCAGCGGGACGCCGGGTGCGCGGCGAGGATTGAGGCGAGGGAGTCGACCACGCGGACGACGTCCGAGGATTCCATCGCCGGGAAAAGCGGAAGGGTCAGCAGGTTCCTCCCGGCATTTTCCGCGTGGGGAAAATCACCGTCCTTCCAGCCCATGCGCCGGTAAAGCTTGAAGAGGTGGATGGCGGGATAGTGGGCGCCCGTGCCTATGCCCGCGTCCCTGAGGCGCTCCATCACGCCTGCCCGGCTGATCGCGAGCCGGTCCCCGGGCAGCATCACCTGGAACATGTGCCAGTTGCTGTTCTCGAAATCGGGGACGGGCAGGCCCAGCCCGAGCGCACGGACGCCGGGGGAGTCCAGCCGTTCGAAGTAGGCGCGGGCGAGCTGAGCCCGCCTGGCGTTGAAGGCCTCCAGGTGGGGCAGCTGGCCCAGGCCGACGCGCGCCGCCACGTCCGTCAGGTTGAACTTGCCGCCTGGGACCTCGACTTCCATCCCGTCCAGGCCGGATCTCACGACACCCTGGAGGCGGTACTGCTCGGCCAGGGCCGCCTCCCGCCCGTCGTTCACCACAAGGCAGCCGCCCTCGATGCAGGTGATGTTCTTGTTCGGATGGAAGCTGAACGACACGAAGTCCCCGAACGATCCTATGCGCCTGCCGTTCCATCGGCTGCCGAAGGCCTGGGCCGCGTCCTCGACCACCCGCAGCTTGCGGCGGCGTGCGATCTCGTGGAGCCGGATCCGGTCGACGGGAAGGCCTGCCAGGTCCACCGGGATGATCGCACGGGTCGCCGGCGTGACCGCGCGCTCGACCAGCCCGAGGTCGATGTTCCGGGTCACCGGATCGATGTCCACGAAGACCGGCCTGGCCCCCACGGCCAGGATGACATTGCTGGTCGCGACCCAGGACAGGGGCGTGGTGATGACTTCGTCGCCGGGGCCGATTCCGGCGATCCGGAGGGCGATCTCCATCGTGCAGGTGCCCGAGTTGAAGGCGCGGACGGGCCGTCCGCCGCAGTATTCGGAGAGCCTGGCCTCAAAGGCCTTCACCTGGGGGCCCGAGGTGATCCAGCCGGACCTGAGGACCTCGGCCACCCCGGCGATGGTCTCCTCGTCGATCGTCGGCCTCGTCAGGGGGATCGCGCCCGCGATTGGGGGCGCAGAGGTGGAAGGGGGCGTCATGGGGCTTGCCGGTTGCTGAAAAGATAGTGTCGGGGATCCTCCCCGAGGATATGGTATTGGAAGGCCGGGTCGGCAAACAGTTCCTTCGCCTCCGACTTTTTGGCCACGGCGAATATCCTCTCCGGGCCCGCCCATTGCCGCAGGAATTCCGCGTCGGTGATGAAGAGCCGGCTCATCCGGGCGGGATCGTCGTTCTGGGGCTCAAGCTCCCCGCCGTACCGCACCAGGCCCACGGTCCGCCCGGCGTAGAACGTGAAGTCGTGGAAGAATTCGTGGTAGTGGTAGATGCGGTCGCCGGGCGCGGCCATGGCCCTGGCCTCGAGGGCCAGCTCCTTCGTCCCCCGGTGATCGATGTCGTGGGGCGCCGCCACGAGGATGGCGAAGAGAAGGGCGGTGGTCGCGAGGATGCAGCGCAGCGCCGGCCGGCCGTCCGGTCTCCGCCGGAGCAGGAAAGCCGTCGCACCACCCGCAGCCGTCACGGCGGCCAGGAGGACCAGCCACGGCCTCAGGGCCGCGGCCTGGTCGGGCTCGCGCAGCGCAAGGCCGGGCCTGAGCAGGATCGCCACCGCCAGGGCCGCCAGGAGCCAGCTGATGGAGATGAAGGCGAGCAGGGGGAGCGGCTCGACGCGGGCCCGTCCCCTCCTGGCGATCCCCGCGCCGATGAGCACGGCGAGCGGCGGAAAGACCGGGAGGATGTACGGGATGAGCTTGGACTGGGACTTGGTGAAAAACAGGAAGATGAAGGCGGCCCAGGTGACGAGGAACCAGGCGGGCGAATTCCCGTTGCGGCGCGCCCAGCCTCCGGCGAGCGCGTCGCGAAGGGCCGGCCAGAGGAAGCCCGTCCACGGGAAGAGGCCGAGGAGCACGATGGGCGCAAATATCCACCACGGCATGACCCGGTGCGCCTCAGTGGTCGAGAACCTCTGGAAGTGCTCCTGGACGAAGTAAAAATGCGCCCAGGAAGGATTGCGCGCCGCCACCATCAGGTGCCAGGGGGCTGCGATCGCGAAAAACAAAAGGAAGCCGGAGGCCGGATGGAAGGGCCTCAGGCGCCTCCACTGGTTGAAGACGAGCAGCCACAGGAGGATGACGGCGCCCGGGAGGACAAACCCGATGAGGCCCTTCGTCAGTGTCGCCAGCGCGGCAAAGGCGTAGAAGCCGAGGAAAAGGGCCCTTCTGCGCCTCCCGGCGGCGGCCAGGGCTCCCAGGAGGAAACAGATCAGGGAGGCGCTCATCAGCACCGAGACGGCCATGTCCAGGAGCAGGATGCGTCCGAGGGCGAAATAGAGAAGGGAGGTCCCCAGGACCGTCGCCGACCAGACCCCCGCGTCCCGGCCGTGGAGGCTTCTCCCCGCGATGTAGGCCGCCCCGATGCCGGCGATCGAGAACAGGGCGACCACCGCGCGCACGGACCATTCCCCCGGCCCGAAGACGTCCTGCATGACGGCGCCCGCCCAATACATGAGGGGCGGCTTCTCGAAATACGCGACGCCGTCGAGCCGCGGGGTGACCCAGTCGCCCGTCGACGCCATCTCCCTGGAGATCTCCGCATACCGCCCCTCGTCGGGGTTGTTCAGCGGGGACCGGCCGAGAAGGAGAAAATACGCGGCTCCGGAAATCAGGATGAGCCACAGCAGGTCGCGGCGCCAGGAAACGGTCGGTGGAGGGGGTTCGGAAATCACGGGCCTGCGGCGCAATGGGATGACAAATACCGGATGACACGCAAGCCCGGCCGGAGTTGCCCGCCGCAGCCCGGTGAGCGGGCGCGGGAGGTCGAAACTTGCGCCGGATCCGATTTTTTGCGCCACTCGGCCCCTCCCGATGGCACCCGCCAAGAAGTTCACCTTTGTCTGCGGCCAGGATGACTTCCTGGTCGACCGCCTCGGCCGGGAGCGCTTTGAGGCGATGGCCGCCGGCGTGCCGGACGAGTTCTCCAGGGAGGTCATCAGCGGATTTGCGGCAAACGCCGACGAGGTCGGGACCGCGGTGCGGCGCTTCATCGAGGCGGTCCGAACGATGCCCATGTTCGGGGGGCGGCACATTGTCTGGTTCAAGGATGTCAACTTCCTGGCCGACTCGCAGACCGGGAAGGCCGAGGCGACCCTCGATCTGGTGGCGGCCATGCAGGAGGTCCTCGAGAAGGTGGATCCGGCCGAGACCTCGGTGCTGATGACGGCCGCGCCCGTGGACCGGCGCAGGGTGTTTTTCAAGTGGTGCGAGAAGAACGCCGACTTTGCCACGGCGGGTGGGGAGGCGGCGGGCAGTCCCGACGCGCTCGCCGCGATCGCGATCGCGGAGGCCCGTTCGCTCGGCGTAAGGTTCGGTCCGGGCGCGGTCGAATTGCTGGTCGCGCGCGTCGGCGCGTCCAGCCGGCTGGTGGTGGAGGAGGTGCGGAAGCTCGCAAGCTATGCGGCGGGGCCCGACCCTGCGGCCGGCGGCGGGGCCCCGCCGCCGGCCATCGAGGAGTCCCACGTGGCCGAACTCACGCCCAACACGGCGGAGGGCGATTTTTTCGAGACGTCGGAGGCCTTCTTCAGCGGCGACCTGCAGTGGACCCTCGACGCCCTGCGCCGCCACTTCTTTGCGGGCGGCGACGCGCGCCCGCTGATCGCGGCGCTGCAGAATGGGAACAGGATCCTGATCCAGCTGCGGGCCCTCGCCGACGCCGGCCAGGTCCGGCTGCGGGCCCGCGGCGTCGACGGGCTGGGGGCGGCCGCGGGGGCCTGGGCGAGCGCCTATGGGGAAGCCGCCGGGGAGAAGAGCTCCTACAATGTCTTCACCCAGAATCCCTACTATATCGGGAAACTGGTCGGCGAGTCCAGGCCCCCCTCCCTCCGGCGCCTCATCGACAACCAGGCTGAGCTGATCGCGGCCTTTGAGGAGATCATCCGGCGCCCCCGCGAGCAGGAGGACGTCCTCAGGGACATGGCGGTCCGCTGCCTCGCTGTTGCGAACGCCTGACTCCCGCGCCGGGGGCGCCGCGGGCGCGGGTTCCCTTTTTCATTCGCCTTCGTTTTGCAACCTGACTTACTCACCGCCCCGCCCGCCGTGAACTCCCCACTGGCCCCAGCTTCGATCCCCAACATCCTGGCCCAGCGCTATTCCTCGGCGGCGATGAGGGAGGTCTGGTCCCAGCACGGCCGTGTCGCCCTCGAGCGCGATTTCTGGATCGCCGTCATGAAGGCGCAGCGGGATCTCGGGGTGCCGATCCCCGCCGACGCCATCAGGGACTACGAGCGGGTCAAGGCCGACATCGACCTCGGATCGATCGACAAGCGGGAGCGCGCCAATCTCCATGACGTCAAGGCGCGCATCGAGGAGTTCTCCGAACTGGCCAAGCGCCAGTTCATCCACCTTGGGCTCACAAGCCGCGACCTCACCGAGAATGTCGAGCAGCTCCAGATCCTGCGCGCCCTGCGGATCGTGCAGTTCAAGTCCGCGGCCGCGCTTCTCGCCCTTGCGCGGCAGGCCGAGGCGCATCGCGACCTGATGATCACCGGCCGCACGCATAATGTGCCGGCGCAGCCCACGACGCTGGGAAAGCGCCTCGCGATGTTCGGGCAGGAGCTCCTTCTGGGCTTCGAGCGGCTCGACGGGCTCGTCGTGCGGTACCCCGTCCGCGGACTCAAGGGCGCGGTGGGCACGCAGCTCGACCAGCTTACGCTCCTGGGCGGCGACGCCCACAAGGTCGCAGCCCTTGAGACCCGCGTGCTCAGGCACCTCGGATTCCGGGCGTCCCTCGCGGCGGTCGGCCAGGTTTATCCCCGCAGCCTGGACTTCGAGGTCGTGAGCGCGCTGCACCAGCTTGGGGCCGCCGCGGCGAGCTTTGCCACGACCCTGCGCCTCATGGCCGGCGCCGGCCTCGTCACCGAGGGCTTCCTCGACGGCCAGGTCGGCTCGTCGGCTATGCCGCACAAGGTGAACGCCAGGAATTGCGAGCGCATCTGCGGGTTCTCGACCATACTCGGAGGTTATGTGACCATGACCGCATCGCTCTCGGGTCACCAATGGAACGAGGGCGATGTGTCCTGCTCGGTGGTCCGCCGGGTCGCCCTCCCGGACGCTTTCTTCGCGATCGACGGCCTGCTTGAGACCTTCCTCACGGTGCTGCGCCGCATGGAGGTCTTCCCCGGGGCGGTCCTTGCGGAGAACGAAAGAAACCTGCCGTTCCTGGCCACGACCACCATTCTCATGGAGGCCGTGAAAAACGGCGCCGGCCGCGAGACGGCCCACGAGGCGATCAAGGAGCACTCCCTGGCGGCGGCCAAGACCCTTCGCGGAGGAGGCGACGGCGACGGCCTTTTCGAAAGGCTCGCGGGCGACCGGCGCATCGGCCTGGGCAGGAAGACCCTGAAGGCCATCCTTTCCGAAAGTTCCCGGTTTGTCGGGGCGGCCCCGCACCAGGTGGACGCCTTCGTCGCCGAGGTGAAACCCCTTGCAAAGCGCTTCAGGGGATCCGGGGACTACGCGCCGGGCCAGCTTCTTTGAGGGGCGCACCCCCCGCGGGCCCTCCCGACCCGTGCCGGACGGGACTCTCCAATTTTCAATTGCCACGCGCCGTGGCCTTCCGTTTAGTTGACGGTTCTCGTCTTTTTGAACCCTCTACTTAACTTGTCATGGCTGAACTCGTAGGAAACGTACTTGTGGGCCAGTCCGGCGGCCCCACCTCCGTCATCAACGCCAGTGTCGCGGGCATCGTCGCCGAGGCCCTGAACCATCCCTGCATCGAGGAGATCTACGGGGGCCTGAACGGCGTCCTTGGCATCCTGCAGGAGGAGCTGATCGACCTTGCGTCCGAGTCGCAGCAGCAGATCCGCGCGCTCCGGCACACCCCCGGGGCCGCACTCGGCACGTGCCGCTACAAGCTCAAGAAGCAGCAGGATTTCGAGCGCATCCTCGACGTGTTCAAGGCGCACAACATCCGGTATTTCTTCTACATCGGGGGAAACGATTCCCAGGACACTGCCGACAAGATCTCGAAGCTCGCCCAGCAGCAGGGCTATGAGCTGAGGGTCATCGGAGTCCCGAAGACGATCGACAACGACCTTTCGGTCACCGACCACTGCCCGGGCTACGGCAGCGTCATCAAGTACCTCGCCACGTCGGTCCGCGAGGCGGCCTGCGACAACGAGGCCATGGGCCAGGGCGATCTGGTCTCCATCATCGAGGCCATGGGCCGCAGCGCCGGATGGATCGCGGCCGGAGCCGCGCTCGCCAAGCGCCGCGACCACCCCTACGACCCGCCCCATATCATCCTCCTGCCGGAAATCCCGTTCAACCAGGAGAAGATCCTCGAGGACATCCGGCGCGTGCTCAAGCGCGAGAAATACTGCCTGATTGTCGTTGCGGAAGGGCTGGTCGACGCCGACGGCAATTACCTTGCGGCGGATGCCGCCACCGACGCCTTCGGCCACGCCAAGCTGGGCGGCGCCGGCGACGCGCTGGGGGAGATCGTCGAGGCCAACATCCCCGGGGTGAAGGTGCGTGTGGCCCGCCCCGGCCTCCTGCAGCGGGCCGCCGCCCATTCCGCGGCAAAGACCGACAGCGATGAGGCGTTCCTCGCCGGACAGGCGGCCGTTCGCGCGGCCATTGCCGGCGAGACCGACAAGATGATCACGCTGGTGCGCGGCGACACCGAGCACTACACGTGCGAAACGGGCCTGGCCCCGCTGACCGAGATCGCGAACGGGGTGAAAAAGCTCCCGCGCGAATGGATCAACGAGGACAACGTGAGCATGAATTTCCAGTTCCTGCGCTATGCCCAGCCGCTCATCCAGGGCGAGATCACCCTCCCCTACGACACCGGCGTGCCCGTGTACGCCCGCCTGGACAAGGCCCAGGTGGACAAGGTCCTCCCTCCCTACGAGCTCTGAGAAGGTTGAAGGGGTCAGGTTGAAAAAGTTGACCTCCGCGGCGGAGGTCAACTTTTTCAACCTGACCCCTTCTTCTTGACCTCTCCCGACAAAATCCAATTCCGCAGCCGCCTCGCCTGGCCCGCCCTGGCGATGGCCGCCCTCTTGGCAGTGCTTGCGAGGCGTTGGGCGCCCGACGGCCTCGAGCGCGGAGCGCTGCTCCAGTTTGTCGGCCGGTTTCACCCGCTGCTCATACACATCCCCATCGCCCTGCTGGCGCTGGTGCCAATCCTCGAGCTGGCGGGTTCCCTCGGAAGGCGCGTCCACCTGCGCTCGTCGGCGGGATTCGTCCTTTGGCTCGCCGCCTATGGCTGCGTCCTCGCCGCGCTCGACGGCTGGCTCCTGGCAAGGGGTGGCGGGTTTGGAGGGGCCATGGTCGGCCGCCACATGTGGGCGGGGGTCGGACTTGCCCTTGTTGCGATCGCCGCCGCCGCAGGCAGGTCGGGGCGCCAGGGAGGCGCCGGCCCGGGCGCGCCTGCCCATCCCCTGGCCTACTGGCCGCTGCTCGCCGGCGCTGTCGCCCTGATGGTCTGGACGGCCCACCTGGGAGGCGACATCACCCACGGCGAAGGTTACCTCACGGAGTTTATGCCGGCCCGGCTGCGCGCCGCATTTGGCGTGCCGGCCCCCGCTCCCAAGGCCACGCCGGCGGCGGCAAAAAAGGGCCCGGCGACCGTCTACACCTCCCGGGTGGAACCGCTTCTGGAGCGCAGCTGCGTTTCCTGCCACAACCAGAGGCGGTTCAAGGGGGGGCTTCGCCTCGACACCTACGCGCTGCTCATGAAGGGCGGCGAGGACGGTCCGGTCATCGTGCCATGGGATCCCGCCCACAGCGACTTCATCCGCCGCGTGACGCTGCCCCCGAGCGACGACGAAGCCATGCCGAGCAACGGCCGCAGGAGGCTCACCCCCGATGAGGTGAAGCTCGTTGAGTCGTGGATTGCGGCCGGCGCCTCCCCCGCCCAGCCCCTCGTGACGCTCAAATAGGGGCCGGTCGGGCGGCGCCCCCACCGGTTGCTTGCTGTTTACCGATGTTCGGGTATGTGATTAACAGCCGCCGCTGAATGACCAAATTCCTCAGGATGCTTATTCTCGCCGCAATCTGCATTGCGGGAGGCACTCAGAGTCTGCGCGCCCAGGTGCAGGCGTCTCTTGTGGCTGCCGACGCCTCCGTCCAGCCAGGCAGGCCCTTTGCCGTGGCCCTCAGGCTGGTCCACCAGCCGCACTGGCACACCTACTGGCTCAATCCCGGCACCGGCCTGGCGACGGCGCTTTCGTGGAAGCTTCCCCCAGGATGGAAGGCGGGGGAGATCCAATGGCCCTCGCCGGAGGTCCTGAAGGATGCCGACGGCAACATCATCGGCAACGGCTACGAAGGCGACCTTCTTCTCCCGGTGGAGATCACCCCGCCTGCGGATGAGGCGCCGGGCTCGAGCATCCACGTCGTGGCGACGGCCACGTGGCTTATGTGCCAGGACGTGTGCAAGCCGGGCAAGGCCGTCGTGGGAATCGGATTGCCGATCTCCAACGATCCGCCGTTGCCGGACCCCCTTTGGGGCGCAAGGGTGCGCGCGGCGCTGGACAATCTTCCCCGGGCCGACTCCGCATGGCGGATCTCGGCCCTGCGCGACTCTAAGACAGTCACGCTGCTGGTGACTCCGGCGGGGGGAGGCGGGGTCGTCCCCGCAGCCGGCCGCGCGACCCCGTCCCTCCATTTCTTCGCCGACGACAACCTTGTCGGATTCGACCTGCCCCAGGCGGCAAAGCCCGACGGCCGGGGCGGCTTCGTGTTCGATCTCGCGGTCTCCCCCGACGGGCCGCAAAACACAGTCCGTCTCGCCGGCGTGCTGACTTCGGACAGGGGCTGGACGGCGGCCGACGGGGCCAACCTCCCTGGCCTCCGCATAGACACCCCCTTTGTCTCGCTCGCGGAATTCACCGCGGCGGCAAAAGGGGACGGGGCAGCGGACCGGGCGGACCCGGCGGAGGGCGCGGGCGGGCTCCCGGGCACGCTGGCGCTCGCCTTCGTGGGCGGGATGATACTCAACCTGATGCCCTGCGTCTTTCCCGTGCTCGGCATCAAGATCCTGGGTTTCGTGAACCAAGCGGGGGGTGAGAGGCGCAAGGTCGTCGGGCACGGGCTGGTGTTCACCGCCGGTGTGCTGGCGTCCTTCTGGGCGCTCGCCTCTGTGCTCGCGGCGTTGAGGGCGGGCGGGGAACAGCTTGGCTGGGGTTTCCAGCTCCAGTCGCCGGCATTCGTTTTCAGCCTTGCCGCGGGCATTCTCCTGTTTGCGCTGAACATGAGCGGGGTGTTTGAATTCGGGCTGGCCGCGACGGCCGTGGGCGGGGGCCTCCAGACAAAATCCGGGCTCGCGGGTTCCTTCTTCACCGGTGTGCTTGCTACGGTCGTGGCCACCCCTTGCTCGGCACCCTTCCTGGCGCCCGCGCTCGGCGCCGCCCTGGCGCTTTCGACAGCGCAGTCCTTCCTGATTTTCACGGTCATTGCGCTGGGCTTGTCGACTCCCTATCTGCTGCTCTCGGCCTTCCCCGGGGCGGTCCGGGTCCTGCCCAGGCCCGGCGCCTGGATGGAGACCTTCAGGCAGTTCATGGCGTTCCCGCTCTACGCGACGGTCGGGTATCTGCTCTGGGTTCTCGCCGGACAGGTCGAGGAAAACAGGATGCTCGCGATCTTCTTCGGCCTCGTGCTCGTCGCGATGGGAGCCTGGGCCTACGGCCGCTGGCGGGCGCCCGGCGCGTCGGCACGGCGGGCCCGGTTTGGATTGCTCGCAGGCGTGGCCCTCATCGGGGCCGGGGCATGGGCGGGCTGGCCGCAGCGGCCCTCCCCCATGGACGTCACCTGGGAAAAGTGGAGCCCCGAGGCGGTTGCCCGTTTGCGCAGCGAGAATCGGATCATCTATGTGGATTTCACCGCCCGCTGGTGCGCCACCTGCCAGGCGAACAAGAAGCTCGTCTTTCACTCCGACGACGTGCTGCGCGCTTTCCGCGACAGGCATATCGCCACGCTGCGCGGCGACTGGACCAACCAGGATCCCCAGATAACGGCGGAACTCGCGAAGTACCGCCGGAGCGCTGTGCCCTTCAACCTCGTCTGGCTTCCCGGCCACGCCGACCCCGTCATCCTGCCCTCCCTCCTCACCCCGTCCGTCGTGCTCGACGCTTTGAAGGGGTGATCAGGGCTCGACGATGAATGCGTCTCCGAGAGCGGAACTTGCAGTGGCCCCGGCCTCGGTGATGCCCATGGCCCTCCACTTGCCGGTGCGCCAGCGCCAGAGATTGATGCAGGCCCGGATGATCTCGTCGGCCGCAAAGCAAATCCAGAATCCCAGGAGGCCGAGGCCCCAGGTCCGGTTGATGAAGATGACGACTGGAAGGATCCCCCAGATGAACACGACCGCGACGACCAGGGGAAAGCGGGCGTCGCCGACCGTCTTCAGCGTGAATCCCACGATGATGTTCACTGCGCGGGCCGGCTCCAGGAACACGGAGACAAGAAGCAGGGTCTTCCCGAGCCGCAGCACCGCCTCGTCGTGGGTGAAGATGCCGAGCAGCCACCGCGACATCAGCCAGGCGGAGAGCGCGTAGAGGGCCGCCACGCAGGTCGCCCTGCCGACCACCCGCCAGAAGAGCCGGTTCACATCGTCAAAGCGCCTGGCGCCCATCCAATGTCCCATCAGGATCTGGCATCCCAGCGCGAGCGAGACCGAGAACGTTATCTGGAGCATCTGCGCCCGCCCCGCGTAGCTGTTGGCGGCCATGGAGACGACGCCGAGCGCGATGATCATCGTGGAGACGATGATCTGCTGCACGCAGTAGCTGAAGGGCTCGAGCGCGTTGGACAGGCCGATACGAAGCATCGGGCGCACGACCCCGAGCATGTCGCTGAGGGCACCCTTGGCGTAAAAGCGCACCCGCAGCCTGGAGTGGACCAGCCAGATCGCGAGGAGCGTGGCGAGCGCGACGCTGATCACCGAGGCCATCACCACGCCGCGCACCCCCCTGTGCAGGACGAGCACAAACAGGCTGGCGAGCGCGATGTTGAGGGAGGCGACCGTCACGGCGACGTACATCAGCCAGTGCGTCATCCCCCTCGATGAAAGAACGGCGGCGTACGACACCAGGACGCCCATGAAGACGAAATACGCGCTGATGGTCCCGAGGTAGGCCGAGGCGATGGCATTCAGCGACGGGTCCATCCCCATCCAGCGGCCGATGTCTGCGGAGAACAGCCGGAGAAGCGCCGCAAAGACGACCCCCATCGAGGCTGTGAGGCAGAGGTTCATCATGTAGACGGGCACTACCTTCTCAAACTGCTTCGCCCCCATGTACTGCGAGGCCACCGCCACCCCCGTCCCGGCGAACACCGGGATCACGAACGCCCCCAACCAGAAGATGGGAAGCAGCTGGCCGACCGTGCCGGCCACCCTGTCCGAAAGATGGCTGAAGAACCAAAAGTCCACCAGAAAGACGACCGTGTGGGTGGTCTGCTGCAGGTAGATCGGCCAGGTCAGCTTGAGCAGGCTCTCGGTGCGTATCGTGTGCTGGGTCATGAAGGGGACGGGTTGAACATTGCGCCCCCGGGTTCCCGGTACAATGTCCAACCCGCACCTTTTCTCCACGTTGAATTGATCCCCGGCTCATGAACGACCCCGCGCGCGCCCGAGCCCTCGGCCAGCTTGTGCTGGCCGCCCTTTTCTGGAGCACGGCGGGGGTCCTCATCAAGAGCGCCGACTGGCCGCCGCTGGCGGTGGCGGGCGGCCGCGGACTGGTCGCCTGCGCCTTTCTCGCCCTGGTCAATCGCGGGAAACTCAGGTTCACGTGGTCGCGGGTGCAGCTGGGAGCCGCGGTCGCCTACGCCGGGTGCACCGTCCTCTGCGTGGTGTCCACCAAGCTGACGACGGCGGCAAACGCCATCCTGCTCCAGTACACGGCGCCGATCTGGATTGCCCTCTTCGGGCCCTGGCTGCTCGGGGAGCCGTCGACCAAGGCCGACTGGTTTGCGATTGCGGGGATCCTGGGCGGCATGGGTCTGTTCTTCTCGGAGAACCTTCGGTTTGCCGGCATGCTCGGCGAGGCCCTCGCGGTCCTGAGCGGCGTGTTCTTCGCGGCGATGACCATGCTGCTGCGCAGGCAGAAGGACACTTCGGCGATGGAATCCATCATCCTGGGCAACCTCCTTGCCTTCCTTGTCTGCGTGCCGTCCCTCGCCCGCGCCCCCATGCCTTCCCCAGCCTGCCTTCTGGTGATCGGCCTCCTGGGCGTGTTTCAGCTGGGCTTTTCCTACCAGCTGTACTCCCGCGCCATCCGCCACGTGCCCGCGCTCCAGACGGTCGTCGTGTCGGTCGTCGAGCCGATCCTGAATCCCATCTGGGTCCTTCTGGCGATTGGTGAGCGCCCCGGCATCCGCGCGCTGCTCGGAGGGGCGGTCGTGCTTGGCTCCGCCACAGTCCGGTCCGTGGCCTCGGTCAGGGGGCGGCGCGCGGGCGCTCCGGCCGGCGGAACTGGATGAGCACGTTGGCCAGGGTCACCAGGCCACCGCCGACCGCAAGATTCACGGTCGCCGTTTCGTTCGCGTAGGAGATCCCGGCCCATTGGGAAAACAGGGCCGGCAGGAAAAGCGCCATCAGGGAAGCGAAGATCGGCTCAGTGCAATAGAGGAGCCCGGCCTCGGTCGCGGTTATTTTCGGCTGCCAGATGTTCATGATCGAGAATGCCCCGACCGTGCAGAGGACTCCGAGGACCAGGGTCAGCCCGACCCATGGGGCCGACCGCCACGGCGCAGCGAGGGCGTGCGCGCTAGGCGCCGTGACGGCGGCCAGCAGGCCGAACGCCAGGGCCGCCCACACAAACATCACCAGCGTGACCTTCGATCCCCGGTTGCCCGCATACCGACCGTCCTCGAGACAAAGGATCTGGACCATGAAAAACAGGGAGCTGCCGAGCGTCTCGAGTTCCCCCCTGCCGACCCGCATCCTCGCCCAGTCAAGGCGGCCCAGGATCGCAACCCCTGCAAGCACCATGGCGCAGCTCGACCAGACGATGGCCCCCGGGTTCGCGCGCAGTTTGAAGGCCAGCCATATCGGTATGAGGACGGCATAAAACTGCGTCAGAAATGCCGATGTGGACGCATCCGTAAAGCGCAGCCCGTCATTCTGAAGGAGAATGCCCCCCATGCCAAAGATCCCCAGGATCATGCCCTGCCGGAGTTCGCCCCGGGTCACCCGGAAACCGCCTCTCGCTTGAATCGCGAGAACGATCGCCAGCGCGATGAAGAAGCGTGGCGCGATCGTGTAGGTGACGACAAACCAGCTGTCGGCCGGCACCCAGGCAGCATTCGCCATCTCGACCGCCCTGATGATCGGAAAGCTCAACCCCCAGAACACATTGCCCAATAACAACATCAAAATCGCCCTCCCATGTTCTCCAGGAATGAGAGGCGCTTTGGAAATGGGTTCCACAATGGGTCAAATAGAGCATCTTCCTCCAATAAGGGACAGGTTCAAAACGGAGGTCTTCGAATAATAACCCCCCAACAAGGGACAGGTTCACGGGATTAATGAGGGACAGGTTCACGAAGGGCCCCAGGATAAGGGACAGGTTCGTTTGGGGGTATTTAGTACCAACAAGGGACAGGTTCGTCCGCATACGTCCGCATACGACCGGAAAGGGCGCGAATTCTGGAAAAGAGCCCGTCAAACCCTTGACAAATGAAATTGAGTCTCATTCAATTCAAGCGTTCCACGACTCTTTCATGCCTGCGATAGATCAGCAGCCCACTCCAAGGCGCATGCCCCTCACCGAACTGCCGGTCCACACGGCCGCCAGGGTATGGGCGCTTGATGGCGAGATCGGCGTGTGTTCCCGCCTCCGGGAGATGGGATTCTGCGAATCGGCGGTGATTGAGCGGGTCTCCGGGGAAAAGACCCTGCTATGCCAGCTTTGTGGCACGCGGATTGCCCTAAGCGACCGCGCCGCGGCCCACATCCTGGTCGAACTTGTTCGCGGTGGCGTCTGACGCCCACGCTGCCAGTCCGGTCCGGTTCTCCGACCATCCCTCGTGAAAACTCCGCGCTAAACCCATGGCCGGCGAATTCAAGCTCTCCCAACTGGCCGCAGGGGATTCGGCGGTTGTTCGCGGCTATCCGAAATCCGGCGGCGCCTTCCTGCGGCTTCGCGAGATGGGCGTGCTCCCCGGCACGGCCGTGACCCTCGTCCGCACGGCGCCGCTCGGCGATCCGATCGAGATCAAGGTGCGGGGCTACCTGCTCACGCTGCGCAAAAGCGAGGCCGAGCACGTGCTCGTGGAACAGGCTCCCGCAGGGCCGGAGACGGGCGGACAGCCTTGAGGCCAATCCCGCACACGGAATCCCGCCACAATGCCGTCGCAAGCGCCTGAAGCACCCCGGACCCCTCCGTCCGCTCAGGCTCGCGCGCCGGTCTACGCGATCGTGGGCAACCCGAATTGCGGCAAAAGCACGCTTTTCAACGCCCTGACCGGCCTCAAGCAGAAGGTCGGCAACTATCCCGGAGTCACTGTCGAAAAGAAGGTCGGCACCGCGTATTCCCAGCACGGCGTGCCGATTCCGCTCATCGACCTGCCCGGCGCCTACTCGCTCGCAGCCCGTTCTCCCGACGAGGCCGTGACCCGCGACGTGCTCCTCGGCCGCCGTGCCGACACCCCTGCTCCCGACAGGATCCTGTGCATCGTCGACGCGGCAAATCTGGAGCGAAACCTATACCTCGTCCATCAGGTCCTCGACCTTGGGAGGCCCGTCATCCTCGTCCTCAATATGATGGATCTGGTCAAGCGGGCCGGTCTGACCATCCGGGTCGACCGCCTTGAAAGGGCCCTGGGCGTGCCTGTCATCGCGTGCGAGGCCGTGAACGGCAGGGGGATCATCGAGCTCAAGATGGCCATGAGCCGGCCGGACCTGCCCCTTTCCCGGCACGCATGGAACGTTCCGATCGCCATCGCGCCGGCGGTCGCGGAGCTGCAGGCCTCGCTCGCCGCGCGTGACGGCAGACCTCCGCTCGTGGCGCGCGCCGAGGCCCTGCTTCTCCTCACGGATCAGGATGACGTCCGGGTCGCCGGCTCGGCCCCGCTGTGCGACGCCACCCTGGGAATTCTTGCCTCGTGGCGCCGGCGTTGGGAGGCCGACGGCACGGACTGGTCCGGAACCCTTGTCACCTCGAGGTACGAGGCCATCGGACGGCTGGCAGCCGATGCGGTGGAACAGGGGCGACCCGCCGGGCCGAGCTGGAGCGACCGGATCGACATTGTCGTCACCCATCCCGTGTGGGGATGGCTCGTCCTGGCCGGCATCATGGCGCTCCTCTTCCTGAGCATCTTCACTCTCGCGGAGTATCCGATGGACTGGATCGACGCCCACGTTGCGGCGCTGAACACATGGGTGAAGTCGGCGCTGCCTCCCGGGGATCTCAACGACCTCGTCACCGACGGGGCGATCTCGGGAGTCGGCGGAGTCGTGATGTTCCTTCCCCAGATTCTCATACTCTTCTTCTTCATCGGGCTCCTCGAGAACACCGGTTACATGGCGCGGGCCGCCTTCATCATGGACCGGGTGATGAGCCGGGTGGGCCTGAACGGCCGGTCGTTCATACCCCTTCTCAGTTCGTATGCGTGCGCCATCCCCGGCATCATGGCCACCCGCACCATCGAGGATCCCAAGGACCGCCTCACAACCATCCTCGTCGCCCCCCTGATGAGCTGTTCGGCCCGGCTCCCCGTTTACCTGCTCATGATCGCCGCGCTCGTGCCGGGCGACCGGGTGCCGCTCGCCACCAAGGTCGGGATCATGCTGCTGATGTACCTCCTGGGCACCGGGGGGGCGTTCGGCTTCGCGTGGCTCTTCAAAAGCACACTGCTCAAGGGAGCCCCGCCGCTCATGATCATGGAACTGCCCCCGTACCGGATTCCGCGCGTAAAGGACGTGCTCCTGCACATGCTTGAGCGCGCGTGGCTGTTCCTGAAGCGGGCAGGCACCATCATACTAGGGATCAGCATCGTGCTCTGGTTCCTCTCCGCCTACCCCCGCGCCCCGCAGGGTTCGACCGCGCAGCAGCAGGTGGCCCAGAGTTACGCCGGGAGGGCGGGACACGCCCTCGAGCCCCTCATCAGGCCGATCGGCTTCGACTGGCGGATCGGGATCGGGCTCATCAGCTCGTTCGCGGCCCGCGAGGTCTTCGTGAGCTCCACCGCGGTCGTGTTCAGCGCCGAGCATTTCGAGGAGGGAAAGGGGGCCGACATCGCCCCGCTGCGCTCGGCGCTGAGGGACGCGCGCTGGCCGGACGGCCGTGCGCTGTTCACTCCGCTGGTTTGCTTCTCCCTGATGGTGTTCTATGTTTTCGCCATGCAATGCGTGAGCACGGTGGCCGTTGTGCGGAGGGAGACCAACTCCTGGCGCTGGCCGCTGTTCCAGATCGCCTATATGACAGGGACGGCTTGGGCCGTCTCTTTTGTGGTTTACCAGTCCGGGCGCGCCCTGGGCTTCTGAGCGATGACGCCGAGGCTCCAGACCTGCATCGCCCTCTTCATCGTCGTGCTCGCCATGGCGGGATTGATATGGCGTCCCCTCTCGAGGCGCAAACGCCCGGGTTGCGGCGGGGGATGCGGATGCCCCGGCGATGAATTCAAGGCGCGCGGATTTTTGAAGAGGCCGTCTGCCAAGTTAAGAAAGTAATTAGCATCGCGCTGTGCGGCAGGTTTGCCCAAGATCAACGGCCTTTTAGATGATATCCCGTTTTCTGCCGCACCCGGTACGACGCCTCCTGGGCACAGCCGGACCCGTTCGCCCATCTGGCTACCAGCTGATAGACCAGCCGAGCCAGCTCGACCCCCTGCTCGAGGCCCTGGACAACGTCGATGAGGTCTCCCTCGATACCGAGGCGGACAACATGTACCACTACAAGGTGAGGGTCTGCCTGCTTCAGTTCCTCGTCAGCGGCGAGATCTACCTGGTCGACGCGCTGGCACCGATAGATCTCAAGCCTCTCTGGTCCCGGCTGGCGGAGAAGCATCTCGTCATGCACGGCAGCGACTTCGACCTCAGGCTCCTGCATGACCGCTGCGGCTTTCGGGCCAGGAGCCTTTTTGACACGATGCTGGCCGCCCAGCTCCTCGGCCGCCAGCGGATCGGCCTGGCCTCGCTGCTGGAGGAGCATTTTGGGGTGAAGCTCGACAAGGACAGCCAGAAGGCGAACTGGTCCAGGCGTCCGCTCACCAAGAAGCTGCTGGACTACTCGGCGCTCGACGTCTGGCACCTGCCCGCGCTCCGCGACCTTCTGAGCCGCGCGCTTGTGAAGCTCGGACGCCGGGAATGGCTCGACCAGCAATGCGAGGCCCAGATCGCCGCCGGGACCGAAGGTTTTGCCCCGCCCACGGAAAACGACTGGCGCATTGGGAAGTCCGAGCGCCTTCGCGGCCAAAGCCTGTGCGTGCTTCACGCCGTGTGGAACTGGCGCGAGGAGCAGGCCGGTCGCCTCGACACCCCCCCCTTCAAGGTGTGCTCGAACGAGCTGCTGCTGAAGATGGCCCTGGCCGCCGACTCCGGGGGACGGGATCCACAGGGGAACGGCCCGCCCGACGAAAATTTTCGGAACACCGACCGGCTCGATGAGGCGGTGCTTTCGAGCGTGCACTTGGGCAAGCGCCACAACCGCCTTCTGCCGTCGCTCGCGACCGCCGTCCGTTCGGGCCTGAACCGCGATCCCCACACACTCCCCCGCCGGCCGGGGCGCGATCCGAACCACTCGGCCCTCAGCCGCAGCGAGATCACCCGGCTCGACAGGATCAAGGAGGGCCGCGACGCCACCGCCGCCCGCCTTGCCATCGAGCCCACGCTTATCGCCAACCGATCGCAGCTCTCGCAGATCGCGAGGACCCCGGCGGAGATCGACGCCATCCTGCTGCCCTGGCAGGCCGACCTGCTGAGGAACGATCCGGCGCTCAAGACCTGACAGGGTCTCGGTTATTGATCCCGGCGGGGGCCGTGCCTATACCCGAGGCCTGCCCCCGACCTCCTCAAACGCAAACATCGTCCGCCATCTTGACCTGATGGCGGCCGCGCGGCCGGACGCGCCAGCCATCAAGATCCCGCGGGGGCGCACCCGCGGCGGCGACATCGACTATGTCGCCTTCACGTATGCCGAGCTCTCCGCGGAAGTCCTGGCGTGGACGGACCGGCTGGCGGCGCGCGGCGTCCGAAGGGGCGACCGTACCCTGCTTGCGGTACGACCGGGCCTTCCGCTGATCGCCTGCGCCTTTGCCCTTTTCCGACTCGGCGCCGTCCCCGTCGTCATAGACCCCGGCATGGGTTGGAGGAGCTTTCTCGAGTGCGTTGCCCGATCGAGGCCCAGGGCCCTGGTCGGTATCCCTGCAGCCCGGCTGCTCAGCCGGGTTTTCCGTAGATCGTTCCAAAGCGTCGCCGTGCGCGTGCCTGCCGACAGCTCCCTCACCGCCAGCCTCACCCGGGATCGGGGAGGGACGGTCCCCCCATCCCACCGCGCCCCCGCCTCAAGCGGCGCGGGGGAACTCGCCGCAATTCTCTTCACCTCGGGCTCGACCGGGAGTCCCAAGGGCGTGTGCTACGAACACGGCATGTTTGAGGCCCAGGTGAATCTGCTCAGGGACTCCTTCTCGATCGAACCGGGCGAGATCGACATGCCCATGCTGCCCATCTTCGCCCTTTTCAACCCCGCCCTGGGCATGACCACGGTGGTGCCCGAGATCGATCCCCGCAGACCGGCCGCCGCCGACCCTGCAAAAATCGTCCGGGCGATACTCCAGGAAAACGTGACCAATTCCTTCGGATCGCCCACGCTTTGGCGGATTGTCTCCGATCACTGCGGGGCCCGTGGAGTCGCCCTCCCCAGCCTTCGGCGGGTCCTGTGCGCGGGCGCCCCGGTGCCCGCCGCACTTTGGACGGGAGCCAGGGGCTTCCTTCCAAACGGACGGCTGCACAGCCCTTATGGAGCCACCGAGGCCCTGCCGGTGAGCTCCATCGATGAGGATCGGGTGCGCTCGCTCGCCGGCCCGCAGGAGGGTGCGGGCGCGCCTGTGGGAGTTCCGCTTCCCGGGATCGCGGTGAGGATCGTAGCGACTTCCGACGCCCCGATCGCAACGCTCGCGGACGCGAAGGCGCTCGGCCCTGGCGAGATCGGCGAAATCATTGTCTCCGGCCCGGTCGTGACCACGGAATACGACGCCCTGCCCGAAGCGACCGCCCTGGCCAAGATCCGCGACAACGGAACGGTCTGGCACCGCATGGGAGACTGCGGGTTCCTCGATTCCGCGGGCCTCCTCTGGTTTTGCGGAAGAAAGGCGGAACGGGTGGAGACGGAGCACGGGACGATGCACACCGAACCCTGCGAAAGGGTTTTCCGCCCACATCCCCGCGCGACCCGATGCGCGCTCATCGGGCTGGGCCGGCCCGGCGCCCAGGAACCGGCGCTCGTCGTCGAGGCCACCGTGAAGACCTCCCGGGAGCGCAGCGCGCTCGCCGGGGAGCTGCGCGCCCTGGGGCTGAAGAGTCCCCGGACCGCGTCCATCCGGCGTTTCTATTTTCATCCCGACTTTCCGGTCGACGTCCGCCACAACGCGAAAATCCACCGGCTCGCCCTCGCGCGGTGGGCGGCGACCGCGCCGCGCAGTTCGACCGTGGCCGACTGACGAAGGAGGTCCGCGGCCCCGCCCTATGCCCCAGGCAACCAAAACCCAAGGCGAACCGGTCCTCGTCACAGGAGGCACCGGCTTTCTCGGCCGGCGGCTGGTCGACCGGCTGCTCGCCCAGGGTCGGCGGGTGACTGTGCTGGCCCGGACCCCCGCGCCCGAACTCGAGGCGCGGGGCGTCAGGTTCGTCAGCGCGGACCTCGGAGACTCCGGCCGCGTCATCGACGCCTGCGCGGGAATGGGCACTGTGTTTCACGCCGCCGCCAGGGTCGGCACCTGGGGCCGGCACGGCGACTACTTCAGGGCCAATGTGCTTGGAACCCGGGCCGTCATCGACGGCTGCCGGAGTCACGGCGTCCGGCGCCTCGTCTTCACGAGCACACCCAGCGTGGTCTACGACGGACGCGACATCGCGGGGGGAGATGAGTCGTTGCCGCTCACCACCTCTTGTCCCAGCCCCTACCCCCTCACCAAGGCGGTTGCCGAACGCGAGGTGATTCTGGCGAACTCGGCGGGCCTGGCGACCCTAGCTCTCCGTCCGCACCTCATCACGGGTGTGGGCGACCCCCACCTTGTGCCGCGGCTCCTCGCCGCCGCCCGCCGCGGCCGCCTCCGCGTCGTGGGAACCGGTCGCAACCTGGTCGACATCACCCACGTCGAAAATGTCGTGGATGCCCACATCCTCGCCGAGGAGGCCCTCATGCGCTCAGGCGCCGCCCCCGGGGCTCCCGACTGCCGGGGCAGGGCCTACTTCATAACGAACGGCGAGCCGGTGAACCTTTGGGAGTGGATCAATGACCTGCTCTCGGCCCTCGGCGAACCCAGGATCTCGCGGCGCATCCCCCTTGGGGCCGCCGCCGCCGCGGGTGCCGTCGCCGAATTCGCGTGGCGCGTGCTCCGGCTTTCCGGCGAACCCCCGATGACCCGTTTCATAGCCGCCGAACTGGCCCGCGACCACTGGTTCAACATCGCCGCTGCCCGCCGCGATCTCGGCTACGCCCCCCGGGTCGGCATGGCGCGGCTCCGGGAGGAATTGATCGCCTCCACCGCCGCGGACTGAATTCCGGAGGCTTGCCCAGGGAGGCCGGCCTCCCTACCCCTTCCGTACCCCAATGACCCACCCCTCCCAAAAAATCCCCACGAGTGAAAAGTTCGCATTCGGCATCGGAGAATTCGGCAACGACCTGTACTGGCAGTTTTTTTCAAGTTTCCTTCTCTTTTTCTACACCGACATCTTCAAGATAGCGCCGGGAGCCCAAGCTGCGGCGGTCGCGGGGCTGATGTTTGTCATCGTGCGCTTTTGGGACGGGATCTTCGACGTGATCGTCGGCCTGCTCGCAGACCGCACGAATTCCCGATGGGGCAAGTTCCGGCCCTATCTGCTCTTCGGCGCCGTCCCGTTTGGCGTCGCCGGCGTCGTGGCGTTCACGACCCCGGACCTCGGCGCCACCGGCAAGCTCATCTATGCCTACATCACCTACACAATCCTCATGATGGTGTATTCGTCGGTGGCCATTCCCCAGAATTCCCTGTTGGGCGTCATGTCCGGCGACTCCCTGGAGCGCACCAGCCTCTCCAAGTACAAGTTCACCTTCGCGTTCCTCGCGAGCGCCGTGGTCCAGTATGCGACGTTTCCGCTGGCCGCCCACTTCGGCCGCGGAAACCAGGCCTTCGGTTTCCAGCGGACGCTGCTCTGCTACGCCATCTGCGCCGTCGTTTTCTTCATCATTTCCTTCGCCTTCATCAAGGAGCGCGTTTCGCCGCCCAAGGAGCAGAAGCCGCGGCTCAAAGACGACTTTCGCGACCTCGGCAGGAACGTTCCCTGGCTCGTGCTTTGCATCACGACCCTGGCATCGATTCTTTCGATAGCCACCCGCAGCCAGACGACCATCTACTACTTCAAGTACTACGTCAAAAGCTGGGACTTCAACACGGTCTTCTGGGGCGTGCATCACATCGGCTATCAGGCCCTTTTCGGCGACTTCCTTGTCCTCGGGACTGTCGTTACGATCCTGGGCACGTGGATGGTGCCTTTCTTCACGCGGCTTCTGGGAAAGAAAAACCTCTACTGCATACTCATTGGGAGTTCCGGATTTGTCACGCTGGCCTTCTACTTCGTCCCACCGACCCAGGTGGGCCTGATTTTCCTGCTCCAGGTGCTCGTGAGCATTACGCTGGGGCCCACCAGCGCAGTGCTCTGGGCCATGTACGCCGACTGCGCCGATTTTTCGGAGTGGGTGAACTCCCGCCGGGCCACGGCCCTGGTGTTTTCGGCCGCAATTTTCTGCCAGAAGGTCGGGTGGAGCTTCGGCGGGTTGGTTCCCGGTTGGCTCCTTACCAAATTTGGATATGTCGCCGACACCGACCTTTCACAGAACACCCTGCACGGGATTCTCCTGATCAACTGTGTGATCCCCGCCGCATTCGCCTTCCTGGCCGCCGTGCTGGTGCTCTTCTACGGCCTGAACGAGGCCAAGCTGAAGATTATCGAGACGGATCTCCAGGGCCGCCGGACTGCCGCCGCATGACCGGGCTCACCGCGCCCTCTGCCGCACGGCCTCGAACAGCGTCACGATCGTCGCCATCGCGACGTTGAGCGAGTCGGCCTGGCCCGCCATCGGGATCCTGACCGTGAGATCCGCATTCTTCAGCCAGAATTCGCTCAGCCCGTACTGCTCGCTGCCCATCACCACGGCCACCGGGCCGCGCAGGTCGGCGTCGGAGTGAAGCACGCCGGCGGCCGGCGTCGTGGCCACGGTGCGTATGCCGCGTTTGCGCAGCCACGCCAGGACTTCGGTTCCCTCGGCGACGGCGCAGGGCACGGAAAAGAGAACGCCCGTCGAGGCACGCACGACGTTCGGGTTGAAGAGATCGGTCACCGGATCGCAGACGATGACCGCGTCGCAACCCGCGGCGTCGGCGCCGCGCAGGATCGTGCCAAGGTTTCCAGGCTTCTCGATCGCCTCAACGATCAAAAGGAAAGGGTCAGGCTGCAAAAGTTGACCTCCATTCCGGGGATCACCCTTTTCAGCGTGGCCTCCTGACCCCGCCTCAAGGTCCGCCAGCGTCCGCCTCCACTGCGGCGCGACCGCCAGCAGCCCGTCCGGCCTCTCGCGGTAGGCGACCTTGGCAAAGACGTCCCTGGACATTTCAAAAAGCGCGGTCCCGGCGGCCCGCGCCCGCTCAAGCAGCCCCCCCTCGTTCCCGCCCAGGAACCACTCGGGGGAGTAGTACAGCTCCGAAAGCGGGACACCCTTCTCGAGGGCGCGCCGGACCTCGCGGAAGCCCTCGACGAGGAAAAGTCCCGCGGCGTCCCTTGGACCCCGGTCGCGCAGCTTCACGAGCTCCTTCACTCGCGGATTCTGGCGGCTGGTGATCTTTTCGGGGAACATCGATGTTCGGGGCTGCCTGTGTTCTGAAGGCAGAGCGCCCCGAGGGCACGGAGATTTTTTAGCGCTGGTTTTGCCTTTTGCGCAAATCTCCCGTGTGCTCCCCACCCCGACGTGATGAGGAACAGGAAATTCAACGCCACACCCTTCGGGTACCACGAGGAAATCGAGCTGGAGATCTCGACGCTCACCAACCGCGGGCTGGGCCTCGGCCGCGTGGCGCTGCCCGGCGAAACGGGTCCGGCCCCTGCGCCCGTTCCGGAGCCTGGGGCGGGACCTGACCAGGCCCCCTCCTCCGGCTGGGTGGTGATGGTTCCCTTCACGCTTCCGGGCGAGCGGGTGCGGGCCCGCATTTTCCGCAACCACAAGAATTATTCCGAGGCCGATCCGGTCGATATCCTGACCCCGTCCCCCCACCGGGTCGCGCCCCTCTGCCCCCTCTTCGGCCGCTGCGGCGGGTGCCAGTACCAGCACCTGGCCTATTCCGAACAGCTCGCATGGAAGCGCCGCCAGGTGGCGGAGCTCCTCGAGCACATGGCGGGGCTGTCCTTTCCTGTGGATCCTGTCGTCGCCTCGCCCCGCGAATTCGGCTACCGGTCCAAGATCACGCCGCACTTCGAGCCCGGCGAGCCCCCGTTCCCGATCGGATTCCTCCGCCAGGGCACCCGCCACGACCTGGTCGACGTGCCCCGCTGCGAAATCGCCACCGCCGGCATAAACGAAAGGCTCGCCGCCCTTCGCCAGGGCGTTCGGGAAAAGGCCGCGGCGGGCGGCTTTGCCCGGGGGGCGACCCTCCTCCTCCGCGAGGCGGGCGGCGCGGTCGTCACGGACTACGACGCCGTCATCACGGAAAGGATCGTGCTGCCCCGGCCGGGCCTGTCGCTGGCGCTGAGATTCCTTGCCCGCGATTTTTTCCAGAACAATCCGTTCATCCTCCCGGAGTTTGTCGCCCACGTCCGCGACGAGGCCTCCTCGGGGGGGGCCCGTTTCCTCGTCGACGCCTACTGCGGCAGCGGCCTTTTTGCCCTCGGCTCCGCGGCGGCCTTCGAACGCGTGGCTGGAGTGGAGATAAGCGCGACCAGCGTGAACTTTGCCCGGGAAAACGCCGCGGCCAACGGCATTTCCAACGCCGCCTTCCTCGCGGGAGACGCCGCGGCCATCTTCTCCGGCCTGGAGTTTCCGCCCGGGGAGACGGCGGTCGTCGTGGATCCTCCGCGAAAAGGCTGCGATGAGGGGTTTTTGCGCCAGCTCTTTGCGTTCGGGCCGCGAACCGTCGTCTACGTGAGCTGCGACCCCGCCACCCAGATGCGCGATCTGCGCCATTTTCTCGGCGCCGGGTACCGCCCGACGCGCGTCCGGCCATTCGACCTCTTTCCCCAGACCAGGCACCTGGAATGCGTGATCACCCTCCAGAAGGGAGCCGGGCAGGACGGCGCAGCAACCCGGCAGCCTGCTTGCTTGCCTCCGGTCTCACCTTCCTGTTGAGCTTGGTGGCCGCACCATGTCCCGCAAAGCCGCCGACTCGAAGCACCCGTGGAAGTTCGTTCGCACCGGCGGCATGGACCATGTTTCCATCGAGACCGGGGCCGACCTGCTGGCGCTCGGCCAGCTCGATCCAAAGCTCTGGGTCGCGCTGAGCTGTCCCGTCAGGGGACTGGAGCTCGACGAGTCCACCCTCGCGCTCATCGACACCGACGGCGACGGCCGGATCCGCGTGCCCGAGGTGCTCGCCGCCGTCCGCTGGGCGGACGCCCGGCTCAAGGACGCCGGAGACCTGCTCAAGGGATCGGTCTCCCTTCCCCTGGCATCCATTGACGACGCCTCACCCGAGGGACGGGCCCTTCTCGCCACGGCCCGGACGGTACTCGCCAACCTGGGCAAGGCATCCGCCGCCGAAATCGTCCCGGACGACACAAGCGATCCCGCCGTGGCCATGGGCGCCGCGGGCCTCACCGGGGCCGGAGTCGTCCCGCCGCAGGCGGCCTCCGACGCGGAGATCCAGTCCCTGATTTCGGACATCATGGCCTGCAGGCGCGAGACGGCCGGAACCGCGCCGTCCCCGGGAATCACCGCCGGCGAGGCCGTTGCCTTCTTCAAGGCGGCCGAAACCTACGCCGCGGCCCAGGACGCCGGACCCACCTTCCTGCCCTACGCCGGATGGTCGCCACCGGAATCCGACTCGCCCGTCGCCAGGCTCGGCCTTGCCCGCATCCGGGAGATCCTCGCCGGTTCGGGCCGCAGGGCGCTGGACTCCCTTTTCGCCCGCGACCTGGAGCTCGCCTCGGAGTTCAAGGCCGTTTCGGAGGTCGACCGGCTGGTGCGCTATCACCGCGACCTTCGGACCCTTGTCCGCAATTTCGTCAACTTCGCGGACTTCTACTCCGAGGGGCACGGCGCGGTGTTCCAGTCGGGCGTGCTCTACCTCGACGGCCGCTCCTGCGAACTTTGCGTGCGGGTCGACGACCCCTCGGCCCATGCGGCGCTCGCGGCGATGAGCAACGCCTACATCGCCTACCTCGACTGCAGCAGGTCCGGCGGCCAGTCCATGAAGATCGCCGCCTGCTTCACCCAGGGCGACAGCGACTACCTGTTTGTCGGCCGCAACGGGGTATTCTTCGACAGACGGGACCGGGACTGGGATGCCACGATCACACGGATCGTGGACAACCCGATCAGCATCCGCCAGGCGTTCTTCGCGCCCTACAAGAAGTTCATCAGGTTCATAGGCGGATTGATCGCAAAACGGGCCGCCGACGCGAACGCGCCTGTCGGGCCGCCGACCGGTGCCGCCCCCGTGCTGCCCAAGCCCAAGTTCGACGTGGGAACCGTCGCGGCCCTGGGAGTGGGCGTCGGCGGGATCAGCGCGGCGTTCGGCAGCATCCTGGGCGCGTTCTTCGGCCTGGGTGTCTGGATGCCCATCGGCCTGTGCGGCGGGCTGCTGGGCATCATGCTGGCCATATCGGGCCCCTCGGTGGTCATAGCCTGGCTGAAACTCCGCCAGCGGAGCCTCAGCCCGCTCCTCGAGGCGAGCGGTTGGGCGGTGAACAGCCGCGTGAAGATCAACATTCCCCTCGGGACTTCGCTCACCGACCGCGCCGTACTGCCGCCGGGGTCCAGGCTGCTGCTCGCCGATCCCTATGAGGACAGGGCGGCCGCCCGCGTGCGCTTCCTGTTCCTGGCCGCCGTGGTGTTCGTCGCCGCGGCGCTTCTCGCCGCGCGGCTGCACCACAGGTGGCCTTTCGAGCCGAAGCCTCCCGCCGAGGCGGCCGCTTCGCCGAAAAAATAGGCCCCTCCTACCGGAACTCCATCCACTCCGGCCCCGAATACTGTTCGACCAGCCCCTCCACCTCCTCCTCGTTGAATTCCGGCCAGGGGACGTGATCCGCCGGGATGCGCAGCCCATCAGAAAGCCTTGCGGCGAAGTCCGAAGGGAGCCTGTCCCAGTCGAATTTCCCGGGCGCCTCCAGGGCCCCTGCAAGCGCGGGGCGCCAGATCGAGCCCTGGAAAAGCAGCCCCCGCTTGTTCCGCTTCTGCGCGCCGCCGGCGATCTTCTCGCCGGTGCGCGCGTCCAGCACATCATGCACCTCGGCGCGCTCGAAGCACACGCCCGCCGCCTCGGCCGAGTCGCGGGGCAAGCTGGCCACCTGCAGCTCCGCCTGTGCTCCCTGGAGCCGCAGCGCCTCGACGAGGCAGGCGTGGACCGCCCGGTAGCTCTGCGGCGCCGGCAGCTCCTCCAGTGGATGGCCCCGCGGGATCACGAGCGAAAACGTCCAGTCGTCCCTGTGGTCGACGACGCCCCCGCCCGTCGGCCGGCGGCACAGGTCGAACGGCCCGCCCTCCGGGAGCGAGCCGCGGACAAACGAGATCTTCTGGCTGTACCCGAAGGTGAAGGCGGGCCGCCTCCAATCATAATGCCGGAAGCGGGCCTGCCCCGCATCCGGATAGCGCTGCAGAAGCAGGAAATCGAGGGCCATGTTCTCCGCGGCTCCCCCGCTTCGAACCGGCAGAATTTGGAGCTTCACGGCCCGAGCCGCTCGACGGTCCAGTCGCCGTCCTTCCCCCTGCGGTAACGGAGGCGGTCGTGGAGGCGGTTCCTCCGACCCTGCCAGAATTCGACGGTCTCGGGAGACAGGCGGTACCCGCCCCAGTGGGGCGGAAGCGGCACCTCCTGGCCGGCATATTTGCCTTCCAGCGTCTTCAGGCTCTCCTCGAGGACGGCCCTGCTCGGCACGATCGAGCTCTGGGGCGAAGCCCACGCGGCGAGCTGGCTGAGCCGGGGACGGCCGTGAAAATAGGCCCCGCTCTCCTCCCTGGCAATCCTCGCCACGGGACCCTCGGCGATCACCTGCCGTTCGATGGGAATCCACGGGAAAAGGAGCGACGCGCGCGGGTTGCCGGCGAGTTCCCTCCCCTTGCGGCTGTCATGGTTGCTGTAGAAAACAAATCCCCGTCCATCGAGGCCCTTGAGAAGAACGGTGCGCGCGGACGGCTGGCCGTCGCGCTCCGCAGTCGACAGCACCATCGCGTTGGGCTCTGGGATTTTCGCCGCCTCGGCCTCCTGGAACCATTTCTCGAATTGCCGGAATGGGTCCCGCGCCAGGTCCTTTTCGGTCAATCCCGCCAGGGAATATTCGCGGCGAAGATCGGCGTAGAGCGAGGACATCGGTTGAGCCGCCGACCCTATCCACGCGCGGCGCCCTGGCAAATTGATTTGGCGGCCGCCGCCTGTTTCCGCGCTTCCGTTTTCCCCCGTTTCAAGACTACCTGCGGGATGCATTTCACGCCCCTGGTCTACGCCCTGCTGGTCGCGACGGGCCTCGGGGCGGGGCTTCTCGATTCCATCGCGGGGGGAGGAGGGTTGATCGCGCTGCCCGTTCTTCTGAGCCTGGGCATGCCGGCCACGTTCGCCCTGGGCACCAATAAGCTGCAGTCTCTCTGTGGCACAACGACTTCTGCCAGTCACTACATTCGCTGCGGAGTGGTCGACCTCCGGCGCTGCAGGCTGGGGGCTGCGCTCACGCTTGCCGGGGCACTTGCGGGGACGTGGGCTGTGCAACTGCTCAAGTCCGAAATTCTTGTGCGCCTGCTGCCATGGCTGCTGGCCGCGGCCTTCGCGTACATCGTCTTCAGGCCCGACGTCGGCAGCCGTGAGCGGAAGGCCCGGATCGGCGCCACTCCGTTCTACCTGATGGCAGGCCCGGTGCTGGGGTTTTGGGATGGGTTTTTCGGCCCGGCGGTGGGGTCGTTCTGGGCCCTGGCGTTTGTCGGGCTCCTGGGTTTCGACTTCGTGAAGGCCACCGGATATACGAAGGTCATGAACCTCACCAGCAACACGGCCGCCGTGGTTCTTTTCGCGATCGGGGGCCATATCTTCCTGGGCGCCGGCCTCGCCATGGCGGCCGGCCAGATCGTCGGGGCGCGCGTCGGAGCCGGGATTGTCGTCAAAAAAGGCGCTCGCTTCGTCCGCCCCATTTTTTTGATTGTTGTTGCGCTGACCATTGCGCGCCTGCTCTACGTGGCCAATGTAAGGTGACAGGCGCCCGAACACCATGCTCCCCTCCGAATACATCGACAAGAATGCCGGCCTCCTGATCAGGAGGCTCCAGGGGCTGGTCGCCATTGAGACCGTCAACCCCCCTGGGCGGGACTATGACGCGATCAGCGCCCGGTTGACGCGCGATCTCGCCGGGCTCGGCCTTAAGGCCCGGAGGTTTTCGATCCCGGAAGCACTGCTCAGGCGGCACTTGCCCGCGGACCAGCACGGATTTCCTCGTTTCAACGTGCTCGGACGTCTGGCGGTTCCTGGCGCCGCCAAGACCATCCATTTCAACGCCCATTTCGACGTCGTGCCCGTGTCCGGGCGCTGGCGCCATGGAACCCCGTTCAGCGGCAAGGTGGAGGACGGCTGGATCTACGGGCGCGGCACGGCCGACATGAAGGGCTCCATCGCGAGCCTCATGCTGGCGCTTGAGGCCCTTCGCGCGACCCGGGTTGCGCCGCTCATGAACGTTGAGGTGTCCTTCACCTCCGACGAGGAGACGGACTCCGTGCTCGGCTCAGGCTGGCTCGTCCGGCACGCGCCCATCCGCCCGGATTACGCTGTCGTGATGGAGGGCGGCGAGGGCGGTTCCGTATGCTGCGGCCACAACGGGGTCATCTGGCTGGAGGTGTCCATCCGCGGCCTGGCGGCTCACGGCTCCACGCCCCAGCTGGGCATCAACGCCTTCGAAAAGATGGCCGCCCTGGTGCTCGCCCTCGAGCCGTACAAGCGGAAGATCGCCCGCCGCAAGCTCGTCTCTCCCGAGGGCGCCGTCATGCGCCCGACGATCAACGTGGGCGGCGTTTTCAGCGCCGGCGAGGGGGGCAAGGTCAACACCGTGCCGGCCTTCGCGTCCTTCACGATCGACCGCCGTGTGATTGCCAGCGAAAACCGCTTTGC
>Ga0302319_10002920_pt1 | contig 36236 bp, 28 predicted proteins | sample Bog_T0_2_FD_203319 | JGI IMG/M metagenome (GOLD analysis project Ga0302319, IMG submission 203319) | Peat permafrost microbial communities from Stordalen Mire near Abisko, Sweden - Bog_T0_2 | ecosystem: Environmental > Terrestrial > Soil > Wetlands > Peat | place: Sweden: Abisko, Stordalen Mire...
AAGCAAGGCCCACCGCCGGACCCAACCCGAATGAGGCGCTGAATTTCTGGCTGATATCCCAATAAAACGTCGGCCCCAGTCGCAGGGTATAAAGCATGACATCCAGCGTCCGGGAACCGCCCAGGGTGCCCTCAAGCCCATTGGCCGTCGACGTGGTGGGGTTTTGACTGTTAATAATGGGTCCCAACCCGCTGGGACCACCGCTATACGGGGCCGTCGGAACAATAATGGAACCCACGTTATATATGTACGAAGTTTGGCTGACTTTGATGCCGTAAGCATTCCGGTCTGTGATATTAATGGGCAGCAGGCCAAAACCGATCTCCCAGCCAACGCGAGCATGTTTCCAGTACCAAAGGTTGCCCCCATAAGCCATGTCCAGCCCTGGAAAGTAGCCATCATCGGAACTTTGGACGTTATTGTTCAGCTGGTAACTTGAAGCGCTGCTAAAGGTCAGTGTGCCTTTGGCGGCATTATATTGCGAAGCGTTGTCGTATCCCCAATTCGAGGTGTAGGTGGGGTCACCGGTTTTATCCGGCAAGACATAACCATCCGAATAAACGCCTTTCGGAAAGGGCGTGCCAAAAGGATAACCCCCGCTTAAGCCAAACTTGGCAGTGATATTCATCCCCACCATCGCGCCCAACCGGAAATGGCGGAGCCAATCGTCGGTGCTGGACGAAATGGGGATGAAGGTGTAACGGCTGGGATCGCCGCGGAAAGTGTCCTCTTGCGCAAATACGCTCAGGCTCATCCCGGCCAGACAGCCCGTCAGCAGACGCATGGCCAGGGGCCGACTCAGAAAACTCTTTGAACGTGTCGCCATGGCTCAAGGATTTTTGTAAACCCGATAGAAACGGGCCGGCGCATTGCTCGGTGCGCTCAGGGTGGTGGGCGGACCGTAATCGATCCATTGCATTTCATTGGCGTATGCCGTCACGGCCGGCGGCGCGATCACCGCATTCGAAAACAAAACATTGTCGCTATAAACCACGGTATACTTTTGCCCCGCCATGGTCGGAAATTCCAGCAGCATGTCACCATTGGGTATCTTCACGATGCGTGTGAAGTTCAAGGCGGCACTGTTGGTCGTGGCCCGCGGCGGCGACCAATTGGCAACCGAAAGCGGGTGGGCCGTCAAAATGGGAAAGGCTGACAATGGAACGGTGCGCGGCGCAAATTGCAAAAGTAACTCAACACTCGAACCCGCGGCCAGCGGACCGTTATCGACCACAAACGGATCAAAATGAACCGTCGTCCCCGCGGAATATAAATTCGTGCCCACCGAATTAAAAAATTGATTCGTTGATCTCATCCGCGCCACCAAACGGAAGGCAGCGACCTCGTTCGTACCTGCATTGGCTACGGTAACAGTCTCCTCCAGCAAGCCATTCTGAAAATTGGTCGTCACCCCCGTGTTGCCGATCACCTGCAAATTACCGGGGCCGTAATTGGTCACCGTCAGCGGGCTGGTCGCAAAGTTGTTGAGCGGATTGGTATCTGCCAGGTTGGGAGCCCCCACCGACGCCGCCAATTGAAACGCTCCTGTGTTCGTCGGCGCCACCTCATAAGTGATATTCGTAAAACCGCCACCGGCCAGCGTGCCCAGAGTAAATATCTGGGTGGAGTTGGTGGCGGTATTCGTGGTGTATAAAAATTGGTTGGTGGGAAAAAGATTTAGGATCACAAAACCCGCCGGAAGTGTGTTCGTCAGGGCAACATTTGGGACCGAGTCCGGCCCAAAATTCGTGACCGACAAGGTAAAATAGGTAAAATCGTTGGTAATAACCGTCGCCAGCGGCGCGGTGATCGCGACAGCCAGGTCCGCCCGGGCGCCAATAACGGTGGTGACTATGTTCGTGGCTGCGGTATTGGTAAGGCCGAAATCTCCGATGTCGGCTACCGTGAAGCCATTGGTCAGGGAACCTGGCACTACCGGTTGCACCGTCAACAAAAGTGTAACCACTTCCCCATTGATCATCGGTCCCAAATCAAAAATGATTCCGACGCCATTGGTATAGCCATACAAAGTCCCCTGCGTGTTGGTCACGCCTTCGAATAATTGACCGCTCGAAGGAACGTTGGTCACAACCACATCGGTTAGCGTGCCACCGGAGAGATTGGTGACCGAAAGGGTAAAGGCAAGAGTGCCATTCACCGACAGGGAATTTGTGGAGGGCTTTACCACCAGGGAGAAAACCTGCGCCTCGCCTTGCTCAACCGCCAGCAGCGCCAGCATCACACACCATAAGACGGCATTTCTCCCCAGAAAATCCTTGATGCCATTTAACATATAAACCCGGCTTTCATCCGTCAAAACCTAGGGGATTTCCCCACCTTTGACAACCCCCGACTTCCTACCACTCGATGGGCACGCTCAATTTCTTCCCGAAGCGATTATTATAGTGAAGCTGCTTTTGGTGGCAGCCATGTTCGTGGACCAGCTTGGTGATCTTCACATCGTAGCAACAGTATTCGGCGATTTCCACCAGCTTGCCCTCCTTAAACCACTTGATCGCCTGCAGTCCTTCCGCCGTCTTCTCCACGCCGAAGGTCGCCGTGGCGATGGAGTCGAGCGACAGCCGGTGATTCAGTTTTTCCTGCAGATAAACGAGCATGTCCAGCGTCGGAATCTGCGTGAGATCGTACGGCGTGTACCCGTGCAGCACCTCGTAATCAAACCTGAGAACGTTAAAGCCGACCACCAAGTCCGCCCGCTGAAGTTCCGTGATCAATTCGTTCACCTGGCCTTCGCCGTAAATCCGGTAATCCCCCTGCGCAGTGTTGTAGGTCACCCCGATGCTCATGCGCATTTTGGAAATATTATTCCAGCCGCCCACCTCGTCGGCGGACTGCTGCGTTTCCAAATCAAAATAGACAATGTTGCTAGCCACGGCGATTATTTAAAATCCCGCCGGCCAAAAGGACAAACTAATATTTGATTTTTCGGAACGCCGCGCCGGATCTAATCCCGATCACCATGGAATTTAAGCTTTAAAATCCGCAGGCGGGAAATAATAATAAGTCATGTCGCTCACCCCATCCACCATGTTGCCGCTTGGGACCGTCGCGCCGGAGTTCCAACTCCCGGACACGAACGGAAAACTGATCGCCAGTAAAGACTTTGCGGACGCCCCGGCGCTGCTGGTCATCTTCATGTGCAACCACTGCCCCTACGTGGTGAACATCCGGACCGGTCTCGCGCAACTGGCGCGGGATTATCAACCGCGCGGCGTGGCGATCGTGGGAATCAATTCCAATGACGTCGAGAATTATCCGTCGGATGGCCCCGCGCTCATGAAAGAAGAAGCCCGCATGGCGGGGTACACTTTTTCCTATCTATACGACGAAAGCCAGGAGGTGGCCCACGCCTACCATGCCGCTTGCACGCCGGATTTTTACCTGTTTGACGGACGGCGAAAGCTGGTCTATCGCGGGCAATTTGACGACAGCCGCCCGGGAAATGGCCGCCCGGTTACCGGAAAAGACATCCGCGCCGCGCTGGATCAACTGCTGGCCGGAAAACCCGTCGCTCCGGACCAAAAGCCCAGCGTCGGCTGCAATATAAAATGGAAGGCCGGAAACGAGCCGGACTATTTTTGACAACCTGATCGGTGCGGCATGGCATACGGCGTCTTCAGGCATCGCCGGGGAGCGACCGGAAGGACTTCGAATCAGTTGCGCTCCCGTGGCCGCAACGAAGCGGTCAACATCGTGTTTGACGGCGGGGAATGAATCGTAATCGTCCCCCGCGAGCAATCCTCCGGGTTGGAGGGCTTTCCAATACGCGCTGATCTCCAAATAAGTCGCATCCTGGATATGGGCCGAGTCCAGGAATATGAAATCCACCATCCACGGCAGAAAGCCGAGGCATTGCGCCGCCGCCAGTGAGGTGAGACACCAAGGCAGCACAGTTCCGGTGAGCTCTTGCCGGATGATGTTCTGCATCCACAGCTCGTAGATTCTCGGCCGGCCGTTCTGGAACTGCAGGTCGCGCTGGAAACGCTCGAGAAACCACATCTCTCCCGAACGGGTGAAAGAGTCAACGCACAACAGGTGTCCCGCATTGTTGTCTCGAAGAGCCCGTCCCAGGCGCACCGCCGTCGAGCCGACAAACGTCCCGACCTCCAACCCAAAAACCTGCTTCGCCTGCGCGGGAACGGCCTCTCGAAGCAACCAGGACGTATCTTCAGGATCGGCCAGCGCCCCATTATAGCCGATTGGCGTCATGTCTATCGCAAATCGGAACTCGCCGTAGATGTCTTTGTCGCCATGAAGCGTTTTCCGCACTTCCCGGAAATCGGGCCGATGCCGCGGTACCGAGGCGAAACGCCGCACGATTTCCGAAGTCTGCGGGTTTAGCGGCTGAGCATACCGGCTTGCCGTTGTTCAATCTTGGGCGGGAGCGGCCTCGAGGACTGTCGGGGTCGGTTTCTGAGCGGCGATGATCCACCATTCCGCCTCGGCGGCGCCTTCAACCGCCGCCGCATCCACCTGCTTCAGGAGGCGACGCGAGGCCGTGGGGCATTGCTGGTCACCCGCGATCTGGCGGAACGTCGAGCTGATGGTCAACCGGCCCGCGAGCTGGTTCGTAAACTGGGGCAAATCGAAGCCATTCCTGGCGCCCGGATTGGGTGTGGGGCCGGATTGTTTAATCGAGCGGTTCGGAGCCGAAGCGACGAAGCGGCCGCCCGCTTTCATCCATTCCGCCAATGAGTCGAGCAGGCGTCCGGGCTCCGGCGCCCCATCCAATACGTCAATGCACGCGACCAGGTCCACCGAAGGCTTGCCCGGAATGACGAACTCGCACAGCTCGGCCGCGTGAAATTCCAAGTTTGGTTGCAGGCAGCCGTAGTGCAAACGGGCGTATTCAATTGCCGCCGCATCCGAATCGACACCAATCACCCGGCAATCGGGAAATCGCCGCGCGAGCATCGCGCTTCCGAATCCGCAGCCACAACCCGCATCCACGATGGTTTCGCCGTTTTTCACGAAAGCGGCGGCGAGTTCGTAACGGGCGAGCCGGGCCTCGGCGCGGACGCCGATTTCCCGGAGCGGATCACCCGAGTCGCCCGAAGTCGGTTGGATCGAACGTGGCCGTCCCGCCAGCGCCGCGGCGGGGATCTTCTCGAAGATCAGGATGAGGGGCTCGCCGTCCTTCACGGGGGCGGCAAACGGACGCAACAATTGGCTGGAAGGATGTTTGCGAAAGCCCGCCTCAAAAAAGCGGGCGATCCACCAGGATTCGCCCCGGGTCGCTGAGGGCGGGAGCGTGACCCAAAGATTGCGGCCCGTGATTCGCCACAGTTCCTTGAGCCAGGCGGGAAGTTCAGATTCGGAGAGCCGAGCCAGAGTGCCGAGATTGAAGACCGTTTCCGCTTCGGCGTCACGGGACTGCGTACCGTGATCAGCGGCCGCGGCATTGGTTTCGCGAACCAAAGCGGCGCAACCGCCCGGTTGATGGTGGACCAGCTGGACCTTTCCTGAGGCCGTAAATTCCACCTGCAAAAACGAGCGCGAGCTGAAGAATTGACCCAGTTGGTTGATAAATCCCCGGTCTTCCGCGGAGATGACCACCTGCTTGCCAATGCTCAAATCGGATGGCAGGCAAGCCAGCCCGTAGCATCGCAGCATGGCTCTCAAATCGGATTGGATCAGAAAATTTCTGGCGATGTCCCTTTCGGAGTATAGATCGCCCCAGCGCCTTTCGATCTCGCGGGAGTTCACCGCCTTCCCGACCCGATCGGCGGTTTCCGCGCGCCGATCAAACAGCAGGTCAACGACCTCCCGACCCAAACGCCGTTCCGGTGGGCAATAAACGCCATCGTGGATCGCGGCTGGATCGCGGAGGATGCCATGCAGAATCTGATGCGCAGCGCAGGCGCGGAAGAGAGCGCCTTGAAAATGGAGGAACGCCAGCGGCCGCCCGCCGATCGTGTAGCGTCCAGCAATGAGTTCAAGGTCCGCAGGAGAGGATCCACTCGCTATCCCATCCAACCCGGATCCCATGGGATGAACCCAGGCCAGTTGCGGCAAGATCAAAGGGAGCGGACAGAGCAGATATTCCGAACGGCCTTTGGGAAGATGGTGCGGCAGCCGGCCGGCGCGAGTGAGATAATCCACGAGCATCTCTTCGGGGGTGGAGTCGAACAGTTTTGTCCAGTTCTCGAACGAAGTGAGCGCCGCCGCGATTAGGCCGCCGAAGAAACTAGTATTAAAATCCTGCGGCCGCTTTAGGCGCAACTCGTTCATGTGCGAAAAAGCGGCGGTCAAATACGTGACCGGTGATTGCTCGAAACGATCAAGTTCGCTGCCATAGACCGCCAGCCAACGGGCGTCACTCAGCGCAACGAAGCAGGTGGATGAGCAGGTCAGCGTGGCGCCCGTGAATTCCGCGTGCAGCCGACTCAGTTTCTCGTTGAAAAAAATATCCGCGTCCCAGGCCAGCAGCGGACTTTCGCCGTAGTATTCCTTAAGAACCATCCACCGCAGAAAGCATTCGAAGAAGTGGTTCGGGTACCGCTGGCGAAGGTTGGGGTATCGCGCGGCGATTCTTCGATAGAGCGCTGACACGTCCCGGATGTGGAAATTTCTCTGCTGCAGCCAGTTGCGATCGGCCTCGGGAACATGCTCGTAGCCGAACAAGCAGAGCACATCCACCGCCTCATCATTGAAGCCTCGCTCTTGAGCGTGTTCGACGAGTTCGCAAAGCGGCGTTCTCGTGGCGTATTGCTCGGCGGAATAGAGCCAGAATACCATGACCGATCTCATCGGAGACGCAACCGCAGGTAGGCGCTCCTGCGAAAATGGGCCATCCTCCACAGACCGCGCGGCACGAAGCGGGAATTGTTCCAAGGCATGCATTGTTTCGGTGTGGTAGTGAACGCTCTGGTGGAATTATCGCCCGTTATGCCGGAACACAATTGCTGGTTTCGGCCAGCGCGTCGCCAATCATTTGGGCGGCGGTGGGCAGCACTTGGGATAATTTTTCCAAACGGTCATTGACGTTCTTCACCACGGCATTGGCGCGAACGCTGATTAATCTCTGGTACCACTCAATAAAACTGCGGGTGACCGCAAGTTCATCGGCCTCGCCTTCCAGTTTATGCACGGCCGCGCCCCCCGCCAGTTCGCATAGGATCAACGCCGCCTGCTGCCGGGAATCGGGCTGGCCGGCCGCCAGCCGCTGCCAGATTTTCGCGGCTTCGGCCGCGTCGCCATGCAGCATCAACGCTTCCGCACGCTGGGCCATGATGGCGGCATCCTCCGGCAGGGCGCGAAGCGCTTCCCCGGTCCAGTCACAGGCGAACTCGAGAAATTCCGGGGCGCCCAAGGCGATCTCGCCGCCCGCTTTCCAGGCCCGGGCATGTTTGACATTTACGGCGATGATCTCATTTAGTTTCTGCAAGGCTTCCACCGGACGTTTCGCGTCCGAAAGAAATTTCGCATAATCCAATTTCACGCTCTCAACCGAACCGGCGGCGGTTTCCGCCGCCTGAAAGGCTTTTTCCGCGCCGGCGGGGTCATTCATCCGGGATAGGCACAACGCCAGACAATGGTTCGGGGCTGCGCCATGGATGTCCACGTTGATGGGCGACAGGCAGGCTTTGTCCTTCTTGGCCAGGCATTGCCTCATGTTTTCCGCTGCCGGCTGGTAGTCGTTCAGCTCGAAAAAGGACAATCCCAACGTCAAATGCAACGAGGCCGTCAACCCCCCGTTCGCCGCCAGCGGGGAACTCAGGACCCGAACCACTTCGGCGTGACCCTGGATCTTATAGAGCTGGCTGGTATATTGCGTCAGCAATACTTCCCGCAATTCCGCCACCATCTGCTGGGGCGTTTGGGCGGACATCATCTCATACGCTTCGCGATAGTGGACAATGCCGGTATCGAGGTCGCCGGACCGCGCCAGTTCCATCCCGAGGTTCATGACCAGATTTACGTCTCCCGGATTCTCCGCCAGGGCGAGTTTGAGCAATTTCAAATTGCGCTCCACCTTGTTGCGGTCGCGAACCAGCTCCTGAGTATAACCGTGATGGAGCAGTTGGGACGTGCCGAGGGCGGTGCGCAGCCCCCACGCCCGGCACAAGGGGATTATGCTGGGGAAAATCTGCTCATGGATTCTTCCGTAATAATAGATTCCCGGAGCGTTGCGAAACAGCCGGGGAACATAACTGCACCCTTCGGCCTCCTGCCCCGCATTGACCAGCGGCAAACGGTAACCCGCGACCCCCGCATTCTTCATGTCCGCGCTGAGCTTCTTATGTTGCGCTTCCGGCAATTCCTCGTCCGCGTCCAGCATCAACACCCAATCCCCCGTGGCCACCTGCAGGGCGGCGTTGCGCGCCGCCGCAAAATCATCCGACCAGGTAAGGGAAGAAATCTCCGCGCCAAATTCCCTGGCAATTTCCACCGTTCGATCACTGGAGCCGGTGTCCACGACCACGATCTGGGAGGCAATATCGCGCACCGATTTCAGGCATTGCCCGATAAATTGTTCCTCGTTCTTGACGATCAGGCACACGGACAGCCGGTTGGCCGGAGCGGTCTTCTGAATTTGGGCCGGCAACTTCAGCCAGCCCGGCGTGACTCCAGCCTTGAGCGGACGCTTGAGAAATTGTTTCGCCAAATCCCAACCAGGCGCCAGATCGCGGGCCTGCTGCCCGCATTTGCGCGCCGTGGCGCCATCGCCCACCGCCTGGGCGATTTCCGCCAGCAACAAAAATGCCTCCGGGTGAAACGGGCGCTGGCCGATGGCGGTGTTGGCCGCCTGCCACGCGGCTTCAAATTTCTTATCCGCCAGCAGCTCGCGGGCCTCGTTGAGCCGTCCAACCTGCGCGACCGGCGCCGGTTTGACCACGGCCGCCGCCGGGGCAATCCTTTTTATCTCCGTCCCACCGCCGGCCCGCTGGCTGTGCGTCGCGCCGGGCGCCGGCAAAGCAATCTTCAGCGCCAGATTCTTCGGCAGCTGTTTGGGGATCGGATACCCGCTTTCTAGGGACGCTTCCGGGGGTAATTCCCATTTCGCGCGGAAAAGGTCCCAGTTGCGGAGCATCGCTTGACGATAATCAATTTTCGCCCCTTTGAAGGTCTGGCTGCCGACGTGGTGCACAAAAGAATCGCGCGCCACCCGGATGCGAAAACCCGCCAGCTGCGTCCGGATGCAAAAATCATCGTCCTCGAAATTGCCGGAACCAAAACGTTCGTCCAAGCCGCCGATCTGGTTGACCACCTCCTGCGCCACCAGCAGACAGAAACCCACCGCCCGGACGACTTCGCTCGATTGGCCGGCGTTCGCCTGCGCGTGCCGCCCCGCAAACGCATGCATCTCCGGGAGATTCGGGTAAACCGCCTCGCGCACCAGCTGCGGCCCGGAAACACAATTGGAAACCGGACCTACGATGCCCGTGCCGGGATGCCGCACAAAGACGGCGAGCATGGCGTCGAGCCAGCCCGCGGTGACCACGGTATCATTATTTAGCAGGAGCAGGTGTTTGCCCCGCGCGATGGCCAGGCCCTGATTGTTACCGGCGGCAAAACCCCGGTTCGATTCGTTGCGGATGACCGTGCAATTGGAATGCCCGGCCTGCCACGTTTTCAAAAATTCCGCCGTGGCGTCCGTCGAACCGTTGTCCACCACGATGACTTCATGCGCCACCGCGGTATGGGCCGCGATGCTCTCCAGGCACGCCCGCGTGTGTTCCAGCTGGTTCAGCGCCAGAATAATGATGGATACCGCAGGAGATTTGTCTTCCGGGACTGGTTCGGGCGCCGGATAATCGGCAATCCTTCTGGCGGGACCGGGAGAGGATTCGCCCGGCGCGCCCACGATGAAGTCCGCCTGGATTTTGCCGAGCCATTTCTGATGCAACCGCGCGATATTCTGTCCCGCCAGCCGGAAACGTTCCGGACCGCTTTGCGATTCATGGTGAATCACGACGCTGGCCGGCTGATAGACCAGGATTTTGTTCCGGGCGGCGATGCGGAAACAGAGATCCACATCCTCGTACCCGTTATAAAACCCTTCATCAAAGCCGCCCGCGGCCGCGAAAACATCCTGCGGCACCAGCAGGCACGCCGCCGTCAGCGCCTGATATGTCTTGGCGCGGCTGGCTTCCGGGAAACCCTGCGGCTCCCGCGAGAAAATGTGTTGCGCCAGCAAAGGATCGTGGTGCCCGCGATCATCAAGAATCACCACGCCGGCGTGCTGAATCGTTCCGTCAGAAAAAAGGAGTTTGCTGCCGACCGCGCCGATGCGCGGATCAGCCTCGGCGGTGCGGACCAGCGGTTCCAGCCAGCCCGGAGTCACTTCCGTGTCGTTGTTGAGAAATAAGATATATTTGCCCCGCGCCGTGCCGGCCCCCTGGTTGCAGGCGCGGGCAAATCCGAGGTTTTTCTCATTGGAAATCGCCGTCAGACGGCCCGCCTGCTGTTCGCCGGCCACAAACTTTGCGGTGCCGTCCGTGGAGGCATTGTCCACGACAATGATCTCGCATTGTTCCAGTGGCGTGTTCGCCTGAATAGCCCGCAGGCATGCCTGCGTCAGATCGAGCCGGTTGAAGGTGGGTATGATGATGGAGACTTTCGCTGATCCGGCTTCCGGGGGGCGGGCCGGAAGGGAGCGGGACGGCTCCGATACAACCGGAGGCGAAACCGTCGTTTGGCGGCCAATCGCCGGCAGTCCATGCAAAGCCAGGGTGGCTTCGTATCCCCGCAAAGTCTGTTCCGCGGCATTCTGCCACGTGAATTGCGTGAGGAATTGCCGGTGCAGCTCCTCCCGCTTCGGCGCATCCGCCGCGCGGTTCTGCAAGGCGGACTGAACGGCTTGGCGGATCGAGTCCACGCTGGCCGGATCGCAGTAATAGGCGTTCTTGCCAAAATATTCCGGCTCGGATGTGCGGTCGCTCACGACCAGGGAACATCCGGAAAGCGCGGCTTCAACATTGGCAAAGGAGGCGCATTCCATCCAGCTCGGCAGCGCATGCACGCGCGCCGCCTTGAAGGCCGAGGCGAGCTGTTCATGGGCGAGATGTTCGATGAACAACGTGTTTTTCGGCGCGTGCCGGCGGCAGAGCTGGTAATAGCCCGCGTCGTAAAACCGCCCCACCACGACCACGGGCACGCCGGCGTTTTTCAAGGCGTGCAGCAACATCAGCTGGTTCTTGCGCGGCTCGATGAGGCCCACCGTAAGAACGAAATCACGGATCTTATATTTCTCAACGAACCAGTCCGCCGTGGCCTTTTCAAAGACTTCAATTTCCGCGCCGTTGCGAACGAGATTAAACGGCTTCTGCACCCCCAGCGTCTGGCGCAGGTTGGCCATCTCCGCGTCGCTTTGCGGCAGCAGATAGTCCACCATCTCCAATATTTTTGTTTGATATTGGGTGTAGCCGCTGAAATTCGGCTCCGGGGCTTCGCTGCGCCGGCGGGCATTGACCCTCAGCGTGTTGCTGGCGAGGTCTTTCAGCCGCTTTTCCAATTCCTCGGGCGAGGTGGCCGCGTTAAAAATTTGGGGCACCGCGATGTCCGCCCAGGCCTTTTCCGCCATGTTCCAATAAATCGGAGTCATCACGACGGGAATTTTCGGGGCGTACAGGCGGATGGCCTTGAGTTGCGCGACCGTCTGGTGGGGAAACCAGAGATTATAAATATGAACCAGATCGTAGCCGCGCGGGTCGGGCCGCGGCGTGCAACAGACGTCCACTTCCACCCCGAGTTTTTCCAGGTATTGTTTGGTCTTCTTCAGCTGATGCATGTCGCCGCCGGCGGTGCGGTTTTCAAAAGAATTGACCATCAGCACCCGCAGGCGGCGGGTTTGGGTGGCAACGCTTGATTTGCCCGCGACCAGCACGGAAGCTTCGCCAATGTAATTCCCCTTGTCTTGAAAGTGAACGACCGCCGCGGGTTTGGCTTCCGCCGTCTTGGTTTCGCCCTGGACCAGCGCGCGGAGGGTCGGGCTGTCCGGCGCCAGATTCAGCGCATGCCGGCCGATTTTTCCCGCCATGTCGGGCTGCCCGGATTCCAGGTAAGTCAGCGCCAGGGCTTCAATCGCCCCCACATTTTGCGGGGCGAAACTGAGCGCGGAATTCAGCGTGTCAATGGCCAGGCGCGGGAAACCGTCCCGGCGTTGCGCCGCCCCGAATCTAACATAGTCCACCGCCAGATTGTTGAGGTTGTTAAAACACTCGCCCGCCGAAAGTTCGCGGTTCAGGACCTTTACGACATCCAGCACGTCGGACGGAGCCAGGACGTCGCGCCGCGGGAACTCCGCCGCGGCGGGAGCGGCCAGCCACGCCGGTTCCGTATTCCCGTCGTCCGGCAGATAGCGGCCTTCGCGGGAAAAATCGAGCGCCCGTTCGAGCACCTCAAAAACGTCCATCCCCCATTTGCCATACAATTTTCCACAATTGCCATTCGCGTTGGAAACGGCCGCATAAGAGCGGGCCAGGCCATTATTGAGCTTGTGGATGACGCTGACACGCCCTTCATAAAGAATTTCATAGCCCGCGGCGGCCAGGGCAATGTGATGATCCGGATCGTCAAACTGGCTCGGACTGAAACGCAGGTCGAATAACCCGCAGCGGGCGAAGACCTCGCGACGGTAAAGATTGCAGCAACCGCGCACATGAATGGCGCGCGCCAGATAGTCCGCCTGGCCAAGATCCGCTTCGTCCTCATGGCCGTATAACCCCGGGAAATGGCGGAATGCGCCGCATTGAATGCCATGGCGCGCGTCATCGTTTAAAATTTTCGGGCCGACACATCCCGCGAACGGACGGGCGCGGAGATCCTGCACCATGAGCGCCAGCCAGTTCGGCGGGAGCACAATGTCATCATCCAGACGCGCCACCAGTTGGCCGCCGCCTTGCTGCACCGCCCAGTTGAGGCCGACCGGGACGCCGGTGTTGAGCGGCAGCTTGTTGAGAATAATTTGTAGCGGATAATGTCCGGCCAGACTCTCCAGGTAGGCGATTGAACCGTCGGTGCTGCCATTGTCGGCGATGTAAACTTTGATGCGGTCGGGCGGGTAATCCGTTTTTGCCAGGCTTTCCAGGCAACGCTTGAGCAACGCCAGATTGTTGGCCGTCACCAGGCAGCAGTCCACGGCCGGAAACTCCGGCTCCGGACGGGAACGCATGGCCTCGCCGATCTGCCAGCAGATCTCGGTGTGCCCATAAAGCCGCCGGATTTCGTTGAGATCAGGATAAAACGGGTTCCAGCCCCATTTGGCCTCCCAATACTTTGCCTGCGCGCGTTCGGCCTGTTGCTTGGCCGCCCACGTGACCTGGTGCAGCGAGTTTTCCGTGCCGGGAATTCGAACCACGCTCGTCGGCCCCCAGGAGCGGGTGTAGTGAACCGCCGCCACCGCCGGCTCAACGTAGACCTTGAAACCGTGAAACCGGGCCGCCACGCAAAAATCCATGTCTTCGGTCCACAGCTGGCCAAATTTCTCATCAATACCGCCCACCGCGGTGATGACTTCGCGGCGGTAATAGGCGAGCCCCCCGTGAACGGCATCCACTTCCACCGCCTTGCCGCCCGCTCCATTCGGAGCGAACGCCTTGCGGTCGCGATGGCGCAGGTGAAAACCAAGGCCGTTGATGATGTTGCGCCCCTCGGTCTGGATGCGTCCGTCCGGGTAGATTAATTTGGCGCCGACCACGCCGGCGCGGGGAAGCGTATTCACCGCGTGGACCAGCCGGCCCAGCCAGCCCGCGGTTTCGATGACCACGTCCGCGTGCAGCCGCACCACGTCGCGCGTGCCCGCCGCGCGAAAGCCCGCGTTGAGCGCCGCGCCAATGCCGTGGTGCGGCTGGCGCAGGATTTTCAGCCGCGGATCCGGCTTGAGCCGCGCAAGGCTTTTGTCGGTGGAGCCGTCCTCCACCACGATAATTTCCCAGTCGGGATATTCCGTGTTCGCGAGCACGCCCGCGACGCACGCGGCCAGGGTGAGCTCGTCGTTATAGCTCGGGATGACAATGCTGACCGGCGGTTGGTCCAAATTGGTAGTTGGGTTCATATTTCAAGCGGCCTTCATGGCCGTGGGAACAGCTGCGACCGGCGGGCGGCCCGGCCGGAGATCAGCCGGTTCGGACAGCAACCGTTCCGCGAGCTGCAAGGCGCGGGCGATGGCTTGGTCCATGTCAAAATAACGGTATTCCCCCAGACGTCCGCACACAAGGAGACGGGGGTCCGCATCTGCGCGTTCCCGGTAACGGGCATAGAGCTTCGCGTTGGATTCATCCGGGAAAGGATATTCGTATTGGTCGGAGTCGGACGGCGTGAAAGTGACCTCGCGCGTCAGCACCGTGCCTTGGATGCGCCGGGCGTATTCGGAAGGCATCATGTGCTTCCATTCCAGGGTCCGGATGTGCGGACCGGTCTTCGGGTCGGGGTTGTTGACCTGGCAGACTGGCTGCGCCCAGCGAGTTTCCGGCAGGTACTCGTGGGTGCGATGCTGGCCGCGATAGACGAGGCGGCCCCATTCGTAGTTATAAAATTCATCAATCGGCCCCGTGAAAATTAATTTTTTGCGCGCCTCGAACAGTTCGCGCGCCAGCAGAAAATCCAGGTTGATCATCACCGGAATGCCCCGCAGCAGGTTCCGCGTAAACGCCGCATACCCGTCCGTGGGCAGCCCCTGGTATTTGTGCCGCATCAGGCGCGGCTCATCGTCCAGCCGCACGTCAAAACGTTTGGCCAGATTCGCGGAAAGGCTTTTTGCCGCCACTCCCCATTGTTTTTCGGAATAGCCGCGCACAAACTTTTCGTATATCTGCCGGGGCATGAGCGAGAGCGACGCCTCCTCAAAATTACTGGGCGCGCCTTGAAATTCCGGCTTCCAGGTTTCGCCGATCGCCCGGCGGATGTAACTGCCGGCGACCGGCCAGTTTTCAAATTGACCGTCCACCTGGGATTTCAACACGGCCTCGAACGGAAAAAAAGACGTGAACCGGTTCACGAACTCCCACAGCTCGTCCGATCCCGTCCGGAAATAGTGCGGACCGTAAGTGTGGATGCGTATGCCGCTGGGATGGGAATGATCGTGGACGTTGCCGCCCACGTGGGTGCGGCGCTCCAGCACCAGCACCTCGCGTCCGGCGTCCGCCAGTCGGCGGGCAATCGCCCCGCCGGTCAGCCCGGAGCCGACAATAATATAATCCGCTTTAATCTTCACGCCACCGTCCTCCCCGGCTGGCAGAATTCCGGCATTTGCAGATTGGAGGGCCTGGTGTCGTTGGGTTCCTTGCCATCCACGGCTTTCCAGAGGAACAAGGGAGCCCGCCATAATGCCCAGCGGAAGTCGTAGGAATTGACCCCTTGTGTCTTAAAGACGAAAACATGCTCCCCGGCGGGACTTTCGGGAATGTCCACGTCAAACCGGAACCAGCGGCGGTCGGCGGGATCGTTCACCGGATCAATCGTCGCGTCACACACGCAGTTTCCGTCCACGTGGACGATAAACCGGCAGGGACCGGAACCAGCATTGCCCCAGACGTCCGGGTGCATGCTGACCGCAAAATGCAGTTTGCCCGGGGCCGCCACCGGAATCCGCCAGGTAATCTCCGCGGGCGGATGAAGAAACAGCGTGCGAACCGACTTGCCCGCATGGGCCAGCGGCGCCGCGGAAGCGCTGCCCGGCGGTTGCGCGGCCAGAATTCCGTCCGAAAAATGATCGAGAAAAGAATAATGTTGAAAGCCATCCAGATCGCTTCCCGCCAGCGCCTCGGCGACTTCCAGAATCACCCGGCCGTGATCCACACGCTCCTGCTTAATCTGCTTGACGACGGCATAAGCGGCATCGAGCTCATATTGCAGCTGGGACTCGCCCGCCATGGCAAATGCGCTCAATTCCGAATGAATCTGCCGGTAATCCAGGCGGCCGTAAACGCGCGCCGGTTGCGCGGGCTCCGGCGGTTCCGGTTGCTTGTGCCGGAGGAGCGCATTGCGGATGACTCCAGCCAGCCGCGCCGCGGCGGAGCCGAACTCCAGTTCGTCCGCCAGGCAGCCATCCTGATAAGCCAGCTTGTTGGCCGGCGGATAAAGCAATTCGTGGACGACGGAGGGAATGTGTTCCGGACTGCGAATCTCCCAGGCCGTTGCCACGTAAACCGGAACGGGCCGATACTCCACCTGGGCGACCGGCAATCCTTTGAGCATTCCTTCCAGCACGCAAGTGGAGGGAAAGGCGATCAGTCCCGCCGAGTCTTGCAAGGCATCCGCCAGCGAGCCTTGAACCGAACATTGGATGCCCATCTCCTCCGCGAGGTCCGCCGCAATACGCCAGACGACATCCGCCACCGGATTTGCTTCAAACCAGGCTTTCAAATCGCACAACGCCCGGCGGACGAAAACCTGCTGTTCGACATTGTGGCCGACCGTGCGCGCCGTCGCGACCACCAGCCGCGGGCGGCGGGTGGCGTCCACCTTCCGGCTGCGGTCGAATGAATCATAGCGGGGCAGGCCCACAATGTGGATTCGCGAAGCCAGGCCCAGCGCCGCCAGAATGCGGGCCGGATGCTGCCCAATCACACATAAATCGCTCGCGAGCATCGGTTGCAGCATGGTGCCGTTGGGACGGATATAGCTGAGGTTGTTCCAGACGTAAGACCATTCGATGACGCCATCCATCACATAAACAACCGGGATGCCGGCCCGCCGGGCCGCCGCGGCGCAGAGCCGCCATTCCGGAGTCCATTCACGACTCAGCAGAATAAGATCGGGCCGGGATTCAATGATTTCCCCGGAGGACTGGTTGTTAACCGACTCGGGGCTCACGCCCAGCTCTTCGAAGACCTGCCCAAAAAGTTCCGAAAAACGCGCCGGCTCATCCAGCACGACAATGCGGGGCGGCTTGCCGTCGTAAAGGACGGCAGTGTTTTTTTTAGCTTCGACCGGCTGCGGCGCGGCCGGGCGGGACGAAGCGGCGGCTTCATTGGCTGCCAGGGTAATTGCCGCGGGAGTTTGCGCAGCCTCCTTAACGACCAGCCCCGGGGAGCGCAACTTTTTTGCCGACTGCGGTTGGACCAATCCCGCTCCGGCCAGCAACCACCATTCGGCATCCTTTTCCGGTTCAACCGTTGGCTGACCGGCCTTGAACGGACGGAGGATGCGCCCGTGGTTGCCTTTGGCCCCATTTTCAGCGTTCTGGCGGAAAATTTGCGCCAGCTTAAAATGTTGGGACACCAATTTGCTGAATTTTCCCAGATCGTAAACGTCCAAATGAAACGGATTGGGATCCTTGCCGGTCTCATCCACCCACATATTCGGAACCGAGCCGATGAACCGCGCGTCCGGGGGCATCTGCTCCGTGATCAAACGCAGGAATCGATCCGGGTCGACAATGTGTTCGATGGTTTCGAAGGAAACCAGATAACTAATCTGGCGTCCTGCGAGCCATTTCAGGTCGGTCACATCGGCACGATGAAATTCCAGGTTGGGCAAAATCGCCGCGAAGTTTTGCCGGGCGTACGTGATGGCAAATTCACTGTCGTCCACGCCTATCACCTTCGCCTGCGGAAACTGCCGGGCCAGCAGGGCGCTGCCGTAACCCAGTCCGCAGGCTCCGTCCAAGATGATATCGCCGTCCTTGGCGTACACCGCGGCCAGCTGGTAACGCGCCAGATGCGCATCGGACCGCGCGCCCGTTTCACGGGACATATCCATGTGCAGATTGCGTTCGCGCGCCAATACGGCCAGCGGATACTGGGCCAGCGCGGGCTTGGGCACCTTGCCAAAAACCAACGTGATCTGGCCTTCCTGCCTTTCCAGTTCTGCCGGCGAAAGGGCCTTGGCGGCGAGCGGATGTTTGCGAAAACCCGCTTCAAAAAAATGCTGCTCCCACCAGGCGCGATTGCGTCCGGGCCGGGTCGCCAGCACCACCCAGAACGCTTCCGCCGCCACCCGGTAAAATTCGCGCAGCCAGCCGGATAATGCCGCGTCTTTCACCTCGCTCAGGCCGCCGAGACTCACCACCGTGTCAAACGCGGCATCCTTGAAAGGCAGTCGCGGGCAGCGCGGACGCGTGTCCACATTCCGGGGTTGCGCGCTCACCCCATCCACTTGGAAGGGGACTACCCGAAGGGATTGATCGCTCATCCAATTCACGACGAGCGCCGTCTGGCAGTCGAAAAACTGGAATACCTGCCGGGCAAATTCGATTTCCGCGGCGGAAGCCGGCGCCAATGGCGCCGCCACGCCCCCCGATTTGCCCATGGCAATTTCCTCCCGGGAGGGAGCGGTTGTCGTTTCGGGCGGATGGGCTTGAGAAGTTTCCAAGAGATTCATGGGTTGATAAGAGTGAAGTTCGGGCGTATGGGCAGCCCGCGCACGGGCAGCCTCCTGCCTCCAACCGGACCACGAGGAGCAGCTGTTAGCCCATATTCGCATTGATTATCGGCCCGGCCCGGCCGCGCCGGATTCCTGCCCCCGCCACCAACGTTTTTTTTCTGCGGCGCCGCGCCGGCAAGACCCTTCGTCCGGGATTCGCTCCCTGGCGGCAGCCGTTTCTGATGGGCTATGACGGTGGTTCGCATCGCGGTCAACGGGTTTTAAAATACTTCCGGGCGGATCGGGATTAACCGGTCCGCCCGGGGAAGGAGCCAGTGCCTCGAAGTTGTCTAAACACAAAAACAAGCAACGAAAATCACTGACATTCTTAGCCACCGTGAGCCCCGCGCCATCCGGCGCCACTCACCCGCCTCACGGTTTCGGCAAATTCGTTTTGGGCGCCACTTTGGGCGCGCCCGCCAGCTTCGGCAACGGCAGGGGCTGTTTCATCAATGCCTGCTGGTTGCTCCGCTGAATTACTTCATACACCTCTTTGCGGTGTACCGGCACACTCGATGGCGCCTCGATCCCCAACTTGACCACATCGCCTTCCACTCGCACGATCTTCACGTGGATGTGGCCGTCTATGATAATACTTTCACCCGATTTTCTGGAAAGAATGAGCATGGCCGTATTCTACGCGACTGTTTCTGCCAAAGGCAATGGATGTTCAATCGAATAATCGGCTGCGTTCATGATAATGATTTGCTTGGCGATATGCGTATGCCGGTTCACCACAATCGGCCCCTTCAAGTTTACCGTGGCCTTCGTGGCGCTGTGCACCGTCACAATCCCTAGCAGCAGCGCATCGTCGGAATTCTTCAAGCCCAGGAATTCCACGTCCGTCGTCGGGATGTCCGGCTGGTATTCGGGCAGCACCATAAACGGGTCGATCACGACAAACGCCAGGGCGGAATTGTCCTGCACCTGCAACCAGGCAAAGGGCTCTTCGCCCGGCTTGGCAATGAGGACATATTCTTTGATCTGCTCAAAGCCCAACAGCCCGGTTGGGATCCGCACAGCGTTGGTTGCCGTCGGTATAACGGGCGTCTCCAGTTCAATTGTTTCAGCGCATTTCATTTTATCAGTATTCGGTTAGTTGAGGTTTAGCAATGGTCGTGCCACAGGGAAAAAAGGTACGATAACACCCAAAATTCGATTTAGGGAGGCAATTTCTGCAAGGTTCGCGGGAAATGCCACCGCTTCGCCCGCCGCCACCCGGCAAATTTGGCTGGTCTGTAAGGCGAAAAGTGCCCCGTGAAGGTTCAGGCGGCAAAAAATCATGATATGTAGTTGAGGATGGACAACTGCATCACCTTCACTCCGCTCTCCAAGGCGGCCTGATAGGCGGTCTGGGTCGCGCTCAGCTGAACCATCGTTTGCACCATGTTCGCGCTGGAACTGTTCGAAATCATCGTGTTCAGGGACGACGTGTTGTTCGTAGTCAACGTGGAGGCCGTGTCCAAATGCGACTGAACGACACCATTGTTGGCAACCTGATAGGTAATATTATCTTCGTCCTTTTGCAGGTTGGCGCTGTCGGTCGCCGTCACCGCCGCCGTATTACCGGAATTCAAGTTGTCGCGGAGCGAAATCAGATGGTTGATGAAGTCGGCGCCGGACTGGCTGTCGGTAAACAGTCCCCGCGCACCCGTGCCTGTGGTGTTCGCCCCCGGAATATCCACCGAAACCGCCACTCCCGAACCAATGTCCGTCTGGTTGACCGCCGCATTTCCCTGATAGGTGACCCCCGTAATATTGCCGCTCGCGTCTTTCGTGGCCACAAACGGCGGCTGGCTCGATGCCGTGCCGCCAAAAAGATACTGGCCCGTGCTCGGATCCTTGGTGTTGGCCAGCGCCACCACTTGGTTCAACAAATCATTCACCTCGCTGCCCGTGATTTTCAACGCCGACGGGCTCTGTGTGCCGTTTCCCGCCGAGGTGGCATATTCCCCCGCCTTGCTGCTGGCGGTCTGCAGTGATTCCAAAACATTGTAAATTGAGGTCGCCCGATTCTGCAGCGTCGTGATATTGCTCCCATACTGCGTCTGCGCCGCCACGTTCGCCTGGTCGTTAAGAGTGTCCTCCATCGCCGTCGGATCGTCCGACGCCGACTGGATCCGCAGTCCCGTCGTCACTTGGTTCTGCAAGTTGTACTGCTGGGAGGTCAAACCATTCAACTGGTTGATCAGGGAGCTATTAAAAGCGCTATCAGTGACACGCATAGGTTTTATTCAGTCAATTTTAAGATTTCATGCTCAGGGTCGTCTCGAGCATCTGATCCACCGTCTTAACCAGCTCGGATGAGGCTTCATAGGCTTTCTGATAACTCATCAGATTGGTCATTTCTTCGTCCACGCTCACTCCGCTCACCGAACTCCGCTGCGTGGCCAGCATCTGCGTCACCGAGGATTGGGTCGATACCTGGCTGTTGGCCGTCGCCAGATCGTTGCCCATGGCGCCCACCATCTGGGTGTAGGAAGCCTGAAATGTTTGACCGCCCAAAGTGGTTTCGTTGGCCGAGGCCAGTTGCGCCAACTGCATCGCCACCGTGTTGTCGCCGGAAGCGGTCGCACTGGCGGAAGCCTGAATCAAGGAGGGATTGGCTGCCAGGGCGGCGTTGACCGTGATGGTCCCGGCATCAGTGCCGTCGAAGAAATTCGCGCCCGTGCTGCCCGTCATGCTGTAACCCGCATCATGCAGCGTGTTCACCTGGCTGATCAGCGTTCCCGCCAGGGTGTCCATGCCATTTTGCAAGGTCGCCAGCGTCCCGTCCCGCGCGGCAATCGTGCCCTGCATGGTGCCGCCCGTGAGATTCAGCGGCACTCCACCGGTCGTGGTCTGGACATATAAATTCCCATTCGTTCCACTGTAGGTCTGCAACGTGTCCGCCACTTGGTTCCCGGAAACCAGCGTCTGCCCGCCAATGGAGACATTCACCGATCCGTTCGTGCCGGTGCTGCTGCTAAAATTGACCAGGCTGCCCAGGTTTTCCAGGTCCTGCTCCCGTTCATCGCGCAGGTCATTGGCCGTGCCCCCGGAGAATTCCGACGTGGAAATCTGCTTGTTCAGTCCCGCAATATCCGAAAGCAACTTGTTCGCCGAGGTGACATTGTCGCTTAACGAATTATTGAGCGACGTTTTTAAGGAACCGAGCTGGGTGCTGATTTGATTAAAACTGGTGGAAACCGACTGCGCCGCGCTGACCAGGCCCTGCCGGGCGGACGTCGAAGAAGGCGAAGCAGCCAGGGATTGAAAGGCGCTGAACAGGTTGCTCAACTGCGTCGAAAGCCCGGTGGAGGTGTCGGTGGTCGTGCCCGTCGTGGAACTGCTGGCCGTGCCGCTCAGGAATTCATTCAGTCCGTCCTGGGCGCTCTGCAGGGCGCTCTGCTGGCTGTTCCAGTAACCGCTCGCGCTGTTCTGGTTTTGGATCTGGGAGTTTAACAGGTTGTTGACCGTCTGCTCGATGGAACTTACCTCCACGCCCGTCCCTTCCGGGCCATCCGCCGTCCCGATGTCGGAACTCGTCGCGAGATTCACGCGCTGGCGGGAATAGCCGGTGGTATTGACGTTGGCAAGATTCTGGCCGGAGACTTCCACGCCCGTCATCTGCGCCTGCAAGGCGCTGTTCGCCATACTGAGTGTTCCTAATAAACCGATCATAAATTTAGCCTACGGCTTCGTAGATGGAATGATGAGGCATGAGACTGCCCGGCAAACGCCCGCAATCATTATAGGTTTTGGGCGCGGCTCCCGGAAAAATCGAATTGATGAGCTGTTGCATCAGCTCCACCGCGTGGCTCAACAGCAAATGATTCTGCCGCACGCGCTGCTGCACCCGCTGCAGCAGCTCGTTGTTTTCCTGCACCAGCGCCTGCATCAGCGGCCGGTAATCCGGCGGCAGTTCCGGCAGGATCAAGGCGAAACTCGCATTATCGGCCAGCCCCAGGTTCAGCGCGAGCATCCGCTGGCATTGCTCCCGTTCCACCCGCGTCGCGGTCATGATCGCGGTCTGGTAGTTGACGCCGCTCACACTGTTCAACAGGTCGCTGGTTTGCCGGTGCATGACCAGGCTCTGCTGCTGCTCCAGCAGCGCCAGCATCTCGCCGTACTGTTTAAGCTCCTCGCGCAGCGCCTCAATTAAACTGGTCAAATATTCATTCATGATGGGAAGAAGACGAAATCTTGTGGTCCGGCTGGCTCGTGCCCGCCGTGGGCTTGTGATCGGGATGGCTCAACTGCTGCTCAAATATTTTGGCAAATCCCAGCGCCCCGGATTTTGAGAGACTGTCCGACATTTGATTCACGATAAAGTCCTGATAGATGCCGGCCGCGGTGGAATTATCCGTGAATTCCGAGGTGATCACCGGCTTTTGCGTCTCGGATAGTATCTGCCGCAACAGGATGGCTTCAAACTGCCGGCTGGCTTCGTGGATCTTTTGCTTTTCCGTCAAAGTCTTGCTGCCCGCCAGCGACTCCGGATTGATATCCGCAGCAACCGGACCCGCCGCCGGGGGTATGACGGAAATATTCATGGTTACTTGATGATCAATTCCGCTTGCAACGCGCCCGCCTGTTTCATCGCCTGAAAGATCGCCATCATGTCCCGCGGGGTTGCCCCCAGCGTGTTCAAGGCTTGCGCCACCTTTTCCACCGTCGGCAATTCCGGGAGCGGTATCATCGAGGACTTCGTTTCCGTCACCTTCGTGTCGGTGCGCGGCGTGACTTGCGTGGTGCCGCCGCTGCTGAACGGACTCGGCTGGGAAACGTCCAGCGACGATGCCACGCTGATGGTCAGGTTGCCGTAAGCCACCGCACAGCTCGAAATGTGAATGCGCGAAGTCGCCACGATCGTCCCGGTGCGCTCATTGATGATGATCCGGGCCGGCACATCCGTCGTGACTTCCACGTTTTCCAGGCGGGCAATGAAACCCACGGGATCCAGATCCGTGCCGTCAGGCATCTGCACCTGCACACTGGTGGAATCCGCGGCGTGAGCCGAATTGGTGAACACCGTGTTGATGGCGGTGGCCATCAGCGCCGCCGAGGTAAAACTGGGCTCGCGCAGCAGCAATTCAACCGTTTTGTCCCGGACCACCGCCGTCGGGATTTCACGTTCCACCAGCGCGCCATTGATAATCTGACCGGTCGTGGGATGGTTCTTGGTTACCGTCGCGCCGCCCGCTCCGCCTTCCCCCGCGGTAAAACCGCCGATCGACAGGGCCCCTTGGGCCACCGCATAAACCTTGTTATCCGCGCCCAGCAGCGGAGTCTGTAAGAGCACGCCGCCTTGCAGCGTCTTGGCATCCCCCATGGAAGCCACCGTGACATCAATCCGCGAGCCGGGCTTGGCAAACGCCGGAATATCCGCCGTCACCATCACCACCGCGACATTCTTCGCGGAGATCGTGGACGAGGCCAGATTGATCCCGTACCGCTGCAGCATGTTCGCCACCGACTGCTTGGTATATACCTGGTCTTTGTCACCGTCCCCCGCCAGGCCGGCCACGAGGCCGTACCCCACCAATTGGTTATCTCGCGCCCCGGCGATCATCACCAGATCGCGCACCCGGGTGCCTTCGGCCCAAGCGGTGTCGGTCGCCATGGTCAATGAGAGCAAGGCCAGCAAAAGGGATTTCATGATCGCCTTAATGGGTGCGCTCCAGGCATGGCTCGCCAGAAATGTCACCGGCAATCGTTTTCCCGGCTGTCCCGCCGCCGCTCGCAGATGACCCGGCACAGCTGTGCCGGCCCCGAAAGCGGGAGTTCTGCGAACGAATTTGGGTGCGCGGGTTAACATAAAAATCAGAAGGGATTGACCTTGTCCCACACGCGGTTAAACCAGCCCTTGTTCGTGCTGTCGGTCACCGCGCCTTTGCCCACGATCTGAATGGTGGCATCCGCCACGTTATAACTCAGCACCGTATTGTCCACCGCCACGTCCTCGGAACGAACGACCCCGTGCAATACGACCGTTTGCTTTTCACCGCCGAACGACGTTTCCCGGCGGCCTTCCAAAACGAGATTGTGATTCGGCAACACATCAATCACTTTCACCGCCACATGGGCAATGATGGATTCGGAATTATTGATCGCGCCGCTGCCGTCATGCTTGTGATCCGAGCTGTACGCGATGGATGGCATCGATCCGCCGTGCGCCAGAAAACCAGGAAACAGAAACGAGGTCACCGCCGAGGTCAGGCTGGACGCCCGCTCAGTCTTAGTCTCATTGTTCTTGGCCGTCGTGGTGTTTTCCTGGACCACAATCGTAATGATATCGCCAATGTTGCCCGCGCGCTTGTCGGCAAACATCGCCTTGGAAACATCATCACGCCACAGTGACTGCGCCGGGCTGGCCAGGGGCAGAACGGCCGCGGCCGCCCAAAGGAGGACGAAATTCTTTTTTATTTTCATAGTGAGATTAATACGGTTTGATCATCCACCACCCGTCCGCTCAGAAAACGGGACGAAGCCGGATTGCGCAATTTGATCAACTGGCCGGGGGCGCCATCTTCCAGCGCCACCACCTTCAGTTTGATGCTCAGGATGCCGTCGTCCAGGCGGGCCTCGGCGGTCTGTCCCCGGTGAATGACGGATTTCGGCTTCAAATCGCGCGCCAGCACCGGAAAGCCGGCGGAAACGGATTCGGCAAATTCCAGGGTGGTGTCGCTCGGATCAAAATCCGCAAGGACCCCGTGCAGGTTGATCACATCCCGGCGTTCATGGCCGAGATCGGCCACGGCCACCAGGCTCCCCCGCTGCGCCGCCGTATGCGCCACCCACACATCCCGCCACACATGCGCGTGCAGCGACGCTTGAAAGGTCCCGATGGTTTCGTGCGCGGTGCAAATTTCAAACCGCGTAATGAACGAAGCAGTCACCCCCGAGGTCGGCACTTCCAGCACGCGCACCGTCAACGGTTCGTCCGGCAGCGTTACGGCGGACCAGGGCTCGGCGAAACTGATCTCCAGTTCGCCCTTGTCCTTCACGTACTGCTGCTGAAAAGTGTCGCTTAAAAGGGCCAGCATCGCGGCGTCATCGTACTGGCGGTTCGTCCGGGAAACATGAACCACCCCCGGCCCCGTCCAATTGGTCGTGGCCAGTTCCGGCGCCACTTTGGCGAGCAGGTCATTCACCTGCGCCGGGGTCAGGTCCAAAGTCTTGCCAAAAGCCGGCGAGGGACAAAGCTTCAAGACCGGCAAGGCCGTGGCGCTCTTGACGATCTGTTGCAGGAAAATGCCTTCGCCGTCCACTTGCGCGGCTGACTGTAGCTGCAGCGCCGCGACATCGGAGGAATAAGCCGGGGCGACGAAGAGCAAAACGAGCAGGAACCGGCCGGCTGACAGCCAGCGGTGCAGCCAGCCCCCGGTCGGGGCGGAAAAATTCAGCGTAACCGGACGGCGGTGGCGAAAGTTAAAATGGCGTCGGGCGATCATCAGCGCATGAGGTTGTTGCTTTGTTGCATCATTTCGTCGGCGGCCTGCACCGCCTTGGAATTCACTTCATATGCGCGTTGGGCCAGGATCAGGTTCACCATCTCCTGCACCACGCTCACGTTGGAAAGTTCGAGATAGCCCTGTTGCAACTGGCCGAAACCGTTTTGCGACGGGTCGCCCAGTTCGGCCGTCCCCGAGGCCACCGTTTCCTTGTAAAGGTTCTGGCCGACCGCATCCAACCCGCCCGGGTTGTTGAATCGCGCGATCTGCACCTGGGAAGTGGTCAGGCCGCTGGCCGTCGTGTACGTCACCGACCCGCTGGCGGAAATGGTAATATTAGTGGTACCGTTGGGAACGGGTTGAAAACCGCCCTGCACCGGGTAGCCGTCGCTCGTAACCACCCGGCCTTGCGAATCACTCTTGAAGGAACCGTCGCGCGTGTAGGCCAGGGTGCCATCCGGCATTTGCACTTGAAAAAACCCGTTGCCCTGAATGGCAATATCGAGATTCCCGCCGGTCTGGCTCATTTCACCCTGCGTAAACAGGCGCTCGGTGGAAACCGGAACCGCTCCCTGCCCAATCTGCAAACTTTCCGGCAATTGGTTGCCGGCGCCCTGGTCGGACCCCGCCTCGCGCGTCGTTTGATACAGGACATCTTGAAATTGCAGCTTCGTCTCCTTGTAACCGGTCGTGTTCACGTTCGCCAGGTTGTTGGAGATGACGTCCAAATTCATCTGCTGGGATTGCATCCCGGCGGCGGCAGTATAAAGGGCGCGAATCATAGGATATTACGAAGGAGGTGCGCCGAGATCGGCAATGGTCTTGGTCATGCGATCGTTTTGCATCGACATGACCTTTTGGTTGGTTTCAAACATCCGCATCGCGGTGATCAAGCCGGACATTTCCAGCGTGGGCGAAGTGTTGGCCGACTCTAAAAAACCGGCGGTGATTTTGGTGCTGGCTACGGGCGCCGCGATCATGCCCGGATCGTTCGCAAAAAAGTAGCCGTTCGATCCCACCGCCAGCTGTTGCGGATTATTGAAATCCACCACCTGTAATTTTCCCTTGGCGTCGACGCCCTGGCTGATTTCCCCCGTCGCCGAGATGGTTACCGGGCTCGTGTTCACCGGATCTTTTTGCACCGGCCCGCTGTCGGACATGACGGTGTATCCCTGTTTCGTCACCAGCTGCCCCTGTGAATTCCATTCAAACTCCCCGTCGCGTGTATACGCTTTCTGGCCCGTCGGCAGTTGGACCGTGAAAAAACCCGCACCCTGCAGCGCGTAATCGTTCGGACCGCCGGGCTTTAAATCCCCTTGCTGAAAACTGACCGACGTAGATGCCAGGGGCATCACGTAATTGGATCCGCCCTCCCCGAGGGGAGAGCCGGCCAGACCGGCATCCACGGAGGAAAATGAAATCGAATGTTTGCGCCCGCCGATCATCGGAGCCGTGGCGAGGTTTTGCGCCAGCATGTCCTGCCACTTCTCAGTGGCGTTCATCGCTGCGGCGGCAGAATAGAGGCTGACTTCCATACACCCGATGGTTAGCAACGCATGTGCCATCCATTTTTTGCCGCATTTCGAAGGGTTTTCTCCCCTCGGGTTCGTTTTTCCGGTAAAAGTTACCGCGACCGTAGCAGAATTTGCCGGGAGAAGGTGGCGCTGGACCGGAAATGGCCCGTCACCGGATCAGACCGACCGCGAAGGTTCGTCGTAAACGCAGGCAATATCCATTACCTGACCGCAACCACATTGCACGCGAATGCTGGTGACGCGATCGCCGTCCCGTTGCACCGAAACCTTGGGCTCGCACGCTTTCTTCTTTTCCCCCGCGTCCACAGCCACGCCTTCCGCCGCCACATGTTGCAGCGTATGGAAAGGCTTGGACTGCGCCTGCACGGGAATGACCGACACCTTAAAAGTCTGGTCTTGGGCGGTGACCGGGGCGGCCGTGAGCGGAACAAAAGATTCAGTTCGGAGCAATGTCATTGGGAGTATCGAGGCTGCCGACGTTGGACTGGTTCAGGGAATCAACCGACTCCTTGAGTTTGAGCATCACCGTCACGCGACGATTCATTTCGTCGGTGGGAGGATAATCGGGCAAGGGCTCCACGTCAGCGTAACCGGAAACCTTGCACACCTGCTTGTCGGCCACGCCGTTCGCCACCAGCTTCCGGCGGGCCGCATTGGAACGGTCGGACGACAATTCCCATTTTCCCCGCTGGCCGTCGGCTGTCTCCTCCAACCTTTCCGTATGGCCCTGGATCTCAATGCGAAAACTGCTGTAGCGCGATATTTCCCACGCCAGCGTGCTGAATACCCACGAACCGTAGTCCGTGAATTCGTCCGTGCCGGCGTTGAAAATCGGCTTGCGGGATCGGTCAAAAATATTGATGCACAGGCCATCCGGCGTCAGGTCAATCTTCACGCTGGTCTGGTCGGTGTCCTGTTGCTTCAAAAGCTTCTCCAGATCTTCGCTCAACCGCCGCATCGTTTCCATTTCCACCGCGGAAACCGACTGAAAACTCCCCTTCTGCTTGAATGTCGCCGAGGCATCCTTGCTGGGAATGATGCCGACCGATTCCTTGGTGATCGAGGAAAAGGGATTGCGAAACGCGCGCTCCACCGCCTCCTTGATCTTTTGGTCCTGCGAGGTCAGCCACAGGCAAAGAAAGAGGGCCATCATGGCCGTGATAAAGTCGGCATAAGCCACCTTCCATGATCCACCGTGACTCTCATGTTTGGGTTTTCCCATAGGTCATCGGCGCTACTTGGCCGTCTTGAGCGCCTTGAACATTTGTTCCAGTTCGTCGGCCGTCGGCCGAAACTCGCTGCTCAGTCCGCGCCGCCCCAATTCCACCGCCGTCACCGGCGCCATGCCGCCCGCAAATCCGATCACGCACGCCGAGATGCACTTCGTAAAATCCAGTTCGGCCGTGCCCACAAATTCCAGGTTCATCGCCAGCGGCGCCAGAAATCCGTACGCGAGCAAAATTCCCAGGAACGTCCCCACCAGCGCCGCCGCCACGTGTTCGCCGATTTGCTCCACCGGCCCCGCGATGGACGCCATCGTAATGACAATTCCCAACACCGCGGCCACAATGCCGAAACCCGGCATCGCATCCGCGGTTTTCGTCAAAACGTTCACCGGCGCGTGATGCTCAATTTCCAAACGGTCAATTTCCGCGTCCAGCAGCAGGCGCAACTGGTCCGGTTTGATCTTGCCGTCAATGATGGGCTTTAACGCGCCGCAAAGAAATTCCCGCGCATGCACATTGCTGAAAAAGCGCGGATACTTTTTGAAAATCGAGCTGCTCCCGGGTTCCAGCACATGTTCTTCCAGGGCAATCATGCCGTTCCGGCGGCCCAGGAGAAACAGTTCGTACAACACCTTCAATAAATCTTCGTAGGAATTGCGGCTGTGCGGCGCGCCCTTGAGGCAGACCAACAGTCCCTTGGCAATATCCATCAGCACCTTCTTGGGCGACATGATGATCAGCGCCCCGCCGGCTCCACCCGCTATGATCAGGATTTCGTTGACAAACGCATGCAACAAAACGGCCATTTTGCCGCCTTCCAACAGGAAGCCGCCAAACACACAGACCACAACTACCGACATGCCGACAATGATGATCATGCGCTTTTGGCGGCGCGCCGCTGGGGCACACCCGATTCATACCGCTGCATGTAGGCCCGGATCGATAGGATGGCTTGGGAATGGATCTGGCATATCCGCGATTCGGTCAGGCCAAATACTTCGGCAATCTCCCGGAGATGCATGTCTTCGATATAATACAGCGCCAAAACTTTGCGCTGCATTTCGGGCAGTTCTTTCAACCGTGCAAAAATCACCTGCTTGAGCTCGCGCTGGGAGGCCAGTTCCATCGGGCTTTCTTCCGAGGCATCCGCAATCACTTCATAGAGCGCGCCCGCATCGCCATCATCCGAAGAACCCACCGCGTCCAGACAGACAAACGCCGCCGGACGAACTTCATCCAGCAATTGCGTGTATTCATCCACGGAAATCCCCATCGCCTTGGCCATCTGCGCCTCGGTCGGGGTGCGTCCCAGCTTCTGTTCCAGCCCGGACATGATATCCTTGATCTTCCGCGCCTTCTCATGAATCGTCCGCGGAACCCAGTCCATCCGGCGCAATTCGTCCAGCATCGAGCCGCGAATGCGAACGCGCGCATACGTTTCAAATGAAGTGCCGCACGTCGGATCGTAATGGCGCATAGCCTGCAATAAACCCACCAGACCCACGCTGTAAAGATCGTCATGGTCCACGTGATCCGGCAACGTCATGGCGAGACGTCCCATTACGGTCGCCACCAGCGGCAAATACTTCTCCACCAGGGCGTTCTCCGTGTCGTTGTCGCTCTCGGTACGCTGGTGGTAGCGCTGCCAAAGTTCTTGCGCAGTGGGTGCAGGGACGACAGTCAACGGCGGACTGTCAAATGATTCGGCAATGCAAGGTCTCATACTTTAACGATCGGTTTGGCTTCTGTTTGGGCTTTCCTCGCAGCCAATTGGCGGTTTTCTATCGCATTTTGAAGTCCGTCGAACCAGATATGGCTCCACCATTTTGCTAATACTCCCGCCACCAACGCCGCAACACACGCGCGGCCTAAGGCAGTGGGTAACGGGCATTCACCGGCCAGGCTAAACCCGGCTCCAATGAGGAACCCCACTAAAGAACCTAATATCATGAACGACTTCATTCGTATCTCTTCGACCTAAAGCAGGTCTGTTGCCACCTTATTTCAATCGGTCGGCCCTAACGAAAAACCCCCTGTTTTCAGGCCTTTTCGCTCGGAAAAAGAATTCCCGTCTCGGCCCGCTGGAAGTCACCCGGAATTTTTTGCCCACCACTCAGAAAGCTCACACAGCAATTTGTTCCCAAAACGAAGTTCCATAATTTCACCCGCCGACGCTCCTCATCCATGTGCGTAAAGATCAAATCTTCCGGTGAAAATTTCGAAAATGCGTGATATTGCTCGAATAATACCGAGCTCTCGTATGCCGCATTCAACACCAAATGGATGTGTGGTTCCGGCAGTCCGGCGATTTGCTGCTGCAACGCCGCCATCGCTTGTGTGTTCCAAGGCTCTACTCCAGGTATATCGATAAAGTTAAAGTCTTTTTCGGGCACCGTTCCCGTCCAAAACCTTTCCATTGGCACCCCGATCATTTCACAATGCAGCGTCAGAATCTCAGCCGTGTTCGCGGTCTCGCTGTCCAATCGCCAGACATGCGCGTTATAATTGTCCCGTAACACCATCGCCGTCATCCATTTGCAAATAACCGTGGTCTTTCCCGATCCCGGCGGCCCGATAAACACATGCGGCCGCCCGGTTCCTTCCATCTGCCGCCGCGCCGGACGCCAAAATTCCTGTAAACACTCGCGCACCGCCGACCATTCCGCGATCGGCATGGGTGGCGGGCTTTCGCCATACTTCGCCACCACGCGATCCTGCAATTGATCCGCCAACGACGACAGCAGGCCCATGGATTCCAGCCAGGTGATGCTGCGCCAGCGCCGTTGATCGGCCGGAGTCGGATATTCAACTTTGTCGCTGTACGGAAAATAGGTATCCGGTTGATCCGGAATGGTATGTCGCTTGGGCTTATCGGGCTCCGGCACCCCGGCCACCACCTCAATTTGCCCATGTTGCCGCCACAGTCGTGAGAAGCCGTGCGACGGCAGCTTGCGAACACTAACCACCGTCGCCTCCGGGCCAAGCTGCTCCTGGATCTGCCGCAGCGCAGTCTCAGCATTTTCCGCTACAATGGTGACAAGCTTCATTCCAGGCAGGGAATAATCGCTGAGTTCTGTACTTGAACCCGCGCGGGAATTTCGGCGTAGGACAACACTGCCAGATCGTTAAACGTATTCTCGAAAAAGCGGCGGAACGCCAGGCGCAGTTGCGGCGCACAGAGCACCACGGGTTGCTGTCCGGCCGCAATCATTTGCTGCACCATCTTGGAAAGCGAATCCACCACATGCCGGGCCAGCCGCGGTTCGATAATGAGCGCCACCTCATTGGGCGATTGCCGGACTCCTTGCGTGAGCTGCTGCTCGAGTTTTGGGTCCATGGTGATGGCTCGCAGGCTGCCATTTTCCGCTTGAAATGGCTTGGCTAACTGCGGTCCCATGGCCCGCCGGGCGTGCTCGGAGAGTTCATCCGGGTTTTTCGTAAAAGCCGCGTAATCGCCCACTTTTTCCAAAATCCCCGCCAGGTTGCGGATCGAAATCCCCTCGGATAAAAGATTCTGCAGGATCCGCTGGATCTGCCCCACGCTCAGCTGCGTCGGGACCAGTTCCGTCACCACCGCCGGGCACGTCAGTTTCAGGTTATCCAACAAGGTCTGCACGTCCTGACGGGTCAAAATCTCATGACAATGGCGCCGGATCGTTTCCGAAAGATGCGTCACCATCACCGAAGGCGCATCCACCACGGTAAATCCCGCCACTTCCGCGTTCTTGCGCTCCGCATTGATCACCCACGTGGCCGGCAACTGGAACACCGGTTCCACCGTCGGTATCCCCTTCAAAACCGACTTGCTGTTCGTCGCGTTCATCGCCAGCCAATGGTTCGGCATCAGTTGGCCCTGGGCAATGGGACTGCCCTTCAGCAAGAAACGGTATTCATTCGTGCTCAACTGCAGATTGTCCCGCAGCCGGATGGGCGGAATCAACATGCCCATGTCCGACGCAAAATTCCGGCGTATCCCCGTGACCCGATCCAATAGATCTCCCCCCTTCTTGGAATCCGCCATTTGCACCAACCCGTAGCCGAGTTCAATCTGCAAAGTGTCGAGCGAAAGCAAACCTTCCAGTTTGTCCGCCGGTTTGGGTTCCGTACCCGCCGCCGGCGTACCCTCCTTGTTGGCTTCGCCGGGCTTTCCGCTTTTGGCCCCAGCCACTGCCGCCGCGGCCGATCCCCCCATGTCCACCGCTCCATGGCGATGCAACGTATAGGCAATCATCCCAAAAATAACTGACATCGTCAAAAACGGCAGCGTGGGCAAACCCGGCACCAACGCCATGATTCCCAACATGATGGACAAAATCGTCAGGGCCCGGGGATACAACAGCAACTGACGGGTCAATTCCCGGCCCAAATCGTTCTTGGACGTCGCCCGCGTAACCAATATACCCGCGGCCGTCGAGGTGATCAGCGCCGGAATCTGTGAAACCAAACCGTCACCGATTGACAGAATCGTGAAATGTTGCAGCGCTTCCGTCATGGTCATACCCTTCTGCATAATCCCAATCGCAAAACCGCCAATAACATTGATCAGTGTAATCAATATGGCCGCAATCGCATCGCCGCGGACGAACTTGCTGGCACCGTCCATCGCCCCGTAAAAATCCGCTTCTTCCTCCACCGCCCGCCGACGATTCCTCGCCTCAGTTTCATTGATCAATCCCGCGTTCAATTCCGCGTCAATTGCCATCTGTTTGCCCGGCATGGCGTCCAAGGTGAACCGTGCGGCAACTTCGGCGATACGACCAGCGCCCTTCGTGATGACAATGAAATTGATCAGGACGAGAATCAAAAAGACCACCAAACCAACCACGTAATTACCTCGTACCACAAAGTTTCCGAACGCCTGAATAATGTGCCCGGCGTACCCGTCCAGTAAAATAAGTCGCGTCGAGGCGACATTGAGCGCTAATCGGTAAAGCGTAATGAACAGGAGCAAAGTCGGAAACCCGGTAAATTCTGCCGGAGTGCGCAGGTAAAGAATGACTAGCAAGGTCAGCAGCGAGAGCGCAATGCTCACCGTCAGGAGCATGTCCAGCAAGATCGGCGGGATCGGCAGGATCAGGAGCAAAATAGTTCCGAACAAGGCAAAAACCAGCCATAAATCGCCGTATTTCAGCAAGTTACGCATCTTGTCGCTTAATGAGCCCATGTCTGTTTTTTATGTAAAATGTTTACGATCTACCATCCGGGAGGCCGCCGTACGCCGACCCGATGTCGATCGTCCCTAAGCAACGCCTTGACAGGGTTTAGCAGGATCCTCGCCATACGATTCTCACCCTTCGGGCATATGCCGGAGATGAAGCCCGCCGCCCGGCGCCACGCTAAAATTCCCGGACGTTGTCCTCCGTAGCCTTGGCGGAGGAGGACGCGTGAACCTCTTTCCACAGTTTCATGGAGAATTCCCTGTTCCATTCGGACCTGCTCACCACCCATGAACCAAACTTGTTAGGGCGGGCAGTCCTCTGCACGCCGTCAAAGCTATGCCGAACGCCGAAGGAATAATGCCGATGGCCGATTGCGTTTCCCTCTCCCCTCAAAGGGGAGAGGGACAAAGGGTGAGGGGTGAGACCGCGTAAGTCGTTGAGAATCAAACCCCGCATTTCGAGGTTCCTGGAGAGCGCCCTCCTAAACTTCCCTGACGCCGGAGGCGTCAAAGACAGTAGCCGGTGGTCGGAGCAGAGCGCAGACCACCGGTGCCAATCCCAAAACCAAATGCACCCCGGAGCGGGTGCCAGAAAATATTTTCGATTCCCTTCCGTTTATCGACAGCGCCAGTTCTGAGCCAGTTCAACCCGATCCCCCGTACGCCGTCCCTCGACCGAAACCCGCCAAACACCCGAAAAAAGTCGTTGGATCACGTTAGCTTTCATAATTCATACTTTTCCTCCTCTCCGCGCCTTCCTGCCCTTCGTAGCTCCAGCGGAGGAGGCGCGTCTCCGCGTGAAATCTCTTTGTTTTCCTGCTTTTCGCGTTTTTCGCATATTTCGCGGTTTAAATTCCCCGGCTTCGTTTTGGTTGCGGCTTTCTCCTCTCGGCGCCTCCCTGTCGTCCGTAGCTTCAGCGAAGGAGGACGCGTGAACCGTTTCCCGGAGGTTCCCGCCCAAACCCCCTACGGCGTAATCCGTTCCACATTCCCCGCGTAATAATCCAGTACATACAACTCGCCATCCTTGTCTTCGCCAAACGAACTGATATGCACCTCCGGATGCGCCAGCTCCGCGTCAAATGTCAGCCCCTTGCCGTCCCACTTCAATCCCCAGATGCGCCCTGTCTGAAAATCGCCGTAAACATATACCCCTTCCAGCGCCGGCAGATTCTTCCCGCGATAGACATAACCGCCCGTCACGCTCACCCCGAGAAAATTTCCGTCCGCATCCCGCCGGCCATAATCCTTGATCGGATCGATCAACTTCCCATTGGCGCGCTCCGGCACAAAGTCATGCTTTCCTTCCCGGGCGCTCCACCCATAATTTCCGCCCTTCTCAATCACGTCCACTTCCTCCCAGGTGTCCTGGCCGACGTCGCCGCAATAAAGCAGGTGCGTCTGCCGATCGAACGAAAATCGCCACGGATTGCGCAAGCCATACGCCCAGATTTCCGGCAGCGCCCCGGCGCGATTGACAAACGGATTGTCTGCCGGAATCGCATAAGGCTGCTGGTGATCCACCTCCAGGCGCAGCATTTTGCCGAAAAGCGTGTCCAATCGTTGACCGCAATTGTTCGGATCCTTTTGCGGACCACCGTCCCCATTGCCAATGTAAAGCATGCCGTCCGGGCCGAAAGCCAGTTGCCCGCCGAAATGATCCAGCAAAGGCCACGCATAGCGCCAAACCACCCGCTCGCTGGCCGGGTCCGCCGTCTTTGCCGAAGGATCCGCTTTGAACTCAGACACAATCACTTCGGTATGCCCGCTCCGCTCGCTGACATAATTAATGAAAAAGCGCCCGTTCTTCGCGAATTGCGGATGAAACACGATACACTTCACTCCGTGCTCCGTGCCGTCATGGGAAACGCGTTCGGTGAGATCCAGGAAAGGTTGAGGTTGCAGCACGCCGTTTTCCACCAGGCGGATCGTGCCATCCTGCTCCGTGATGAAGAGCCGCCCCGAACCGTCATCGGTCAGGGAGGTCGGGTATTTGAGCCCCGTGAGAAACGGGGTCACTTGGATATGGGGAACGTCTGCCGCAAAGGAAAGCGGCGGGACCATGAGGCACACCAAAAAAAAAATTCGCCATATTGATCTCATAGGCGAGCGGTAAGACGCCCCAGGCGAACCGCAGGTTACCCTTGAATTTTTCCGTCTATACTCTTGATCGCAGACTTTGCTCACATCCCCGACACCCGGCCAACCCGAACTGCGACTTTTAGCTCAACTTCCCCCTCCTTTCGCTCTCCCTCCTTTCTGGAGACAATCGTATCCATCTTGGCATCCGTCGCGGACGCCTACGCCATAAAACCATGGCTGCACAAGCAGGCGGAACTGGAGGCGAGGGTCGGAATCGGGCGGCTAATGCCCTGTTTCAAGGCTAAAATTACCGCATTTCCCGAGCAATTTCAACTAAATCTTCCACTATTGAGCTTAACACCTTTTAACCCCTTCACTGAAGATTTCACTGAAGGTTTTTTATCCGGCTTACGCTCCAAAATAGCAATGTTGGGGGTTCGATTTGGCCAGCTAAAATTTGGCCATTTTA
>Ga0302319_10002925_pt1 | contig 36203 bp, 33 predicted proteins | sample Bog_T0_2_FD_203319 | JGI IMG/M metagenome (GOLD analysis project Ga0302319, IMG submission 203319) | Peat permafrost microbial communities from Stordalen Mire near Abisko, Sweden - Bog_T0_2 | ecosystem: Environmental > Terrestrial > Soil > Wetlands > Peat | place: Sweden: Abisko, Stordalen Mire...
ATCCGCACGTCGAGTTGCAGCCCGGCTTCCGCGATCCACCCTCCATCGACGTCCAACCGCACCCCGCCCCGGGCCTGTCCGCCAGCGTACCAATAGCGAGTCCGATGGCCGAGTTGGGTCCCCTTGCCGGACGAATCCGGATAGACCCTCCGGAAGGACTCGGTGCCCAGCAGCCCGCCCAGGGAGCCCATCAACGCCCAAGGACCGCGCCCGTCGTCCAGGCGCCGGCTCCAGGCCTGACCTCCCAGGATCTCCCCCGCCCAGACGTCCGAGTACCGGTCGCCGTTCCAGATGCCGCGGAATTGCACGGCGGTCCAATATTCTAGGGCCCACCCCGCCTGGGGGCTCACGCGCTGGGAATAGCGCAGGGCCATGGATTCGGTCTGGAAGCTCGGCGAAGCGGAGACCCAAAGGTCGTGTTGGACGGAATTCGGCACGCTGTCCTGGGCCGGAATCCGGCGCGGATCGGCCGCGCTGTCGGGCGCGGGGGGAATCGGGGAGCCCTCCTCCGGCACCGGCCGCCGGTCGCCGCGGAGCATGTTCAGCGCATCCCGGACGTTCCCGCGAACCAGGCCCATCTGGTCCTCCGCGGACTCGAATCCCTTGTTCTCGGCGTTGGCATCCGGCGTCAGCAGCACGCCGGGCCTGGCACTGTCGAGGGAAACCACGCGGATCCTGGCATGCGACCGCACGGGGTCCGGGCCGGGTTGGACCACCGGCCATGTTTCCAGGGAGAGCAGTTCCAACCGCACCGGCAGCGCACCGGTGTCCGGAACCACCCAACCCAGCACCAGGGAGTCCACTTCGTCGGCCACGGACTTCTCCGTCATCAAGGCGGTTCGCTGCTCGAACAGTCCCGTTTCCGTGACACCCAGCAACCGCGGATCCTCCTTGGCCAGGATGCGGAGGTCGCGGACTTCCCGCACCTGCACGGGAAGATGGATCTTCGCCGTGTCCAGGGGACTGGACAGGCCGAGGACGATGGGGTTCGCGAAGGAAAGGCAGAGCAGGATGGAAAGCATTCAAGACCTCGTTGGCTGGTTTTCCCGCAGCCTTGAGTATGATAGAATCAAGCGATGAGAGAGACCGCGGAACGCCACCTCGAACTCCGAACGGACTGGAACAGCCAGGAGACCATCGACCGGCTGGAAGGCGAGGCGGAACGCATGTACAGCCAGGGATGGAAGTATTCGGGAGCGCACGTCGACGCTCTCCTGGAGAATGTCGTCCTGTGCTTCGAGAGGGACATCTCCCTGGCCCCTGTGGCATGGAGCCAAGGGGGTTCGAACCCCTGACCTCCTGGTTGCAAACCAGGCGCTCTACCAACTGAGCTATGACCCCTGGGTATCGAGTGGGTCCGGGTGGACTCGAACCACCGGCCTCCGCCTTATCAGAGCGGCGCTCTAACCAACTGAGCTACGAACCCTTGCGCCTTCCCGGCGAAGGAAGAGGAATAGTAGCCCAGCGGTCGGTGACTGGCAAGATCGGTCGAACCACACCCCGTCCCGACAAAAACCGCGCCCCCAAACAGCCGTGGCGAGGTAGACTTGTCAAAGCCGGAGATTCGACTCGTACATCCGCGAGCCCGGCGGGAAGGAGCGCGCATGAAGTGTCGTACGCTGCGAGGGGCCGTTTTGGCCGGAGCGGTCCTGGTCCTAGGTGCCTGCGACGGCAAGAAGCAGGACAACAAGGACGTGGCCATCAGCCAGGAGATGGTCCAGGCCATCGTGCAGGACAAACCCGAAGCGGTCAAGAACCTGCTGGACAACGGGGAATCCGTCGAAGCCACCCAGAACGGCCAGACCGCCTTGCACATGGCCGCCATGAACGGGAAAGTGGACGTCCTCACGATCCTGATCGCCCGAGGAGCCAACGTGAACGGCCAGGACGACCAGGGAATCACCCCGCTGATGCTGGCTGCGCGCGACGGACATGTGGACGCCGTGCAGGCCTTGATCGCGCAGGGAGCCAAGATCGAGGTCCAGGACAAGCTGGGAGAGAACGCCCTGCACATCGCGGCTTCCCATGGAAAGCGGGATGTCGTGGCCGCATTGCTGGATCGCGGCGCCAACATCCGCGCGACCACCAATGCCGGACTCAATGCCCTCGTCTTCTCCCTCAACCGCATCGCGCAACCCGGTGCGACCAGGAGCGACACCGAACTGGTGGAGTTCATCAAGTCCAAGTACGGGGACGGAGCGGACACGGTCAAACCGACCGTGCAGACCTACGACGAGCCGTCCGCGGACAAAGCCAAACCCTCCAAGAAGAATTAGCCGGCTGGCCGGTCACCCTGCTTGCGCAGGGTTTCCTCCAACGCCCGATCCAGTTCCGAAGCGCCGAAGGGTTTGCGCAGGAAGACGTGCACTCCCAGGCGGCGGACCTCTTCCAGCCTTGAAGAGGTCGAGTGTCCGGAGGCGATCATCACGGGAAGATCCGGATGCTCGGTTCGGAGGCGTCGGATGACCTCGACGCCCGAGATGTCCGGCATGTCCAGGTCCAGGATCAGCAGATCCGGGACGCCACCCGTGACAAGCCTGTCCCTCAGCGACTGGTAGTTCACGTGGACTTCGATCTGGTGGCCCAACGAGCGGGCCATCATGGCGACGGCGTCCAGGACGTGGATGTCGTCGTCCAGGGCGAGGAGCCTCAATTTGCGGCCGGTGAGCCGGGATGCGGCATCCGCAGCCGGCCTCTCCTCCACCATTCCCGCCGGTGCCAGGGGTAGATAGATGACGAACGTCGTCCCCTCTTCTCCCCCGGTGCTGGAAACCGAAATGGAGCCCCCGTGGCGTTGCACGGTTCCCCAGACGCTGGCCAACCCCAGGCCGGTGCCCCGCCCTCCCGCCTTGGTGGTGAAGAAGGGCTCGAACACGTGCGGAATGATGTCCGCGGGGATCCCTCCCCCGGTGTCGGCAACGCGGAGTTCCAGTCCCTGGTCCGGTGCGGACTCGGCATCCCTGGTGGAGAATCGAAGGATTCCTCCTTCGGGCATCGCGTCCCGGGAGTTGATGGCGAGGTTGAGCAACGCCTGGTGCAGGTGGCTGGCATCGCCCACCACGACGTCTCGCCTGGCCTGGAAGTCCAAGACGACCCGGATCCCGCGCGGCAAGGTGTGCTCCAGAAGACCGGCGACTTCGCGCAACAGGTCGTGTAGGGAGAGCGGCCGCACCTGGAGGCCGGAACGCCGGGCGAAGGCCATCAACTGCCGCACGGTTTCGGAGGCGCGCCGGGCGGCCTGCCCGGACCGGTGCGCCAGCTCCTTTTCTCCAGGTCGGTCGACCAGGCGGTGCTCCAGGACGGAGGCGTAACCGATGATGGCGGTCAGCACGTTGTTGAAATCGTGGGCAACCCCTCCGGCCAGACGTCCCAGCGCCTCCAGGCGTTCCGCTTCGTCCAGTCGTCGCGCCAGATGGCCTCTTTCCCTCTCCACGGCACCGATGCGCCTGAGTCCAGTCACGACCGATGCCCCGAGCAGGATCAGGAGCGACCAGGCAGCGGCCAATCCCCATGCGGCCCCCGCTTGCGAAGAAGACAGGGGACTGCGGGCGCTGCGCGGCAGCAATCCGACCAGGCTCCAGCCGCCTTGGAGGTCCGTCCGAAGCACCGACCAGGCCTGGCCGCTCCAGCGCGCCGCTCCGACTCCGAGATCCAATCCCATGGGATGGACCGAGTTGCCGTATTGGCGCGAAGCCCCGATCCGGCGAATGGCGGAGTCCTGGGGGAATGCGACGCCCAAGCGCCAGTCCTCGACATTGGATGCGAGGACGATTCCTTCGGGAGCGATCAGGGCGACGGGCTGGTGCAGACCGGAAAACCACATGCTCTCGATCTTCTCCGCCCCCAGCCTCGCGACCACCACCCCCTGGAATCGACCTCCCCGGAAGATCGGGGCGGAGGCGTAGATTCCGCGTCTCGCGGTGATGGCCCCAAGGGCGCCGTAGAGGTCTTCCCGACCTCGCCTTCCCGCGAGGAAATATCTGCGGTAGGACAAGTCCTGACCCATCAGGTCCGTTTCTCCCGGCGCCTGTCGACGCATGCGCACGGTTCCCGCGGTGTCCAAGAGGAATCCCAGGTCCGCTCCGGCGATCCGCATCTCGCCGTCCATCCGGGCGAGGAAGCGCAACCCCGTCTCCGAGTCTTCCCGGAATTCCACGGGGGCGCGACCGGCCAGATCCCTCACCATGGCGGTCAGGCCGTCCATCTCCTGACGCCGGATTCCCATGGAGGTTTCCCTAAGGAGGGACATTCGCTCCTCCCTCGCGTTTTCCGCCCTCACCTTGTCGACGGCCTCCCAGCCCGCGAGGATGCTTCCCGCCAACACGACCAAGGCCGCACCCAGCAGACATCTCCGCATCACCGATCTGCGCATTTCGCCCACTCTGGTTTTCGGGAGCAAGACATTCGATCCGCCGAACAAACCTAACCGGAGCCGAGTATGTTTCCCCGCATGTCGGATGTACTCGATCGACCCGCCGTCGTTCTGCTGTCCGGTGGACTGGACTCGGCCACCGTCCTCGCCTGCGCCGTCGCCCAGGGGTGGACTTGCCACACCCTCGCCTTCCGCTATGGCCAGCGCCATGCCGTGGAGCTGGATGCGGCCGAGAACATCTCCCGCGCCCTGGGCGCGGCGTCGCATCGGGTTCTGGAGATCGATCTTTCCGCACTGGGCGGTTCCTCCCTCACCGGCCACGGGGAAGTCCCCAAGGGCCGTTCCGAGCTGGAGATCGGCGGAGGAATCCCCTCCACCTACGTCCCCGCCCGGAACACGGTCTTCCTGTCCTTGGGTCTGGCCCTTGCGGAGGTGCTGGGGGCCACCAGGATATTCATCGGGGTGAACGCCGTGGACTATTCCGGCTATCCCGATTGTCGTCCCGAATTCATCCAGGCCTTCGAGAGGCTCGCGAACCTCGCAACCCGGCTCGGAACCGAGGGGAGCCGCTTCGAGATCGTCGCCCCCTTGCAGAAGTTGACCAAGGCCGAGATCGTGCGTCTGGGCACCCGGTTGGGCGTGGACTACTCCCTGACCCGATCCTGCTACGACCCCGGTCCGGACGGCAAACCCTGCCTGACCTGCGACTCCTGCCAGCTGCGTCTTGCCGGATTCCGACAGGCCGGTCTCCAGGATCCTCTGCTGGCCCGTTTCGGAATCCACTGAGACCCCCGTGGGATATCGGATCCAGGAGATCTTCCCGACCCTGCAGGGCGAGGGAGCGCAGGCGGGGCGCAGCGCGGTGTTCCTGCGCTTTTCCGGATGCAACCTCTGGGACGGCGATTCGCGGTCCCGGGAAGAGGCCGCCTGCCCCTTCTGCGACACGGATTTCGTCTCCCTGGCCGGGGAACACGCCGGCGACTACCCGGACGCGCGGAGCCTGGCCGCGGTGGTGTCCGACTGCTGGACGGGATCCGGAGGAACCCCCTACGTGGTCTGCACGGGTGGCGAACCGCTCCTCCAGTTGGACACCCCCCTTCTGGATGCCCTGCGGGAACGGGGCTTCGAGATCGCCGTGGAGACCAACGGCACGCGGGAGCTGCCGGTCGGAATCGACTGGGTTTGCGTGAGTCCCAAGGCGGGAACGCGGTGGGTCCGGAAGGCCGGCGACGAATTGAAGATCGTCTGGCCCCAGGCCTTCGAACTCGAAACCCTCGAAGCACTTCCTTTCCGCCATCTCTTCCTCCAGCCGAAGGACGATCCCGACCCGGCGACGGCCGCTCGCAACCGAGCCGCCACTGTGGAGGCGTGTCGTCTCCGCCCCTCCTGGCGACTGTCGTTCCAGACCCACAAGGCTCTGGGAATCCCCTAACGCCTGGCGGAGTCGGCCTGGAACAGGTTGATTTGAGGAGCGCCTCGGGACAGAAGCCGGAATCCTGCTCCCTTCGCCTGGATCCGGAAGGGAACGCTTCCCCCGATGGCCGCACCGGGACGCCTCGCCAGGAAATCGGCCCGGCAATCGCCGACTTTCCCATCCTCGCGGAGGTTCCACACCTGCACGTCGCTTCCAACGAGCGTGTCTCCGTGACCGGGAACCATCCGCGCCCATTCGTAGACCAGGGCCTGGCGGACTTCCGGCGCGTCGCAGATGGGGGTCGACGGCACGGCCAGGAGGGCGAAAAGGAGGATCACCATGGGGTGAAACTACTCCCCCGGGGCCCCTGCGACTTGGAAGCTCCGGATCGGATCGGCTACCGGCTCCAGCCCCAGAAGTTCCTCCACCAGAGATGAAAGAGCGGGCATGGTCCCGCGCTCCGCCAAGGTCTGGGCCAGTATGCCCAGGCCGGGTACCTGGAACCGGGCGAACCAGTGGAGGCCTTTGCGACGCGAGAGGAAGCCGTAGGCTCCCAACGCCTGCATCACCCGTTGCAGCGCGGCGTCCAGCAGATCCTGCCAATCTTCTTCCGGCGATCGGGAAGGCGCGAGTTCCCGCCATCGGAAGAACAAGCGCCGACGCGATTCCATGGAAAGCGCCACGTAGGGGTCCCAGAGCAGCGAGGCCAGATCGTACCAGCGGCTGCCCCGCCTGGCTCCCTGGTAGTCCACGAACCAGATTCCGTCGGGACGCGAAAGAAGGTTCTGGGACTGGAAGTCGCGGTGCATGAGAACCCTGGGGTGAGCCTCCACCCGCAGCGCCAGGTGCGCCAGCTCCGAAAGCAACGCCGGTTCGGCGAGCCGCTCCGGAGCCATGCCGAACGATTCCTCCGCGCAGCGGCGCGCGAAGTAGCTGGACTCCCAGAGGAGGGCCCCCAGGTCGAAGACCCTGTCCAGCAGATCCGGACATCCGGACATGGATCCGGTGCCCAGGAGCTGCCACCTTTCCAGGGCCGCGAGCGCCGGATGGTAGGCCGCCTCCAACCTCGCCTGGCCCGTTTCTCCGGCGGAAGACGCCGATCGGACCAGGTCGAACAGCAGGGTGGAGCCCAGGTCCTCGAGCACCACGAAGCGACTGGAATCGTCCGAACCGTGGATCTCGGGCACCTGGAGTCCGGCCCGGCGCAGATGGCGCGTGATGGACAGGAAACGTCCATAGTCCGCGTCGTCGGGATGGCTTTGGAGCAGGATGTGGGAGACGGATCCGCTTCGGATCCTCCAGTAGATCCTTCCCGAGCCGGCGCTTCCGGCGACTTCGCCGACCCACGGCGGCCTGTGCCCCAGGGACGCCAGCATCCGTTCGATCGGGGGAGGGATTTCTGGAAACGAAGGCCCGGTCACGCGGCCACCGGCAAGTCGCCGCCCGCGTTGCGCAGGATACCCCGAACGGTCTCGCCCTCCCCCACGACGGCACCGGGAAACAGGACGGAATCCGCCACCACCGCACCCGCTCCGACGAAGGCCCCGCACTCCACGGCGGATCCCGCCAGAATGCGAGCGGAGGCGTCCACCTGGGCGCCGGGATCGATCCAGGTGCCGATCCCCCGCCTCGCCATCTCCTCCCGCACCGCCCGGGCGAAGTCTCGCGATGTTCCCAAGTCGTCCCACCGGCACCTGGGAGATGCCTCCCAAACGTGGATGGGCCGCCCCTGTTCCAGCAGATCGTGCCAGAGTTCCTTCACGCTCCAGGCTCCGTCCGGCCTGGCCGAAACCACGGACCGGCGATAGAACGCGATCCCGGAGAACGTTCTTCGCGAATCTCCGGGCTCCGGTCGGCCAGGACCCCTGGGATGGCCCAATACCCCGGAAAACCGTTTCTCGCGCACCAGCACCGTGTTCACCCGGGGACGATCCACCACCACCAGCGTGGCATCGGCCCGGGTCCGGACATGCTGGGCCCAAGGCTCCCGAAGGTCGATGTCGTGGACCAGGTCGCCGTTGTGGACCAGGACCTGTTCAGAGACCATTTCGCCGCCGGATTCCAGGCGTCCGATCGCTCCGCCGGTGTCCAGCAGGACCGGTTCCACCTGCACGTGGTCCAGGTGGCGCGCCTCCGCCCAGGACAGAATCTGCTCCGGGAAGTGGTGGGCGTTGGCGATCCGCCGGACGGGCTTCAGGGGCTCGCACGCGGCCAAGGCCCTGTCGGCGAGGGCCATTCCGACCAGGGGGAGCAACGGCTTCGGACACGCCCCGGTGAGAGGGCGGAGGCGCTCCCCGCGTCCCGCGCAGAGCACCACGAGGTCCAAGGACATCAGGGCGCGAGCCGTCGGACCAGATGCTCCACGGCCTCGTCCAGGCTCACGGGAAGTGCGACGTCCCGCAGGAGGCCTTGGGCTCGCAGGCGATGGAAGAGTTCCGCGGCCGGGGGCAGCGCGAGACCGGCCTCCTGGAGCAGGTCGGGCTTTTCGAGGATCTGGTGGGGCGGACCTTCGGCGATGATTTCTCCGTGGTCCAGGACAAGCACGCGATCGGCCAGCTGGATGGCGGGATCCAGCAGGTGGCTGGAGAACACCACTCCCAGACCGCGCCGCGCCAGTTCTCGAAGGATTCGACCCACGACGCGCACTCCCGCGGTATCCAGGTCCGCGAGAGGATCGTCCATCAGGACCACTCTCGGCTTGCCGATGAGACTGGACGCCAAGGCGATGCGCCGACGTTCCCCCACGGACATCTCGTCCAGGTACCAGTGCCTTGAATCCCGCAGCCGGACCACCTCGAGCGCCTGCCCCACGCGGTGCGGAATCGCCGATCCCGAAAGCCCCGCGAGTCGGCAGCCGCGCGCGAGTTCGTCCTCCACGGTGGGGCCGATGAGCGCCTTCTCCGACTCCGTGCGGATGAACGCCACCCATTCGTCCACCTTGTCGTCGGGCAGTTCCTCCAGATCCACCTTCCCCAGGCGGACGTTTCCTTCTCCGGGAAGGAGAAATCCTCCCAGCAACTTGAGCAAGCTGGTCTTCCCCGAACCGTTGGCTCCGCTGACCAGCAGCACTTCTCCCGAACGGACTTCCGCGTTCAGGCCGTACACGGCGGTGTTCCCGGCATCGTAGGCGAAGCCGACCCCTTCCATTCTCACTAGGACGCTGTCCTCGCTCATTGGATTTGTCCAAACCCCCCGTGCTGTTGGCGCAGATGGTAAATTGGACTCATCCATAGCGACAATCGCAAGGGGGGAAATCGTCACGATCCTGGTCAAGGTCTGCGGAATCACCGAATTCACCGGTTTGGACGCCTGCATCCGGCTGGGTGTGGACCATGTTGGGCTGAATTTCGTGCCTTCCAGTCCCAGACACGTGGATTTCGAGACCGCCAGGCGACTTGTGGACAGGATCGGGGGAAGATTGCCGGTGGTCGGGGTCTTCAAGGACCAAGCCATCGAAGTGATCGAAGAGGCAATTCGAGAGGTACCCTTGGACGCCATCCAGCTCCACGGCGTGGAATCCCCGAACTTCTGCGCACGGGTGAACCGCCCCGTGTGGAAGGTCTTCTCGGTCGGACCCGGTTGGGATCCATCCACCGTCCGGTCCTACTCCGGGGTCGCTGTCCACCTCTACGACACCGCGGCTCCCGATGGGTCCTCCGGGGGAACGGGAAAGGTCTTTGACTGGGGCCAGCTCCCCACGCGATCCCATCTCCCCTGGTACATCGCCGGAGGACTCCGCGCCGAGAACATCGCCAGCGCCATCACCCTGCATCGGCCCGACGGGTTGGATCTCAACAGCGGGGTGGAATCGGCACCTGGAGTCAAGGATCCAGGGAAATTGGAGGCGGTCATGGAGATCGTTTCCGCATGGCGGACCCAGGCTGTGGTGGTCGGCCTGCCGGGCCGCCCGGCGGAATGGATGATGGTGGAGGGCGAAAAGTTGCCGTGCTGGAAGGTGTCCGCCGTCCGGGAGTCGCCGGAAGTCGAGATCCGTGGACTCCTCGACCTGCTGGAGATCCACGGCAATTTGGTCTTGGACCTGACCTCCCGACCGGGCGATGTCCAACAGGTGGCGATCGAACTGATGCATTGGCAGATGATCGCCCGGGAGCGCGGGAGCCACCTGATGTTCAAGCTCGGCGAGGAGATGGTGGAGGCCGTCGTACGCAGTTCCCTGGGTGGCCTCCTGGAACTGGTCGACTGATGCCGCGCCGCGCGACCCTCCGTTGGAATCGGGCGAACCCGGTTCCCATCGGGTGAACGGAACCAGGATGATTGGCGACACAACCCGCGTGCGAACCCTGTCTGGAGCGATCCTGGTATTGGCGGTGGGAATGGTCCATGCCGACATTTCATGGAATTTCGCCCAGGTCGACCCCCAACCCGGAGGGCAAGGCGGAATCTACGCCTACATCTATCCCAACGATTCCGCCAGCCGCCACAGTCCTCTCCACACCGCTTCCCTGCAACGCATCGCCACATCGGCGGGCGCGGGTGCCGCCAAGCTCTCGTTCGTGCTGGACGGGAAAGGCTATCCCTCCGCGGGATTCGGCCTCATGTTTCCAGCCTCCCAACCCCTGGACCTGAACGCGCTCCAATCGGTCCAACTGTACCTCTCCACGGACAAGCCGAGATCGGTCCGGATCTCCTTCTCCTCCCGGCTTCCCGCCTACGCGACCGCTTCGGACACCGGCATGTCCTACGGGCGCGATCTCCCCGCGAACTCCGCGGGGCAGGCTTGGTCAATTCCTGTCACCAACTTCGCCTGGCCGATCTGGGCGCTCGACTCCTCGACGCCCTCGGTGCTCCCGTCCGCCATCCTCGGAAGCACGTGGGCCATCCAATTGAACGTCTCCTGCCAGGAAACCGGAGGTGTCTGCACGAAGGACACCGGCTGGATCCGGCTCGACAGCCTCCGCCTGGTCGGCGTGGGGCTCACGTGGCCCACGCCGTCGCCGGGCTCCTGCTCCGGTGATTCCTTGGCGCTCTCCCGGTTTTCCTCCACTTCTCCGAAACAAAACGGACTCGGCGGCTGGTGGTACGCGTTCTCGGACGTGAGCGCTTCCGACACCAACGCGCTCGGCTCTTCGCAGATCCTTTCGGCGCCTGTGCCGTCCAACCCAACCACCTGGGCTCCCGACAGCGCTGGAGACAACGCCTATCTCGAATTCAACCTCGTCCGCGGAGGCAGCTACTCCGGATACGCCGCGCTGGAAACGCAGTTCGGTCCTCCGGACGCGACGGGCAATCCCGTGCCCGCCAACCATCCAGGCCTCCATTCCATTTCCTTTCGTCTCGCCTACGACACGAATTTTCCTCCGACCCTGGGCGGGGTGACCCTCCACGCGAAGAAGGCGGGGAAGGCGTACGCCAACGGGCAGGATCACCAGATCCGCATCCCTTTCGACTCCATACCCCACCGCTGGTGCCTTGATTTCGACTCGCTGCAGCAACCCGATTGGAGCGCCTGGGGTCAACTCCCCTTCACTCCCGATTCGTTGCTGGCTGCAACCTGGGAGGTCAACCTCCAGGGAGATGCCACCCAGGCCCTCGGAGGGTTCCGGATTTCCGACATCGCGCTCTGGTCCACGGACGCCTCGGTGCATCCCATCTCCCTTCCCAGTTGGAGCCTGCGGCGCAGCGGCGACCATGTTGAACTGAGCCGGCCACCCGGCGGTGGACCGGCAATGGCGGAAATGCTGGATCTGCGCGGACGCCTGCAAACCGTCCAGCGGGTGGACGAGACGCAAACCACCTTGGTGCTGGAGGCCCCATCCCATGGGCCATCCTGGATCCGGATCCACGACGGCCGAGGGTGGAGAACCCTTTCCGTCCCTCTGGCTCCCTGATCGGGAACTCCTTGGAGCCCAACCCTCCAGCGCTTCCGGGGGTTGGAGCATTGTATCTACCTTGGCTGAAACCCATGAAGCGCATCGCACTTCTCACGCTCCTCCTCTTGCTTGGAACCGCCGGAGCGCAGTCGGCCCAGATGGCAGCGGCTCTGGAAGCCAGTGGTGCGGCGGGGGGTCTGTCGCCACAGGCGTCTGGATCGCTCCTGCGCAAGCAGGACTTCCCGTCCTACCCGATCGCCGATTCCCTGTTTCACCTTTCCGTCGGCGACCAACTCCGGCTGCGCTGGTGGGGGATCGGCAGCGGCGATCAGGATCTGGTGGTCGACACCCGCGGAGATCTTGTACTTCCCGACATGGGCAGGATCCACGCGATAGGAACAACGCTCCGAACGGTGCGCGACAGCATAGAGGCCATGCTCCACCGGAGGACCAAGGTCTCGCTGATCGACCTTCAAGTGGTGCAGATCGTGCAGGCCAAGGTGTGGCTTTCCGGTCGAATTCCAACGCCAGGGCTTTTTGAAATCGCACCAGGAACACCGCTTTCGGAGGTGCTCGGACAGGCGAATGTGGAGATCGGGAAGCTCCTTCGACGGATGCAAGTGGGCGATGCCATCTGGCAGCCGTCCGAGGACCTGGTCCCCAGTCTTCGTCGGGTTCTCGTCGTTCGCAATGGCAAGGATTCGACCTGGTACGATCTGGTCCGGGCGCTGCGGTCGGGCGACCCGACCCAGGATCCCCCACTGTTCAATGGCGACCACGTGGTCCTGGTGGCGCGCGGACCCGTCGTCCAGATCACCGGACCCGTCGACTTTCCCGGGGGGATGGAGCTGGTACCCGGCGAGACCATCGGACAATTTCTGTTTTCGGCGGGAGAAGACACCGCCCTGATCCCGGAAGTGGATGGAGCAAAACCCTCTTCATTGGCCGCCCGGCTGGATTCCAACGCCACCTTGGTGCAGTTTCCGGGCAGACATCTGCCGGAACGCCCACCGATCGCCTGGATCCTCGGAAATGTCCAGAACCAAGGAGCTTACTTCCTCAAGCCGGGTACCACGGCGCAGGATCTCGTGGCCCAGGCGGGAGGAATTCCCGGAGGTGCGGATTCGGGAGTTGTCGTGGCGATCAAAAGAGGCTGGGCATGGTTGGGTGCCGGTCGGGATCGCGGCTTGGCGGAGGCGACCCAATACCCCGAGGTTCGGTTCGCGATGCTCGCTTACTTCTCCGAGATGCGGGGAACCTACGTGGATCCCCAGACCCCGCTCCAGGCGGGAGATACCGTCTTCGTCCACCCTGCCGAACAGGTGGTGTGGGTGGGTGGCGAGGTGAAGAAGCCCGGATTCGTGCCTTGGAAGAAGGGCGCTACCGTGGATGAGTATGTCAAAACCGCTGGCGGCTACGCATCCAGGGCGTGGGAAAGTCGCACGCGCGTGTTCGACTTGCAATCGGGACTATCCCTGGACGCCAGATCGGCAGCGATCCGACCGGGGGCGGCGGTGATCGTTCCGGAGGCTCGGTACATCGCACCGGACCAATGGGTGGGGATCGCGGCTTCCGTGGCAAGTCTAGCACTGACCACGGTCATTCTGTATGTGACGGTGGTGAAGTGATGGATTCAAATTCGGGACCGTCTCCTCGTGAAGATTCTGGCGACACCGGGTGGGTATCGGGCCTGCTACGTTTGTTTCTCCATCTGGTTCGGCACTGGAAATTGATCGGCGGCATTACTTTCACGGTGGCGATTCTCAGCGTCGGTTTAGTTCTTGTGCTACCGGAATCGTTTGAGGCAAAAAGCACCCTCATCCTTACAGGAGGACAGAATACAACGGCAGGAGCATTGGCGAAACTGGCGGGCGGGGACCTTGGGAGTTTGCTGACTTCCAGCAACGATCCTACCAGGAACGAGATGTCCGTCCTCCTTGATGCCGATACGCTTGCGATGCGGACAATCCGTGAGTGCCACCTCGAACGGGCCTGGAAGATGGATACCACCAGAGTTCTGCGTCGCGAGGATCTGTTGCGAGCTTGGGCTGGAGCATTCCACGACCAGTTTGGCGAAGAGGATCAATTGATGGTGTCTTTCAAAGATGAAAATCCTCGATTGGCGCAGGTCGTCCTTGCTTCGCATATTGCACGCATCGACTCGGCTTGGCTCTCCTTGAAGCAGGAAGAGGCCACGAAAAAAGTTCGATTCGCCCAGGAGCAATTGGATGGGCGTATGACGTTGATGCAACGGAGGATCGACAGCCTGATCCAATTCCAGATCCAGAATAGGCTATTCGAGCCGAATGAACAAATCCGCCAAACTGTCTTGGCGCTATCGGAATTGGAAACGAAAATCTCTGGAGTCAGCATCAATCGAGAACTTGAAAACAAGGAATCCGGAGGATCGAATGCGGAGCAGTTGGGTGTACTATCTTCGATTCTCGAGGCCCGGGAAAAATCGTTGGCCAGCGCGAAGAGAACATCCCAATCCAACGAGGAATCCCAGGTTGTTCTCCTGAATCTGCCAAACGCGCTGCCTTTGGCGGCGGCATTTGAAAAGAAGTCCCGAATGATCCAATTGGACTTGACCGTAGTGGAGGGTCTTGCTCGCCAAGTGGAGCAACTCAAGATCGAGGCGCTGAGCAACGTCTCTGTTCTACAGGTCGTCGATCCTCCGGTGATCCCCACCAAACGCCGGTCCCCTCCCCGGACAGCGCTCGTGGAACTGTTGACGTTGATTGCGTTCGTTTCGGGATGCACATTGGCCTTGCTCATCGAATATTTTCGAGCCGCCGCCGGCGATGCGACTCTCCTGAAGGAGATCCTGCGGGCGTGGAGATAAGCCTCGCACTGGCGCTCTTGGGCGGACTGGTCCTGATCGCGACGAGGTGGCATGGTGTTTCGATGTTCTCGCCTTGGACCCTCTACACGCTGGGCCAGTTTTTCACCCTATCCGTCGCCTACCTCAAACTGGATCCGCTGATGACGGATTTTTCCGTCGTGACATGGGCGGTGTGGGCAGGGTCGGCGGTTGCCTTCTTCGCGGGAAACCTGGCCGCGACGCTGGTTCCGCAGTCCACCTTGAAACCCATCCAACTGGTACGTGTTCGCTCTTGGTGGCTCTGGCTCTGGGGTGTGGTAGGGCTCTACCTTTTCGGAACCGCGATGGGTTTGCTCAAAGTGGGCACTTGGCCGGTACTGGCCCGGCATCCAGAGGACGCCAGGCTAGCGTTCCAGCAAACGGCATTTTCGACCGGCCTGTTGCAGCTGTCGAATTGGGTCCTGGTGGCAGTTCTTCCCCTCCAGGCCATCATGAGCAGAGGATGGAGACGTTGGCTATGTTGTGGATTATTTCTGCTAGCATTCTGCTACGGCCTGCTCACCGGATTTCGTATGATCCTAATGTTCGGGCTGTTCTCAACTCTGATGACTTGGGATTTCTTCGTCCACAGGGTCGCCGTCTTCAAATTGGCTTTGGCCTTGTTCGCATTCCTCCTGCTTTCGACGGTAGTGATGCTGATGCGCATGGAGGGAACCCACCTCATGCGCCCAGGCATCCTGCATTTGGGTGGAGAGATTTTCGTGAAGGGGGCCTACATCTACATCGCGAATAATTTTTGGAATCTCGATTTCGCGGTTTCTCGCCAGCTTGGCGATCACTTTCATCCGCAAACCTGGGGCGGACTTTTCTTCCAGCCGCCTCTGATGGTCCTGGGTATCGCCTCGAAGATCGAGCCTGCCTACGGGTGGGATACCTGGAGAAACGACCTATCCGTGAAGAGGGCCGCTTTGAACACCATTTCCTTCCAATGGACGGTGATCAAGGAATGGGGGTGGCCGGGAGTGGTCTTGTTCCCGTTCGGACTCGGAGCGTTCGCGACCAGGCTATATATGCGCGTGGAGAGGGCCCGGTCACAATGGGCGATGTTGATCTATGTCCCCGTCGCGTTTTCCATCCTTTTCTCGTTCTTCCTGTTCATGTACCAGACCCCGATGTATTGGATGATAGGGGTTTGCTACTTCTCGCTCTGGCTTGTCACCAGAGAGTCGCTCCCGAGACCGGCTTCAGGCGAGATCTAGCCCTTCCCCGTAAGGGTTGCATTCTTGGCGAGGAATGGATTACGGAGGTGGGTGGTGGAGAAAAAGGTGCTCGCTCTCGTTGTGACCTACAACCGGAGGGATCTCCTGCGGAGGTGCCTGCTGGCCTTGCGAGCCCAGACCGTCCGTCCGGACCACGTGCTGGTGGTCGAGAACGCCGGCTCGGACGGTACGCTCGGGATGTTGACGGAGGAGTTTCCCGAGGTCGAGGTGATTCACCACGAGACCAACCGAGGCGGCGCGGGAGGCTGGGAGTCCGGCATCCGGCGTGCCCAGGAGGGTTCCTGGGACTTCGTTTGGCTGATGGATGACGACGCATGGGCAACACCCGAAGCACTGGAACGGTTGGTGGAGGCATTTTCTGCCATCCAACCCACCCCGGCCTTCGTGTGCAGCCGGGTCGTCGACGACCAGGGTGCCACGGTCAATTTTCCCCATCCCGATCTCGAGGACGGGTCGCCCGGGGGATGGGATCGGTACTTGACATCGGGCCGTGTGCCCTTGAAGGCTTGTTCCTTCGTTTCGGTGCTGATTCCCCTGGCGAACACCAGGAAGGTGGGACTTCCATTGGGCCACTATTTTCTCTGGTCGGACGATTACGAATACACGCTCCGACTAGGCGCGTGTGGCACAGGTTGGTACGTCGCCACGAGCCTGGTCGCACATCCCCGACCTGGAGGGCTTCCCAATCCCGACCTCGCGCTGGAGCCCAACGAATCCCGGCTACCGCTCTACCGTCACCTGTTCCGCAACTACGCCGAAACGATGGCCCGTCATCCGCGACACCATCCCCACTGGATCCTATCCAGTCTCCGGCTTTTCTTCTCCACGGCAGCGAGGCTAATCAGTCACCGCAGGGCGTCCCGGCTGCCCCTGCTCGCCAAGAGCACTGCGGTCGGAATCTGGCGGGGCTTGAGGGTACCAAGGGCATGAGCCGCAAGCTCTGGATCCTTTCCCGGGAGCGATTCGGGGACATTCTCTTGGGGCCCAACATCCGAGTGTGCGACTTGGCCGTCCACGCCTTCGAGGCGGGTTGGTCCGTATCGGTCCTCGCCGCCGAAGACAGTCGATCACCCTTTTCTTCCAATATCGAGTTCGCTTCACTTCGCAGGGGGTTTTCGCGCCGCTTCGCGACCGACGACCGCGTGGTGGTGGGCGAACTGCTCCCATCCTGGGCTGTTTTGGAACTGCTCCGCGCACGGCAGCCGTTCCATTGGGACGTCTACGGACTGTCCCTTCCCGAGAGCCTTTCCTTCGCCGATGTTTGGCCCAGATCCAAGACCAGGTTGGAGACTCGTCGAAAGGACATCCGCTATCTCTTGATGGCAAAAGCCGCGGCACGGATCTGGGTCTCCCATCCCGGGCAGGTCGTCTTTCTTTCCGCACTCCTGGCGAGGACCGGCACACCTTCCGACGCCACAGCGGCCTTCCGGCTTCCCGGAAAGATCCTCGAGGTGCCCATGGGTTGTTCTGACCGTCCCGTGCCCGCTGGAACCCGGAACCCCTACCACGAGCTGGCAATCCATTCGCCCGTCTTCTTGTGGGGAGGGGGCATCTGGCGCTGGTTCGATCCTGAAACGGTCCTCCAAGCGTTCAGCCTCCTTCGATCGAGGGGAGTTCCCGCCACGCTATTCTTCATTTCGGGCCGCAACGAAGCCACATCCGACTACCAAGCGCCCTTGGACGAAGTCCTATCCTCGGCTACCCGCAAGGGACTCCTGGACGGGTCGGTTGTGTTCAATCCGCGGCGGGTGGGGCCATCGGAGCTTGGTCCCTGGCTGGAGCATTCCCGAGCGGGAATCATGGGGAACATGCCCACCCTCGAGAGTCGGATGAGCTGGAGGACCCGGTACCTGGATCTCCTATGGGCGGGAAAGCCGCTGATCGTCTCGGGAGCGGACCCCCTGGCCGAGAGAATGGAACGCCTTGGAGCGGCGTTGATCTCTCCCGCCGGCGACCCTGGCAAGCTTGCCGATTCGATCCAGCGTCTCATACAGGATGATCGCTTGGTGGAGTCGATGTCCAGATCCTCACGGTCGTTCGGGGACGGATTCTCCAACAAAGAGATCCTGACCCCGGCAATGGAGGCGTTGGAAAAGTCGTCGGGAGGCATGCCCGCCCCGCCGGGAATTTCTGACATCGTCAGGTACATCCTGGGGATCTGATTGCGTCCGAGCGTCTCGAGGGTGAGTTAGGTTTTGCGCACCATAGACCAAGATTGGGGCATCCAGGTGCTGATTCGAATCCGGAAGAGGTTTGCCGTCGCCTTGAGATCCCTCCAGATGGGGAGTTCCCCTGCCCATTTCGTGACCAGCGCGCCCTCCGAACAGAACGCCGTGGACATCTTCCGTGGAGAATGGGCATCGAAGATTCCCGTAGACGGCGTGGACGCGGGAAAGGCGGAACTCTTCGACGATCCTCGGCTGGGACACTTCCTGCAGGCCGAGCCCATCGAGGGTCGGCGGTTCCTGGAGCTTGGCCCGCTCGAAGGTGGCCACTCCAGCATGCTCCAGAGGGCCGGGGCCGGTTCGGTGCTTTCCGTGGAATCGAATTCCAGAGCCTATCTCAAGTGCCTGATCGTGAAGGAAATCCTGGGGTTGGACAAGGTGCGGTTCGTGCTGGGCGACGCCTACAGGTTCCTGGAAGCCGATCGATCCACCTTCGACCTGGCGATCGCCTACGGCATTCTGTACCACCTGCGCGATCCGCACCGGCTTTTCGAACTCCTGGTTCCGCGTATGCGTTCCGGTGGCCGACTGCTTCTCTGGACCCACCACTGGACGGAAAGCGTCGAAACGGATTGCGCCACCCTCCGTGGCCACTTCACCGGCTCGCGAAGGGTCGACCTTCCCGATGGCAAGTCCCTTCTCCTGGTGAAACACGACTACGGTTCCAGCTTCTTCAACCGGGGATTTTTCGGCGGGAACGCCGGTTACAGCGAGTGGATGTCCCGGGAAGGAATCCTGGACGCGGCCGTGGCATTCGGATTCCAGCCGGAGGCCGTCGAGGACGTCGCCCATCCGAACGGGCCGAGCATCGCCGCGACCTTCCGGAAGACCTGATCGCGCCCCGACCATGCGAGCGACCGGAAATCTTCGAAGGATCGCGGCTCCTCTCCTCCGTTTCCTGGGGAATCGATCCCGGGCGAAGCGAAGGGCCCGCGTCTTTTCCATCGTCGATTCCCGCTTGCCCGGGCTTGAGATCGGACCGTGCGACAACGGGATCGCGCCGAAACGGGAAGGGTACCAGGTCAGGATCCTGGACCACCTCGACCAGGAGGGGCTCCGCGCCAAGTACGCGGACCATCCGCAGGTGGACATCTCTAAGATCGAGGTGGTCGACCACGTGTGGGGTGGCGAGCCCTATGCGGGACTTCTGGGTGGAGCGAGGGTCGATTGGATCATCGCCAGCCATGTCGTCGAGCACGTTCCCGACCTGGTCGGGTTCCTCCTGGAATGCGCATCGATCCTCGGTCCGGGAGGGAGACTGATCCTGTTCGTCCCGGACCACCGACGGGTCTTCGATTGCCGGCGTTCCCCGTCCGGGACGGGAGAGATCGTGGATGCCCATCTCCAACGGCGGAAAGCGCCATCCCCCGGCGAAGTCGCCGAGCACCACCTCAGGGTCGCGACGAAGGGGAATCGACTGGCTTGGCCTCTCCTTTGGCCTGGAAGAGTCCGGAGCATCCACACCGACCAGGAGGTGCGGGAAGCCTTCGAGGCGGCGAAGGTAGGGGAGTACAGGGATGTCCATGTCTGGAAGTTCACCCCGGATTCGTTCGGGCGCATTGCGGACGACCTGCGGAGGCTGGACCTGATCGATCTCCAGGTGGAAAGGATCGAGTCCTCCCACGGATCAGAGTTCTTCGTGGCCATGAGAAGGCCGGCTTGAGACGGAGAACCTGGATCATCGCCGGGCGGGCCTTTGGAAAAGGGCTGCTCGGTCCCGCGATTCGGATCGGCGAAATGGCCCGGCATGCCTCCATGGAAGGCCACGAGGTCCATGTCGTGGTGCTCGATCCGGAGGTGAATCCCCTTTCCGAAGGGGTTCGGCTCCACGATCTGCGGACGATGGACTTCTCGGCGATCGGGAAGGGCGATGCGGTCGTCCTGAGTCCGTATCTACCGGCCCCGGTGGCCTGGAAGTTCCTGCGATCCGACATCCCGTTCCACCTGGATCTCTACTGCGTCACGGCGACGGAACAGATGCCGCTCTGGGCCCGAACTCCGGGGAAGGCTCGGGATGTGGAACGGGCCAAGCTGTGCAAACGCTACATGGTCCATGCGATGCGGGCCGAGTCCATCTACGTCTCCTGCATGGAACAATGGTGTGTCGTCGCGGGAATGTTTCTTTCCGAACGCGAGTGGTCCAGGGGCGGACTGGCCGATTCCCTGACCAGGAAGGTGGTCGAGGTGCCCATGGGCGTGCGGGACGAGCCCTTCCCGGAGGGATCGCCATCACCCTATCCGGAACGCCTGCGGCACCGTCCGATCCTCCTGTGGGGTGGAAGTCTGTGGAACTGGTTCGACCTGCCGACCGTGATCGAATCGTTTCGAATCCTTCGCCAGGAAAACAGCGAAGCCGCGCTGTTCTTCCTCTCGGAGGGGAACCGGACCGAACGCGCCAGCGAAGACGACCCCGTCCGCGACGTCCGCGAACGCGCCCGGCAACTCGGATTGCTGGGCGTGAACATCTTCTTCAACGAGGTCGCGGTTGGCCCCTCGGAACTCGCTCCCTGGCTGGAACACTGCCGTTCGGGAATCCTGACCAATCCCAATTCGCTGGAATCCCTCTCCAGTTGGCGCACCCGCTACCTCGATCTCCTCTGGGCGGGGAGGCCACTCGCCGTATCCGGGAAGGACCCCCTGGCGGATCGCATGCGACGCGCGGGCGCCGCCCTTCGCGTGGCCGCCGAAAACCCGAGGGCCCTCGCCGATGCCGTCTCGCTCCTGGCCTCCGACCGGGAACTTGCCCGATCCATGGGCGCGGAGTCCCGCAGGCTTGGACACGAACTGTCATGGAAGACGAACCTTTCCCCGTTCCTGGCCTCGTTGCGGAGCGACGATTCCTTCAAGGAGGTCGGCATCCGTCCGTCCCTGATGGACGCCTTCGGCTACCTGACCACCTAGCGGTCGGTCTCGGGCGGCAGGGTCAGCTCCAGGTCGGCCCCAGCCCGGAAAGCTCGCCAGGCGAGTCTCGCACGGGCCCAGGCCTGCAGAGGCCGGCGCTCGAACAAGACCGAACGGAGGCCCTGCAGCACGACCCACAGCGCGGCGTTCAGGAACCATTCCCATCCTCCGAATCCCAGATGGCGCTCCACCCAAGCCCGGTTCCTGATCGCGAACCAGGCTCGGCGGAAATCCATGTGGTGTGAGAACAGGGGGCTGACCTTGGATACCGGCTGTCCGCCATAGGGCACCTCCAGATCGGCCACGATCGCATCGGGCACGAGCCATGCCCGAAAGCCCGCCTTGGCTAGGCGGTACGACCAGTCCGAATCGTCGTGGTAAACGAACATCTCCTGGTTCGGAAGGATCCCCTTCTGCACGACCGCCGAAGGAAGCAGGGCTCCGCCGTAACCGAAGTACGCCAAAGGCAGGCATCCGTTCCTGGCGGGGACATCCGAAGCGCTACCTCCAGGGGTGCCTCTCCAGTGGAAGGCCATGAATCCATTCCTTCGGATCGGGCGGCTTCCGCCTCGACGAACGATCTCCTGGAATTCGCTCCTTTCCGGACGGAAGGCGACCGCGATGGAGTTCTCCCCCAGGTCCTGGCGTCTTTCCACGAGGCGCGCCAGGCAGTTCGGTGTTGGACAATTATCGTCATCCAAGAGCCAGATCAGTCCGGCCGTACCCGAAGCTTCCTTCAATCCCGCGCGATATCCGCCAGCCGATCCCAAGTTCCCCCCCATGTCGACCCTGCGCAGCGGAATCCGGCCCGGCTCCGACGAGGGCTCGATGGGATCGAACGAGCCGTTGTCCACGACGATGATCGACTTTGGGCGCGATCCGGAGTCGTTCAATGCCTGGACGACCCTGGCCACATGGTGTCCTCTTCGCCCGTAGGTGAGGATCACGACCGTGACATCGGCCTCCATCGGGGGCGTGGATTCGACCATCAAGCCGCCTTGCGGAAGCCGACTTCCAGGTTCCCCCCGAACCCGCATCGATCCGCGAGCCAAAGTCCAGCCGCCGCGAGGTGGCCGACCACGGGTGGAAGTCGTTCGATCGCCTGCAGCCAGAACCAATCCTCCCCCAGGAAGATCAACGGCGATTCCAGACCGCTCGCCTCGGCGAATTTCCGAAGCGACCGCTTCGAGAAGCCATGCAGGTGGTACGGCGGCTTGTAGGCAGACAGGAAGGGGCAAGGAGTACCGCGCAGACGGGCGAGACCATGCTTCAGGTTGCCCAGAAGGGAGCGCTCTCGGGGAACGACCAGGTACAGCACTCCACCTGGCTCCAACAGCCGCCATGCCTTCTGGAAGTAGGCGAGGGGATCACCGACATGTTCGAAGACGGAATCGGCGTAGATGAGCGCGAAATGTCGATCCTCGGGCAGATCCAGGAACCCATCGCCAACGATCCCGAGCCCCTTTCGTTCCAAGGTTTTCCGGAATTCCGCGGAAGGCTCCTGCGCCAGGACGTTCCAGCCGCGCTCGGCGAGATTCTCGCAGAAGTGCGCGTAGATGCCAGCGCCAACCTCCAGCAGGGTCCGCGCATCCGAACGCAGGATCCCCTGGATCCGTCCGAACCGGGAATTTGGATTCACCATCGCGCGAATGTTCCCCCATCGGGGGGAATCCGGAACGAAATACCCCTCCCCGTAAAGGACGCGGAAATCGGCTTCCGTCCAGAGGGGCATCGGGTCGATCCGCAGGTGGCCGCATTCGCCGCACTCGACCACCACGGAGTCGGCGGGAGCTCCAACAGGATCCGTCCTAAGATCCGGACGCCCCAGGCTTGATCTGCTCGTCCCTCCGCAAGCCGGGCAGGGACCGGAGAGGTATCGTGGCATCAGTGGGCTCCACTTCGAAGAAGATCCCGGTAGAGCATTTCGTATTCGCGCCCCATCCGATCCAAGCCGAAGCGAAGCAGACCCGACTTCCTTCCGACCAAACGCATCGCCCGACCTCGCGACTTTTCCTCGATGGCTCCGGCGAGAACACTGGCGAGGTGGTCGGAGTCTCCGCTCCGGAAGAGGTATCCCGTCGTGCCATCCTCCACGACTTCTCGAAAAGGCCCGATGTCGGAATACACGCAGAGCGTGCCGCACAGGACCGCCTCGACGGAGGCTAGGCTCAGCCCTTCGGCCATCGAGGTCATGCAATGGATATCCATCGCGTTGTAGATGCCCTCGATGTCCGGGCGTGGTGGCAGAATCTTGATGGAATCCGATAGGCCAAATTCGGAAATCTGACGCAGGACCTGCTGTTCCGCGTGCTGGGGATTGGCGTCGTTCGCCCCCCAGATCCGCACCTGGACGGGGATTCCGCGTTCCTTCAATCGGCTTGCGGCCTGCACCAGCAGGTGTTGAGCCTTCCTGGTTGTGATTGATCCGACCGAGCCCACCAGGATCTCGTCGTCTCGGATCCCCAGTTCTGTCCGGATCCGCGCCCTGGCCTCGGCATCCGGGCGGAACCTTGTCTCGTCGACACCGTTCAGGATGGTTCGGTATCGGTCGGGCAGCAGCTTCTCGCGTTCCAGGAAGTAGTTCTTGACGGATTCCGATACGCAGGTGACGGCATCCGTCCGTGAAGACAGCATCCGATTGGCCTTGTAGGCCCACGACGGCCACCACTCGTAGAGGTTGTGGAGGGTCATCACCCGGTGCGGTACCCCTGCCGCAAGGGAGGCCGTCCGCCCCATCAGGGAGGGGAAGAAGTCGTGGGTATGGAGAATCTGGATCCGATCCCGCCGCAACTGCCGCGAAAGTCTGGCCCAAGCGGAGGCCATCTGGAACGGGGCGAGGAGGGATGTGAACCGGTGCGGCCCTCCAATGGCTCGGACAGGGATCCCGTGGGCTTCGAATTCGCTTCGCCAGTGGTCGTCGCCCGTCCAGGAGTAGACCGTGAGATCGAAGGAGTTCCTCGGCAGGACGTCGCGCAGATTCAGGACGAACCGCTCCAGACCACCCACCCATAGAGATGTGAGGAGGTGGCCTATCCTCGCTCGACTGACGGTGGGCTCGGCCATTTCAAAGGAATGTAGAACCGAGTCCGGAACTAAATTTCCTTCCTCAATCCTTTTCGGGAAGCTGGCTCGCCTACCGCCGAACGGAGAACGCTTTGGATCGACCTCTGGTGTCCATCCTCATCCCCTGCTACCAGGAGGAAAAGACGATCGGGCGACTGCTGGCCGCCATCCGCGCCCAAACGTTCCCGTTGGATCGGATGGAGGTCTTGGTCGCGGACGGATTCTCGACGGACCGGACCCGGGAAATGATCGAACTTTTCAATCGCACCTTACCCGAGCTGGATGTGCGGATTCTCGACAACCCGAAACGGATCATCCCCGCAGCATTGAATCTCTGCATCCAGGCATCCCAAGGAGAGATCCTTCTGCGGCTTGATGGCCACTCCCTCCCATCGCCGGACTATGTATCCACTTGCGTCCGGTTGCTCGCGGATGGAAAAGGAGACATGGTCGGAGGGGTTTGGCATGTCGAACCCGGCGACGACTCCTGGCAGGCGAGATCCATCGCCGCCGCCGCCAGCCACCCCGTGGGGGTCGGTGATGCCTACTACCGGTGGGCCATCACCGCCCGCGAGGTGGATACCTTGGCCTTCTGGGCCTTTTCAAAGGCCTGGATCGATCGCGTGGGACTTTTCGATGAGACCTTGCGATCCAACGAGGATTACGACTTCAATTCCCGATTCCGCGCCGCAGGAGGCAGGATCTGGTTGGACCCCTCCGTCGCGTGCGTCTACTACGCGCGCAGCCGGTTCGGCGCCTTGACGCGTCAGTACTTGCGCTATGGCTTCTGGAAAGGGGAGGTGGCTCGACGGTCGCCTAGAACGCTCCGGTGGCGGCAGGTCCTTCCGCCGATGGCTCTCCTCGCTTCGATTCTGCTGGGGGCACTGGGGCTCTGGAACCCCGCGTACTTGGAAGTGTTCCTCGGTGTAGTTCTCGCCTATCTCCTGATGCTGTTCGGGGTCGGGGTCCAGCAAGCCTCGAAACGAATGGATCCTATGCTGGTCCTTGGTGTGCCACTTGCGATTTGCACCATGCACCTGTCCTGGGCCGGTGCATTTCTCTGGAGTTTCCCTGCAGCTTTCCTGGCCCGTAGGCACGCGTAAACGGGTCGCTTACATCACGGTGGAGCTTCCTGTATCAAGTTACAAATCTTGGCGAGAGGATTCACGCCGACTTTATCTTGACAGCAACTTGTTCGTGCAAGCGGTTGTACCCGATGTATTCGTATCCCAAACCTGTAGTTTTAATAAACTCCTGAAATGCCTTATATTCCCCCTCTTCCCACCCCGGGTAATTGAAATATTCATCGAAGACGATGACGCATCCCGGGTGGATTTGTAGGGCCAACAGCTCAAAAATGATTTTCGTGGACGAATATAAATCGCAATCGATGTGGAGAAGCCCAATCGACTCTTTGTGCTGTTGAATGAACGGCGGAAGGGTCTGATCAAACCAACCTTTGACCAGCGTCACATTCGAGCGGACTCTGGGTAGCATATTCATTGTGAAAGCACCTTTTTTATATCCATCGCGCCAGCGTTCCGGCAGACCCTCGAATGAATCAAATCCGTAAATCCTTCCAGACACAAGGGCTGCAATGTGGTTTATTGTGTTCCCTGTGAATACACCAAATTCACAGACAAGAGGACCGCTTTCCAGGTTGACTTGTTTTATTGCTAGGGTCAATAATTCTGCTTGTGAATTTGTAGAATCCACGTTCTTCATGTGTGCCATTACATAGTCGGCCGAAGATTCTGTCGCCCTTTTTTGCAGAATATACCCCAAATCTTGTTCGCGAAGATTCGGCGGTTGCTTTTTCAACTCGTGACAAATTGCAATCCGTAGCGGCCATGTGAACAGCATAAACAAATTCTTCAGGATTTGGCGAATCACATTTTCTCCTTTTGCTGGGGCAGTGTGGATTGTTCTTGTTGGCATTTTATAGTTGTTTGCTTGCACAGGCGAATCGCGATTATCGTTCTGCTTTTCCAGTTCAATTAGTCACCCCCACAACTTGGATGAGGGACGCTTTCAGTTTCACGAGCGCTTCGTGGGAAAACTCTTCTCCAGTCAGGAACAGAATCACAAAATACAGCCCAGTTCCCACTGGCACATCAATCGAAAGTCTTATCCACATTTGATTTTCAGGCACGCCCCATCGGACGGCGTACAACAGCCCCATCATTCCTGCAGTAGCGTAAATATATTTGACTAAGTTTTTCAGAGGCCAGTGAATCTGGTAATGCCGCCGAACCAAGATGAATTGCGCGATCAAAACGACAGATTCGGCGCTCAATGTGCCCCATGCTGCCCCAAAGTGCCCGAAACGAGGGATGAGCAAGAAATTCACAGCCACAGCTACCACTGCCCCCAGACTGACGGAAAGCACCAAGCTTTTCTCCTTACCCATCGGATAAAGAATTTGTATAGCAAAAATGTTTGTCAGCCCGATAAATAGGATAATCGGGGCGGTAATGACCAAGCAACCAGCGGCTGGAAGATACTTGGAACCAGCGAGCACTGCAAGGATTTCCCGACTGATCATCATCAACGCAGTTGTCATGGGGAGGCAAAAGAGAAGAATGACGCCCAACGACTTCTGTAACATTCGATCGAATTCGCCCCACATCTCATTCGCCAGGTAATAGGAAAGCCGAGGAAGCAGCACACCCCCGAATGATACCACCACGCTGAGAAGCATTCTTGTCAATTTCATGGCACTGGAGTAATAGCCCACATTCTTTGCAGTGGAAAGAAATCCCAACATGACGGTATCAAGATTTATATAGATACTAACAATGAAATTCAGGGCATACACGGCAATTAATGGTTTTATATGCCGTTGAAATCTCCATGGCAATTCTCGCTTTGCGAATATGATGGTGCGCGCGTTCCAGAAGTTCAACACGGAAGACCCTAACGTGGCAATTATAGTGATGGCCGCTGTCGAAACGTAGTCTTCTTCGTGGTGCACGAAAAGGAAAAGCGCCACCACAGAAACTGAGGTGAAAGCGATGCTTCTTACTGTGATGTATACGTATTCCTCCAGCCCTTGATAGAGCCAATCCATTGCTAGCGCGGAAAGCGGAATTGATGTGCCGACTATTAAGAAAAGAGTGAATTCTTCGTGCAATTTGTGAGTAAATAAAATCAAACATAGATAAGCCGTCGTAGAGACAATAGAGGCGAAACAATGTAAAATTAGAAGCTCCTGAATCAAAGCGATCAACGACTTTTTGTCGTCGCGGATTTTCGCAACTTCCCGAATTCCATATAGCGGAATCCCAATTGCTGCCAGTAGCACAAAATTGCCGACCAGCGAAAAGGCAAAATTCGTCTTTCCCGTGCCCTCAGGGCCTAAAATTCTGGAGGTGTAAGGGAATGTGATCAGTGGAAAAATCATTCCTGCGATGATTTTAACCATGTTCATGACGGCGTTGAGTTTAAGGGATTTCTGCTTCAAAAGATGATTCCAGACATCTTTTGGAAGCGCATCATATGGCCAGCTCTTTCACCTTGTTGAGGCAGGCTCCGATCACCTGATGCATATCATAGTACTTGTAGTCTGCGAGTCTGCCTCCAAACAAGGTTCGCGATTCGACATCGCCCAAAGTCTTGTACTTGGAGAATAGCGCATTGTTCTTCTCGTCATTGATGGGATAATATGGTTCTTCGCCTAACTTCCATTCACTGGAGTACTCTCGGGAAATGACGGTACGAGGCTGGTTGCCGAATTCGAAATGCTTGTGCTCCAGAATCCGGGTGAAGGGAACAGCCGCATCAGTGTAGTTCACCACGGCGTTTCCTTGGTAGTTGGGCGTGTCGAGAACCTCGGTCTCGAAGTGAACTTTGCGGTACTCCAGCACACCCAAGCGGTAACCGTAGAAGGCATCGATAGGCCCGGTGAAGAGGGTATGGTTCGCCAAATTGTCCAGAACCTCCCGATTGGCCAGATAATCGACTTCCAATCGCACTTCGATCCCCTCCAGCAGACGCTTGAAAATCCTTGTGTACCCGCCGATCGGGATGCCCTGGAACCGGTCGTTGAAGTAGTTGTTGTCGTAGGTGAGACGCACGGGCAGTCGCTTGATCAGGAATGCGGGAAGTTCCGAGCACGTCCGGCCCCACTGCTTTTCCGTGTAGCCCTGGATCAATCGTTCGTAGATGTCGGTTCCGACCAGGGAGATCGCCTGTTCCTCCATGTTCGCCGGAATCCTTCCCGCGAGCACCGATCGTTGTTCCTCGATCTTGGCTCTGGCTTGTTCGGGCGTCTTCACCCCCCAGAGTTGATGGAAGGTGTTCATGTTGAACGGGAGGTTGTACAGCTCGTCCTTCCAGCGGGCGATGGGAGAGTTCGTGTATCGGTTGAACTCCACCAGCCCATTCACGTAGTCCCAGACTTCCTTGTCGGAGGTGTGGAAAATGTGGGCCCCGTACCTGTGGACTTGGATCCCCTCGATTTCTTCTGTGTAGCAGTTTCCGCCGATATGGGGGCGCTTGTCGATCACCAGAACGCGTCGGCCCCGCTTGGTGGCCTCGCGGGCAAAGATGGATCCGTAAAGTCCGGCTCCCACGATCAGGTAATCGTATTCAGGCATCGGCGAAAGAGCCCTTCAAGTCGAGTGCGTGAGCGAGAAGTGTAGAAGATCCGAACTCTCGCCAGGTCCGAACTCTCGCCAGGGTCCCGACGACGCCCGGCAGAAAGCTTGGCCATACCGCTGATGCACGGGGTTTGGGGCGGGGCCTTCCTGGCAGGCTTGGTTTCCAGCCCCCGGAAAGCTTGACCTACCCCCGCCGCTGCACCGGCCCGAAGGCGCGTTCGTAGCGGGTGAGGTTTTCTTGCAGAGTCTGGATGAGCGACACCATGTGCGATGGCGTGGTCACGATGCGCGCGCCCACCTTGGCTTTGGGGACCCCTGGAAGCAGTCGCGCGAAGTCGATCACGAACTCGTGCGGGCTGTGGGAGACGAGCACGAGGTTGGAGTAGATCCCCTCGGCCTCCTTCTCCCCGAGCTCGATGTTGATGGCGTTGTCGCCTTCTTGGTTCACCGGTGCGACCATAGGGAAACAAACCTAGAATGCGCTCGCCTCCACGGGAGGGCCCCAGTTCGATGGCAGGGTCGATTTCTAGACTCTGCGGCCAAGCCATCGCTTCACCAGGAGCCTCCATTGCACGGGTCGTCCAACAGCCAAGCCCCCGTCGAGTCCGATGCTCCGGCGACGGGGCCGGGAACCCGAACCAGAAGCAAGGTCCGGGCTGCGATCTCCTCGCTGCGAATCCACCAATGGGCCAAGAATCTCCTTCTGTTCGCCCCGCTGGTCCTGGACCACAGGATGGGTTCGGCAAGGCCTGCCTGGATGGCGCTTCTAGGCTTCGCGACCTTCTCCCTCTGCGCCTCCAGCCTGTACATCGTCAACGACCTGCGGGACAAGGAGCACGACCGAAAGCATCCCGTCAAACGGTTCCGCCCCTTTGCCAGTGGCGAGTTGGGAGTCGCCGAGGGAGTGGTTTTGGCCCTCCTGCTCGGGTTCACGGCCTTCGGAGCCAGCGTGCTTATGGCACCCCGGGAATTCACGGGCGAACTCGCTTTGTACGCCGTCGCGACCTTTGCCTATTCCCTCTATTTCAAACGAAAGCTCGCCTTGGACGTCCTTTTCCTGGCGGGATTCTACTCCATCCGGATCCTGGCTGGAGGGGCGATCACAGGGGTTGAGGTGACCTCCTGGCTGATCGCGTTCTCCACGTGTTTCTTCCTGAGCCTGGCATTGATGAAGAGGGTTTTGGAGATCGACCCCGCCAGCCTTGCCCAGGAACCGTTGGAGGGCCGCGGTTACCGGCGTGGAGACTTGGGGGTGGTGCAGAGCGCGGGTGTCGCCACGGCCTTCCTGAGCATCGTGGTCTTCAGCTTGTACATCGCCATCGGCTCCAACGCCCAGTTGCACTACAGGCATCCCCAGCGTCTCTGGTTGATGGCTCCGGTGCTCACCTATTGGTTTCTCCGGCTTTGGATCCTCGCCGGTCGCCGCGAGGTGGACGGGGATCCGGTCCTGTTCGCGGTGCGGGATCCGGTCAGTTGGGTTTCGGGCATTTTGGGACTTGGCGTTGTGGCCCTCAGCGCTTGATCTGGCGCAAACCGCCCCCGAGAACTATATTTCGCGATTCCGCAACGACTTGCAAGGAGACGACACGTGAAGGATGGAATCCATCCCAAGTACCAGGATGTGGTGATCAAGGACATTTCGTCCGGCTTCCAGCTGATCACCAAGAGCACCAAGAGTGCCAAGGAACGCATCACCATCGAGGGCGTGGAGTATCCGCTGGTCATGGTGGAAGTGTCCTCGGCGAGCCACCCGTACTACACGGGGAAGCAGATCTTGGTGGACTCCGCCGGTCGCATCGACCGCTTCAAGAGCCGCTACACGGAGGTCGTCGGTGCCAAGCGCCACACGCGCGACGCCGTTCCCGAGCCGGTGGTGTCCAAGACCCTCTCCAAGACCAAGCAGAAGAAGCTGGCCGCGGAGAAGGCGGGCTTCACCAAGGTGGTCTCGGCTCCCGCTCCCGCCACCTCCGAAGCTCCGGCCGAAGAGTGAGAGGCCCGCTCCGGACGCTCGTCCGGGGCGACTGACCCTTGATCGACAAGGCCCGGCGGGTTCTGGACGAGGTGCGTTCCCTCGAGGAGGAGATGTCCCTCCCGGAGGTGGTGTCCGACAATGCCCGCTTTCGAGAACTCGGTCGGCGCCGTGCCCGATTGTCCCGTGCGGCACAGGCGGCGCGGGATTTCCTGCGCTGGTCCGAGGACCATGCCGAATGGGAGGAGGCCACCCGATCCGACGACGCGGAGTTCGCCAGCGAAGCCCGTCGAGAGGTGGCCAGGCTGGACGCGGCGAGGGAGCCGCTCGAACAGGCGGTGCGGCTGGCACTGATCCCCAAGGACCCCGCCGACGAAGGCTCCTGCGTGGTGGAGGTGCGATCGGGCACTGGTGGAGACGAGGCTGCGCTCTTCGCCGGCGACCTGGTGCGCATGTACCTGAGGTACGCGGAGACAGTCGGCTGGAAGGCGACCCTGGTGGACGCTTCCGAGGGTGCGTCGGGTGGGTTCAAGGAGGCTGTGCTGCAGATCGACGGTGTCGGGTCCTTCGGTCGGCTCCGGTTCGAGAATGGGGTGCACCGCGTGCAACGCGTTCCCGACACCGAATCCCAGGGCAGGGTCCACACCTCGGCGGCCACCGTCGTGGTGCTCCCGGAAACCGACGACGAGATCGAGATCCGCATCGATCCCACGGAGCTGCGGGTCGACACCTACCGCGCCCAGGGCGCAGGCGGACAGCACGTCAACAAGACGGAATCGGCCGTGCGGCTCACCCACCTTCCCACAGGGATCGTGGCAGCCTGCCAGTCCGAACGAAGCCAGATCCAGAACCGCGAAACGGCCATGCGCATGCTGAAGGCCAAGCTCCTGGACCGCGAGCGCTCGCAGCGACGGGAGACCGTGGACGCGGCCCGACGCGACGCCGTGGGCACCGGAGACCGTTCGGACAAGATCCGCACCTACAATTTTCCCCAGAACCGTCTCACGGACCACCGGATCGGGCTCACGCTCTACCGGTTGGAGTCGGTGATGCAGGGCGACATCGGGGAGATCCTCGATGCGCTTCGCCTTGCCGACAGCCTGCAGCGGCTGGAGGCGCAATCGCGCACATGAGCGAGGATGCTCCCACCCTGGGGGAGATCCTCCGGAAGTCCGAGGAGTTCCTGGTCCGCAAGGGGATCGAGAACGCCCGCGGCGACGCACGCCGCCTGATGGCGCACGGCTTGTCCATCACCCCCATGCAGGTGATGCTCCAGTTCGAACGCCCGTTGACGCCGCCCGAGGTCGCGGCGCTACGGGCCTTGGTGGTGCGCAGGGGCGGCAACGAACCGCTCCAGCACATCGAAGGGAGCGTGGGCTTCCGGCACTTGGACATCCGATGCGACGCGCGCGCCCTGGTGCCCCGTCCGGAAACTGAGCTCCTGGTGGAAGAAGCCCTGTCGCGTCTGAAGGGCCTCTTCAAGATCCGCGTCCACGAAGTGGGCGTCGGTTCGGGTTGCATCGGCCTGTCCCTACGCCATGAGCGAGCCGACCTTCGCGTGACGGGATCGGACATCTCTTCCCGGGCCCTGGACCTCGCGCGCGCGAACGCCCTGCGCCTGGGCATCTGGTTTCCGCTGTGGCGCGGAAACCTGCTGGAGGGCGTGAAGCCGGGAAGCCTGGACGCGGTGGTCTCCAACCCGCCCTACATCCCCTCCCGCGAGATCCCCGGCCTCGCCGCCGAAGTCCGAGCCGATCCGCGCCTGGCCCTGGACGGCGGAGAAGACGGGCTCGACGCCATCCGCGCCCTGGTGCGCCAAGCGGCAGGCGCGCTCAAGAGCGGCGGCTGGCTACTGGTGGAGCATGGCCACGACCAGGGCGCGTCCACCCGGGCACTGTGCGCGGACGGCTGGGCGGACGTGGAAACCAGGCGGGATCTGTCGGGAACGGACAGGTTCCTGGCGGCGCGGAGAATCTGAGCCGGGGAGGACGCAGCCGTTTCTCGCTCGGACTCGCCTCGCAGATTCCTCGAGCGGCCAAACAGGTGTTCTGCAGCCCTTGCCGCCATCAGGCGGCGGGACCATGCGAGGACTTCGGTCCGAGCCGGGTGGGGACTGTTCCTGGTCCTGGAGCGGTCCCTGCGGCGCGGAGGGCCTAGCCGCCCAGGCTCAGCCGGCTCTGGGTGCTCCAGAGCGACCAGCACCCGCGGCCGGCCTGCTTGGCCTGGTAGAGGGCCTCGTCGGCCCGGGACCACAGGTCCTGCCAATTTCCGGCATGGGTCGGGAAGAGGGCAACGCCGACCGAGACCCCGATCTCCACAAGCCTCCCGTCCGGAAGCTCCACCGGGGAGGCGCGGATCTCCTCGATCAGCCGTTGGGCCATCTTGCCGCCCTGGTCGGCCGTGAGGTTCGGGACCAGCACGATGAATTCGTCCCCGCCCTTGCGGCAGGCGGTGTCGCCCACGCGCAGGTTTTGACGGATCCTGTCCGCGACCCGGATGAGCACCTCGTCGCCCACGGGATGGCCGTAGGTGTCGTTGATCAGCTTGAAGTGGTCCAGATCCACCATCACCAGTCCCGTGCTGTCCTTGCGACGGCGGGAGTTGGCCAATTCCTCCCGGACGCGCTCCAGGAAGTAGCCGGAGCGGTAGAGCCCCGTGAGGTCGTCCCGCAGCGCCGTTTCGCGCAATCGTTCGATGAGTCGCGCGTTCTCCAGGGCCAACGCGGCCTGCGAGGCGAGGTCCACCAGAGGTTGCAGGACGTCCCGCGAAGGCGCGTCCAGTGAATAGATGTTGTCCACGAACATCACGCCCAGCCGTCGCGATCCCATCCGGATGGGGATCCAAAGCCCGGGCAGGTGGGGATGCGGGGCGGGCTGGTCCGCGAGCGGGGGAAGCTCGGGGATCTCGGGAAGCTGGAAGACGCCGAAACCCGCGCGGGCGCACAAGGCGGATTTCACCTTCACGCCGTCGTCGTCCAGCACGAAGATGGTGGCTCGATCGAAGCCGAAGGCCTCCACCGCCGTGGTCACGAAGTTCTCCAGCAGGATGTTGCGCCCTTCCAGTCCCTGGAGCTTGGCCGACGTGTCGGTCACCGCCTTCAGAAGCTGCATGGACCGCTCGGCTTCCCGGGACTTGCGCACGTACAGCGCTCCCAGGGCGAGACTTCGACCCAGGCGCAGGATCCGCTCCTCCAGGTGTGGGGGAAACTTCTGGAAGCTGACCAGGGCGAGCACCCCCGCGATCTGGGTCTCCACGGGCAGGGGAACGAGGATCTCCCACTGGTCGCCCATGTGGTGCTGCGAGCCCACCAGTTTGGTGGTGACCTCCTCGGAAAGCTGGTAGAGGGGGATCAGGTCCGATCCTTCCTGCCCCCCGAAATGGTCCACCACGGCTTCTTCCCGCAGCATCCTGTCCACCGGATCCAACAGGTAGATGCGCACCTGTTCCACGTCGTCGTGGAGGCCCTCCAGGATGGTCTTGCAGGCGGCCAGGAAGGCGCGGTAGGATGTGTCCGTGCCGCACATCGCGATGGCGGCGCGGTTTCCCATGGCCGACAGATCCTGACTCTCCACCTGCACCATTGTGGCCATGCCCGTTCCGGAGGGGTCGCGCTGGCTCACGGCTTCGCCTTGATCCGATCCCAGCCGGTCTGGAGGATGGATTGGATCTCCTCGTCCACGGTGGCGGCGATGGCCATGCCGTTCTCGTCCAGGGAATCGCCCGCGAGAAGGCTCCAGAGGATGTCGGACAAGCCGCGGGCCAGCACGCGCTCCAAGGTGGCCCACATGGGATGGGGCGGGTAGTTCCGGGCGGCTTCCAGTGCGTGGCGGATCTTCTGGAGTTCCGGATGGTCGCCGTAGCGGCTCCAGAAACCGCCGACGTGCGCCGGGACGTCGCCCGAGCTTTGGCACCAGACGTCCATGAAGGTGGATCCGCACATGTGTCGGGCGAGCTTCCAGGCAAGTTCCTGGTGACTGGACCGGGTGGAGACGGCAAGGACCGAACCGCCACCTCGGGTCGCGGAGCCGGCGGGGCCCGCGGGAATGGGGAGGTAGGTGACCGGCCAGCGCGATTCCACGGAGGCGGTCGGGTCGATGAGATTTCGCACGATCATCCAGGGGTTTCCGATCAGGAAGGCGAATCGTCCTTCCTGGTAGAAATCCATGGCCAGACGGTAAGGCTGGATGGCACCGGAATCCTCGTCGGTGCGGTTGACCCGAAGGAGTTCTCCCAGATATTCCAGGCCCGCCCTCGCGGACGGGTGGCTCAGAAGCCGAGGGTTTTCTTCCGCCAGGAGCTCTCCCAGCTTCCAGCCCCCGGTCAAGAGCCAGGGCGCGAGGTTGTGGAGCGTGACCGGTTCGGGCCGGCAGGTGATCCCCACCGGAAGAGGGCGTCGCGGATCGATCTCCTGCTTGTTGGCGTTTTCCCCCAGATCGCGGCAGAACGAGAGGAAGCCATCCCAGGTGGCGATGCCCGATTCGCTCACCGCGCCGTCGAGGATGTCCGAGCGCGCGATCAAGCCGGAACATTCCACCACCCAGGGGAGAGCCATCCGCTTTCCGTTCACCTGGACGCATTCGTCGATCCAAGGCGCCACCGCCGCCCGGGTTTCCATTCCATCGGGAACCGGGGCGAGATGTCCCAGGTGGGTGAGCGTGCCCATCCAGGTGGACCCGATCTGCACCAGGTCCGGCGGGTCGCCCCGCTTGTAGGCCCGCATGAGCTCGGCCCAGGCGTTGCTCCAGGGCAGCACCCGCAGTTCCAGGGAAAGGGAAGGGTGGGCCTTCCGAAATGTCGCGACGGCTCGGGTGAAAAGTTTACCCGTCCGGGATCCAACCTGCGTAGGCATGATCCAGACCTTCAGCGTGTCCTTGGCCATCAGATCAGACAATCATCCCATTTTCCACGGTTCTGGCAAGTCGGAACTCTTGCACAAGCCCTGGATTCACGCTGGTTTAGGTACATTCCGCGATTCGACCCCTGTTTGGAGACTCCATGCTGATCGAATCGATCTTCACCAAGTTCTTTGGCACTCCCCACGAGCGGTACAACAAGAAGTTGACTCCGGCGGTGGAGACCATCCTCGCCCTGGAGCCGACTCTCGCGGCGATCCACGACGACGAGCTCGCCGCCAAGACCGTGGAATTCCGCAGGCGGATGGAGGAGGGGGCGTCGCTCGACGACCTTCTGCCCGAGGCGTTCGCGGTGGCACGCGAGGCGGGTGACCGTCGCCTGGGCGTCCTCAACATCCTGGATCCCAAGCACGGGTTCGACCTGTCCTTGCTTTCCGCCGACCACCAGAGGCTCGTGACCGAGGCCAGGGCCGCCCTGGAGGAGGGCGCCGACATCGTCACCCTCCATTTCCCGGCGGACCTCTACGCCAGGGTGCGCGAACTGTATCCGGATTCCCTTCCGCCCTACCGCATGCGCATCTTCGATGTGCAGATGCGCGGTGGCATGATCCTCCACGCAGGCAAGATCGCCGAGATGAAGACCGGCGAGGGCAAGACCCTCGTGGCCACCACCGCCGTCTACCTGAACGCCCTGGAAGGCAAGGGCGTGCACGTGGTCACGGTCAACGACTACCTGGCCCGCCGCGACTCCGAGTGGATGGGTCGGCTCTACCGGTTCCTGGGACTGACCGTCGGCCTCATCGTCCACGACAAGAGCGAGCCGCAGCGGCGCGAGTCCTACCACGCCGACATCACCTATGGCACCAACAA
>Ga0302319_10002927_pt1 | contig 36194 bp, 31 predicted proteins | sample Bog_T0_2_FD_203319 | JGI IMG/M metagenome (GOLD analysis project Ga0302319, IMG submission 203319) | Peat permafrost microbial communities from Stordalen Mire near Abisko, Sweden - Bog_T0_2 | ecosystem: Environmental > Terrestrial > Soil > Wetlands > Peat | place: Sweden: Abisko, Stordalen Mire...
GGAGGAACTTGTCGCGCGGATAGAGGCCCTGGGCCGGCGGGGGGCGACCCCGACCGCGGCGGACCTCCTCGACGTGGGAGACCTGCACATGGATGTCCACCACCGGAGGGTGAGCCGCGCCGGGCGGGCGGTTGCGCTCTCGCCCCGGGAATTCGACGTGCTGGAGCTCCTCATGCAGGAGCCCGGTCGGGTCTTCTCGAGGACGGAGCTCTGCGAGCGGGTGTGGCAGCGGGACCACGAGTACGACACCCGGACGGTCGAGATCTTCATCACCCGCCTTCGCAAGAAGGTGGACTCCGAGTTTGCAACGCCCTTGATCCATACCGTCCGATCCGTGGGCTACACCGTGCGCGCCACCAAATGAACCTTAGACCCGTGCTCCCGGCGCTTGCCGCCGCCGTGCTGGCGATGGCCCCGGCCGTCGGCTACGGGCAGTCGGTAATCGAGGGCACGGTGGAGCTTCCGAAGCCGCTCCACGCCCCGGTGATGAACAAGCGCTATGGCATCGTGGCCTACGGGGGCGTCCTTTCCCCCTATCCCCCCGTTGCGGTCGTGTACCTTGAGGGAAGCTTCCCGAAGGCGGCATCGCTTCCCACGGAGAGGATGGCGCAGAAGGACCTGGCCTTTGTGCCCGCGCTCCTTCCCGTGGAGGTCGGCACCCGGGTCGAGTTCCCGAACCTGGACGACACCTACCACAACATCTTCTCCTACTCTCCGGCCAAGCGCTTCGACCTGGGGCGTTACCGCCGGGACGAGACCCCGGTCCCCTCGGAAGTGTTCGACGTCGCGGGCATGGTGACCCTCAGATGCGACATCCACGAGCACATGCGCGCCATCATCCTGGTCCTGGACACGCCGCACTTCGTCCTCACCGACACCGAGGGCCGCTACAGGCTTCAGGGACTGCCGGGCGGCCGCTTCGTGCTCAAGGCGTGGCTCGACAGCCGGACGACGCTTTCGCGTGCGGTCGACCTGCAGCCGGGTGGCGTCCTCCGCGCCGACTTCCCGTGACCGCGCCACGGGAGAACACTGCGCCGCCTCCGGGAAGCTTCCGCATGAGGCTCCTGGTTGCGATGATGCTCGTGGTCTCGGTCGTCGCGGTTTCGACCCTGCTCTTTACCCAGCGCAACCTCTCCGCGCGGGTGCGCCTGGACTTCGAAAGCGAGCTCCAGGTCGAGGTTTCTGCGCTCCATGCCCTGCAGCAGTTCCGCGACGCGGCGCTTGCCGAGCGCTGCCGCATCCTCGCCGGCAAACCCCGCATCCATGCCGCGCTCGAGGACGGCGCCCTCGACCTGCTGTACCCGAGCGCTCATGACGAGCTCCGGGGGATGACGGAGGTTGAGGACGGGGCGGCGCCAGGGCCCGGCAACCTCGGCGCCGATTTCTACAGGTTCCTTGACCCGAAGGGCGGGGTGATCGATCCGGGGGGTTCTTCTGGGGTAGGCCGCCTTGAGGCCGCCGAGGAAGCCCAGCTTGTCCTCCCGCGCCTGCCGGAACGCCCTCAGACCGGCTACGTCATAAAGGGCGCCGGCACGGCGTCCGAGACCGTCGATGAGGTGATCGCGGTGCCGATTGTCTCGACCGAGGATGGCGAGACGATATCCGCCGTCGTCTTGGGGTTTAGGCCGCCCGCCTTTGCAGGCGAAGGGGCGGGCGCGCGCGTGCAGAACGGGATTTGGACAAGCGGCAGGCTCATCCTCCCGGAGCTTCCCGCCGCCGCCCGCGACCAGGCGTCCTCCGAGATCGCGCGCGCGATCGGTCACCTGGATGGGGACCACGGCTCGTTCGAGTTCCGATTCTCGGGGTCGCCCTACCTTCTCTTCTTTATGCGGCTAAATGCGGGTTCGCTTTACCCTGCCGCCTACGAGGTTTCGGTGCATCCCCTTGCCGAGGCCCTTTCGAGCCAGCGCCAGCTGATCTGGGAATTCGCCGGCGCAGGCGCCCTCGCGCTCCTGGCGGCCTTCATCGCAAGCGAGGTTATCTCGCGTCGCCTCTCGGCTCCGGTCGAGAAGCTGGTGATCGACTCCCGCGAGAGCCGCGAGCATTGGGAGCGGGCCGAGGCGGCCCTGGAAACGACGAGCCGCGAGCTCCAGAGGTCGGCGCGATTCTCGGCGGACGCCTCGCACCAGCTCAAGACCCCGGTTACGGTGCTCAGGTCGGGGTTGGAGGATCTCCTTGCCGGGGAGACACTCAGCCCCGAGGCCCGCGAGGAGGTCTCACGCCTCGTGCACCAGACGTTCCGCCTGGCGAGCGTGATCGAGGACCTCCTGCTGCTCTCACGGATGGACGCGGGGCGCCTCAAGATCCAGTTTAGCCGCCTGGACCTCTCCCTTCTTCTGGGGAGCCTCGTGGACGACCTGAGCGCGATGCCCGACTCGTGCGGCCTCAAGGTGGAGGCCGACATGGCCGCCTCGCTCTGGATATCCGGCGAGCGGCGGTACTCGGAGCTCATCCTCCAGAACCTCCTCGAGAACGCCCGCAAGTACAACCAGCCGGGAGGGAGGATACGCCTTGGGGCACGCGCCGAAGGGGAGTGGGCGATCGTCACGGTCGGCAACACAGGGCCTGAGATTCCACCCGAATCGCAGAAACTCATATTCGAGCGTTTTCACCGCGGAGCGGTGGGCGAGAACGTTCCGGGCCACGGCATCGGGCTTAACCTTGCCCGGGAACTTGCCCGCGTGCACGGGGGCGACCTCAGGCTGGCGCACTCTGGCGGGGGCTGGACCGAGTTCGAGCTGCGCCTCAGACTTGCAGACGCTTCGCCCGAGGCTGCGCGCGCGCCATGACGCGGCCGAAGACAGAGCCAAGGTCCCCGGCGGTCGCGCTTTTAGCCGCGCTCCTGGTGGTGGCCTCCCAGACCGTGTTCGGCCTGGACGACCCCTTCGACCGGTTGGACGAGAACCTTACGTTTGGCGCGGCGGGCGACCTGCTGCGGGCCCGCCTGAGCGGGACCCTCGACGTGGAGGGCTACGATGTGAGCCCAGAGGAGCAGGGCCTAATCTTCAAGGACGGGAACACCTTCATTAACCCCCGCCTTAGCCTCTTTCTGGACGTGCAGGCCGGGCCGGTCCTTTACGCCTTCGCCCAACTGAGGGCCGACAACGGATTCGATCCGGGCGAGGGCGGGGCACATGTCAGGGCCGACGAATATGTCCTTCGGCTTACGCCCTGGGGGGACGGGCGCCTTAACCTGCAGGTGGGCAAGTTCGCGACCGTGGTCGGCAACTGGACTCCGAGGCACGGCTCCTGGGAAAACCCCTTCATCACGGCCCCGCTCCCCTACGAGGACCTGACGGGCATCTGGGTCACGGAGGGCGCGAGGTCGGTCACGCAGCTGCTCGCCTGGGCCGGCGTGCTGCCCAAACCCGACATGGGCAACGCGTACATCGACCGGTACCGGAGCATGCCGATCATCTGGGGCCCGAGCTACGCGAGCGGCGCCTCGGTTTTTGGCGACGTCGGCCGGCTCTACTACGCCGTCGAGGTTAAGAACGCCTCCCTTTCGTCGCCGCCCGAGGAGTGGGCGCCCAGCGCCGTGCAGTGGCAAAACTCGACCTTCAGCGGGCGAGTGGCCTTTGTGCCGAACGAGATGTGGACCGTGGGATTCTCGCTGAGCCAAGGGCCCTACCTTGAACCCGCGGCATCGGCCGGCCTGCCGCCGGGCCGCGGCCTTGACCGCTACGTCGAGGACGTGGCGGGCCAGGACGTGGGCTTTGCGTGGCACCATTTCGAGGCGTGGGCGGAGGCCTTTGAGGCGCGCTTTGCGATCCCAGGGGTCGGCAATGCCGACACCCAGGCGTACTATGTCGAGGGGAAGTTCAAATTCACGCCGCAGTTCTTCGGGTCGCTCCGCTGGAACCAGCAGTTCTTCTCCTCCCTCCCACTGCCCCAGGGCGGCACCGCGGCGTGGGGCAGGAACACGTGGCGCGTCGATGCGGGGCCCGCCTACAGGATAACCCCCCACATCCAGGTGAAGCTCCAATATAGCGTCGAGCGGCAGGACGCGGATCTTGGGGCGTGGAGCCACCTTCTCGCCGTGCAGCTGACCTGCAGGTTCTAGGGCGCCTAAAAACACGCTCCACGCGAAGCGTAACAGCCCCGTTACGGTAGGCCGCTTCAAATGGCCGCCGGGGCGGCCGAGATTTGCCCCATGCACGCTGCGTTGGAAATCCATGGGAAACTCCGGCCGTTCGCGGGCCGAGCATGAGCGCCCGGCGTCCGCGCACCCTCACGGCCTCGGCGCTCCTCGCCGCGGCCCTGGCTTTCTCGCTGCCGCGCCAGCCGGCGAGGGCCGAGGACTCGGTCGACTACAAGTATGAGAACTACCGCGAGGAGGACGGGAGGATCACGGTCGTGACCGAGAGCGGCTCAGCCAATGAGGACGTGGGCGCCTTCGGGCACCTAAGCCTCACGGGGACCATGGACGCCGTGGCGGGGGCGACACCCACGGGCAGGCCCGCACCGGATGGCAGCGACCAGGTGGTCCTCACCGAGATCCACACCCGCCGGAAGGCCTGGAGCGGCGACTACTCCGAGCAGATCCAGAACTTCAACATTGACGCCGGTTTCGCCGAGAGCCGCGAGAGCGACTACGTCTCGCGGGGCTGGTCGCTCAACACGCTGACCGACTTCAACGAGAAGAACACGACCCTCCGCGCGGGCGTCGCCGGCACGGATGACCGCGTCGAGGTGTTCTATGAGACCGCCTACCTGCCCAAGCACACGAACGACGCGATCCTCGGGGTGACGCAGGTGCTTGACCCGCTGACTTTCGTGACGCTCAACGTCTCCCTTGGGCGGTCGACCGGCGAATTGGCGGAGCCCCACAAGTTCGTCGAGAAGGGGATAGATATCCTCCCGGGCCTGGTCCTCGAGGAGTCCTTCGCGGAGAACAGCCCCAACGAGCGCAACCGCGAGTCGGTGTACGCCTCGATCAACCGGGCCTTCCCGAAGCTAAAGGGCGCGGTCGAGGGCAGCTACAGGTTCTACGCGGACAGCTACGGGATCGTCGCCCACACGCTGCAGGTCGACTGGCAGCAGCACGTGGGGCCGCAGGTGATCCTGGAGCCGATGGTGAGGCTCTACCAGCAGTCCGCGGCCCGATTTTACTACTACAACCTGGACGACACGCCCATCGTCCCGGTGCGCATCCCAAACGGCACGGGCCCGTATTACTCGTCGGACTTCCGGCTTTCGGCCGAGGACAGCACGAGCTTTGGGCTGAAGGCCACGTGGAAGGCGAGCGAGAGGATCCACCTCGACGCCTCCTACGAGCGCTACGCCCTGTCTGGTCGGGACGGCGTCACGCCCCAGAGCGCCTACCCCACGGCGAACATCACGACGGTCGGCATAAGGTTCATATGGTGACCCGTACCCCCAATCCCCCTAGGGCCCTTGCCGCCGCCGCCTTCGCTCTTGCGCTCCTGGCAGCGCCCGCCGGGGCGCAGCTGGCGCCCGGCCAGCCCTTCCCGTCGCTTGCGGCCGAGGGCTTGAACGGCCAGGTCCCCGAGCTCGGCGGCAAGATTGCCGTGGTCGATTTCTGGGCCTCCTGGTGCGCGCCGTGCAAGAGCTCGTTTCCCATGTATTCAAGGCTCCAGCGGGACTTCGCGGGCGAGGGCCTGGTCGTGGTCGGCGTGGGCGTCGATGATACGCCGCAGGCCTTCACGGTGTTTGTCGCGCGCCTGAAGCCCGGGTTCGTGACCCTCCACGACTCAAAGCACGCCCTGGTGGCACTCGTGCAGGTTCCTACAATGCCCACCAGCTACGTGGTGGACCGTACCGGGAAGGTGAGGTTCATCCACGCGGGGTTCCACGGAGAGGACACCGAGCGCGAGCTGCGCCGGGAGGTCCAGGCGCTCCTGGCGGAGGGAAGGAAGACCCAATGAGGAGGTTTCGCACAGCCCTTTTGCTCGGGACGGCGATGGCGCTCTCTTCCCTGCTCGGATCGGGGTGCGCGGGCCCGGCCGTCCGGGTCCGCCCCTGGGAGCGGGCTGCAATGGCAGACGACGTCATGAATCCCAACAGCGACCCGCTGGGGACGGCCCTCTCCGAGCACGTCTACTTCTCGCGGACCGCGGCCTCGGGCGGCCGCGGCGTGGGTGGGAGCGGCTGCGGCTGCAACTAGGCCCCCCGGGGACGAGAAATTTCCAGCAGTTGAGACAAGAAAATCAAACAAGGTAACACATGAAAACAGCCGAATACTTCCGGCGCCACGGCGCCTGGGTGAACCTCTCCACGGCGACGCTGATTGCGCTGCTCCAGCGCTCGCCCGTCCTGCGCCTGGCCGCAGCCACCGAGGAGATTGTCGTAGCGTCGCCAATCGGGACGCTCCTCAAGGCAGCGGTCGTTGCCGCCGCCTCCCTCGGCGCCGTCGACTCGATGGCTGGTGCGACGACGCTGGCCAGCACCCTGACACCGAGCCCCTCTGGGAACCTTCCCGCGTTCCCGGCCACGGTCGGCGTGCCGATCACGACGCTCGGATTCACCATCACCAACACGATGAACGTCGGTTCGTGGACCGTGACGGGCCAGATCCCGCCGGGCCTGGTCCTCACCTCGGTCGAACCCAACGGCGGAAGCCTCACGGGTCCGGGGAACCTGGATGCCACGACCCCGGGCACGGCGGGGAACCCCTGGGATCCAAGCATGGCGGGCAATACGACCACGACCCCCATTCTGAAGGGCACCCCGACCACGGCGGGCACCTATACCTTCAACCTTCAGGGCTTTGCCCTTGGGGGAGAGAAGGGCGGAAGCGGGGCCACCTTCGTGGGCACGGGAATCTCCGCGGTCTTCCCCTTCACGGTCGTGGTCTCCAATGGGGCTACGGCGGCCCCATCCTTCACGATAGAGCCCCTGTCGGTGAGCGTTTCCGGTGGAACCGTGGCCTTCTACGCCGTGGCCTCCAACGCCACGTCGTACCAGTGGATGTGGAACGGGTCGACGCCCGTGGCAGGAGCCACGAGCTCGATCCTCCTGATCGGCAACGCCTCTGCCTCGGCGGGCACCTACACCTGCGTGGCGACGAACGCGTCGGGGTCGGCGACCAGCAACCCCGCCACGCTCACGATCACGCCCACGACCAACATTGGGAGACTTATCAACATCTCCACCCGGGCCCAGGTGGGGACAGGCGCGAACATCCTGATCGACGGTTTTGTGATCGGGGGCCAGGGGACCTCGGGCGCCGAGCCGCTCCTGGTCCGCGGGTCGGGCCCAGCGCTCACGCCGCTCGGGGTCTCCGGGGCGCTTCCCGATCCCGAGCTCCAGCTCTTTGAGGGGACGAACGTGCTGGCGACCAACAACGGGTGGGGCGGAAACGCCCAGGTTGTTTCCACGGCGGCCGCGGTCGGGGCCTTCCCGTGGAGCAACACCTCAAGCAAGGACTCGGCGCTCCTGGAATCCGAGTCCGCCGGCGCCTACACGGCCCAGGTGTCGGGTGCCTCCAACGACACGGGAGTCGCCCTGATCGAGGTCTATGACGCGACCCCTGCGGGCACCTACACGCCCACCTCGGCGCGGCTCGTCAACATCTCGGCCCGCGTCCAGGTCGGCACCGGCGGAAACATCCTGATCGCGGGGTTCGTGATCGGCGGCTCGACCGCCCGAACGGTGCTGGTGCGGGCCTCCGGGCCGGCGCTTGTCCCGTTCGGGGTCGGCGGCACGCTCCCGGACCCGCAGCTTGAGCTCTACAGCGGGACCACGCTGCTAGCGTCCAACGCGGGGTGGGGGGGCATCGCCGAGATAACAAGCACCGCGTCATCGGTCGGGGCGTTCGCATGGGCCAATGCGACCAGCAACGACTCCGCGATCCTTGTGACGCTGCCGCCGGGAGCATACACGGCGCAGGTTTCCGGAGCCAGCAACGACACCGGTGTCGCGCTCGTCGAACTCTATGAGGTGCCGTGACGCCACCCTCTGCTTTGGCGCGGGCCTCCTGGGGATCCTTCCCTTGGGGGCCTTGGCCTTCAACGCGGTAGCCCTGCCTGACCCCCAGGTGCCGGGGTTCCATTTCCCGGAGAGCGAATCCACGATCCTTACCTGGGTTCACACCGTGGAGTCTGGGTCGGCGGACGCGCAGGCCGCCACCACCAGCATAACCCTCCACGGCTGGGGCCTCTGGACCGCGCTCACCCTTCCGACCTCGCAGAGCGACCAGGGCGAGCAGCTCCGGGTATTCGAGACCTGGTACACGCCGCAGGAGATCGACGGGCAGTTCACGACCACGGGAACGCGAGTTGCGAATGCCGGCCGGACCCGGGCTCCCCTCCAGAACTTCGTGCAGTTTGAGCACGGTCTCGAGCCGCGGGACCGCCAGCTCCTCGCGCAGGGGCAGGGTTCGGAGACGGTATTCGGGTACGTGAAATTCGACCCGAGCGCGGCCGCGCACGTTGCAGAGCAGAGCCTCATGAGCACCGCCACGCTCAATCAGCTCATGTCGGGCGGTGCGCAGCAGATCCCCGTCTTCCCGGTGACCGCCCTGACGCTCAAATCGGCCTTCCAGGTCATCACCTCAAAGACCCTGGTCGAGGGCCGATATTACCGGCTTAACGTCTGGTCCGGACCGCCTGCGACGCCCCAGGCATGGGCTCCCTACCAGTGGCCGGGCGTCGTTTGGATAGATGTGCAAGGGGGGGGTACCGGAAGCGGTCAGATCGACACGGAGGCCTCGACTGACGGGGGCTCCCGCACGGACCAGACAACGTATCCGGTCTCAAGCCTCATCAACCACCACATCACGGGGGCCGAGGCCGCCCAGTTTAACCAGGAGCAGCCGGGCTCCGGCGTCGCGGCGGGCGACTATGCGATCCTGGTGGCAATGCACGTTGCCGGGCGCGAGATCACCCGCTGGACATGGCAGACGTTCTGGTGGACGCCGACCCCGGACGATCCCAAGGCCCCCAGCTCCCCGGCCCTCGCGGCGCTGAGGCCGGTGCAGCTGAAGGGCCCCGCGCGAAACTATGCCATGGCCCTCGGCTACGACATGGTCTCGCCGGGACAGCCCAACGTCGGGGGCCAGAACGCGGGCTCCGCGGTCTACGCGTACAATCCCTACCTTGAGGCCCGCTTTGGCGCGGCCAACCTGCCGGATTCCCTTCCGGGGAACGACCCGTCGGGAAATCCGGCCCCCAACAATGTCGGGACCCAGTGCAACTGCATGAGCTGCCACGTCCGGGCCAACTACAACCCCAACAACCTGGCCACGGCGCCCCGGTATTCGGGCGCGCGCTACACGGACCTCGATGATCCGCAGTTTAGCGGCACCCTTCAGGTCGATTTCCTGTGGTCGCTTCCTGAATTGGCCAATTAGCGGGGCTTTCATTTCCCTAATAAGACGGGCAGGAGGTTGACCTTTTTGCGGTGGGGTCAACCTTTGGGACAACCATGAAACCCCTCATTGTACCCCTCGTCCTGGCCCTTCTTGCACCCGTGTCCATGCTCCTTGCAGCCGACGGAGGACAGTCGGCGCCCGCGGCGAAGCGCGTGCTTTTCTTCACCAAATCCTCAGGCTACGAGCACTCGGTGATCAAGGATCCGTCAAAGCCGTACACCCCGGGCCCGGGCAGCGAGGTGGCGGGCCTAGCGTTCCAAGTCCTCAAGGACATCGGCGCAAAGAACAACATAGAGTTTGTATATTCAAAGGACGGGAGCCTCTTCAGCCCAGCCTACCTGGCGCAGTTTGACGCCTTTTTCTTCATGACGACGGGCGACCTCACCGAGACGGGCACCGACGGGAATCCGCCGATGAGCCCGGCGGGCAAGCAGGCGCTCTTTGACGCGGTCGCCGGAGGCAAGGGCTTCATCGGGGCCCACTGCGCCGCGGACACCTTCCATTCGCCGGGCGGCAAGGAAATGACCGCCCAGCGCTGGCTGGACGACGGTGACAATGCAGATCCTTACATTAAGATGCTCGGCGGGGAGTTCATCATCCACGGCAGCCAGCAGGTGTCGCACCTGACGGTGGCCGACCCGAATTTCCCGGGCATGAGCGGCGTGCCTGCTGGCGCCGGCTTCAAGGAGGAATGGTATTCGCTCAAGGATTTCGCAAAGGACCTGCACGTCCTGCTTGTCCAGGAAACGGCCGGGATGGAGGGCGCTCCCTACGCGCGGCCCAATTATCCCTCCACCTGGGCCCACATGTATGGGAAGGGCAGGGTGTTCTACACGAACATGGGCCACCGGGATGACGTTTGGAACAGTGCCCTGTTCCAGTCGGTCCTCACGGGTGGCATCTCCTGGGCCGTGGGCCGCGTCGACGCCGATGTCACGCCGAACATGGACCAAGCAACGCCAAAGGCAAACACGCTTCCGATTCGCCCGCAGCCGGACGCAGCGAAGAAATAGCGTTTGTTCCCGGACAAGGTCGCGTGGCCGACTGCAGCGCGCACTCGTTCGAACCTTTTCCGTCCCTTGAACGTCTAGCGTCTTGTGGTGCCCCCACGTCATCCATGCTTCCTTTGGTCGGCCACGCGTGCCATTGCCGCGGGACATCTTCTGGGAGTCTAATTCAATAAAAACACCCCTAAAATGAATACCAAGTGGATTCTTTCAACGGCAGTCCTCGTGAGCGCGATGCTCGCCGGGTGCGAGTCCTCGGCAAAGCTAAATGAGGTGAAAATCGGCATGACCAAGGCCGAGGTTACATCGCTCATGGGAACCCCCGACAGCACCAGCGCGCAGGCGAATGTCGAATATATGACGTATTATCTCACCTCGGAGGCGGGATATGGGCGGGACCAGCCTTACATGGTCCGGCTCGTGAACGGAAAGGTCGAGTCCTTCGGGCGGTTCGCGCAGCTCTTTGACCTCTACAACAGGCCCGTGACGAGCGCGACGCCTGGTCAGGCTGACTTCCCGCAATTGGGGCTCACCTCGGCTGCAGCCTCCATTGCCGGGGCCCCGTCGGGGCCGTACGGCGGCGGTCCTGCGCCGGTCGACCTCGCCACCGAGATTGCGCGGCTTAAGGCGCTGAGGGACCAAGGCGTCCTGACCGAGGGTGAGTTCGAGAAGGCGAAGGCCAAATTGCTGACCCAGCCGTGATTAGGCCACCTCAAGCAAGCGGGCCGCCTAGGGAAGGCGTCTCAATAAAGAATCCGGGAACAGCCGGGCGCCCCGGGAGGTCGGTTATATATAGCGCATAGAAGTCCCGGCCCGCCCGCTCCAAAGCCTTACCCACATGAATACCACCCTGAAGATGAAATCGGCGTCCAGCTTGTTTTCCGCGATGGTCGGCTTGGCCGCCCTGATCCCGGGAACCCTAAACGCGGAGGGCGCCCAGAAGGAGTACACGCTATTTGAGGGGGCCAACATCTCGGTCGACCTGGCCAATAAGGTCTATCCGTTGCGGGACGTGAACGGCTCGTCATGGGTGGTCATTGTCGACGGCCAGGAGAAGGTGATCTCCGCGGCCGTGACGCCGGTTAACCTCAAGATCGTTCCCTCCCGCAAGCTGACGGAGGAAACGGCGACGATCACGGGGCTTAAGCGTGAGCCTGCCTACACGTTCAACAACGACCCGACCGTCAAGATGACGCGCGGCCTCGTTAATGCCGCCTCAATTTCCGCAAGCTACCAGGCCGTCGCAAACCAGGCGAATGCCGTTGATCCAAGCGTCATCAACACGCCGTCAGCCAGTGGTACAAACTCCACTGTGACCGCAAATCTCCAGGGGCAGAACTCCTCCGGTGATGCCGGACAGGTGGCCGCTTCCGGGGCGAATGCCAGCATCGACCTCCAGGGCAAGCAGGAGGCCGCAGGCTACGACGCGATGAGCGTTGAATTTGAGATCGCCTCCGAAAAACCGATCCCGGAGCCGTACATTGTCACCATGACCAAGTTCCATCCGAGGGGCACCGTGCCGGGGACTATCCAGAGCATGGTCTTCGCCAAGGCGCTCGAGCCGATCGGAGCCAAGGCGACCAAGGTAAAGTTTTCGGAGGAAGGTTTCCCCTTTGACTATGAGGTCGTCGATTTCCAGATCCACCTTTACAACGCCGGTACCGAGATCGCCACGAACACCGCGGAAAAGCGCGAGGTGATGACCCCCGATCAGGCCTTCGACTATGTTAAGAAAGCCTACATTGAGGCGCATAAGTCGGGCACGATCGCCGCTGTGCCCGTGATGGGCGACCTGCCCCCGGACCTGGCCAGCCAGATCGCCACGGGCAAGTATACCGACTCGATCTACGTCAAAGTTTCGAAGGACGGCCTCGCCGACCAGGCCTTCGCCGACAGCAGATGTTCAAAGAGGATTGAGGACCCATACCTCGATGCGGTGGTTAAGGGCATCCGCTTCAAGCCGGCCCTTGCCGAGGGAGTCCCCGTAGAGGGTGTCGCCGAGCTCAATCTGAGCCGACTTAGGATTTAGGAGCGACTTTCGGGCCGGGGGACGCAGGGCGAGCCGGATGGCAATCCGTCGACGCATGAGCCTGTGAAATATGTATGTAAATGGAGCATAAAGGGTTGAGTCGTATGACTGTCCCCCAAGCCCACAGGCCTCATGCAGTTGGGATCGGGCGAATCGCGCCGTTTTGCCTTAATACATCCCCCGTTTGTCCGAAATCATAGGGATGCCACGACTGTGTCCCGTTCACGCGGTGTGCCCTCCGTCTTTGGGCGAGCCGGATGTCCAGCGGCCGTTGGTACAGGGCATTCGTTTCGCGGCCCAATCCAGGTTCTAGAGTGCTCCCCATTCTCTCAACGCGTTTTCGCGCGCCATGGACCATCGTGGCGTCTCTCTGCCTCCTCACCGGTTGTGCCACCACGCCGGTACCTTCGAAGCCGGCAGCCCACCTGGTTGTCAACAACCTCACCGACTATCGTTGGCGAATTGAAATCAGGCGCCCGACCGGGAATCCCGTCCGTGATCTCCAGCTGGTGGCCCAGTCGTCGCAAAGCGTCGACCTGGAGGGTTCCGACTATGTGATCGAGCAGAGCGCGCAGGCGGAGGGCGCGCCTTCAAATCTTTCCCGCAGTATATCCGTCCGCCTGGAGCCGGGCCAGACCTACGTGTGGCGGCTGGCGACCCTCCTGTCCGGCCAAGGCGGCCCAGAAGGCCAGCGCTAGCTTCGCACGGCAATGAGCAGCAACACCAACCGCCGCGCCGTCGCCGAGATCGACTTTAGCGGGAGCGAATTTTCCGGCATCAAGATCGGCAACCGATCTATCCATGGATTTTGGCACCTCTTGGCGCCGCATTTTCGCCAGGTCCTGGCGAGCCCCCAGCGCAGACCGGACAACGGCCGGGTTGCATGGACGTGGAGCGAGGCTGCAGCCCCTAAGCCCGCGACAGCGGCCGAGCTCGCTGAGGTGAGGCGGCGGCTCTCAGCTGCGCACCGCTCACTGGCCACCAGCCTCGCCGGGGGCGACGGCGAGGACGCCAATTCCGGGGGAGGTACGGCAACGCTAGAGGCGCAGGTGCTCGCAATCGTGGGCGCCGTGGTCGGCAAGCTTGTCGCAGAAAAGGATAGTTCACTCGCCCGATTTGTCTGCCGCACAGAGATGGGGCTGATGGTGCACAGCTGGGGCAGCACGGCGCCCGCGGACCCCCAATTTCCGGGTATGTCGGTTGGAAAGATAAGTGGGATCATCTGTGCGGCAACGGGGACGCCTGTCGTTGCCCACGTCGTGCTGGTGGACAAGATGGGAGTCCAGGTTGCGGCTGTGGATTCGGGAAGGGACGGGGGCTTCCAATTTTCAAGCATTGCCGCCGGCTCCTATCGCCTCAAGGCGGCCGACCGGAGCGATTTTCCGAGAGACGGAATGCCCGTGACCCTGGACCGGGACTCCGTGACAGGGTTGGAGTTTCGCGGGATTGGGGATGCACCAGGCAGAGGCGCCAACGTGCCCGCGAGATCGCCGACCGCAAAACACAGGCGCTGGGCAATTGCCGCCATGACCATGGGGTTGCTGGGAGCATGCGGCGCGGCCCTTTTCTACCTACGATCCGCCAACGGCAAGCCCGCGATGAACCGCCTCTCGGGCATGTGGAACTCCGCGACCGGGCCGGGCATAGCGAGCGGGGGCGCCTCCCTCGGCAAGGAGGAGCATGGCCTCGGCTCGGGAACTAGATCTCCCTTCCTTTCGAAGCTGTCGAAGGCAATCAGCGCTCCCTTCTCGGGAAAGGACCCGGCTGACGCTGACACGGGCGCTTCTCCGGAAGGCGAACGGACAAAGGAAATGAGTGGCGATGGTGCAAGTGCTCCCCGTGTCGGAAAGGACCTTCAATCTGGCACGGTCGCGGAACGGGATAAGGCCTCTGAAGGCGATCGCAAGCAACCCATGGCCCCACAAGACGGCAATCCGAGGGAGGACACTCTGGCAGCCCTAACAAGCCCGTCCCAGGGGAACCCCGAAGGCGCGGTAGGAAACGGCGCCTCACGGGGGCTTGGCGTCAATAGCCCGCAGGGAATCACGGACACGAATGGCGCCGCCGCGCAATCGATGTCGTCCAGCCCGCCCCCTGAGTCGGCCCGTGGGCGCCTGTCCGGAACGCAGACCCAAGCCGATACCGGGAACGCGTCGCCCGAAGCGGCGCGCGGCGCCGTTGTGAAGAAGATGCTGGTCGTTGTGACCTCGCCATCGGGCCAGGCGGCGGCGGGCGGGGCGGCGACGGCCCCGTACTCCACGGGCGGCAACGCCGAATCCACGGTGCAGGGTGCGGACGCCGGCGGCGACGGCGCCCCCGCGCTTGATCCATCGGCGTCGGGCGGTTCCTCAAATGGACAATCGGCCGGAGGCAACGCCCAGGAAGCGGGGGGCCCCGCCGGTGACTCCACCGCAGGGGCCGCCTCCCCGTCCGCCTCGGATTCCTACGTGGCCGCAAGTGTTCAGGCGGAAGTCGGTGCCTCCACGAAGGCTGCATCTTCGGCAGCTAAACCGCCTCCAAAGGCGCCTCCAAAGAACGCTAATCGCGCCGATAATCCCCTGCCGCGCCCGGATGCCCAGCAGGCCCACGCCGGCGGTCCGGCCAAGGTGGCCGCAGAGGGCGCCGAAGCAAAAGGGAAGCCCGTTGATTCCAGTCTTGAGGCGGATTCAAAGAAGGCCGCCCCGCGCAGGGAGGTATCCTCTGCGATTGTTGCAGGGGTCCCGCCGGTGGGAGACCCGGACAAGGCCGAATCCGGATCATCTTCGGCCCATGGGGCTGGGTCCAACGTCGCGGTGACAGCCGCCGCGACGCCAAGGAAACCCGGGATGGCGCCTTCCGCGACGGATCAAGTCGACATCCGGGCGCAGATTGGATCGGCCGGCACGCAGGGTGGGGCGACCGGGATTCCTCCATCTTTAAAGCGGACCGTGGCATTAGTCAGGGTCGGCAGCGTGCGCGTCTCAAACTGGACCTCCCAGGTCTTCAAGGACATCATCTTGCCCACGCGACCGGAGCCGGTATCGGAAGGGGATGCGGTGGAAACAATGAGGGCGGACCTGAAAAAGGAAAAACTCTCTCGGTTGCCAGACTCGCTGAGGCATCCCTTGGCAAAGAAGGGATTTGTCATCGAGTACCCGGTCGGTCCGGAGGCCCCCGAATGGCGCAACGTTGACGGCATTGCCGCGAGCTCGGAGGTGCGTGGGAACCGTGCCGAGTTGACCTTCCTTGCAGGTCACTCGCCACCATCGCGCCCCATCGTCCTCGCCTATAGGGATGGCCGCGAGGTCGCCCAGGTGAGCATTGACCCGGATGGAACGCCCGTGCTGAACGCCGCGCCCGGCACTCATTCCTGGTATTGGATCGGCTTGGTACATCCGAGAACCGATGGAGCCTTCAACTGGCAGGTTTCCTCGGGCGGCTCGACACCCGCGGCCTGGCAAAGCGACGACCAGTGGCCCGGCGGTCCGGGCCAACGGATCGAGATCCCCATTGCCCCTGCCGAGGACCATTCGAATCGTTACTCGGTTTCCCTGGTCGACCCATCCACGGGCTGTGGTGTCACATGCGCCGTGGCCCTCGATTAAGACGGGTGGCTTGGCTCGGAAAGTTGGGATTGGCCGTAGCACACGCACGGCACTCATTCCCCAAAAATGGCGCTCAACCCGACCGCCTGCCATGTAGGGCTCGTGGGGATACGCCGACCGGCTGGATCCGTCCTCTTCTTTACCCGCTAGAATTCCTCGTTTGGCATCGTCAGCCTTGAAAAGGCGACCGGCTTATGGTCACGGCGATCTGGTTTATGCTTCGCACCGGGGTGCCGTGGCGAGATATGCCCGGCTGCTTTGGTCCGTGGAGCTCGGTCTACGCTCGATGACGACGATTGTGCGCTAGTGGCCTCTGGAGTAGTTCCTCGACGAGCTTGCCCGGGATGCGACGGGGCAACTTCGCCATCTCGATTGCCCGCACATCAAGCTTCACCAGCACAGAGCCAACCCGCCGGGTGAGCAGGCGATCCAAGCGATCGGCAGGGCGAAGGGAGGCATCAATACGAAGCTTGCCGCCGTGGTCGGCCCGTTGGGTCGACCTGTTAGGCTCTCCCTGGCTCAGGGTCAGCAGCACGACCTCAAGGCGGTCGTTCCGGTGATACCAATGCTCCGAGACAAGCATCCGGTCGCCGATCGCGGTTTTGATGAAGACACGTTCCACTCCACGCTTCGCTTCGCCGACGTTCGAGCATTCATCAGGCCCAAGCCGCGGCGATCCTGTCGCCACCGGTTTCCCCGAGGCTACTATCGACGTCGCCACCGAGTAGAAAACTTCTTCCGCCGGATCAAGCGCTTCCGCCGAATCGCGACCCGCTATGACAAACTCGCAACGAGCTTCCTCGCCTTTGTTCAGTTCGCCGCCGTCCTAAATTGGCCCACTCGCGGAGTTTGAAAATACTCCCAAGCGCCAAGGCGTTTCCCCCTCTGGCAGCATTGCTGGAGGTCAAGTGCACCACCCTTTACGTCAATGTCCGCATGGAACCGGGCGAATAGAACGCACCCGCGAATTCCGCGGGGTGCGTTCCTACAAACGGGCAGCGCACAACCGGCGAGCGCATGCCACGTCAGTGGGTTGGAATACTTACTGGGTTACACCCCATACCGCAGGCCCCCGCAATGGATTACTGTAGGCGTGACCCGAAATGACGCTCCCTACGGGAAGTCGAGCCGGGTTCAGCGGCGGCCGGAACATTTTCCGCGAACCGGCGCACAACAAAATTCCAAATGAGCAGCTTCCTCCTGATTTTTCCTTTTCGTGATCGTTTCCGGGGCACGGCCCGCATAGCCGCACAGCCGCATCTGGGGATATTATCCCAGCGGCGGACTCGGCTCGATCCCGCTTATCCTACTCGTTCCTCTCACCACGAATTGGATGTAGCCCCGAACGTCCGCGCGGCTCCCTAGATGAAAAATCTATCAGCTAATTACGGTTCAATTTCCGGCTTGGCTCTCTGCGACCGGCTCAACCTCCGGACCAGCGTAGTAGCATTGGGCGCAGATCGCGCCCTTTCGGACGTTACACCGCGGAACTACGGGCAGGCCATGCGCGAGACTACCATCGAGATAGGCGCCGAAAAATGAAAAACAAGGTCGCACTTCTCTGCCTGCTGGTTCTGCTCATCACGCCTGTGACCCAAGCGATCACCAATGACGGGATGCTGTACGGCGCCGGCTTGGAATTCGGGTTTAGCACGGCATCGGGCCTCGTCAACTCGACGGCTCCCGACTGGACGACGGATTACCAATCGAAGTCTAATGCCGAATTCGCGCTTATTGTCTTAGAGTCGACATACACGATTGACGACATTGGAAACAGCAGCAATGCCTCGATGTACAATGCCGGAGTCACTCAGGGAATCCAGAACTACATCGACATGATGGACAGCGTCGGCGAGCCGGTATGGGGAACGGGCTATCCGGGCGACCCGACAGCCACGGTGAAAGAGGTGCCCGAGCTAGCACATAGCCCGATCGTTCCTGCTACGAGAGGCCGTCACTTTTCAGGTTCCACCGGGTTTGAAGACGTTCCCTAGTTGCCCATGCTGCAGCAGGAAACAATGAGTGGTTTTTCGGTCCCTGATGAGGTGTTTACCTACTTAACGTGCGGCGCCTTGACTGATAGACTCATCGCGCACCAACCGGGTTAACCACATGCCGATCGCCCCCGCTCCCTCGAACAAAGCTGAATCTTCCGTTGCCGGTTTGACGGCGGTGCCTCAGCTTAAAGTCCCAAACGACGAAGGCGAGACCCGTGTCCCGCCGCAATTGCCTGCTGGGGAGCGATTGCGCACGGTGCTCTATATCGAGGATAACCCGGCAAATATGCTGCTGGTCGAGCAAATCATCGCGCGGTGCTCTGACGTGAGGCTATTGACGGCGGTTAACGGGACTCTCGGCATCGAACTTGCACGAGCCTCTAAGCCAGACGTGATTCTGATGGACATCAATCTGCCCGGAATCAGCGGTATCGACGCTCTTACAATCCTGCGCAAAGAGACGGCCACGGCGCACATCCCCATCATTGCCCTCAGCGCCAATACAAAGTTACGAGACATTCAGCTAGGCCGCGAAGTCGGATTTATTTGGTACATCACCAAGCCGATCAAGATCAAGGAGTTCATGAAAACGCTGAACATGGTACTGGAATTTTCAGAAAGAAACCATGGGGCCCATATCTAGCGATAGCCGTCGCGGGGCTCATCGGTTTCTTGATTCTCACTCCATGTGACATGTAGGGTTTCGCTTTCGTTCGAGGACAACTTGGGCCGACAAATGCCATATAAAAATATTTAGATCAGATGCTTATGTCATCGAAATGCTTCCAGAAACCTCCAATCAAGAATGCATGTCGATGGCAATTATGCGGTTCATTTTTTCGATTAATTCGATCCTATTTTGAGCCGTTGAAAAGGGATTCAGCAGTAGGTTGGCAATTGCTTCCGAATCTCCGTTTTATCCGGGAGACTAATACCACCGCCGCTTGATTGGTGCTGGAATCGAGGTATTAGCCCGGATTTCCCAGATTGGCGTGACGATTGCCAACGATCTAGATGCATAACCATTGGATATGGAATGGTATGGAAACTCCTGAAACGTTGAGAACACGAAATCCAATGGGTGCGACCAAAACCGAGGGTTTAAAGCTGAGTTTTGACCGGCGCCTCACGGTGGAATTTCACGGCGCCAATATATCCTCCGACGCAGGGCTACTTGCCTATTAGGGAGATGGACGAGGTGCTCGGCTGCGAGGCCCTGGCGCCTGGATACCCAAGGCCCGCGTCCCGACACGTCTGCACTTAAGAAGCAAGCGCTCCGTGAGATGGGTACTTTGGTAAGTTTTTCCGACGGGTGCCGGATTTCTTTACGAAATCTTGGGATAAAGCGGATAGCCGCAATTAAATGGCTGTTGTAATAACTTGCATTAAAGTTATTTAAAAACAGATGCCATTTTGTGGCTCCGTTAATGCTGATTAGAAAGCGCCATAAAGATCCGAGTCCTCATTTCCCGACCAAGCATGAAAACGCACCGTTATTTTGTCGCCGCGCTGCTCGTTGGCTTTTTTGCCGGACTTTCATCCGCAAGGGCGACTCAGGTCGTCACTTCGCCCACGCCCGATCCGTATACGTTGACCGTCAACGGCTCCTCTTTTGGTGGCGGAGTCCTGACATTCAATCCTTCGTCGAACCAGTGGAGCACGGATCCGATCGGCGGATTCAATAACACGGCGCTTCCGGACGGAACGTTCTTCGACTCGAACAACGCCCTCAATATCGATCTCCTCCTCACGACCTCGATCACGCTGGGAGACAACATCAACTACGGGTTTGGCCTCGCGGGAATCGACCCGGCCGTTGTTTCGGGGGGTTTCTTGTTCAATTTCTCGATCTCGCTGATCAATGATGGGACGCCGATTACCGATCCGTTCGGCTTCACGGCCATTAATCCTTTTGGTTTCTCCGTCGACAACGTCGGCACGGGGACGAGTGCCACGATCACGGGCGGGACATTCAATGAAATTGATGTGGTTGTGACCGGTCCTCTGGATCCGACGGTCACCAATTTCGGCGTCGGCGTCGGCAACCAGGTGACCACGGTTCCCGACACCGCAATGACAGCAGCGCTTGTCGCGCTCGGTCTTGTCGCTATCGTCGCGTTTGGCCGGCGTGGGTCGCTTCTTACGCGTCGGTCCTGACCACCCTCGCCGCACATGGGGCCCCCTTTTGGGGCTCTCGAGTGGGAGGAGTCTTTTCCACCGAACGGGAACGACCGTCTTAGCGGCGTCCCGAGGGACCGGCCTATCCTAAGCTCTCAATCAGCGCTCAGGCACGTCCGCCTGCGTCCTTGCCGTCAACCTTCGGTGCAAACTCGGCGGTCCGCCGGCGGATTCCGGGTTAGCTCGAGGTGAGTATTTTCCGAGGCAAATTATTCATCTAAGGCGGCCCGTTTTTTTCGGAAAAACGATACGAAGTCAGGGTAGCGCAGTGGTAACGAACAACTGGGGTTAGTCCCAATTTTGCTTGCCGGTCGAGCCAGCCGTTGAGCATTCTGGATGATTCAGGACTTGCCAGGGTAGCTCAGTGGTAGAGCAGAGGACTCATAAGCCTTTGGCCGCGGGTTCGATCCCCGCCCCTGGCACCATTCTCAATAAGCATGTTAGGTAAGGATCAGATCAATCATCCCACGCAGAACGCTATCGCGTCCATCAAGCCCGATTTAAGACATGCCCTCGATCCTGCTCATTGACGATGACGAGGCCCTCCGAAACGTCACGGCGGAGATCCTGGTCGAGGCGGGCTATACGGTGGATGACGCCCCGGACGGCAAGAGCGGGCTGGAGCTCTTCCAGCCTGGCGTCCACGACGTGGTCATCACGGACATCGCGATGCCCGACATGGACGGCATTGAACTGATCATGGAGCTTTCGCGTGCCACGCCCAAGCCCCGCATCATCGCCATCTCAGGTGATTCCCAGTTCAGCGAGTCGGTGTACCTTCCGACCGCGCGCCAGATGGGCGTCCATTGCACAATCAGCAAGCCGATCCGCGCCGAGGTGCTCCTTAAGGCGATTGCCTCGCTGCTCGAGAGTCCGCCTTCCTGAGGGATTGTGTCGGCGGCTGGGGCGCTCTACTGAAGGGGCTCCGGTGAAGATAAACCTGTTCAACAGCGATCCCAGCGCGGAGCGCTTTTTGGCAGCGCAGAGCGTCTTCCGCGAGGGGGCCCCGGGGAGCACATGTTTGCGGTCATCAATGGCGCCGTCGAACTCATCATCAACGGCAAGGCGGTCGAGGCGGGCGGCGTCTTTGGTGAGATTGGCCCTGGTAGAGGACCGGCCCCGCGTGGCGCCCGCCATTGTCAGCGCAGACACCGACGTGGTGCGCGTCGACCGCAAGCGCTTCCAATTCCTTATCCAGCAGACCCCTTACTTCTCGCGTCAGCTGATGGGGATCATGGCCGAGCGGCTGCGCCGCATGAACCAGAGGCTATAGGCCCTGTCCCGGCGCCGCTACACGGCGGCTGGCCGGGCCTCAGGGACCCGCACCCACGGGAAAGTAGACGCGCACGACCGAGCCCGATCCCTGTTCCGTTTCGATCAAGAGGCCGCCACCGTAGCGCGAGACGATCCCCTGCACGACCGAAAGGCCCAGTCCCCGGCCCTCATGGAAGGGCCGGTTACTGAAGAAGGGCTCAACCACGTGCGGCAGGTCGCCGCTTTCGATCCCGCGGCCCGTGTCTGAGATCTCGAGCACCGAGTGGCGGCCGGAAGACGGGCACGAGGTGAAGCCCTCGGGGACAATCTCGTCACGGATCCTGATCGTGATCTTTCCGGCATGGTAGGTCGCCTCGCCCGCGTTCGCCACGAGCTCACCCACGATGGCCTCGGCGTCGGAGGGGGCCACAAGGGCGTTGCCCTCATGCTCGGGAATGTCCCAGAAGACATCCCGCATCTGGCCCACGAGACGCGTCACGGCGTCGCGCTGGGAAAGGACGGTGTCGGAGAGCCTGCGGGCGCCGTCCCCGTGGAGCCGGCTTCCGCTCGCAAGGCCCAGGCGGGCGGCAAGCTTTGCCGCATCGAGCGCCGCATTTTGGATGGCGTCGATGTTCTCGATGTCAGGCGAGGTCGGGGCGGCGTTGGCGCGCAGGAGCTGCGCGTTCCCGAGAACCACCGTCATCAGGTTGTTCATGACGTGCGAGACGCCCCCGGAGAGCCGCTTCATGATCTCGATCCTCTGTGAGTTCGTCTGCCTCGCTAGTTCGGACTTCTCGCTGATGAGCCTCAGGCTCTCGGCGGTCGACGCGACGACCCTGACAAGGAGGAGGGCGGCCATCGTGACCTCTCCCAAAGCAAGCACAGTGACCGATAGACTCGCGTGCTGGACGGCCGACAGGATGAGGAGCGCGCCGACGCCGAGGACGGCGCAGAAGGGCAGCGGATTAATGATCCGAAAGAGCGCGCTGCCTGAGGCAGCCTCGGCGCCCTGATCATCGCCCAGGAGGAAGTACACGCCGGCGATAAAGTAGACCAGGATGTCGATGTAGAAGAGGCTGTCGAGGAACCGGGAATCCTCGATCATCTGCCCAGTCGCATACTGGAAGGCGACCAGGTAGAGGGTGTCCACCACGATGGCTGCCGCGAGCCAGTTCACGGCCTTGCGGATCCCGGGTGGCGATCCGCGGACGAGGATCAGGTTAAGGACAAAGAGGTTTCCTGCCTCCATGAGGTTAAAGAACATGATCCGGTGGCGCGACGCGGGCAGCTGGTCGCGCATGCCGGGAAGCATCCAGATGACAAAAAGGACGAGCGCCATGCCGATGTAGGAGATCGCGATGTCGATCGCCACGCGCCAGCTGTTCTCACGGACGATCGGCAGGAGCGGAATCCGGATGAGCGCCACAAAGCCCAGGATCCAGATGGCGAACTCCGAGATCTCCCCGACGCCGGGCACCCTCGGGAGCCGGGCACCCAGGGCGTGGACGAGGCGGATCAGGTTTCCGGCCGCCACGAGGAAGACGGAGATCGCCTGGATCAGGAGCGCCTGGCTCAGGCGCCCGGGGGTGCCGGGGTTTCGGGAGGCAAGGAGGTACACCGACGCCATCGCCACGGTCACGACGACGGCTGCAAGGATCCCCGCGAAACCTCCCGTCACCGGTCCGAAGGTGAGAGCCCAGGGCACGAGCGTTAAGCAGGCAAAGATGGCGGTGGCGCCGGCCAGGAGCGGCTGGCGGAGCTTCTGCGCGTTAATAGGGTAGGTGACGGACATGGTTTTCCAAAGGCACTTCGTCCCAAGATGGGCGCGGCTTCAGGGATTTCTCAGCGCAGGCGAGCCGGGCGCTTGCGGTGCGGCACTTGGAGGATCAAGGGCTGCGGTAATGAGGCATCCTTATTCCGGTACCACCCATTCAGAAAATGGCAAGCCTAGGATGTTAAGTGCCAACTGTTTGCGTCCGCACGTTGGGGCGTCGTCAATCGAGGGTCGCCGCTGCAATGGGGCAATCTCCCTCAAGGCGTATGTCCCTGGACGAGCTCCCGACCAGGATCCCAAAATTGCCGGCATCGACCTTCCAGCAATGCCCTTCGGCCGAATAGTAAGCAAAGGCCCGCGGCGCCAGCCCGAGCGTAACCGTCTTGGTTTCGCCGGGAGCCAGGCTCACCCGGGCGAAACCCTTGAGCTCCTTGAGCGGCCTCTCCACGTGGGAATGTCCGTCGGCCACGTAGAGCTGGACCACCTCGGACCCAACGCGGCTGCCCGTATTCGTGACCTCGCACGAGACCTCGGCCGCCGAGGGTCCCCTCGAGACGACCTGCAGGTTCCTATACTCGAAGGACGTGTAGCTTAGCCCAAAGCCAAAGGGAAAGAGGGGCTCGATCTTGCGGGAATCGTACCACCGGTACCCGACGAAGAGCCCTTCGTCGTAGTGCACGACCCCATTGACCCCCGGATAGGCTCGAGCGCCCCCCTGGAAGGTGGGCGTCTGCTCAAGCGTCTTCGGGAACGTGACCGGGAGCCTTCCCGAGGGGTTTACGTCCCCGAAGAGGACGGAGGCGACGGCGGTGCCGGCCTGCGACCCGCCGTACCAAGCCTGTACGACCCCGGCGACCTTGGAAAGCCAGGGGTCCATGGCAACGGGGGCTCCATCGACCAGGACCACCACGGTCCTGGGATTGGCCTCGGCAACCCTTGCGATGAGCTCGGCCTGGTGGCCGGGCAGCGACAGGTCCGCACGGTCCGTTCCCTCGTCATCATTGTGCGCCTGGTGGGTGAGCCCCGCTACGAGGATAACGACGTCCGCGGCCTTCGCGGCAACGACGGCGCGGTCGGCCATCTCGAGGGATTCCTCGGTCGTCGACTCCAGCACCTCGGTTTTCCTGACGCCCGCAGCGTCCCGCGCCGAGGCGCGGCGGATGACGGGCTGGCGGTAGCCCTCCGAGTAGACGATGTTCATGCCGGTGCCGGCCCTGGCGACGATGCCATCAAGGAGCGTAACCTCCCGGAAGGCCTTCACGCCGGCCGAGTTCGCGCTTGAGGCGAACGTGCGCACGGCGTTCTGGCCTATCACGGCCACGGTCTTAACCCTCTGCGGATTGATCGGAAGGAGTGAGCCCTCGTTCTTGAGGAGCACGACCGCCTCCTCCGCGGCCCTGAGCGCCACCTCAAGGTGGGCCCGGGTGTTGATCGATCCAGGCTTGCGCCCGTCGACGGCGCCGCTTGCGAAGAGCATCCTAAGGTTGCGCCGCACCTTCCCGTCCAGGAGCGAGACGGGATAGGTGCCGTCGCTCACCCCGTCGCGAAACGCTCGTGCCATGTAGTAGGCGTCATAGTCGCCCCGCGAGCCCATCTCCAGGTCCAGGCCCTTGGTAACGGCCTCACGCGTGTCATGGGTTCCGCCCCAATCGGAGATCACCCCTCCCTTAAATCCCCATTCCTTCTTCAGGATCTGGTTAAGGAGGTAATCGTTCTGGCAGCAGTGCTCGCCCCTTAGCAGGTTGTAGGCGCCCATGACCGCGAGGGCGCCCCCCTCCCGGACGCTCGCCTCGAAGGCCGGCAGGTAGATTTCCCGAAGCGCGCGCTCGTCGACCTCGACGTCGATCCGGCCCCTCTCGACCTCCTGGTTGTTGACCGCGAAGTGTTTCACGCAGGAGACCGTACCCTCGCTCTGCATCCCGCGGACGTAGCCGACGGCAAGACGCCCGGAGAGCCAGGGGTCCTCGCCGTAGTAATCATAATTGCGGCCGCAGAGCGGGGTGCGGACGATGTTAACGCCCGGTCCCAGGATCACGTTCTTTCCGCGGGCGCATGCCTCCTGGCCGATCACCCGGCCGCACGCTTCGGTGAGATCGGGATCCCAACTGGCCGCTAGGGCCGAACCCGGCGGGATCGCCGTCGCGAAATCGTCGGTTTGGCCCGTGGGCGACCACGACGTTAGCCCCACTTCCTCCCGCACACCCTGGGGGCCGTCATCGGTCCAGAGATAGGGGATCCCTAGCCGGGGCACCCCGCCGCTCCGGAAGAGCCCGTTGGCGTGCACCAGGCCGATCTTCTCATCGAGCGTAAGGCGCGAGAGAAGGTCGTCGATCCGCGCCTCCACGGGGAGCGCCGGGTCCAGGTAGGGCGCCTTGTCCGAGGCACCTAGGGAGCCGCTAGCCGAGACCAGAAAGCCGAGGGAAAGGGCGGTTATGCGCGCGGGAAGGCGGAAGGGATGGGTCATGGAGCGGCCAAGGGCGCTGTCTTCGCCCCATCGACCTGCGCAAAAATCCTCGATGTCCCGAGGCCACGGCAAGCCCCGATTCCCAGGAGTTTTCCCTAGGGCATCCAACCCCCGGTCGCCTGCAGGGGCTCAAGGGACCCGCGGCGCGTGACCCATGCGGCGAGCGCGTGCCGCTTTGCGTCCGGGGTCGCGGGCCTGGGCAAAAGGATGCGGCCCCTGAAGCCCCCGCCCTCCGATGCAAGCACGCCCTCGGACAAGCCGACCACGGCAAACTCGTGGTCGAGCGTCTCGCCGCTGTTCTCGCCCGCGGTGACCTTCGAGGTGATTCCTCCCGCCAGGAGCGCCACGTGAGCCACGAGAGTGTCCGCCATGGCGCGGGTGCCCGGAGCCGGAATGAAATCCACCGAGCACGCGTTGTCGCTGCCGAGCGTAATGGCGAGGACCCCGGCGGCCCCCGCGGGGGAGGAAATGCCGCCCCAGAGGGGCCTCCATTCCTGGCCATTTCTCACAAAGCAGGGGGTGTAGACGTTCCTCGCACCCCACGCGGAGGCGTAGGCGTACTCCCGGTCGGTGTATTCCCGGGACGACAGCCGGTCCTTCCAGCCCAGACCGTCCCAGTAGCTCACGTGGAATGCGAGCGGCACGAACTCCTTCCACAGGCCGGGCTTTCCGCGGAGTTCGCCGAGCCACTGGTCCGCGCTGGGGCAGCTGCTGCAGCCTTCGCTCGTGTAGAGCTCTATCACGTCGACCCTTGCGGTGCCGCTTGAGAAGGTGAGGGGCCCCCCGCACGCGGCGGCTGCCGCAAGCAGGTATCCCAGAACGGCGCAGGTCCTCATAATAGAATGAGGCCCTATCCGGCCGGGTTATTCCATCGGTGCGAGCGATTTCTGCGGATACCCCTTGGATCATTGAGGGGAACTGCTAAAGTAAGCGCTGGTCAAAGCCCCTCAAGGGCCTTTGGCCCACCCCCCAAGCTTCCGTGATACACCCCCGACTCCGTATCCTTGCAGCTCTCATCGTGGGTTGCGCCGCCCTAACGTCCCCCGCAAGGGCCCAGGCCAATATCACCGTGGACGCGACAAAGATCATACGGGTGGTTGATGACCGGATGTTCGGTGTCAACACCGCGGTCTGGGACGGCGTGTTCACCGACTCCCAGACGCTCGCGACCCTCCAGGGGATGGACGCGCGCTTCCTGCGTTTCCCGGGAGGCTCGTCGTCGGACGACTACATCTGGACGAACAACACCTCCACCGAGGGCGCCAACGCCGGGAGCACGAACTTCGACGGTTTCGCGGTGCAGGCCCTGGCGATCAACGCCCAGGTGGTCATCACCACGAACTATGGGACCGGGACTCCTGCATTGGCTGCCCAATGGGTGCAGTATTCGAACGTCACCAAGGGCTACGGGTTCAAGTACTGGGAAATCGGCAACGAGTGCTACGGGACCTGGGAGGACGACACCCAGGCTGTGACCCACGATCCCTACACTTACGCTATGAGGGCCGTGCAGTACATCCAGGCCATGAAGGCCGTGGACCCGACGATCAAGATCGGCATGGTGGCCGTTCCCGGGGAGGACGCTTTCATCAACAATTCGAACCACCCCGCGACGAACCCGGTCACGAAGGCCGTCCACAACGGCTGGACACCCGTCATGCTCACCACGCTCGCAAGCCAGGGCGTATATCCGGACTTCCTGATCTACCACAACTACGAGCAGAACGCGGGTGGCGAGAACGACAGCACGCTCCTCCAGTCCGAGGTCGCAGCGACCCTCGGCAACAACACCTGGCGCGGCGCCTCCGCCGATTTAAGGACCCAGCTCACGGACTACCTGGGCGCCACGGTGGGAAACCCGATCGAGCTCGTCGTCACCGAGAACAACTCGGTCAGCACGAACCCGGGCAAGCAGTCGGTGAGCCTCGTGAACGCCCTCTACTACGCCGACAGTGTCGCGAACCTGATGCAGACCGAGTTTAACGGCATGATCTGGTGGGACCTGCACAACGGTCCCGGCACGTCCGGCGCCAACGACGGCTCCTCCCTCTATGGGTGGAGGATCTACGGTGATTACGGGGTCGAGAACGGGGGCGCGGGATCCGTCGACCCGATAGCGCACGACAAATACCCGTCCTACTACACCTTCAGTCTCCTGCAACATTTTGCGAGGGGAGGGGACACCGTCATCACGGCCTCCTCGACCGCTGCCCTCTTGAGCGCCTACGCGACCAAGCGGACTGACGGCTCGCTGAGCGTTCTCGTCATCAACAAGAGCCCGACCGCCACAAACTCGGCCAATATCGCCCTCACCGGATTCTCACCCCAGGCGAAGGCCACGGTCTATTCCTATGGCATTCCGCAGGACGAGTACTCCGAGGAGAATGCCCAAGCTGGGGCGGCCCCGACATTGGGCTACTCGTGGGAGAACTCGCTCGACGGGTGGGTGAACCAGTCGGGACCCGACGTCGTCGCGAGCAACTACGGCCTGGACGCGCCGTTCGTTTATAACCTCTCCTACAGCACGACGACCGGCGTCACGAACGGCATCTATAGCCTCGAGTGCAACACGACCCAAACCAATCCCGGCAACAATGCGGTCATCCAGAATTCCACGGCCTCGATGGGCACCGCATTCAGCACAGCCTCCTCGGTCTCCGTGGACATCTACCCGCAGATTTCCGGTGGCGGAACGGTCCAGGCGAGCCTCTACATCAACGGGACCAATATCCCCTACGTGCTCCTTGGAACCGTGACCCTGGTCCCCAACCAGGAGAACACCGGGGTGGCCTTCACCCTGACTGCCGCACAACGCGCAGGAATCCTGGCCTCCCTGGTGAGCGGCGACTATTTCCAGGTCGGCATCAACATCAGTGCCCCGGCCCCGATCACAGTCTTTTTCGACAATTTTGTCATAACGCCGATGGCGTCTACTGCGCCGACTCCGACCCCGACGCCGATTCCCGGGGCCGCGTCCTCGCCCGACATCGCCGTCTCCACGATCTCAAACGCCGGGGCAAGCTTCTCGGCCTCGTTCGCTCCCTATTCGGCGACTGTCATCTCGCTCACGGTTCCCTCGAATGCACCGGCTGCCACGGCACAGCCTACCTCCCAGACGGTTGCGTCCGGAAGCACTGCGGTGTTCACGTTTGCGGCTTCCGGTGCCCCGCTCCCGACCTACCAGTGGTACCTGAACGGGACTGTGATCCCGTCGGCAACCGGCTCCACGCTTGTGCTGAGCGGGGCCACCGCGGCGAATGCGGGCACCTACACCTGCACGGCGACTAACTCCTCGGGCAGTGTGACCAGCAGCGCCGCGACCCTGGGTGTGACCAGCACCTCCGATCCAGGCCGACTCATCAATCTCTCATGTCGGGCGGGAGTGGGTACCGGTGCAAACCTGCTGATCGCGGGCTTTGCCGTGGGTCCCAGCGGCGCGACGGGCAACGAGTCGCTCCTCATTCGGGCCTCAGGCCCGGCGCTCGTTCCCTTTGGCGTCACCGGCACACTTCCCGACCCAAAGCTTCAGCTCTACTCCGGAACCACGCCCGGGGACTCGAACACCGGCTGGGGCGGAAGCGCTGCGATCGCTTCCACCGCTGCTGCTGTGCACGCGTTTGCCTGGTCCACACCGGCCGGCAAGGACTCCGCGCTCCTCGAGAACGAACCGGTTGGCCCCTACACCGCTCAGGTGTCCGGCGCTGGCGGCGACACCGGGGTCTCGCTCGCCGAGGTTTACGACGCGACGCCCGCAGGGACGTACACGCCGTCCTCGCCCCGCCTCGTGAATCTCTCGGCCCGCGTCCAGGTGGGCACCGGTGCAAACATACTTATTGCAGGCTTTGTCGTGGGTGGGAGCACCTCAAAGACGGTGCTTGTGCGGGCCTCGGGCCCGGCGCTCATTCCCTTTAGCGTCACCGGCACGCTTCCGGACCCTGAGCTTTCGCTGATCAACTCGGCTGGCGCCACCATAGCCTCCAACAACGGGTGGGGTGGCAATCCCCAGATTGTAAGCGCGGCATCCTCGGTCGGCGCGTTCGGATGGGGAAACCCGTCGAGCAACGACTCCGCGATCCTCGTGACGCTTCCGCCGGGCGCTTACACGGCCCAAGTTGCGGGTGCCTCCGGCGATACGGGTGTCGCGCTGGTCGAGGTCTACGACGTTCCCTAGGCCTTCGCCGGGGCGCTCGGCACCGTGACCACGGCCCGCGCGCCGTTGCCGATTCGGGTCGTCACCTCGAATCGGCCCCCGGCCTCCTCGGCCAGGGTGCGCATGAGCGAGAGCCCCTTGCCCTTTCCGTCCGCCTGGTTGGGAACAAACCCCCGGCCATTGTCCTGGACGACCAGCTGCGAGGCGGAGTCCGAGCGCTGGAGCTTGATCGAGACCAGCCGTGAGCGTCCGTGGCGGAGCGCGTTCGTGGCCGCCTCGCGCGCCACCTTGAGGAGGCGGTCCAGCTGCTCGGGGCTAAGGTTTGCAACCGCCTCCTCGTCCACCTGGACGTCGAATTCGGCCCCGAACTCGACGCGAAGCTCGGAGAGCGCCCGTTCGAGGGCCGCGGTGAACTCGGCCGTCCGCACAAACCGCGACGAGGGCCCAAGGACGCAGGCACGCAGGTCGCGCAGCGCAAGGTCCAGCTTCAGGACCAGCTGGTGCACCTGCTGCTCGTAGCCGTACGGGTCGGTGTAGATCTTCACCCGGCCAGACTCCAGGGTCCTAGCCACGGAGGATATCGAAGTGAGGATCCCGTCATTCACGTCCTTTCCCCGGGTGATCCTGCGGTCCATGAATCGGTTCCTGAGCTCCTGCTCGACCTCGGCGTCATCGGCGGCCTGCTCCCCGTCCTTGAGCGCCAGGTGCCCCCCGGGCGCGTCCGGATTTGCTCCCCCGGGCGCCGGGCCACCCGGCGAGGATCCGGCCTTTGCGCCCGCGGCCTTGCGGCGGCGGCCTGTCACCGCGAGGAGAACAAAACCCACTGCGAAGGCCACCGTTATGATAGCGCCGGCAACGAGGGCCTCCTTGAGCATGTCCATCCGGTCCAGGGGCGGAGGGTTATAGGCGGCAAGAATCTCGGTAAAGGGGACTGCTGGCATCGGCGCACCGATTCTGACCACTTTAAGGGTTGGGTCAAAGGAAACGGAGCGGCTGCTCCATCAGGTCGTTGCCGCCGCGCCTGGCTCACGGCGCAGGTGCCAAGCCGAAGCGCTTGGCGGCCCTTTTCGGCCAACCCACAGACGTTGGCCGCGGTGCTAACTTTCCCTGCAAACTTCCCAGCTGGAAAGCACCCACGAACGCCGCGAAAGATTCCTGCCCGAGCGCCCCGAAGTGATCACCCGGCGGGCTCCCGCAGCGACAGCGGCCTCATTGGGTGTCTTGAAAATCCCGATCGCGCTCAATGCAGCCCTCGTCCGTTCCTTCAATACCCAGGATTCACTGGTGGAGGGCTCGATCGTATACTCGGCATCCGTCGCCTTGAGATAATATTTCATCGGGGTAGCGATAGGGAGACTTTGAATCTGACGGCCACTGGGAGCCCACGAGGTTCAGAACCTTTCGGCCGACAGTCCAGTCCAGGCGAAGCGAAACCGGGAAGCTGTTGGTGTTATCACTCTTACGCCTAAAAAATGCGCAACCCATTTAATTCGGAAAGAGTTGCGAAATGGTCGGGGCGGTCAGATTCGAACTGACGACCTCTACGTCCCGAACGTAGCGCTCTACCAGGCTAAGCTACGCCCCGACTTTCTCGCGTGAGAGGTAAGTAGGCTGGGAGAGGGGTACGGTCGCAAGCAGAAAAGGACCGGTTTAACTGTTCCGGTGAATGGACGAAAATGTCGGCGCTCTCAGAAAGCTGGTGAAATACTGTGGAAAAATTTGGCCCCTTAAGCTGATGAATCGATCTCGTCCTTTAGGGTGCCCAGCCTTATCAGGATCTCGTCCCATTCCAACGACGGCCCATAGTACATTTCCCTACGCATGCGTTGGTAGTCGGCCTCAAGGGTGCCAAGGTGGTCCGCAGCCGGAAGCAGATTGAAAGTGCCCGGGATCGCCGTCGCGAAGTTAGTCCAGGAGTTGCGATAAAACGCCTCCTTGAATGCCACGACACGTGTGCGGAGACCCGAGTCTGCGAGGGCCCTCTTGCCTCCTTCGTGATCGGCGAGGGCGGCCGTGTCCGCGTAATGTCTCGAGTAATTTTTGGTGAAAAGCTTCTCCTTAGGACGGTGGGCCTCGGCATGAAGGATGGTCGCCTTTTCCCAGAACGTCCGTTCGATGGCCAACACTCGGACCGGCACCGAGGTGTCAGTGATGCGGGGATAGGCTTCGGCAACATAAGGTGAAATAGTCGCCATGGTTACCGGCCAGAGGTCTGCTTTCGCACCGCATTCTATTCGCACCACTCGTGAGATGTACGAGCCACCGATCAGCGTCGGCAATGCGCTCGGATATTGAAAAAGCAGAGTCAGCTCATCTGTGTCGTCCACGCTATATTTCCAAGGGCCGGTTCCGATCGCGTCGCGGGTCCTAGACTCAAGTAGAGTCTTGAAGTCCCCTGCTACCCAACGGCCGCATGCGGCCACAAGCTGTTCGGTCTTTTTCTTCGCCTGGCTTTTGTTTGCAGCCTTCTCCGGATCATGTTCGTCACCGTCAAAACCCAATAGTTCACGGCCGACAGTTATGTCCACGTCCTCGGAAAATCGATTAATCGCTCGGTAAACTTTCGAAAGAGAAGTTCCTCCCTTGAACACCAGGTGGTCGCCGATACCCGGTATTCCCTGAAAGAGCTGCCCTAGGGTCCAACAGACCCAGAAATCCTTCTCGGCGATGGCCTCGTTGCTGAAGCCAAGCTTCCGAGCTGTGGCGCTAAAGAGCTCCGCTCGCTCCCGGTCGCTGAGGGCAAGAACCGAGTTCATGGCATTTCCGATTCGACACTGATTTCATTCACGATCGGTTGCATCCACTGAGGAAGCTCTGGGGCGAGCTTTTTAAGCTCTCGCTTCGTCTTTGCCTTGAGACTCCGGCGCAAGCGATCCCTCTGTGTGGCTTCAAGTCCCCCAGGACCCAGGTGGCGAACCGCTTGAATGACGGTGCCAGCCTCGGTACCGGCCCCGATCAGACTGCTGGGTGCGACGCGCTGGAATTTGATCTGCGAATTGCCGAGCGTTACAGGCGGGATGCTTGCAGTCGTCTTGATGACCAATTGTCCGGGTACCTGCTCGGAGAGGCCTAGCAGGTTTGCCGCCGTTGCGCCCGACACCTGCCAAGGAGCATGACGAGATTCCAAAATCGCGCGAGCCACATCCATCGAACTGGATGTGCTTTGGCCAATGATTGGATGGAAGCGGGGCCGCTCGTAAAAGCCCCGCCGGATGCGCTTGAGCTTACCCGATTTTGTTAGGCGCGCCAAGGCTTGCCGAATCGCAGCGGGCTTGCCGATGGTCAAGAAATCCTTAGAAGTCTTTGGTAAAGGATGATTGCTCGACCACATAGACCTTATTATCTTCTCATCAATTGGATAAGATGTTTTCACGTATAGTTAATGTCACAAACAATGCATTCTTTTAGTGACAAATCGAGCTAAATTTTATCGCGGTGGGAATCGCACATGGCCAAGACGTCACCTAACCGACCCGCCTAATCGAAGTCAGCAAGCATCCGATGGGGAAGGCATCAACCAGCAATTTTTGGAAGTGGCACTCCTCGCGAAACCTATTCCTGCTAATGCAGGACCGGGGCAATAAATTGCCCGACAACAGTGCATGGATACGCCAATCCAGAACAACATCGAAAGTCGCTCGGCGACGGGCACGGAATCTCTCCGCATAGCCAAGGTTGCAAAATTACATCATGGTGATGGACCAAGATGACATCACCGGGCAGTTGGATTTCGGATAACGACACCCGTAGAATTACGCGTCTTTTTTCTTACGAGATTTCACAGTTTTGTTCTCAGAAACTGTGAAATAGTGTGTAAGTCGTTGACTACCAATTTTCAATCGGTACGTCCCGAACGTAGCGCTCTACCAGGCTAAGCTACGCCCCGACTTTTCTGCGTGAGAGATGAGTAGGCTCCGGCCGGGGAATAGCCGCAAGCGAAAAAGGTACCCTCTTGTGCAGCGATCGGACCTGTCATTTGTTGCAGGGAATCCAATTAATCGATTCGTCTCCTTCGAGGCTACCGCGTGTTCCGCAAATAAGCCTGCACTTCGTCATGATTGCCGGCAAAAACGAACGTGATCACGGCCGGGCCACTTTCAAATAGGAGCCGAAGATGAATGCCAGTCCGGCATTCAAAGAGGTTTTTCCGGAGCCTGCGTATGTCGACGCCCGTGTGGAGATGGGGCCGGCCGAAGAGTTCGCCCGCCGATCGCATAGATTCCGCAACAGATTTCAGCTCGTCATCCGTGCATCGAATCAGCGAACGGAGGAAGGACTTAGACTTTTCAACCTTCATCCACGAAGTTCACGCCAATCGCCCTTAAACTCTTTAATCGTTCCTGCGCGGCGTTCCCGCTTGATTTGGGCGGTGATGCGCTGTCCGGCTTCCTCTACTTGAGCCGGAGTCAATCCGTATTCCTGATAGGCATAGTCTGCCGATTGGATTTCCACTTTCCGAAGGGCAATGATGTCCGATCCAACAATGACGCCGACGTCCTCGCCATTGGCTGCGAGCTTCAGCCAGTGGCCAAGATTTTGACGGGCGTCGGTAATTGTGAGTGTCTTCATAATGTCACTATATAGACGTTGTACTGTGCGTCAAGTGTCACAGAGCACGATGGTTAAGGACCGCTTGGGACCGAGTAATTTCACACCAAAACGGACCATTTTGTGAAATGTTACGCAAGTCATTGATTGCCATCATGCAATCGGTACGTCCCGAACGTAGCGCTCTACCAGGCTAAGGTACGCCCCGATTTTTTCGCTGAGGGGCCAGAGTCGCTGCTGGAAGTGGGGTCGCAAACAGAAAAGGGTATCCTGACAGCGTTCGTGGGCGGGGATTCACAAATGGTCTGGCAGGGGAATGGGTTTTGCTAAAGGGGGCACATTTCAGCCCTTCGCATCGCTCTTAACCCTGCCCAATCGAGCTTTGCTCTTTTCGTTTGGATCTCGGGGCTGCGAGGTGTGTGCGGATCCCAAAAGCGACATGATGTCAGGAGCAGGTCTAACCGAAGTGCTGGGCGCCTTATGGTCGCGATCGGCAACAGAACGTTGATCGTTAATTTGCACCGACCGACTCATGCAGATTGGGCGTTGACGAGCAACCTCAGGCGTTGTGTCGACTTTTCACGGTCCAATTTTGAGGCTGCGACCTGGAGCGTTAAGTCTTCCCATCCCTGGTTGTCGGATTGCGGCTCAATTCCGTTTAGACGCAGGAAAACGATGCAGGCACCCAATGCAGCCCGCTTGTTACCGTCAACAAATGGATGGTTGGAGCAGAGGAAGAAAAGGTATGCAGCTGCCACTTCGACGATGTCGGTGTAAACGGACTCACCTCCGAAGCTGGCTTGTGGAGCCGCGACGGCGGACTCAAGCAAGGCCATCTCCCGGATTCCTTCAGATCCACCGAATTGGCTTATGGCTTCTGAGTGTATTACAAGAACGTCTGCGACCTTGAGATGATAGATTTGGCCGCCCGACTTCGTGCTCACGCAAGACGCCGCATCGTGCGAGCGTAGTCCTTCATGGTTTTCTTGATGGCCTTCGATATATCCTCCGCAGAGGGCTCCTTACGCAGCGGCGTTATGGTGATCGTTCCACCTGCGTGTACCTCCAAATTGACCTCATCACCGGTCCTTAGGTGAGCAAGTTCCATCAGGGCCGCATCGAAGATTATCCCTTGGGAGTTTCCTACCTTTGAAATGGTTTTGAGCATGTGGTAAAACTATGTATTACATCTTGCCTCGTCAAGAGCTCAGAAAATATCTGTCTCGAATTTCACACCTCAAAATGGCCTATTTCACAGTCACTATTGTAAGACGTTGACGGTTAATAACCATCCTCTACGTCCCGAACGTAGCGCTCTACCAGGTTAAGCTACGCCCCGACTTGCTCGCTGAAGGTCTAGAGTCTCCGGCCGAGGTGTGTGCCGCAAGCAGAAAAGGCAACCGTGTGGTCAGGATTGATGGGCACTGCCTAAAAATGGCGGCAGGCGGCTGGCCGCGCCGCTACCAATTTTCAACAATGAGTCCCGGCACGCGGCGAAATTCACCCATATTATCAGTCACAACGCAGGCTCCAAGAGCGAGGGCTTGCCCGGCGAGCAGGGCATCATAGTGGCCGATGGGTTGAGCATTCGGTTTAAGATTCGCAAGATAGGCCCTGACGTTGCCGGCATAGGCTGCCGAGTCGGCATCAAAAGCGGCGACATCAGGAATCATTGAGCGAAGCCGAGCGACGCGTTCGCGATGAATCGGTACACCGGACTTTGAGGCTCCGTATTCGAGCTCACTAAGGACAATTGAAGAAATTCGGCAAAATGGAAGTTCCGCAACGATCCGGTCGCGAAGGGACTCGTTTTCCCTGCTTCCGCGAAAGAATCGAGAAAAGGCGTTCGTGTCGGGCAGGTAGATCATCGCCTAA
>Ga0302319_10002928_pt1 | contig 36194 bp, 24 predicted proteins | sample Bog_T0_2_FD_203319 | JGI IMG/M metagenome (GOLD analysis project Ga0302319, IMG submission 203319) | Peat permafrost microbial communities from Stordalen Mire near Abisko, Sweden - Bog_T0_2 | ecosystem: Environmental > Terrestrial > Soil > Wetlands > Peat | place: Sweden: Abisko, Stordalen Mire...
GAGCAAGAGGCCTGCCGGAGGTCGTGACGAGCGAGCCATCCCTCACCGATACATCCTCCACGTGGTAGAGCTTGCCGTCCCTGCGAAGGAACGCGTCGAACTCCGATCCCGTGAAGGGACGGCTGCCGCGCCTGCCGAAGACGACCGTCTGGTTGCCCGTCTCGTCGACTACCCGGTCCCGGTCTAGGCCGCGGCTGACAGCCAGCGCGGGGCCCTTGGTCGGGAACGATGCGATGAGCTTCGGGTTCGGCGGCGGGCTGAAGCCCATGTATCCCGGCACGTTCTCGGGCGAGATCACCTGAAGCACCCGAAGGCCGTTCCTGCCGTCCGCGACGAGGGCGTACATCGAGGCGTTGACGGAGCCGATCTGGATGCCGCGCGTGTCGTTCAGCGCTCCACCCGCGGAATAGAGCGTGGCCAGGTGCGCCGCCGCGGGGTTCTTGATGTCGACGATCGCCATGCCGTCCGCGCCGTCGGCCACGTAGAGGTAGGTCCTGGCCGCGTAGAGGCCCTGCGCGTCCCTTAGCGGGACCGTTGCTGCCGCCACCGGGGCCGGGTTGTCAGGGAAGGAGAGGTCCAGCACCTTCACGCCCTCGTCATCGGTGACGAACGCGTAGAGGAACTGCACGGCGATGCTTCGCGGGTTTTTTAGGAAACCGGCGGGCGCCCGGCCGGCGATCCTGGGCTTCGTCGGGTCCGAGATGTCGACCACCACGAGGCCGGCCGCGCATGTCACATAGAGCCGTGTGCCGGCGAAGTAGGCGTGGGTCGCGCCATCCAGCGCGCCCCCCGGGTTGTAGCGCGTCACGTCCGCGTCGTTGAAGAAGTTGTTCGTCGGGTCCCCGTCGACCAGGGTGCCCACCATCACGTCGACCAGACCCTCGTACTTGTCGGTGACGTAGGCGTAGGCGTAGATCTTGTTTATCGGCTGCTCCTCGTTGGCCGGGTTGTGCGTGCGAAGGGGATCGATTCCCTGCGTGCTCGGCAGCGTGATGCTCGTGGCGTACCTGGTGCGCACCCAGAGGCGCTGGCCGAGCGGGGAGAAGGGCGCCGAGGTGATCCGCTCCGAGAAGCCCTTGTTGTCCACGTTCGCGACGTCGAACACCTCGAAGCCGCCGGGGCCGTTCGCGGTGTAAAGGTACTCGCCGCGCAGCACAAGGTCCCTAATGTCCTCGCCGTCATGGTGGGCCGACTCGGTCAGCCTGCCGTGGTTCTCCTCGACGTGGCGCCGGTAGTTGTCGGGGTAGGCCATGCTCTGCAGGTGGCTCCCGAGCGGCGCCTGCGGCTCCTCCTGCTCGGTCCACGCGACGGCATCGAAGCCGTCCTTGCCCGTGCCCACGTACGCATACCTGCCGAAGAAGTTCACGGTGCCCGTTCCGAACCCGAGGAGCTGCGTCATCCACGCGTTGTTGTCGTTGGCGACCGAGAGGTGGCAGTCGGTGCATCCCTTCGTCGTGCCGACGGAGCCCGTCGTGTGCGGGAAGTGCGGGTTGAAGGCCTGGCCCGAGTAGCCTTCTGCCGAGACCGTCTGCTGCTGCGAATAGACCCACTCGCGGCTGGAGTTCTGGGAGCCGACGACGACCGCGCTCGAGGAGCGCAGCACCGCGAGGCGGCGGCCCTTGTAGGTCGCGTCGCGTCCCAGCATGAACACGTCGTCGCGCACGACCTGCGGGTTGTAGCTCGTGTAGTTGCGCGTGGTGACCCCCTCGAACTTGTTTGCCTGCACCCTCTTGTTGCCTCGCATCGGCAGGTGGCAGCCGAAGCAGCTGGTGGCCCAGGAGGTGTGGCATATCTGGCAGGAGATGTTCGAGTTCGCGTGGGCCAGCTCGGCCGTGATGATCTGGGGCTTCTGCGGCACGTCGCCCCAGGTGACGCCGTCCCTGCGGATCGTCTTCGCGTAGGCCGACTTCGCGTTGTAGTGGTCCGAGGCCGGGTTGATCGTGTCGATCGTCTGCGGGACCTCCCACTCGACCTCGGGCGACATCATCGAGTGCTGGAAGAGCCTGCGTCCCACCCAGCGGAACCTCGGCCCCCACGGAGTCGAACCCTTGGAGAGGTCCGATGGATTCACGGCCCCGTCCTTGAACGTCCCGGAGTTGCCGGTCGTCATGAGGGTCGGCCTTTTTTCCACCGTGCCGTGGCAGTCGATGCACTCGATCGCCGTCGCCGCCCGGGGCTCGCCGTAGAGGAGCCCGTTGCCGTGCACGTCCGTCTGGAAGTGGCAGTCGACGCACTGCATGCCGCGGGCGAGGTGGACGTCCTTCAGGTGGACGGCCTTCGCGAACTTGTCCGGGTCGTCGTGGTCGATCGGCTTGTCGTCGAGCGTCAGGAGGTTGCCCGCGCGGTCCTTCTTGAAGACCGCGCGGAACACCCAGCCGTGGCCGTGGTAGTCGGCGAACTGCGTCTCCTTGAGCTTGGGGTTGAGCTCCGCGACCTTCTCGAGGAAGTCGGGGTCCCCCCAGAGCCCGCGCGCCGCCGCGGCCTCGGGGTTCCTCTGCAGCGAGGCGGCCATCTCGTCCTCGGTCGGGTTCTTCTGGACCTTGGGGTACATGAACTCCCCGTCGCTCTCCTGGTCCCACCAGGTGTACCCGAGGAAGGAGTTAACGAAGAGGTTTCCCTGGTGCATGTGGCAGGTCATGCACTGGCTGGAAGGGATGCTGCGCGTGAACTGGTGGATGATCGGATGCGCCTTCTCCCGCTTGGAGATCATAGGGTCCGCCGAGAAGCTCAGGCCCTGGTTGCCGTACTTCGACCACCAGCCCGAGTTCGTCGGGGAGCGGTCGTTCGCATAGATCACGTGGCACGCCGCGCAGCCCGACGAGCGGTAGTCGCCCGCGTGGTCGTTGGAGCCCATGAAGCCCAGGTGCGGGTCGTTGAGGCGCGTCTTCTGCAGGTTCAGGAACACGGGGTCGATCCGGTTCAGCGTGCCGAGCCCGCGCTCGGACAGGCGCCTCGCGGGGTGGCCCGGGCTGTCGAAGGCGTCGGGATTTCCGATGTCCTCCTGCTTCTCGCCACCCTTCTCGAACACCCGCAGGATGTTCGAGGGCTGGCCGAGCTCGAAGCGCGGCAGCGGCTCCAGGAAGGGCAGGAGCCCGTGCATGAGGGTCATGTCCGCCGTCACGGGGATCGGGCTCTCGAGCCTGAGCGCCTCGCCGTTCGGCCCGTAGCCCTGGCCGTAGCGCGCGTTCTTGAACGGCGTGGCGCCGTTGTTGTACAGCGCGGCCTCCCAGAGCATCGCCCCGTGGCTCATCATGCTGTTGCCGGAGTCCTTCACGATGTCCCCGTGGCAGAGGCCGCACGCCTTGTCGGCGACGCGGAGGTCGGCCGGGTTCACGAACCGGATGAACTCCGGCGACTCGTGGTTCAGCAGCACCGAGGAGTCCGACGGCTTCGCCGAGCTCTCCCAGAAGACGGGGTTCCTCGGGGTGACGTGGGCCTTGCGCATCGTCAGGCCGGAGGTCGGGTCGCCGCCGTGGCAGTCGGTGCAGCCGAGGATCACGTGCGGGGACGCGTGCATCTCCTCGGTGCCCGTGTGGCACTCGATGCAGCCCGCGCTCTTCCTGTGGGCGTCCTCGCGGCTCTGGTCGACCCAGCTGGACGGCGTCGGCGGGGGCAGCGGCTCGGTCGAGGAGCGGGCGTCCGGCGACACGGAGGTCGGCGGCCCGAAGAGCATCCCCATCGGAGGCCCCGTCCCCGCCGCCGCGAGGCACGCGCAGAGGGCGAGGGCCCCGATTCCTGTCAGGAACCGGGACACGGGCCATCGGCATTTGAAGTGGATTTCAGTCACGGCGCCCGGCTAGTAGGTGAACGTGCCCGCGAGGATCGCGCTGTAGAGAAATTGGTCAACCTTGCCCGAGCCGTTCGCCGTCGTGTAGCCGGGGTCCGCTGGCACGGTGTTCGTGTAGATGTTCCTGTAGCCCGCGGCCGGCAGGAGCACGCCGCAGCCGGCGGAGATGATGACGTTGCTGATGAGGAAGGGCCGCCACTGGAAGCCGAGGCTGACGTCCATGCCGATCGACCTGCCGGCGTCGTTGGTCATCAGGAGCTTCTTGATAGGGTCGGTCGTGTCGAACTGCAGGTAGTTCGCGTTGAAGAACGCCTTCACCTTCGGCGTCAGGTCCGCGTCCGCGCCGACGCCGTAGAGGACGAGGCCGGGGTTCACGAAGTTCGACTGCCCCTCGAAGGAGCCGCCGGCCCGCAGGTCCGGCAGGAGGCTGAAGCGCTGCTTGAGCGGGACGGAAGTCCCGCCGAGGTTGAAGCTCTGGCGAACCCAGTAGCTGAAGGGGCCGCCCGTGAAGTTCGTGTTGTCCTCGATCGAGTCGAAGCCATTCGCCTTGCCGTCCTGGCTCGAGTGGTCGCCCGAGGCGAAGAAGACGGACGCCTTGTAGCGGATCCAGTCGCGGTCGTAGCTCAGCTCCAGGGCAGCCATGCCTGCGAGGATCGTTACCGGCCTTCCCGCCAGCCCGTTGAACTCGTCGTGCCCGGTCACGAAGTAGGCCGCGTCCGTCACGTTCCAGCGTCCCGCGTGACCATCGCCCGTCAGGCCAAAGTAGTAGCTGTCGACGCGGTGCGGCCTCACGGTGCCTATTGGCTCCGGCCGCACGAGGAAGCCGTTCGTGTCATACTGCAGATCGGGCTGGTCGAAGCTGCCAAGGACGCTCACCTCGGTCGTGTAGCCGGGAAAGAGAGAGTCCTCTCTATAGAGGTTGGCGACGGCCACCAGCTGGCCCCTCCTCTGGAACGTGTTGAGGCCCGAGTTCGTGTCCTTCTCCCTCAGGTCGAAGAGCGCGAGGTTGTACTGCCAGCGGTTGTCGTCGTAGTTGCCGAAGAAGCGCGCGCCGAGGTTCGTGTCGTTGAAGATGAATCCCCTGAAGTCGCTGTTGAAGGTCTGGTTGCCGACCTCGACGGCGCAGAAGTCGTAGGTCGAGGAAAGGTCGGCCACGTGCTTCTCGATGAAGGCTTCCTGGAGCGAGACGTAGGTCTTGCCCCTCGTGGTGGACTTGGTCCCGGTCAAGGTTCCCGGCGCGCTTGTCAGCCCGCCCGAGAGGAGTCCCCCCACGTCGCCGGGGTTTGTGACGCCCGTGTTGCTGGGCTCGGAGCCTATGCCCGAGCCGAGCGAGCCCCTGGGATCGGGCGAGACTTCACCCGTCTCCTGGAAGCTCACGTAGTTGTAGTTGAAGACCGGCTTCACGCGTATCAGCCAGTCGACGGGCTTGAAGACCGTGTCGCCCTTGAAGAGGTCCAGATCGATCGAAAAGTCCCCGCTGAACAGGTCCGACCGGCTCTGGCCGTAGAAGTCCGCGCTCTGCACCCGCGCGGCGCTGTCGAGGTTCGGGACGGGAAGCGCGCGGTCCTCGGCCGTGACGGCCGCGGAGGCCGTGACACGCAGGAACAGGTCCTGCCCCTTGATCGGCCGGTCGCCCTTGAGCGTACTCTGGCGGTAGTAGTGCCAGAATTCAGGGTCCGAGTGGAAGTACGGCATCTCGTCCGTGTCACCGGCCGTGTAGCGCCTCCAAGGCACAAAGCCTACGCTCCAGCGGTCGGGAACCTGGGTGGCGCCCGGAAATGCGCCCGCCTCCTGCGCCCCCGAGTAGGAATCCGGTGCGGTCCAGTTGCCATTCATGTAGCGGTCCTCCCGCACCTGGGCGCGCGGGAGCTTGAGGGAGTCCGGCAAGGGCTCGGACTGGTAGGATGGCGGCTTCGCCGGCGCGGGAGCGGGCTCGATCTGTGTCCTCTCAAGAGGTCCCCTGGCAACGGCGACGCTCGGCCCGCTCGGTGCCGGAGCCTGGATCGGCGTCTCGGCCTCGGTGTAGAGGGAAGTGGCCGGTGCGCTTACGGCGGCCTTCGAGGCTCCCGGGTCGGGATTGAAATCCGCGGGCGCGGGCGGCCCCGGGCTCTCCGGGACGCGTTTTATCACATAAGTCTGCGGCGGCGGCGGGCTGGGAAGCGCGGGCAGCGGTGCACCCGGGTCGACCCGGACTTGGTCGGACGGCGCCGGCGGCGTCCCTTTGCTCACGCGCTGGTTGGGCCGGGGCTTGTCCTCGGGAACCACGTCGGGAGCCTCGGCGAGGCGCGTGCGGCACGCGGCTAGGACCGTGAGCGCGAGCGCCAGCGCTAGGACCCTTTGCCGCCTCATCGCGCCGAGGCTGTCTCCGCGTTCCTTGAGAACAGGGGAGGCGGGTTGTGGTAGGTGTGGCAGCTGGTGCAGCTGTCGACGGCGCCGCCCTTGGGGCTGTGGCAGCGGATGCAGCTCTGCTGCGAGGGAAGGATGACGTCGGAGGTGAGCTCGCTCGAGGTGGCGGCGTGGCACTCGCTGCACGCCATCGTGGAGTGCGACGCGTGGTTGAACGACGCTCCCGGCAGCCAGCGGTCGGGCGAGGTGGGCGGCGTGATGGCGGGGACGCCGCTCTGCCTCCAGGCGACCTCGTGGCACAGCGCGCAGCTCGTGGCCGTGGCGCGGGCCTGGGCGCCCGCCTCGCGCGAGCTCGTGCCCTCGCCGAGGAAGACGCGCCGCTCAAGCTCCTCGCCGCTGTGCTCGCGCCTTTTGAGCGACTCGATGTGCCGGCGCACGTAGGCGTCGACGGCGCCTGTTCCGGTGATCCCCACCACCCGCGTCGCGAAGTCCGCGTACTGGACCGGCAGGCTCCTCAGGTAGTTGCGGGCGAACGCCGGGTCACCGTGCGGGAGCTTCATTCCCGGGGTCTCGGAGTCGAACTCAAGCCCATGGCAGGTCCGGCACGACTGCTCGAAGGAGACCCTGGCCATGTAGGCCCCCGAGGCGTCGGGCCTATGGCAGTCGGCGCACTCGAGCCGGCGCCCGTTGACGAGCGGTATGTCGGCGCCGAGAAGGTGGAAGCGGTGGTTGAAGCGCAGCGTGTTCGAGTCGGGGGTCTTGTCCTTCAGGACGCGGAACTCGGGATGGTCGACGGAGAAGCTCGTGATCACCGCCGTCAGCCCCTCGCGAGGCCTCGGCTCCTCGTGGACGAGGCGGCCCGGGAACTTCTGGCGGGTGAACATGACGGCGGGGAGCGCCATGCTCCTTTCCCTGGCGAGGGCCATGTCCTCCTTGCTCCCGTGGCAGTCCACGCAGCCGTGCGCCGCTACCTCGGCCATCGACGCCTTGCCCTGGTGCTCCATGTGGCAGGCGGCGCAGGCGGTGTCCCTGACGACGTCCGCCTGGTGGAAGGACTGCGCGCTGTGGCAGGCGATGCACGAGTGGTCCATGTGCGAGAAGTCCTTGGGGTGGTCGCTCATCAGCACGGCGAAGGAGAGCGAGTTCCTTGAGGTCGCGAGGGCGTCCGTGGCCAGGCGCTGCAGGCTGGCGTTTGCGCTCGTGTGGCAGAGGACGCAGCCCTGGCCGCCGCCGTGGCCCGACGCAAGGCGCGCGAACTCCGCGCCGGAGTGCTGGCGCGAGAGGGGTCTGGGGTTCACGAAATCGTCCCTCCTGGTGCCCGAGAGGCCGATAAGGAGGATCGCGAGCGAGGCCGCAACCGCCGCCACCGTGACGAGGCCGCGCCTCGCGCGGAGGCTGAGCTCGGGCTTGCACTTCTCGATCAACTTGCAGCACGTGCCGTCGGGCCTCGGGCCCTCGGCGCACGGGCCGCCCCAGTCGGCCGGCCGAGTGCAGACGAAGGTGCCCTTCGTCTCCCCGGGCTTCACGATCAGCCTCGGCGCGCACTCGGTCGTGGCGCGGCAGTCGCCGGAGGGGCTGGGCCCGATGCGGCATGGACAGCCGTCCTTCGCGTTGCCGCAGACCCACTTCTTGTTCGGTCGCTCGTACCGGTTCGAGTCGAAGTCCGGCGACGGTGCCCGTCCCTCGTTCATCGCGCGCCCCCCGCGTAGGAATAGACGATCACCACGTGGATCACGATGAAGGAGAGCATCCCGTACGTGAGAGGGATATGCACGAAGAGCCAGCCCTTGAGGACGAGCTGCATCGAGCGGTGCAGGTCGAGGGCGTCCTTCTCGCGCACGAGGGCCGCGAGCTCGATGGCCGAGGAGCGCTCATGGTTGCTGAGGTATTTCTTGGCCTCGCCCAGGTCAGCGAGCATCGAGTTGAGGGCGTGGCTCGAGCCGAAGAGGTGCGCCCCGAAGTTCGCAGGGCCCGCGAAGAACGTGCTCAGGCGCGCCGCGTAGAAGTCCGCGAGCGTCGTGGCGCCCGCGGCCGGAATCCCCGTGACGACGAGTGCCTCGGCCTTCTCGCGAAGCGCCCGCCTAATCACCGGTATCCTCTCGAACGGGACCTCGCCGCCGGCGCTCGTCAGGCGCTTGGGGAGAACCCTGGAAAGCCACCATCCCGCGATGCCGCTGAGCGTCACGCCGGCAAAGAGCGCGGCGAGAGCCGCGTCGAACGGGCTTGTAGGCACGTGCCAGCCGACGTGCATCATGAAGAGGACGGCCGCGAACATCCCGAGCCAGGAGTGCAGGCGAAGCCACGCGCGCGAGCTCGCGAGCGGCAGGAACGCCAGCTTCTTGCGAGCGTTGTAGAGGGTGAGGATGATGATGGCAGCCAGCAATGCCCACCCGGTCAGGTAGGCCATGTGGGGGTGGGAGGGGCCCTCGCGCACGCACCACGCGATTGCCGCCACGGACACCGCGGTCATGACGGCGGGGAAAGCGTAGCGGTTGATGAAGCGACCGGCTGTCACCGTTGGATCCAGCTGACGAGGTCGTCCAGCGTGTTGAGGTTGATCCTTTTCAGGGCGTCGTGGGGGCAGGCCCTCTCGCAGGCGGGGCCGCCGTACTGGTCGTTGCAGAGGTCGCACTTCGTCGCCTTGTGGAGCGGGTTCGAGTCGCTCGCGACGAGGATCCTGCCGCTCGCGTCCCGGATCTCCACCATGCGGATCGCGCCGTAGGGGCAGTTGTTCGCGCAGGCCGAGCAGCCGATGCAGCTCGAGGGGTTGATGATCACGTTGCCCTCGAAGGTCTCGCGGTGGATGGCGCCTGTCGGGCAGCCGATCATGCAGATGGGGTCCGTGCAGTGCATGCACGCCTGGGCCACCATGAGGTTGTTGTGGACGGGCCCATGCCGAAGGAAGCGCGGGTTGTTGTCGTGCGTCGCCGCGCAGGCCCGCACGCAGTCGTCGCACCGGGTGCATCGGTCCAGGTCGATCACCATCGTCTTCGTGCCGTTGAAGAAGCGGTTCTGGGTCACGAACTCCATGACGTCGGCGGACGCCTGGGACTCGGCCGCCGAGCGTTCCTTCGTCGCGGCGAAGGGCGCCCGGGTGCGGCCACCGTCCTCGATCAGGGGCGGGAGCGCCGCCTTCGGCATGGCCGGCAGCACCACCTCCTCGATTATGGATGCGGGAATGACGAGGACGTGCGTGTAGCCGATGACGCGCAGCGTATGCTGGAGCGCCACGTGGTTCTCGGGCTGCCGCCAGTTGTGGGCGATCTCCTCGAAGCCGTACATGCGGCCGGAGCCGAGATAGTTCAGGGTGCGGTGGCCGCTTCCAAAGCGCTGTGTCATCCTCGCAAAGCCCGCGCGGATCATGACGACGCTGTTCGGGTAGTCGCCCTCGACGGCGATCGTCGGCTCCTGGGCCGCCGAGGCGCCTGACTGCACGAGCTGCTTGTACTCGCCCGACCAGTCGTAGTCCCCGTAGGTCTCGAACTGCGTCGCGTCCATCAGGCGCTTCTTAGCCTCTGGACCCAGGTACCTCATGAAGGGCATCTCCTCCAGGTACGTCGAGAGGGCGCGCTCCCTGTAGATGCCGTCGATGAAGGCCCTGACCCGCGGGTCGTAGCGCATGAGGTCCCTCAGGCCCTGCCAGCGGATCTCGAGCATCTCGGCGCCGCCCTTGTTCGCGAGGATGGTCGCGGTCCTCGGCATGCGGGAGAGGGCCGCGATCTCCCCGAACACGTCGCCGGCCATGATTGTGGCGGTTCGCTGGCCCCCGAGGACGCGCGGGACATCCTGGAGGACGACGCCCGGCTCGGTGTCCGAGTGCGTCGCGACGGACTGCATGTTGCCGAGCTCTCCCTCGCGGGACTGCTCGTCCTCGCCGGAGTTGGACCAGAGCTGGGCCAGGGTCCTGAAGAAGCCCCGCTTCGCGGGCTCGCTCCGGCCGACCACCCGCGGGGGAAGGCCGGGGCTCAGGACCACCTGGGCGGAGCCGGATAGCACCATGAAGGCCGTGTTGCCGTAGTCGCCCTCCCGGACTATGATCTCGCCCTCCTCGAACTGCCGCAGCCGGGCGTCGTTCTTCAGGATGTCCTGCAGCTGCGCCGAGCGTGGGAACCCCTCCGGGTCCATGTCCTTGAACGGGGGAAGCTTCATCAGCCGCGCGACGTCGGCCGGCGACATGTCCTTGCTGAACGCCACGTCCCAGCGTCTGGGGCGACTGAGGCCTGACGCGGACTTGCTCATCAGGCGTCGAGTACCAGCGCGCTGGACGGGCGGCAGATGCAGGCGAGGCAGGAGCCCTGCTCCACGTCGGCGCCATGGGCGGTGAGGTATTCTACCGTGCCGGACTTGATCGCGACCAGGCATGAGCCGCAGTTGCCGGCGCGGCAGCCGGCGTCGATCTTGATGCGTGCCTCCTCGGCGAGTTCCAGGACCGACTTGCCGTCGCCCTGCCAGGAGACCTTCTTGCCGGAGCGGGCGAACGTGACCTCGAGGCCCCCGAAGGGAGGGAAGGTCACCGCGACCTTCGCCTCGGGCTTGGCCGCGCGCTTCACGGAGGCCGGGCCGAACGCCTCGAAGTGGACCCACTCGTCGGGCACGCCCCATTTCCTGAGATCCTCGGTGATGCTCTCCATGAAGGCGCCCGGGCCGCAGAGGAAGTACTCGTAGTTGTTGGACGGCAGGAGCTCCTTGAAGAGGTCCACCGTCACGCGGCCCTCGTGGTGGAAGTCCGATCCCTTCGTGTCCCCGGCCGCAGGCTTCGAGTAGCAGACGTGAACGTGCACGTTCTTGTTGTCGGCCAGCAGGCGCGTGTAGTTGCGGAACATGTGGTCGGAGCCGTTGCGTGCACCGTGGAAGAACCAGATCTCGCGCGTCGAGCCGGCCTCGATGAGGGCGTTGGCCATCGATACCATGGGCGTCACGCCCACGCCTCCCGAGATGAGGACCACCGGGCGCTCCTTCTCCATCTCGAGGTAGAAGTGCCCGTTAGGGGCCTTCACGTCGAGGATGTCGCCGACCTTCACGTGGTCGCAGAAGTATGACGAGCCGACGCCGGGAGGATGGCCGCCCTCGGCGGGGGGCGGGCAGCGCTTGATCGTCACCCGGTAGTGGGTGTGCCGCGCGCAGTCCGAGAGCGAGTAGCAGCGGATGAGCGGCTTGCCCAGGCCTGGCACGTTCAGCTGGAAGGTGAGGTACTGGCCGGGCTTGAAGTGAGGGAGCGCCTTTCCATCGTGCGGCTTCAGGTAGAAGGAGTAGGTGTCGGCGCACTCCATCACCTTCTGGGTCACGGAGAACTTCCGGACCCCGTTCCAGGCCGACTTTGCCTCGTCGACGGCCTTGATCTGCAGCCTTGCCCTCTCGATCTCGAGCTCGAGTCGCTTGTGCTGGAGCGCGGAGCGCCTCCTGTCCGACAATATCCTGCCAATCCCGGCGGCCAGCAGGATGCAGACCTCAAGGGCCAGCCCGAAGACGATCAGCAGGCCGGCCGCGTGGGCTGGATGATCCGCGATCAGTCGGAATGTATTTTCCACCTTGTACGGAAATTAGGAAGGCGCATGCGGCTTCCATTCGCAGCATTTGACGCTCGAATCGAAGCCAAGGACTGACCATTGATAGACCACCTTCCACAGACGGGCCAAACCTATAATCATGCGACCCGCAAAACAATCGGTGATTCTCCAGTTTTTTTTCGCGGCTGCGCTGGTTTCGGTTGCCGCGAGGGGAGCCGAGCCGCTTGGTGCCAGCAGCTGCTCGACCAGCGGATGCCACGGAGGTGCCGGCGAGAAAAGCAGCCAGTTTGTAACATGGTCGCAGCGCGACGTCCACTCCCGCACCTTCTCCGCGCTCACGACCTCCCGCTCGGCGAGGATGGCCGAGGCGCTGTCGATCCCGGATCCGGCGTCGAGCCCAAGGTGCGTCGTCTGCCATGCGCCGCTGGCGACCGTCGAGCCGGCCTCGCTCGGAGCGGGCGTGGAGGCCTCGGAGGGAGTGTCCTGCGTCAGCTGCCACAACCTTCCCGACGGCTGGATCCGCGGCCACACCCGCTCGGACTGGACACACGCCGACAGAGTCGCCGCGGGCATGCGCGACCTGAACGACCTTTACACCCGGGCGAACACCTGCGTTGCCTGCCACCAGAACATCGACCCGGAGATCCTCGGCACGGGCCACCACCCGGCGCTGGTCTTCGAGATGGACGGCCAGACCCAGGACGAGCCCAGGCACTGGACCGACCACACTCAGGGCATTGGCGCCCAGGCCTGGTTCGTGGGCCAGGCGGTGGCGCTGCGCGAGGTGAGCTGGGCCCTTCTCAACGGCCGCGCCGAGGCCGCGCGCTCCGCCCCCGTGGCCGAGAGCCTGGGATGGCTGCTTGACCGCAGCGGCCTCGACTTCAAGGAGCAGCCCTTCGGCGACGCAGCGCAGACGCCGGCTTCCCTGGCCTCAATGGTCGAGAAGGCGGACATTCTGGCGAAGAAAGCCGCGCGCACCTGGGACCCGGCATTCGCGACGGCGGCGCTCAGGCGCCTCGCCTCCACGAAGGGCGACTTTTCCCCGGGCTTGCAGCCGCTTCTCATCCAGGCAAGCCGCGCGGATCGCCTTGTCCTTGCGCTCGACCGGCTTCTAGCGGCTATGCCCGCCGCGACGCGGCCGGTGGCCGCCTCGGAGAGCCTGGACAGGCTGTTCCACCTCGCGCAGTCGCAGCCGGACTTCGATCCCGCGGCTTTCTCGCTGGAGCTCGGCCGCTTCTCGGGCGCACTGGGCGGCGTCAGTGTGTCTGCTGGCCCGTGATCGACGGGCCGCGGCCCGTCAGCTCCGGCGCGCGGGGGAAGACGGCGTAGGGCAGCCTCGCGCCGAGGTAGGTGAAGTTGTCGGCGCGGATCGTGATGCTTGGCAGGAATCCCGCCGTCCCTGAGGACGAGATCAGGTCGTCCTGGTCGATGCCGTCCCCCGACACCCCGATGGCGCCGATGAGGACCCCGTTCCTGTAGAGTGGGAAGCCGCCCGGGAAGATCGTGATGCCGTTCGGCAGGTTCCCGTCCACCGTCCCGATGCCGGAGATGATCGGCGCGGAGAAGCGCTCCTGCAGGCCGTTGAAGGGCCCCGCGGGCTCGTTGTCGATGCCCGGCGGGTACATGGTCTGCGCGAGGAAGCCGACCGTCCTTGCCGAGAAGGCCCGCGTGGCGTCCGAGAAGAAGAGCGCCGTCCGGGCCTTCTGGACCGAGACATCCCAGGAGAAGATGGTGGCGTCTGGCGTGCGGAATGTGCCGAGCACCGTCGGGGCCTCGCCCGGGTTGTTCGGGTTGTTGACGACGGAGATGAAGACCTCGGCCGGCAGGCCGAGGGGCAGGCGTATGCCCGCCCTCGTGATGGCCGCCCTGGCGGCGGCCGTGGAGATGATCTCGGCAACCTCGGCCTTGGAGAGACGGGCCTGCCCGGAGATGGTGCCCGCGATCGGATCGGCGATTATGGGCGCGCGCACCTGGCCCGTGACGCCTCCCATGGTGGCGGAGGGCCATGCCACGACAGCCGGTGCCTGTAGGCCCGCGGTATCCGGCTGCACAAGGTCGGCGATGCTCCCGGCAGAGCTCGCGGCATAGGCGAATCGGATGCCGCCCACGATGATGTTCGAGGCCAGGATGGCCGGGGGAGGCTCGAAGCCCAGCTGGCCCGTCATGGCCACGACCTCGTTCGTATCCGGTCCATAGATACTCCCTGTCTCGAGCTCCGGGCCGGCGCCCGTGACGCCGATGCCCGCCGCCAGGATGCCCGACTTGTAGAGGGGCATGCCTCCCGGCGAGCCGTAGAGGCGCGTCCCGGGTATGCGACTGCCGTCCAGGCGCCTGAACCAGTTGACGTCCGAGTACGCCATCGACGAGAAGCCGACGCCGACCAGCGGGCCCGGAGGGGTGAACTCGATCCCGGGGGGGTAGTGCTGCTGGATGATGAAGCCCGCGGTCCTGGTGGTCAGGGCCTCGCCTTCGCTGCTCAGGAAGACGGCCGTCCCCGCCTTCGAGACCGCGATAGCCTCCTCGGCGGGCGTGAAGTCTTGGGAGCCGTCGGCAGCACGCACCAGAAGCTCCCTGCCGTCCCGGTCGACGATCGCGATCACGGAATTGGGGGAGATCTTCTGCGCCACGGTGGCCGCCTGGGCGAAGACCGTGGCCTGGTCCTCAATGCTGAGGGATTGCCCGAGCGCCGCGGCCTGGCCCGCCAGGAGAAGGCCCAGGCCGAGTGCGGTGCGGGACACCCGAAGCCCGCGGCCATGGAGCTGGTTCACGGGCCGAATCATCGAATCGGAGGATCAAAAAGCCAGCCGATTCCCCGAAACGCGGGGCCGCGGGTGGCATGTCGCCTGCTCGACTTGCGCCATGATCCCAACCCGCAGGCTCAGCCTTCTCATCCTTCCACTGGCCGTGCTCGCCCTTGCGGCGAGGGCCGACATGCCGACTCCGCTTCCGGACGATCCGGCATGCACCGCGGCAGACAGGACCTTCATGGAGCGCGCCTACGAGCTCGCGCGCTACGCCACCACCCATGGCGGCGCGCCGTTCGGGGCCGTCCTCGTCAAGGACGGCAAGGTCATCGCGGAGTTCTACAACTGCGAGCACGCGACCGGCGACGTGACGAAGCACGCCGAGACGGGGCTCATCTCGAAGTACAGCCCGACCATAGACCGCGCGACCTTCGCGCAGTCGACCCTCTACACGAGCAGCGAGCCCTGCACGATGTGCTGCGGATCGATCCGCTTCGCGGCCATCGGGCGCGTCGTCTACGGCACGACCGAGACCCAGTTCCTGAGGGTGATCGGCCTGCCTCCGGACCCGAACCCGCTTGAGAGCAAGGAGGTCTTTGCCAGGACGGCGCCCACGACGGTCGTCCTCGGCCCGCTGATGGAGAAGGAGGGCCTCGTGATCCATGAGGACTACTGGAGCCAGCACCCGATAAACTGGAAGCCCAAGGCGGCGGTCAGTCCCTGAGGGGGAGAGTGACCCGGAAGGTCGTGCCCGCCGGCCCCGTCGAGAGGAGCACCATCTCGGCGCCGATCTGGCGCGCCATCAGCTGGCTGATCGCAAGGCCCAGGCCCGAGCCGCCGGGCCTCCCGCTCCTGCCCGGCTTGAAGAGGTGTTTCTGGACCTCGTCCGGGATCCCCGCCCCGTGGTCGCTGACGGTGAGAACGACCGCCCAGCCGCTGTGCGCGAGCGAGACGCGCACGCTGCCGCCCTCGGGACTCGCGGCCACGGCATTCTGCACCAGGTTGCTCGCGATCAGGCAGAGGAGGCTTCCTCGGTGGCTGTCGATCGTCGCCTCGAAGCCCCGGTCGACCTCAAGCGACACCTTCCTGTCGGCCGCGACCGCGCGGCTGCGGGCCGTTATCGTCTCGGCGAGCTCGACACCGGTCAGCTCGTAGCTCGCGTTGGCGCTCTCGTCGCCCAGAAGGGCGATCGTCTCCCGGATCATCGTCTGGAGGCGTTCCGTGTAGCCGGCTGCCGATTCCCACGCCGGGTTGCTCGGGTCCGCCTCGCGGCTCGCGACGACGGAGCGCAGCCCCTCGACAGAGCCCTGGAGGCCGTGGATCAGGTGCGAGGTGATCTGTCCGACGGCCGAGGCCTTGGAGGAGAGCGTCAGCTCGAAGTTCGCGCGCGTCAGCCTCTCGTTGCGCTCGGCGACGATCCGGTGGGCCCTCTGCACGCTCAGCGTCGCCCCCGTCATGACGGCCGCGATGAGGACGGCGCCAACAAGCAGGGTGACGGCCGTCTCCCGGTTGATCCGCCCGTCGATGTTCGCGAGCTCCCTCGACAGGGGCCGGGCATCGATGAAGTACCTGACGAAGCCCCGTATGGACTTCGGGGCCGGACCGGGGACCGGCAGGAGCACCTCGAGCACCGGGGCCTGCCTGTCCTCGGGCGCGATGCCGGCGAAGTACTGGTCCAGCGGGAAGAGGGGATGGTAGCGGCTGATGGGCGCCCCGGCCTGGAGCCTGAGGAAATCCTCCGTCGGCAGCTCGACGAAGAGCTGGGTCGCCGGCACGGACTCGATCGTGTTTCCGTCCGCGTCGAAGACGGCGACGGCCAGCATCCCGTTCTGGCGGGCGCTCTTCAGGAGCGCCGTCAGCGGCGAGGGAGCGTTCGGCGCCGTGGACTCGGCGCCCTCCGCCACCTGCTGGAGCGCCATCGGGTAGAGGACGGCGGCGTCCCTCTCGATGATCTTCAGGTGGATCTCCTCCCTCAGGTCCGCCCTGAACCAGATGACCAGGCTCGTGAAGATGATGACGAGCAGGACGCCGGCGCAGAGCGCGGCCAACGAGTACCTCAGCGGGGTCCCGGTCGTGCGGGGCGGCGTCTCGGGTCTAGGCATCGTCAATGGGTGCGTTCTCCCGTGGGAAGCGGCAGGCCGAGTTCGCCGATGGCCGTGTCAAAGAGAAGCTGGCGCTGGCCGGCGGAGAGGCCGGGCATGAGGACAGCCGTCTGGTAGTCCCTGTACTTGTCCCATATCTCCTCGCGGCTCCTCGCCTCCTCGAAGTCGCGCAGGAGGTCGTTGATCGACCTCCTGTCGGAAGGGCCGTTCTCCGCACGCATGTAGGCTGCAAGGCTCTCCCGGATGTCGGCCTGCTCCTTGTTGAGCTCGGCTATCATGTCCGTCTGCACGCGGTCGAAGTCTGAGGGCGAGACGGCGAGCGTCGCCGGGTGCAGCCCGCTGGTGGTCGTGCCATCGTGCATCCACGCCAGGGCGCTGGAGCCCGGGTCCTCCGTGGGCCTGTCCTCGGGGGGGAGAACCGTGGGCGTTGGCGCGGCCAGCATGGCGCGCAGGGACTTAAGGAGGCGCACCTTGTGCGCGCGGTATTCGGATATCCGCGAGGCAAGCTCTGGCGGGAGCGACCGCGGCCCGGGGGGCCCGGGAGGATTCGGGAGGAGCGCCAGCCCTTCGCGGATCTCCTCGGCCATCTCCTGCACGCGCGTGATACGAGCGGCCTGGTCTGCCGCAAGGGTCGCCATCGAGGCCGCGGCCGCCGCGTCGTCGGTCTGCGCGGCCGCGTGGAGCGCGTCCCGCAGCTCGCGCTTCAGTGCGTCCTTCGCCGAGACGTACGCCTGGATCTTGGCCTCCATCGCCTCGCCCAGGCCAAGGGGTATGCGGATGCGCGCTGTCGCCGGGGAGAAGCTGAGGATGCGGGTTCCCGGCTGCGCCGGGCCCGACGGCAGCGCCTTGTCCCTTAGTTCGATCGCCGCCTCGAATAGGAGCTTCCTCTGTCCGGGCGAGAGCCCCTCACCGAGGAAGGCCGCATCCATGATGGAGTAGGCCTCGTTGAGCAGGCTGTCAGCGTCGGAGGGCGTTTCTGCGACGGAACGGACCTTGTGGCGGTCGGGGAGCGGCGTCGCGCCGTACTCGGTTGGCAAGCCGAACACGTTCCTCTCGCGAAGATCCTCACGGAGCTTTTCCGCGTCCTGCTCCAGCTGCGCGATGGGACCCGCCTCGGAGGATGCGAGGAGTCCAAGCTGGCGCGCCTTCTCGGCCCGGTCCGCATCCTTGAGGGCGGTGATCCGCGAGCGAAGCTCGCCCGTAAGCGCCAGCTTCCTGTCGTGGTACGCGAGGATGCGCCGGCGCATCTCCCTCGGCAGGTCGTCCGCCTCGAGGCGCGACGCCAGGGCCGAGTAGAATGTCTCAGCGACAAACCCGGACATCGGGTCCGGCGCGGGTATCCCGGGATCCTGGGGCGCTATGACGGGAAGCTCGGACTCAAGGAGCGGTGGGGTGGGAGGGAAGAACCGGAACTGGGGCAGCTTCTCCGGCGCCTTGGAGAGGATGAAGTGCGTCGAGAACGCCTCCATGAAGCGCGAGCGGTCGAACCGGTCCCTCGCGGACCAGTCGAGCGTCGGGTTCGGCTCGTTGAAGGGGCTGTTCGGGTCCGCGAACGCCGAGGCCTCCGGTGACTGCGCCCGTGCCGAGCCGCAAACAAGTCCGAACGCCGCAGCGGCGGCCGCGAGGGCGCGCCTCATGGGGCGGATCGTTCCGTTGACTCGCTGTTTCAAGGGGATGGGGCGGTCCCGCGGCGTGCCCGGGCCCGGCGGCGCTTAACCTTGGCCCTTCCGGTTCTTGAGGCGATAGCGCAGAAACTCGCGCGTCACACCGAGGCGTCGGGCCGTTGCGGAGATGTTGTTGCCCGTCTCGCGCAGCACGTCGCCCACGAGGTCGGTGATGACGGAGTCGATCGTGAACCCCTGTTCGGGCACCTGCCAGACGGGGTTGCGCCAGCCAGAGGCCGGAGGGGCGACGCCGGTACCCAGGCTCGTGAAACTCAGGAGCTTCTCTCCCGAGAAAATCACCTCGCGCTCGATGACGTGGGCGAGCTCCCGCGCGTTGCCGGGCCACGCGTAGGCCAGAAGCCGCCGGTCGCCGGCCGGCCCGATCGACATATCCCGTATGCGGTGGCGCTTTGAGATCCGCTCCAGCAGGTGCTTCGCAAGCCTCAGTATGTCCAGGCCGCGGTCCCTGAGGGGCGGCAGCGCGATGTGCAGGAGGTTCAGCCGGTGGTAGAGGTCCTCGCGGAACGACCCGGCCTTCGCGAGCTCGGCCAGCGGCTCGTTCGATGCCGCGATCAGGCGCACGTCGATCCGGATCTCCTTCGTCGCTCCGAGGCGGCGGATCGCGTGGTCCTCGACCGCCATCAGCACCTTGGCCTGCGTCGATGGCGACAGGGTCGCGATGTCATCCAGGAAGAGCGTCCCCCCGTCCGCCGCCTCGAAGAGCCCTATCCTGGCGGTCTTCGCGTCCGTGAACGCGCCGCGCTCGTGCCCGAAGAGCTCCGACTCGGCGAGCGTCTCGGGCAACGCCGCGCAGTTCACCTTGATGAAGGGCTTGGCCGACCTGGGCCCGTTGCGGTGCAGCCACGCGGCGAGGACGCTCTTTCCCGTGCCGGTCTCCCCCTCGATGAGCATCGGCGGCACATCCCTCTCCAGGCGGCGCTCCGTCGCAAGGATCGTGTCCAGCTGGCCGCGAATCCCCGCCAGGCTCTCCCCGAAGAAGAGATCGTTCGCGCCCCCCATGGCCTGTTCCGCCAGCCGGAACTCGTCGCGCCTGGCGACGCCCCGCTTCTCGCGGCACCGCATGAAGGCGATCGGCAGCTCGTCGGGCTCGAAGGGCTTTGTCAGGTAATCGCCCGCGCCGCGCCGCATCGCCTCGACGGCCTCCTTGATGCCGCCGAACGCCGTCATGACGACGACTCCGGTGTTCTCCGAGAACGCGCCCTCGCGCAGGAGCTCAAGCGCGTCGCCGTCCGGCAGGTGAAGGTCCACCAGCGCGAAGTCGAAGCGAAACTCCGAAAGGGCGCGCCTGGCCTCGCCAAGATCGACCGCCTCCACGACCTCGGCGCCCAGCTTCCTCAGGTGGGCGGCTAACCGTCGGCGTAGAATGGAGTCATCCTCCAGTAGGAGAACTTCGCTCCCCGTCGGGGGATCGGATTCGACGGCCATTACACCGCTATGCGAGCCATCGCGGCTGTGGTATCAACATAATTCGCAAAGACATCCAAAAGTTGTCTATCACGGAAATGGTTGGCCTCATCCAATCGGCCGTTTGGCTTGAATCGCCGATTGGTTGCGTGGCCCCAATATTGGGTTTTATAGGACGTAAGTCAGCGCACGATGAATTCGTTAATAATTATACTATAGATACTTAAGTCAGATATTAGGGTCGTGGCACGGCCTTTGCATAGGCTGGCCGCGTGGCCACCCCCCAAGCCGTCAGTTTATTCGGCAATTGATGCGCCTCCCCTCATTACACCAGGAATTTCGAGGCGCGTGCATTCATGCGCCTTTCGGTCTTGCAGACGCCAGAGCTAGCGCGCTGGATTTTTGCGCGGTGCGGTTTCCCGGAGTGTCCAGCGCAGTGACCCGAGATTCCGCGACCTCCTTTTCTTACCCTTCGGCGAAAGTACCCCAACCCGTCGCCGCGCGGCACCACGCCTAAAAAACATGAACGTGAATTCAACGCGGCGATGCCGCTGGCTCATCCTTCCGGCCGCGTTGCTCGCCCTCGTGACGAGGGGCGCACAGGACAATGACCCGATGCAGCCCGGCGAGAAGGCCGCGGGCGACTGGATCAAGGTGCGGCTGGAGACGGCGCGGATGGAGACTGAGTGGCAGACGGACAAGCCGCTTCTGGAATCGACCGTTGTTGGCCTGAAGGACCGGGCACAGACACTGGAGGACAAGCGCGCGCTCCTCCTGTCGGAGACGTCGAAAGACCGCGAGGACATCGCCACGATGCAGGGCAAGAACAAGGAGGCGTCGGAGGATCTCCATGCGGCCGAGTCACGGCTCCAGGCGCTGGACGAGAAGCTGACCGGGATGAGGCCGTACCTCCCGCCCAGGCTCTCCGACGCGCTCGAACTATCTTTCAGGAGCATCGCTAACCCTGGCCTGGCGACCGGCGAGCGCATGCAGCTGACCATGACGATGCTCAACCGCTGCCTTCAGTTCAACCACGCGGTCACGAGCGGCGAGGAGGTCCTGACGATCGAGGGCGAGGATGCGGCGAAGTCGCTCGAGGTGATCTACTGGGGGCTCAGCCACGGTTACGCCCTGGACAGGAAGGCGGCAAAGGCCTGGTACGGCTCGCCTGGTCCGAAGGGGTGGCGATGGGAGCCGCTCGCAGGCGCCGCGGACCAGGTGACGAAACTCATCGCCGTGTACAACGACAAGGCCGACCCGGACTTTATCGTGGTGCCCGCGACGCTCAGCTCTTCCGCGACCGACGCGGCGGCAAAATAACACGGCATGAACACCCGATACCTGCCGCTGCTCCTCTCCGCATTCGTCCTCGCCACGGGCCTCCGGGCCCAGGAGACCTTTGACGACGCCATGAAGCGGGCGACCACCGACTACGCCAGCCGCCTCCAGAAAGCCGCCGACGAGTTAAACTCCACCCGCACGAGGATCGCCAACGAGAAGGCGCCGCTCCTCCAGGAGATGCGCTCCGCGGAGGACCGCATCGTGACCGCGGAAAGCGAGATCGACCGCCTCGAGACCAACAAGTCCGACTCGACTGAGGAAAGGCGCAGGCTGCTCTCTGACCTGGATGCCATCAGGAAGAACACCACCTACATCGGCACGCTGGCGCATGACGGCCTTGCGGCGTACTCGGAGAGCCTCTCCCCGGGAGAGGGCCAGTTCCTTTCGGACCCGGTTCAGGCGCTCGGCCAAAAGCTCGATGATGCGGGCGGGGCGAGCGGCGTGGCCGCGATAGATGTTGGGGATTATCTCCTAGAGCGCACGCGCAGGGCGCTCGGCGGCTACACGGCGCCGGGCAGCTCGCTCGTCGACGGCAACAACGAGGTATTCAAGGGAACCTTCGCCTTCGTGGGCCCAGAGACCTTCTTCATGGCCGACCTGGGCGGCGCCGCGGGCACGGTCCGGCCGAGGGCTGGCTCCGCCTACCCGGTCACCTATGTTCTCCAGGGCTGGAACGCCGCTGAGGCATCCGCATTCTTCCAGGGCAAGCCGGGTACCATCGTCGCCGACGCATCGGGAGGAAAGGCGCTCCGGCTCAAGGAGACGCGCGGCACGATACTCGAGCACATCCAGAAGGGCGGCCTCGTGGCCTATGCGATCATCGGCGTCGGTGTCCTTGCCCTCATAATGATCATCCAGAAGGCGGTCGACCTCGCGAAGCTCTCGGTGGACACGCCCTCGGCGATCAGAGATTGCCTCGCGAAGGTGGCCTCCGGGCAGAGGCTGGAGGCCGAGAAGGCCGTCAAGGCGCTCAAGCCCGCGGTCCGGGAACTCTACACCGTCGGCCTCCAGTTCACGGCTTCGCCGAAGGAGGTGCTTGAGGAGCACCTCCAGTCGGTACTCCTGAGGCAGCGGCTGCATTTCGAGCGCAGGCTCTCGCTCCTCTCGGTCATCGCGACCGCGGCGCCGCTCATGGGTCTCCTTGGCACCGTAGTCGGCATGGTGAAGACCTTCGCGCTCATCACCGTCTTCGGCACCGGCAATGCCGGGAAGCTCGCGAGCGGCATCTCCGAGGTGCTGATCGCCACCGAGCTCGGGCTCGTGGTCGCCATCCCGACCCTCATTGCCCACGGGTTCCTGGCCCACCGCATCCAGCGCAACCTCTCGCTCCTGGAAAAGAACGCGCTCGACTTCGTGACGGCCGCCGAGGCCTCGAAGTCCGCTGTCACCGCATGAGGGCCCTCATCGAACTCGTCCAGAAGGGCGGCCCGGTCATGATCGCGATCCTGGCCCTCTCGGTCGTCCTTTATTCCCGGTGCTTCAAGCTGCTTATGGCGCTGCGGCGCTCCAGGAAGGAGCTGAACGGCGCGCAGGCGGCACCGCTCTCGGAGCTCAGGCTGCTCAGGGAGGAAGTCCACGAGTCGTTCCGCCAGCAGCGCCTCGCCCTCGGAGCCATGATCACGGCCGCCCCCCTCCTCGGCCTCCTCGGTACCGTCAGCGGAATGGTGACGACCTTCGAGAGCCTTTCCGGGCACACGCAGGAGAAGATCATGGGAGGCCTTGCGAGGGGAATCTCCGAGGTGCTGGTCGCCACGGAGTCGGGCCTCGTCGTCGCGATACCGGCGCTCATGGTCGTGCACCTGGCAAACCGCAGCCTGAGGAAATACATGCAGCGCGTGAGCGAGATCGAGCAGGCCTCGTGGGGAGAGGTGCGCGCATGATCGGCAAGAACACGAGCCGGCACCGCATCGAGCCGACGCACATCGACATGGTCCCCCTGGTCGACTGCATCATGGTCCTCGTCATCTTCCTGATGGTGAGCAGCGCCTTCGTGAACGACCCCGGTGTCGAGGTCCAGAAGCCCGATGTCAGCGGGTCCCTGAGCGGCGACCAGAATTCCCTCCTTATCGCGATCACAGCGGACAACCGGATCTATTTCGACGGCCAGGAAATCCGCACGGACCAGGTGGCGGAGGTGGTGAAGCAGGCCGCGATCGGCCGCTTCCCGTCCCTCATCATCCGGGGGGACCGCTCGTCAAACCTCGGCGTTTTCGCCGCGGTATATTCCGAGGCAAAGCGATCCGGGATCCAGCACGTCGAGTTCGCCACGGCGAAGGCCGGGGGGCCGTGACACGCGCCATGTCCGCCACCGCATCAATCCTCCAGCCGAGCAAGGCAGCCGCATGGGCCGCCGAGGAGGCCGCGGGCCTGCTCTTCGGCGCGGGACTCACGTTCCTGCTTTTCCTCGGCATGGCGCACTTCGAGAACGTGAGGACGTCGCAGCCGCCGGCCGAGATCGAGGAGCTGCGTGTCGTCACCGCGATCAACGAGCCGCCGCCCCCCAAGGTTGAGGAGCACACGCAGCCACCCGACGTCACGACACCTCTGACGGGCATCGACATCGCGGCCTCGGACAGCACGGTGAAACTCGCCGTCGTTCCGCCGGACATTGCGAAGATCATGCCGCAGTCGGACCTGCCGCCCAGGGCCACCATCCAGTTCAACCAGCTCCTGACGGACCTGCGCCCGAGGTCGGGCGAGCTCGCGGAGTCCAGGCACATCTACCAGCAGAACGAGGTCGACCAAAAGCCCGTCGCGATAGTGAAGACGATCGCGCGCGTCTCCAACTACACCCGCGACAACGCCCAGGAGCTCCGCGTCACGCTTCTTCTCGTAATAGACACCGAGGGAGGCATTGAGAGCATCAAGCTCATGCGCGCCTCCGGGAACAAGGAGTTCGACAAGATCGTCACGGAGTGCGTCAAGGAGGAGTGGGTGTTCAGCCCGGCCGTGAGGCACGGCAAGAAGGTGCGCTGCATGGTCCAGCAGCTCGTCTGGTACAAGTGGACGGGCGGGGACAAATTCTCGTTATAAGGATGAAACTAACCAAGCCAGTCCTCCTCGTCACCCTGTCGCTCGCGATGGCCGGCCTCGTGCGCGCCGACGAGCCAAACGTGAACCCCAAGAGGATCATCAACGACTCGAACTCGTTCCTCAAGGAGAGGGAGCCCGAGATGACGGAGGAGGAGTACGCACTCTACCAGAAGGTGGTGTCGCTCGTCGCCTCGAACCCGGAGTTCGCGGTGAAGCTCCTCGAGGCCATGAAGTCCGACAAGGAGCAGCCGAGCCCGGCGTTCCAGTTCATACTGGGCAACGCCTACTACGCCGCCAACATGAACGACAAGGCGGAGCTCAACTACAGGGGCGCCGTGGATCGCTACCCGACGTTCCTGAGGGGCTGGGTGAACCTCGGCATCCTCTATTACTCCACGCAGCGCTACGCCGAGGCCGTGCCCTGCTTCTCCAAGGCGGTCGAGCTGGGCGACCGCGACTCCACGACCTTCGGCCTCCTGGGATACAGCCTCCAGCGGGACGGCGACCTCGTCTCGGCCGAGATGGCGTACATGCAGGCCCTGGGCGGCGACCCCGCGAACGTCGACTGGAAGGAGGGGCTCCTCGAGATATGCATCGCGGGGCGGCAGTTCACGCGCGCCGAGTCGCTCGTCAAGAACCTCATAAAGGAGAAGCCGAGCGATACCCGGTACTGGATGTCCTACGCGAACATCCTGCTCTCCGAGGACAAGAAGGTGGAGGCCACGGTGATCCTGGAGACGGCCGACGGACTTGGCTACACGAGCCAGGAGGAGCTGAGCCTCCTCGGCGACCTCTATGCCGAGCAGGGGCTGATTCCCGAGGCGGGCGCGGTCTATGCCAAGGTGCTGGCGATTTCGCCCGAGGTCGGCCAGCTCAAGCTCGTCCACTACGCGCAGATACTGATCTCGAGCGGGCGGCTGCCCGAGGCGGAGAGCGTGCTCGCGAAGTTCGGGACGGACGACGCGACGGTCGAGGTGCTCCAGCTAAAGGCGGACCTCCTGGCGGCTGAGAGGAAATGGCCTGAGGAGAGGGTCGTCCTCGATATGATCCTCAAGACGGAGCCGCTCAATGGAAAGGCGCTCATAAGCCTCGGCAGGTCCTACGACGCGGAGGACAACATCCCTAGGGCCACCCTGGCGTTCGAGGCGGCCTACGCGGTCAACAGCAGCACCTACGTGGCGAGCCTCGAGCTCGCCAATATCGAGCTCAAGAACCGCCATTACGCGAAGAGCGTGGAGTATCTCCAGAAGGCGCTCAGCATCGAGAAGACCGACGCCGTGGAGGACTTCCTCGCGAGGGTGAAGACGATGGTGGTCAAGGAGAGTTAAACCGAAAATGAACCCGTCCCGGCAAATCGCGTCCCTCCCGGGTGCGTTTGGGGGATGCTCGCTGTTTGTCTCGCTGCTGGTCTGCGCGGCTGTCCGGCTGCGCGCGGACACGAGAAGCGATGCTCCCGTCGCGATGGATCCCGTTGTCGTGAAGGCCGAGAAGACTCACACGCTCTTCATGGGCGCCGACATAGCCGTCAGCTTGGACAAGGATGTCTATGTTGTGCGCGACGTCATTGGCGCATCTTGGGTTATCAACATCAACGGCCAGGAGAAAATCGTATCCGCCAAGCAGGCGCCGCTCGGCCTCAAGATAACACCGACACTCAAGCTCACGGAGAGATCTGCCACCATCACCGGTTTCAAAAGGGAGCAGGCCTACACCTTCGACAACGACCCGAGCGTCAGGCTGACAAGGGCCATGAGCCAGACCTCCATGGACAACTTTGGGGCTCAAGATACGGCCGACGCGCAGCGCGACCGCCTCGACACGATGCTCGGAAACCCGGCGGCAGCGGTCTTGGTCCCCTCAGACCAGCAGTTCGGATCCGACGCGCTGATGACGACGGCCAAGTATATCGGAGCGGAAACGCACCCGGGGGTGGGGTTAAATCCAAGCGGAGCTGTGCCCACCGCGACCGAGAGCACCATTGGCGGTTATTTTCACGGGGGCGCGACCGACGCCCTCGGCATTAACGCGGCGCAGGTTCAGATCAGTGCAAACAACGCCGCGGCGCAGACGGAGAACGGCGACAAGGTGGGCGGCCGCCTGGTGAAGACGGGCCTCGACGCCATGGAGGTGACTTTTGATATCTTCTCGGAGTCGACGCTTCATAACCCCTATGTCGTCACGATGACCCGGTTTCATCCGAAAAATAGCAAACCTGGAGCGGTGCAAAATCTGGTCTACGCCGAGGCACTCAACCCGATCGATAGGAAGCCGCTTCACGTCCACCTGCTGGAGGGCGGTTTCCCGTTTGATTTCGAGGTGTTGGACTTCCAGGTGCACATTTACGACCGGGGCATCGAGATCGCGACAAACATTGCGACAAATCGGGTCGAGCTGACCCGCGATGAGGCCTTTGACTACGTCAAATTTGAGTACATAGGAGCGCACTCGAAGGATACACTTCCTGCGGCGCCAGCGATGGGAAAGCTCCCGGCCGACCTGCCGACGCGGCTGGCCACGGGCAAGTACACGGCCACCTACTACGTGCGTGTGAACAAGGATGGCATAGGTGTGGACATTTTCTATGATCCCGAATGCACGAAGCGAGTGCGGGACGATTACCTTCAGGGCGTTGCAAGGGACATCCGATTCAAGCCCGCGCTGGAAAAGGGAAGGCCCGTCGACGGCGTCGCAGTCGTGAGGCTGGGGCAATTGGCGATCTGAAAGCCGAGCCGTGGTTGCGGGTCGTCTCGAAAAGGTCTAGCATCGGCTGATAATGCGTAGCCTCCGTTTCCTGGTAATTCTCGTCCTGGCACACGGATTGTCCCTAGCGCAGTCGGCGCAGCCGGAACTCGCCCACGTCCAGTCCCTCAAGATCACGGTCCTCTCGACCATGCTGGCAGACGGACTCGACCAGACTGGCGAGTGGGGTTTCAGCGCCCTCGTCGAGGCCGACGGCCACAGGATCCTCTTTGATACCGGAAAGCACCAGGACGTCGTGCTCAAGAATGCCAGGGCGCTAGACATCGATCTCTCGAATGTCCCGGAGGTTGTCCTTTCCCACAACCACGGCGACCACACGGGAGGCCTTGTGACCCTGCGCCGCGAGATGATGGCGAAGTCCCCAAGCGCCCTGTCCTTGGTGCACGTGGGGGAGGGGATCTTCTATCCGCGGACTTCGTTCAACCCCGGAATCCATGACAATCCTGCTCTCCTTCTAAAACCCGAGTTCGAGAAGACGGGCGGGGTGTTCGTCTCGCACGACAAGCCGGTGCAGCTTTACCCGGGCGTCTGGCTGACGGGACCGGTGCCACGCAAATATCCGGAACACAACTGGAGTGGCTCCGGCCGGGTGCAGATGCCCTCAGGTTGGGTCGAGGACAACATACCCGAGGACCAGTCGCTTGTGTTCGACACTGACAAGGGCCTCGTAGTCCTCCTTGGCTGCGGCCACGCGGGGATCATCAACACGCTCGAATATGCGCGCTCCATAGTGAGGCCGGCGCGGATCCACGCTGTGATTGGCGGCATCCACCTCTTCGCGGCCTCGGACGCGACGCTCGACTGGACCGCCTCGAAGCTCGGCGAGTTTGGGATGGAGAACTTCATGGGAGCCCACTGCACGGGGATAGAGCCCGTGTTCCGCTTCCGCACGGCACTGCACCTCGGGCGGGAGCACTGCGTCGTGGCCGCGGTGGGCTCCTCGTTTGAACTCGGCAAGGGCATCGACCCCGGAAACCTGGCCCAATAGCTGGCCAGGTATTCTTTGCCTTGCCGGAGACGCGTGGCCCGCGCGTAATCAGGGCCATGTCAACGGCCACGGGCTCGCCCCAGCCCAGCCAGCGCCTTCTCTCCCTCGATGCGCTGAGGGGCTTCGACATGTTCTGGATCCTTGGCGGCGACTCGCTGGCCTATGCCCTCCACAGGATGAGCGGCGACCCGGTGACCCGGATGATCGCGACACAGCTGGACCACGTCGAGTGGGCCGGCGTCCACGCGTACGACCTGATATTCCCGACGTTCGTCTTCATCATGGGAGTCTCGACCGTGTTTGCGCTCACGGGCGTGCTGGCGCGGGAGGGTCGCTCCGCAACGGTTCGTCGCATCCTCATCAGGGGCGCCATCCTCTTCGCTCTCGGCCTCATCTACAACGGGGGCCTCGCAAGGTCATGGCCCGATGTGAGGATCATGGGTGTCCTGGGGCGAATAGCCCTCTGCTATATTTTCGGGGGGATTGCGTTCTGCTTCCTCAGGCCGAGGAGCCTTTGCGCGCTGGCCGCAACCCTGCTGCTGGGATACTGGGCGCTCATGGCCCTGGTTCCGTTCCCGGATGTGCGCCCGATTCCGGGCGGCGCAACCGTGATCACGAAGGAGGCCGGCTTCAGGGACACGGCGCAGCTCCGCATGGACAGCACGGTCATGCTTAAGGGATCTTACGTCCAGGGCGTGAATCTCGCCGACTACATCGACCAAAGATACCTGCCCGGAAGGAAATACGATGGGACCTACGATCCCGAGGGTCTCCTGAGCACGATCCCTGCCTTCGCAACGGGGCTCCTGGGGATACTGGTGGGCACCTTCCTTCGAAACTCCAGGGACGGCGACCGAAGGAAGGCGGCCGTCCTCGTGGGTGCCGGGGCGATCTCGGTGCTCCTGGGCTTCGCGTGGGGAATCGAGTTCCCGGTCATCAAGAAGATCTGGACGTCGTCCTACGTGCTGGTTGCAGGCGGCTTCAGCTCGATGCTCCTCGGGGTTTTCTACTGGGTGATCGAGGTGAAGGGAATGAACCGCTGGTGCCTGCCCTTCGTCTGGATCGGGATGAACCCAATCACGCTCTACATGGCGAGCGATGTCCTCGACGGGTTCGACGGCCTGGCCTCGCGCGTGACCGGAGGGTCGGTCTCGTCATTCCTCGATGTGCACATAGCGCGGGGTTGCGGCGACCTCGTCACTGCCCTTGCGGGCATCGCACTCTTCCTCGCGCTGGCCCGTTTCCTCTATATCCGGAAGATATTCATTCGGGTCTAGGGAGCATCGGCATCAGTCGTCCCTCAGGGCCTCGATAGGGTTGATCCCCGCCGCGCGCCTCGATGGCAGGAGGATCGCGAAGAACACGACGATGACCATGATTGCCGTGCTTGCCGCAAGGACAGCGACATTCAGGGGGTCGATCCCGAAGAGCAGATCCTGCATCGCCCGGCCTGCCATCCATGCGCCGGCGATGCCGAGCGCGACGCCGATGCCGAGAAGGGTGGCGCCGAAAGCCATGAAGAGGGACAGGACCTGGCTTGGCTGGGCGCCGAGCGCCATGCGGACGCCAATCTCACGCTTCCTCTGTCCGACCGCGTAGGCGAGGACGCCATAGGTTCCGATGGCGGCAAGGAGGAGGGCCACGCCGGAGAATATTCCCGCAAGGACGGCCGGGGAGCGGCGAACGACAAGCGTGTCGTCGATTCGCGACTGCATCGTGTGGACGTCATCGAGCGGCAGGCCCGGGTCGAGCGCGAGGATCGCCTTGCGCACCGTCGTGGCTATGCTCGAGGGCGGAATCGCAGTGCGGATGAGGAGATAGAACCCATTTGGAGCGAAGTTCGCAGCATTGAAGTACACCATGCCGTGACCTGCGTTCTCAGAGAGATTCCTCTCCTTCACGTCGCCGACGACGCCCACGACAGTAACGGTGTTCTTGGGGTCGAGGCTGGGCCCATTCGAAAGGCGGTGCCCGAGCGCGCTTGCGCCGGGCCAGTAACGCTCGGCGAAGGACTTGTCCACGACGCAGACCTTCAGGTCGCTTTGGCTTTCCCAGTCGTTTATCAGGCGGCCCTCCAGGAGGGGAACGCCCATGATCGACCAATAGTCGGACGTGACCGCGCGCAGGTAATGGGCATGGATCGCGATACCCTTCTCGGTGGCGCCCTCGACGGTCACCGCGCTGTCGTTGCCACTGCCTGTGAAGGGTGCACCGTCGTTGATGGCCACTCCGGTCACCCCAGGAAGGGACTGCAGCGCCGGGATCAGGCGCTTGATGAAGGCGACGTGCGATTTGTCATCGCTGTAGTCCTTCCAGGGAAGGCTGATGTGGCCCGTCAGGATGTTGTCGGAGCGAAACCCAGGCGGCGTCTCCATGACCTTCTTTAGGCTCAGGCCGAGAAGGCCCGCGCCGGAAAGCAGGACGAAGGCCAGCGCCACCTGTGCCACGATGAAGATGCTCCTCAGGCTCTGCGCGGCGCGACCCGACGTGCCCCCGCGGCCCTCGGACTGCAGGCCCTGCAGGAGCTTCGAGCGTGCGTTGAACCATATGATCGGGACAGCCAGTGCGAACCCCACGAGTGCCGCGGCCGCCAGCGAGGCCAGCGCGACACGCGCGTCGAGCCTGATTGTGGATCCGAGCGGCAGTTGGTCCGTTCCCAGGAGGGACAGGAGGCGGATGCCCGCCGCACCGACGAGGAGCCCAAGAATGCCACCGCACACCGAAAGGAGCATCGTCTCCCGCAAGACGTCCATCGCCACGTGATAGGGACTGGCACCGAGGGCCTTCCGCACCGCCAACTCCTTGGTGCGAGCGCTGGCTCGGATAAGAAGCAGGTTCGCAAGATTGACGCCCCCAATCAGCAGAAGGAGAAGTCCTCCGCTCTGAAGGAGGAGGAGCATCGGCTTCACCTCGCGCACGTGGTCCTCCTGGAGGTTGACCACATCGGTGTGGTAGCCCGAGTTCTTGATGAGCGCGGCATAGGGATCGTCCAAGAGCTGCTTCGCGTTGAACGCTTTGATCTCGGCCTGCGCGGCCGCCAGGGTCACTCCCGGCGCCAGCCTTGCGATCATGTCAAAGTTGTTGCTATGGCGATTCCTGGGCGTGCGTTCGTCCGGTCCCGTAGCGGCGGGGCGATAAAATTGCGCGTGGCTCGAGAGGTAGGAAAAGTTCCTGGGGAGGACGCCAATCACCGTGACGGGGTATTCATTGGACATGAAGGTGCGGCCCAGGACGTTGGGATCGCCCGCGAATTCCGAGTGCCAGAAACTGTCCGTGATGACAGCGACCCCGTCGGTGCTGTAAGTCATTTCCTTTTCCGTGAAGGTGTGGCCCATCGCGAGGGGCACTCCAAGGGTCGTGAAAAACTCCGGCGAAACACGCATGTCTTCGACCCGGGCAGGTGAACCGGCTTGCCCGACGATCGAGGCGTCACCCTGTCCGACAGACATTGATGTATAGGATTTCAACGCCTCCTTGCGGTCGTAGTAGTTCGGCATTGAGGCGGAGGAACGTTCGACGCCTGCGCCGGGATAGCTGTTGATCAAGGTGACGAGCTGCTCGGGATGGTTGAAGGGGAGCGAACGGACCAGGATCGCGTCGACGACCGCGTAGATCGTGAGGTTCGCGCCGAGGCAGAGGGCGAGCGTCGTAAGCGCCGTCGCTGCGAAACCCGGTGTCTTGATCAGTTTCCTGGAGGCTAGTCTGAGTCCGGAGAGCATGGCGTGTTCGCCGTGTAATGCATGTCATGTGCCAGCCTATCGAAAGTCCTGTAAGCTGCTGCAAAACAGAAGCTTGATAGGATTCATGAAGCGTCGCTTTTCTCCCCATTAGCCCGTAATTGAGACGCTGTCTTCCCGATTTCGGGACTCCCTGGATTAGCCGATGGGAGTCAGGATTATCGGTTCGTGGGATTCATCCATCCCCGTCCCGCCGCTCACCATCGGCCTGAACGAAGTCCTGTAGCCGATCTTCCAATCGAAGCGCCGGATTATCTCGGCCAGCACGACAGGCACCTGGATGCGCGTCAGGTTCATCCCGATGCAGACGTGTGCGCCGCCTCCAAAGTCGGCTAGCGCCTTGCGCGGCGGGGGCTCCCCCTCGATCCAGCGCATAGGCTTGAAAGCCATCGGGTCGGGATAGTACTCGGGAAGGAAATGGGGGAGTGTGTGCGCCTGCATCACTCGGTCGCCTGCGTGAATCAACTTTCCGCCAAACTCGAGGTTGGAGATCGGCCGGCGTTTCAGAAACGAGCCGCCCGGGTGCAGGCGCTCGCCCTCGAGGATCGTCGCACGGAGTTTCGGATAGGCCGACATGCCGCGGCTCAGGGAGCCCGCGCTGTACCCTGCGAGCTCCGTCCTGAGCTCGGAAACCCAGGTCGGAGCGAGGCTCAGCCTCTCGAGGATCCTTGTGATGAGCGTCGCCGTGTTGTGGATGCCGGCGACCAGGAGCATGTAGGCATCGTTGAGCCTCTCCTGCTCGGAAAGGCCCTCCTGGTTGTTCGGGTTCTGGTCCAGGAGTGACTGGAGGTTGTCGTCCTCGCGCTTGCCGTCGCTGCGCGCCTGGAGCTCGCCCGCGATAAACGCGAACACGCGCTTCTTCAGCTCCTGGTACTCGGGCCTCCCGAAATGCGCGGCCGGAGCCGCGCTCACGCCGACGCCGTAGATCAGCTCGCCCTCAAGCCTGATGGCGTCGCGCATCACCTGCTGGCTCATCCCGGTCTTTAGCAGGGTGGCCTTGTTGAGCGAGAGGAGAAGGGCGGGGATCCACTCGTTCGCGTCGTCGCTCCAGGCGCCCCTCTCGTCGAGGAATAAGGTAGCCCGGGACGACATCACCTCGACGAACCGGCCGACGGCCTCCGCCGAGAACGCGGGCTTGAGGAGCTTGCGCTTCCTCAGGTGCGGGGCGCCGTCGAGCTGCGTCAGGTAACTTGGGCCGAACTGCTCCCTGAAGCCCGGGCCGGCATCCCCGTAGCTCCAGTCGGAGGTGTTCTGCCAGAAGAAGTCATTTGCCTGGATGCCCGCTATCGTGACCCAGTCCGCGCCCCTGTACCGGGTCCGGAAGATTGGACCGTGCGCGCGGTAGCCCGAGGTGAAGTACTCGACGGGATCGGAGAGGAGCAGGGGGCTGTCGGCCTCGGTCCCGGTTTCGCCTGGTCCGATGTGCAAGGGGATGGGCGAGGCTGCTGTTTCGCTGCCGGTCATGTGTCGTGGGTGGGGACGTCAGTTATGGCTCGGGGCCGGGGGCAGGAAGTTGAACGTGACAAACCTCTCCAGCGGCACAGGGACGCTCAACGTCTTTAGTCTCAGGAAAATATCGACCTGCTCCTGCATCCGCTTTGGCGTCATCAGCCCCAGGTACTCCCCGAGCGCGGGATTGCCCCGGAGGAAACGCTCGTCCTTGAGGGCCTGTGTGCTGAAGGCGATGAAGTCCTCCGTCATGGCCGTGTTACGCGCAAATATGATCTTCTTTGCAGGGGTCGGGTCGCCCTCGAGGAAATCCTCCCATCCCCTGAGTGTCGCGGTGACGAAGGCCCTGACGACTTCCGGGTGCGCGCGCACATATGTCGAATTTGAATAGATCACGCGGTAGGGGTTGTAGCCCGAGTTGGCGATCAGCAGCGTGCGCGGGGCGACGCCGTGCTGCCTCACGAAGTAAGGCTCGTTCGTCGCGAAACCCTGGATGATGAAATTCCTATCGGCCATGAACTGCGAGAGGCCGTAGTTGAGGGGTATGATCTCAAAATCCATGTTGTACTGGGCCTTGAGGTAGGTGACCCAGGCCGATGTCGGGTCGACCATGACGGCCCTTCCCGCAAGGTCCGGGAAATCCCTGACCGGGCTCTCGTCGTGGACGATGACGGCCTGGGGATCTTTCTCCATGTAGGCCCCGACTATGATGAGCGGCAGGTTGCCCCTCCCGACCGCCAGGATCACGTCGTCGCTGCGCCCCAGGGCGAAGTCCGCGACGCCGCCCGCCACCTTCTGGAGAGGAAACCCCCCGGGGCCACCGTTCACGATGTCCACGTCCAGGCCCGCTTCCCGGTAAAATCCCCTGGCCAGAGCCTGGTAAAATCCTCCCTGCTCGGCCTCGGCGTACCAGTCCATTTGCAGCGTCACCTTCGTAAGCTGGCCCTGCGAGGCCGTTGGAGGCGTGCTCTTCGAGCACCCGGACAAGGCCAAGGCAGCAATGCCCGTGGCGACTAGAACTGCAATGTTGCTAAGCCGTTTCACGCTGAGGTTTGTCCACCTGCACGAAAGAATCGTGCCAAACCTGCGGACAACTAGCGGGTCGCCGAGCTGGATGCTGCCCCGGGCAGGTCGGAGGGGCGCAGGTCCAGGCGCGCCTTGATCCACCGGACCATCCTCGGCTGCATGAAGCGCTCGAGAAAAACCGCTGTGGCCGCGCAAAGGACCGCAAGGATGACAGCTCGCAGGAGGTAGGTTCCCAGGCTTCCCGAGGGAAGGAAGGGGCAGCGGAACACGAGGCGCATCAGGGGGAACGCGGTCGCATAGAGGGCGTAGGAGACGGCACCGACGGGTGCAAGGGCCGCAAGGGGACGCAAAGTCGGTCTCCAGCCGCGCGCAAGGAGGCACGCACAGAGAATCGCCGCCCCGATGAGGTCGAGGTAGGACAGGCTTCCAACCCGGTATTTCAGGGGAATGACCGCTAGGCCCAGGACGATCCCCATAAGTGTGAGGGTGCGCCTCAGCCCCGGGACCCTGCGCGTGACGGCTGCGACGACCAGGACGGCGCCCAACAGGGCGTCGAGGTGGTAGCGGTCCGAGTCGAGCGCTGCGAGGCGTCGTGATGCCGCCTCCAGGAGCGCGTGAAGCGGCTCGGCGGTCCACGTGACAAACGCCACGGCGAGCGCGGCCGGCCACGGGACCGACTCAGTGGGCGAGGGGGCCTGGGTTCGCCACGCAAGGCACAGACCGGCGAGCCAGTAGATGAAGTACGCCGCCTGGTGCGCGAGGATGACGGGCATCCCGAGTCGGTCGCAGAAGGAAAGGGCGACAACGGCGAGGACGAGGGTGCGCATCCTTGGTCGCCAGGCCCAGACGGCGATGAACACCGCATAGAAGAGCATCTCAAGCGAGAGGCTCCAAAGCGGCGGGTCGCCGTCCAGCACGGGTACCTGCAGGCCAAACGGGTAGGGCTGGGAGTTTTGCAGGAAGAGCAGGTTTCCAATCACCGTGCCCAGCCTGTCATGCCCCAGGAGGATCCAGGTGAACCCGATCGCGATCCAGGCGATGGGAACGATCCGGAGCAGGCGTCGCGTGCAATAGTGCCCGATCGCGGCTTTGGTCGCCGGCCCGGTGGTCGCGAGCCCGATCACGTACCCGGAGAGGACAAAGAAAACAAGAACCGCCTGGGGGCCGAAGTCGATGTGAAGCAGGTCGCACGCATAGCCCGGGTCGAGGACGGGCGCCATGTAGGTCATGTGGCCGAAGACCACCAGCATGGCGCAAAGGCCCCTGACGCCCTCGAGCGCCAGATCCCTGTCTTGGGTGCGGTGGTTGCCCTGGGTCAATTGGCGCCTGTGGGTTCGAAGGCGCCTCTATTCGGCGCGGTGCACCGCGATTGATCAACGAAACAATTCCGATGGGCCGCCCGGGGAGCGACCGCGCAATTGCTCTCTTGAGGTAAGTCCTCTCTCAGGGATACCTTCGCCGGGTCCAGCGGCGCCCCTCGCATCCCTTGCCCACCTTGAAACCTTTGCATCGCTCGAACGGGGGCCCCAACGCTCCGCTCCTGGCATGAGGGAGAAGATTCCTGCGCTGGACGGCCTCCGCGGCGCGGCATGCCTGCTCGTCCTCATGGGCCACTACATCGCCTCGAACCCCGGCCCCGATGTGAGCCCGGTGCTGGGCCGCATCTTTTCCCAGTACTGGTCCGGGGTGGACCTTTTCTTTGTTCTGTCGGGTTTCGTGATTTTCCTCTCGCTGCACCGACTCGAGGAGCGGGCGGGGCGTGGGCGTCAGTTTCTGGCATCCTTCGTCAGCCTGCGGGGGTTCCGGGTCCTTCCCGTTTACCTCCTTCTGATCCTCTCGTACCTCCTCATCCCCGTCCTGGTTCCAAGGCTAGCCGGGGCGCCGCCGTTCGCCTCGTCGATCCCGGGCTGGTGCTATTTCCTATTCGGTCAGTCATTATGGGGAGTAGCTCATCAGCGCGCCGGAGCCGACTACGTGAACGTCACGTGGTCCCTGTGCGCCGAGGTCTTCTTCTACGGACTGGCCTTCCTGATGGTCATTGTCGTGCGAAGGGCTCGGCGGATCCCGGTTCTCGGGGCGCTTGTTCTCGTGAGCTATGCCTGCCGCGCCTATTTCGTGTTCGCGGCCGGCGACCAGGCGGCGGCCTACCTGATCCCCGTGTGCAGGATGGACGGATTCATGATGGGGGGCATCGCGGCGACGCTCTACATCGGCGGGCGACTTCCCGTCGCCAATACCCGCGTCATCGACGTGGTCCTAGTGCCGCTTGCCTTCGTCTACGGCCT